>Ga0066670_10000212_pt1 | contig 15387 bp, 10 predicted proteins | sample GraSoiAngelo_119_FD_66459 | JGI IMG/M metagenome (GOLD analysis project Ga0066670, IMG submission 66459) | Grasslands soil microbial communities from the Angelo Coastal Reserve, California, USA - 14_0919_05_20cm | ecosystem: Environmental > Terrestrial > Soil > Grasslands | place: USA...
AATGCACACGATGGTTCGCTCGGTTAGGCGTGGCAACCGGTCAGATCTCATTCTCCCCTGGTTGTCGGCTTCCACAATCGTCACGCGCTTTTTTCCAAACCCAGCCATGCTTAAGGCTTTCAGAATTGAGGCGTGGACTTCGGCCCCGACAAGCACCTCAATCGGGGGCGCGCCAAACATTCCATCCTCGTTGACATCCCAGCCCGCTCGCTTGAGGAGAGCGTGGCGAGCAGCAACGAGGGCCGTAAAGTTTGCCATCGTGGCGCAGGTGACCAGCCCTCCTTCGCAACCGGAAGGCAGGCCAAGGGCATCGCAAATCCATTGAAGCACTACATCCTCAAGCTCCGCGGCGACCGGAGACATCACCCGCAGCGCGGCGTTTTGATTCCAAGCGACCGCTATCCAGCTCGCGGCGAGTGCGGCGGGAACCATCCCGCCGTTCACGAAGCCAAAATAACGGCCGCCCGTCATCGCCGTCGTGGCCGGGGAACCTACCGCATCCAACTGGTTGAGGACATCGGAGGGCTTGCGAGGTCCCTCGGGAAACGGCTCATGAAATTTGGAAAGAGCCGTGAGAGCAGTCGAGGCTGGACCTACACTTCGTTCTCGGACATTATCGACGTAGCGAATCGCTTTTTCAGCGGCAAGGTTCAACAACTCACTGACTTGTGATGTTGCGTTTTCACCTGACAAGGGACACACAGCACCCATCCTTTTGGCGTCCGTACAAAGGGACACTCATTGACGAGTTTCTTCGTCACCAAAAGAAACCTAGCAGCAATGAGGGGAATGAAAAGAGCCGCATTGTCCCGTTATTTCTTAACGGCTTCGTCAGAGGCAATTCTGCCATCGCGGATATGAATGATGCGGTGGGCGTGCTGGGCAATGTCATTTTCGTGCGTCACCAGAATGATGGTATTTCCCTGGCGATAGAGATTCTCGAAGAGAGCCATAATCTCTTCGCCGGTTTTGGAATCCAGGTTGCCAGTGGGCTCGTCGGCAAGCACGATCGATGGGTTATTCACCAGCGCCCGCGCAATCGCCACACGCTGCCTCTGACCGCCGGACAGTTCGTTGGGTTTGTGGGTCATGCGATCGGTAAGGTCCACGCGATCGAGGGCCTTCTTTGCCTTCTCGATGCGTTCCTCGGCGGGCGTGCCGTTGTAGATCAACGGCAGTTCCACGTTATGGAGGGCTGTGGCGCGGGGCAGCAGGTTGAACGTCTGAAACACGAAGCCGATTTCTTTGTTCCGGATGTAGGCGAGTTCATCGTCATCCAGATCGCTGACCAGGCGGCCAGCCAGCCAGTATTTCCCTGAGGTCGGGGAGTCGAGGCAACCGATGAGATTCATGAGCGTCGACTTGCCGGAACCGGAAGGACCCATGATGGCCACGTACTCGCCTTTGCGAATCTCCAGGTTCACACCGCGCAGAGCGTGCACTTGCTCGGCGCCCATTTCGTAAACTTTGGCAAGCTCTTCAGTCTTGATGACCACGCCGGAGTTGACCAGGTCCTCCCGGTAGGAATCGGCGCTTTGCGTCTCGACAGGCATGCAAATCTCCCTCGTCTCTCTTTAGAGTGTCAGCTCTGCTGATCTTCCTGTTTCTTGGGCGCGCTGTTATCCACCTTGACCTGGGCCTCCGGTTTCAGCGTGCGCAATGCTTTGTAGCTTCCGATGACGATCTCATCGTTGGGCTGCAATCCCTTGGTGATTTCGATGTCGGTGACGCCGGAGATGCCAGTGTCCACGGGACGGAACACCGCCTTCTTCCCGTTCACCACGAATACACCCTGGATTTCATCCTTCTTAGGATCGCCGGGCGCCGATGGGGGCGGTGCGGCAAGTGTCACGCCCGAACCACCTTGTCCCTTTGCGTTCTTGGCAGCCTCTTCCAATTCTTTGCGAGTACGCATGGCCAGAGCTTGAATGGGAATGGCGATGACATTCTTCCGTTCAGCCGTTTTTATCTTTGCCGTGGCAGATAGGCCGGGCCGCAGATTGTCGGGCGGGTTGTCTAGAGTCACCACGACTTTGAAATCTTTTGCTTCCTGCGTGCTGGTAGTGGTTTGTGTGGTCGTCAAACCAGAACTGCGCAATACCGCCTGCGAGCCTATCTCCGTGACCTTCCCCTTGAACACCTTGCCAGGGACAGCATCGATAGTGACATCCGCTTGCTGGCCCATCTTCACGTTGACAATGTCAGTTTCGTCTACCTTGACTTCCGCCGTGACGGTGGACATGTCGGAAAGCGTCATCAGAAAGCTGCCGTTGGAGTTCTGGATTCCAGGGACAACGTAGTCGCCGACACGTTCCGGGAGATAGCTCACAATTCCATTGATCGGAGACGTATACATCGTTTTGCGCAGAACGTCCTCCGAGCGCGCGAGCACCGCACGGCTTTGATTCAACTGCGCGCGCGACTGCTCAAGTTGCGCCTTCAGCAGCGAAACGCGCGCTTTGGCCGAATCGACGCCAGCCAAGGCTGCGTCATAAGTGGTTTTGCGCTGGTCGAAGTCCTGCTTGGGGATCAATCCATCTCTAAACAGCCCTTGTCCCCGCTCATAGTCCAGCTTTGCCTTCTCCAGGTTGGCTTGCTGGGAAGTTAAATCGGATTGCGCCGCTTTGTAACTTGCCTCCGCTGCCTGCACGCCCGATTCCGCGGAATTGCTCGCCGCTTCCTGGGCATGGACGTCGGCACTCGCTTGGATGTTCTCCTGGAGGAGTAGTTTGTCACCCTTCTTAACGTGGTCGCCTTCCTTGACCAGAATTGCTGTAATCCTGCCAAATCCTTGTGCCGTTACGTTGGTATAGGTCGTGGGTTTGATTTCGCCCGAGGCCGTTACCAAGGACACCAAGCTGTCCTGCTTCGCCACTTTCGCCGTCTGCACCGTTACCACGCCCTTATTGGCTTGGTTTACGCTGAAAAGAACAATTCCACCCAGCACCGCGACGGCCCCCACGCCAATCGCCACTTTATGCCACGTCTTCATTCGCTTCCCTTTCGCTCCACCACGCTAGGTCCAACACTCCAAGACTCTGCCGTCCCGTGAAGTTCTCTGGAATCCTTGGGTTACGGTGCCGCGCGGTGACCAATGCTGCCCGAACCACTCTCTTGTTGTACATACGCCTGCCCTGGTCGAAATGTTTCGTTCGATACCCCGTCTAACATTGCGAATTTGGACTCGCATCAGGAGACTTGAAGGTTGCGGCTAATCCGTCCAGGGAACCTCAGCCGAAACAGGGGCTAACCTGCCCGATTCGTATTTTAATCTTATAGACGCACGATGAAAAGTACCTTGGTCGAAAGACGTCGAGAGACAGACGTGCAAGCATCCGACCCATTTTATTGGACGCAAGGGGCATCCCATTGGTCAGCCAGGAATTCTTAGGGATTCCAATCCTCGCTAGTCCGGCCAACTCAAGGTCTTTTGATGTTATATTCAAGGCGTTCAGTTTATTGAACTGCTGGATAGCCGACCGCGGAGAGGTGGCAGAGTGGCTGAATGCGGCGGTTTGCTAAACCCAAAACCCACCTGCCCGATTCGCACAGACCGACTTTCACGTGTTTTGTTTGCATTAGGCACTGCTCAATTGCGGCCATATACTCTCATTTGCACTCTATAGTTCAGCAAGCGTTCAGCAGGTTTTTTCTCGCTCAGCCGGCGAAATTGCGAGCCTTGGAACTCTGCGGACGCTATTGTGGCACGTCGTGGCCTGGTCCGATCTGGATATTTCCTACCCCGCTTCACCGCTAAACTGTCGTATTGTAATATGGGGTAATATGTGTTATCGTTGTGGCATTATGGGAAGCAATGAAAAGACCATCAGTTTCCGTGCCGTCACTGAAAAGATCGACGCTCTTGATTTGCTGGCCACCGCGCAGGACCGTTCGCGCAGCTATCTTATTAACGAGGCGATCACCAACTACATCGAACTGCACGCCTATCAGGACGCGTTGGTTCGCAAGGGGCTGGAAGAGAAGCGAAAAGGCCGCGTCCTAAGCCATGAGGAAGTCGTAAAAGGGCTCAAGAGGACGGGACGCGCTCCTCGATGATCGAATGGACCGAGCAGGCAACTCGGCAACTGGATCAGGCTCACGATTACATCGCCCTATCCAACAGCGAGGAGGTTGTCTCCCGGATCACAATGCAGATCGTCAGCAGCGTTAAACAACTTGCCGTCTACCCTATGTCGGGAAGAGCAGGCCGGGTTCGTGGGACCCGTGAGTTGGTCAATTCGAATACGCCGTTCATCCTTGCGTATGCCATCGAGAAAACCGATATCGTGGTCCTCGCGGTCTACCACGGCGCTCAGCATTGGCCGGAGGGCTTTTAAGCGGAGCCTTGCCGTGTTTTTAAGCGGAGCTTGCTGTGTGAGGTGGGGGGTCGTCCAAAGTCTCATCTCTTCGAACGCCGGTTGAACCGTTTGATCGGCATAGGGGCAGCGGTCGCCCGCTGACCGCCGAGTAGGCCCGGGGAATTGCACCCCGAGCCCCTCACTGAACCGGACTTAAACCTCTCAGCTTATCGGCTCGTGCCACCGTCGGAAGACTGCCGTCTTCCACCGATATTGCGTTCCTCCGGTTGCCCGTTGACTTGGATCAGTACGGGTGACCTGCTTGTGGCTACCGAAAAACCCATCCGATCTGAAAACACAGAGGTTCTGCTCCTTCGTGTGATCATGGTGGCTACGATGAGCTCCCTTTTCGCCGCCCTTCCGCAGCCGGTTTGCTCCAAAATTCGTACTCATTTTGCTGAGGTTATGAGATTTGCTTGTGGGTTCCGGAAATTCTGGCGGGCTAATTCCGGAAATTCTCGACTACGTTCGGCCTGCCAATCCGCCGCTGCTTGCGTTCGGCGGCGTCATCGACATGGACCACCGGGACTTCTTTGGCCAAGCGCTGCACGGAGCGCAGCCCGACCCCGGTCAAACGGGCCACCTCGGCGTGGGAATGACCCGCCTTAAGCAGAACCTCGACTTCGTGACGCTTCAACATTCCAATCATCCTCCTCCCTCCGCCCAACCGGTCTAACGCCCGCGGGCATAGGGAGATTTTCTATCGCTTAGAGGGTGGTACTAGGCCGCCAGAATTTCCGGAACGAACACCGCCAGTATTTCCGGAACACGCTGGATCGAGAGCCATAGCTCAACCGACTACAAAGATGTCACTTCGACGAATAGGCTTGAGTCAGCGGAATCGCTTGGCGGTTTTGTGGGCAGGTTTAGGTTTGGATTGATCTGACAGACTCCATCAGTAAAATTGCCGCTGCCGTCTGCATTACCGTTAAGTGGCGAGGGGCTTGGCCGGTTGTTACCAGTCCAGTTCTCTAGTAGGGTTGCCTTGGACGTTCCGTTCGTGATGGTCCAAACGTAGGTACCATTTCCCGCTCCGTTGGCGGTCAGTGTTGCGTTGGATATTCGAGCCAAAAGACGGTGCACCGGCGGACGTCAAGCTAATCACCAGCTTGCGTGTGAACGTTATAAGACCTCGGTGAGCGTCCATGTGGCATCGATCCGTGGAAGAACAGGGACTTGCGATCATTCCCGCCGTGCGGGATGACAAACACGTCTCACGGTTGGCACAAGGTCTTGCTTGTGCAGGCATGCGCCGCGGCAAAGCCGGTGTGCGACATGCTCTTAAGGATGTATCACTCCGTCCTTGCCCCGAGTTTGCCCTTTTTTGGCATCGAGCTATTCTCGTCTTCCTCACGACCGTGGCCTTGTGGTTCGTTCTGCCGCCGCCAAGCCAAAGCCAAAATCGCTCTCCGTTCCCGCAAGCAAGTGCCAAGAGCTCGTATTTCTCCAGCGATTACGTAGGCTCGCGAACATGTGCAACTTGTCACCGCCAAATCTACGAGACTTATTCTCAAACCGACATGGGCCGCTCTATGTCGAAAGCTGATGCCGCTTTTCTCGCTAGGATTTCCACGTCCGCGTCTCTCTTTGACCATCGCTTGAACCGTCACTTTGAAACTTCTGCGAGCAACGGCAATCTCTACCAAAGTGAGTATGAAACCGCCCAGGATGGCACGGAGATTTTCCGCAATACGCAGAAGATTGACTGGATTGTAGGTTCAGGCGCGAACGGCTTTGGCGCCATCACTCGGAGCGGGGATTACCTGTTTGAGGCGCCTCTTTCCTTCTATTCGAATCTCAAGGCCTGGGCCCTGTCGCCGGGCTACGAATTTGGTGACTACGGCTTTAGCCGCCCGATTCTTCCGGGCTGCGTGGCTTGTCACAGTGGGCGGCCACAGCCCGTCTTAGAGGGCAACGGCCGATTTCGAGAGCCGCCGTTCTTGGAGTTGGCCGTTGGCTGCGAGAACTGTCACGGCCCTGGCGCGACGCACATAGATACAATCCGGACAAACTTTTCCGCGCAAAATGCAAGAGCTTCGATCGTCAATCCCGCGAAACTAACCCCTTGGCTTGCCGACAACATCTGCATGCGTTGTCATCAAACCGGCCAGGCACGCGTGCTTAGTCCCGGAAAGGACTACAGCGACTTTCGTCCCGGCATGGCTCTCGATGAAATTCTCGGCATTTTTCTAGTGCCGCTTAGCCGCGAGTCGCCTCCACAGGATGACTTGCTCCAGCACTATCTATTCATGCGGCTGAGCCGCTGCTACCGCGGCAGCGGCGCGCGCCTCAGTTGCATGAGCTGTCACGATCCCCACCTTCAGCCGACTAAAGAGAAGGCTCCCGCCTACTTCCGTGAGAAATGCCTCTCCTGTCATCCCGAGGGCAGTTGCCCGGTTCCATTGCGCGTGCGTCGGCAGAACAATCCTCCCGACAACTGCATCGGCTGCCACATGCCGAAGCGAGACATTAAGACAATCTCGCATTCGATTCTTACGAATCATCGCATTATTTCGGACGCCAAGGAGCCGTTTCCTGACGAGGCCTTCCGCCTGACTACGCCGGAGCTCTCCGATTTGGTGCATTTGAACGCGCCCCCGGGTAAACAAAAACCGCCCGACCCGCTGACTTTGTTAGAGGCGTATCGCCAAATCATGAGCAGCCATCCCGAGTATCGCGAGCAGTATTGGTCTCTCGCAAGGCAACTCGAACCGCGCGAGCCGGAAAACATTTCCGTTTTGGAGGCGTTGGCGGATTTGTCACTTCAGAAGAAAAGCTGGGAGGGTGCAACCGAAGCTATCCGCTATCTTGACCTCGCGCGTAATCGCGGGAGCACGAATCCGGCAGACTTCGAACTGCTGGGACGTCTGCTTGCCGCAACAGGAGAGCAGCCGAAGGCCATCGATGTTCTACGAGAGGGCCTCCGCTTAATTCCCTACGATGCAGAGCTCTATCGCTTGCTGGCGAAATCCTATCAATCGCAGAGCAACACCCGCGAAGCCTGCGAAGTCCTCGCCCATGCAAACCGCCTCTTCCCTCAAGATTCCGTCATTCGAGACTCCACGAGAGCTTGCGCATCAGCTGCATCTTCAAATTCGCAACCCTGAAATTGCTATTCCGATACGAACCACCCTGCTGGCCACACTCCCGCGTTTCCGACGCGGATCGTTCATGGTTTCAGCATTTGAAATTCAGATTTTTCGCATTGAATTTTTGACACGCTTCTGCTAGACACGTCCCATCTCAGGTGACGTGCTGTGAGCCGTTCCGGGCTGTTAAAGGTTTTTCTCAACCCTCAGGCCGCTAATTTGTTCGAACGCATACGCTCGTGGAGAAGCTGCTATGACTTGCCTACCTTCCCGAAAATCGTCCCCTCTGTCAATCCTCGCTCTTTCTTTTTTGCAAGTCAGTTTCTTGTTGCTGTGTGCGCAACGTGCTCCGGCACAGGTCGCTACGGCGGCCGTTAACGGAACCGTTATCGACGCATCCGGCGGTGCTGTGCCCGGAGCGAAGATCACTTTGACCAACGTCGCTACCAATGTGACGCGTGTAACAACGACCGGCGAAACAGGCAACTACGTCCTCGTGAACATTATTCCGGGTAGGTACCGGCTAACCGTCAGCAAAGAAGGTTTCGCGACGGCCACCGAGGCGGACTTTGAGCTCGCCGTGAACCAGACCACCACGCTAGATTTCACTTTGCGACTTGGTTCCGCAGCCGAAACGGTGCGGGTGGAAGCTCTCACCACCAGCATTCAGACCTCGAGTTCTGAGCTCGGCACGGTCATCGGCAGACGGTCTGTGGACAATCTGCCCCTGAATGGCCGCAATTTCACCCAATTGTTGGATCTAACCCCTGGTGTCAGCACTGTGAATACCACCCAGAACGGCAGCAATCAACAGTTCGCCGGCAACACCGTTGGGTCTTTTTCTTTTCCATCAATCAACGGCCAGACCAACCGAAGCAATCTTTTCTTGCTGGACGGATTGAACGATCAGGAAAGCTTCAGCAGCACTTACTCGGTTCCGCCGATCATCGATGATATTCAGGAATTCAAGGTCGACTCGCACAACGATCAGGCGCAGTTTGGGGGTGTTCTCGGGGGAGTGGTAAACGTCGTGACCAAAACGGGCACAAACGAATTTCACGGTGAAGCCTGGGAGTTCCTTCGCAATAGCGCTTTTGACGCTAGGAATCCTATAACCGGCATCAATCAGCTGCACCAGAACCAGTTTGGCGCGAATATCGGCGGTCCGGTGATCTTGCCTCACTACCATGGACGCAACCACACCTTCTTCTTTGGAAGTTACGAGGGCGTTCGCCTTCATGTGGGCAACGCTAATCAGTCCCTAGTACCCACGGCGGCCCAGTTGAACGGTGACTTCACCGGTGGCAACCAACTTTACAATCCGTACAGCACAACTTCTTCCGGCATGCGGACTCCTTTTCTTTGCCAGAGTGGAACCAACACCCCGGTGCCGCTCATGTCTGGCACGCAACTCCAGGCGCCTCTCGGGACCACTACTCCTCCTGCAGGGGAATCCGCTTGCGACATTCTTCCTCCCGCACTGATTGATCCCAACATGCAGGCCGTCGCCAATTTGCTTTACGCACCACTGACGCCGAACTTGACAGGTAAACCCGGGAAAAATTTCCAAAGGACGCTGACGAACGTACAAGATCCTGACAGCTACAACATTCGCATCGACGAGCAGCTAAGCCTTAAGGACGCCTTCTGGAGTAGATTCACTCATATCACCTCGCCGCGCGATGTTCCGGGGATCTTCGGGCAGACTAACTTAAATTCTTACAATGCCCATCAATACGCTATCACTTGGAACCACACTTTTGGTCCGACCTCCGTTCTTTCCGTGCAGTTTGGGCGCAACTACGGATTCTCTACTAATCCGACCCTGCTCTCAGCCAGCGTATCGCAGGCGCTGATCCAGGCCGGACACTACGCCAACAGCTTTGAGTGTTCCTTTTTAAAGGGGCCGCGCAATTGTTACTTCAATGCCGTCAATTTCAGTGACCCCGGCGATATTACATCTTTCCTGGAAGGCAGCAGCCCCGCGGTGGTGGCAGACATTTGGGAATGGAAGGGCAATTTTACCAAGACCCACGGAAGGCACAGCTTCAGCATGGGAGCGGACTTTAACACCAATGGCTTCCAGCAAACGTTCAACACCAACAGCTTGAGTTTTTCGGCGGCTCAAACCGCCAACTCACCAGTCAAGGGCGCTGGCGGCGCAGGTTTTGCCTCCTTCTTGCTCGGAGTCCCTAGCGGCGATACCTACCGCAACGAGTTTGAGACCGAACACGGGGGCTGGGTTGATGGCTTCTACTTCCAGGATCAGTGGAGAATCACCGATAGGCTGACGGTAAACCTGGGCGCGCGCTATGACATCACCTTCGATCCTTTCTACGGCCGCCCTGCCGATGGCAACGTGCCCATTGGCAACTGGGACCTGAATTCTGGCAACTATGTGCTTCAGTCCTCAGCGGCCTCTTGCGTTTCCACCGGGAACACGCCTCCCTGCATCCCCACGCCCGATGGTTCGCTCCCGGCGCACGTTGTCGTTTCTCCCGACGGCCGTTTCTGGCACAACTCCTATGACAATATCCAGCCCCGCGTAGGTATTGCGTATCGACTGACTCACAGAACCGTGCTCCGCGGCGCCTATGGCAGGTTCTTCGACAACTGGGCGGCGGTAATTCAAATGGCACAGAACCAGCAAGGCACTTGGCCCCGCGCCGACCAGTTCATCCTGGCGTTCAACAACACTAACAACCCACCGACCGTTTTTGCAGAAAATCCCTTGCAAGGCGCCAATGTGGTACCGAGTTTGACCGCCTTTGAAACCACCAACAACTGGTTCGTTGACCCTAATATCAAGAACCCCTACTCCGATCAATGGAATTTCGGCGTTCAAGAAGGGTTGAGCCCCAACACCACGCTCACCGTAAACTACGTGGGCTCCTCGGGGCACCGGCTGGATGTAGGCGTCACCGGCAATCAGGCCACCGTTCCCGATCCTACGGGCAAGCTCTTGGTTCCATCCGTGAGTTGCTATACCACTACCTGTACGCCCGCGCTCGTCGCCGCTCAAGGTCGCTTCCGGTTCCCCTACCTGGTGCCAATCCATTATGACGAGAGCATCGGCAAATCCTGGTATCATGGCCTGCAAGTATCGTTAGACAAAAAGGCCTCTCGCGGTCTCTCTTATCTCCTGTCCTACACGTGGTCGAAGGCCATTGATGTCGGCGCTGACGAGTGGTTCGGCACGGGCACCAACGGCACTTCGGTGCAAAATCCATACAACCTGCAAGGCGACAAAGGCCTGGCTGGATTCGACTTACCGCAGATCTTTACCGCCAACGTCGTCTATGAACTTCCGTTTGGTAAAGGCCGGCAGTTCGCAACCGGCGTGCGTCCCATCGACTTTGTGATTGGCGGTTGGCAGGTCAACGGCATTTCCAGCCTCATGTCCGGCACACTCTTCAACGTCACTGCCCCGAATTCCATTCCCAACGTCGGCTCTGGGAGTGCCGAGCGCGCAGACATTGTCGGAGATCCCAAAAAAGGAACTTGTCCCAACGGCGCTCCCGTGGGAACGCTTGCCTGCTGGTTTAACACGTCCGCCTTCGCGTTTCCTGCGACCGGCACTTACGGGACCTTCGGGCGCAATGTGCTGCGGAGTGACGGACGGGCGAATCTAGACCTCTCCGTATTTCGCAATTTTGCGATAACGGAACGCAGCAGACTGGAATTTAGGACCGAGACCTTTAACGTCACCAACTCACCGATTTGGGCTGCCCCGAATGCTGCCATCAACGTGCCGACCTTATTTGGGGTCGTCAATAACACGGCTACCGGTTATTCGCCGCGGCAACTGCAGTTCGCGCTCAAGTTCTATTATTGACGTCGAGTTTGAGGCGCGGTGTCGAACAGATGCCAAGGCGAAGGCCGCTTCTCGCCACATGCGCAGAGGCGCTTTGCTGGGCGGTTCAAAACAACAGATGCGGAATATACCATGTGACGCCGAACTCGGCGCCAATGCCGCGCCACAGGGCAGAACCGTATTGGAATCTGCAGTGATAGTTCCCTTCCTAGTCCTGTCTGCTTTCATTCTGACGCTCCCCTCCCCCCTATCAGCACAATCCGCCGCGAACTCCGCTGGTGCCATCATTGCCACGCTCCCGGATATTCCTAAGGACTGCAAAACCTCGGGAACATCCGAGCAGTTGACAGCGCGGCTTCAATCCACCGCCGCGTTACCCACCGCAGAAGCGTATGCCTCGCTGGGAACGCTTTACGGACGGGAAGGACGGTTCAGTTGTGCCATCGCCGCTTTTCAGGCGGCATTGGCACGCGACCCCCAGGCATATCAGATTCGTTACGAACTCGCCATCGCGCTCCTCGAAAATCACGCGCCCGATCAAGCTGCCGACGAAGTCCGCGCCGTCCTCCACGACGACCCGAACTCCTTCAGGGCTCACAACGTTCTTGGGCAAGCCTTGCAGGATTTGGGACAGCTTGAGCAGGCCGCCGAGGAATTCAAGACCGCGCTGGCCATTAATCCGCGGTTTGCCCTTGGATCCTATGACCTTGCCCGCTTGCTGGCCTCGCAGAAAAAATACCAAGCCGCAATCTATCACCTGCAGGATGGCTTGAGCCATTCCCCAGCTCCCAATCTCGCGCTGGAAATGAAAATTGCCTTGGCTGACGCCTTTGCGCAGACCGGCGATTATGCCGATTCCATTCCGCTGTTTCGCGAGGCGGTCGCCGCCCAGCCCGATTCCCTTGAATTGCACTTCGGCCTCGCCACGGCGTACGCTCACAACCTCGACTATCCTCGCGCCGCTGCAGAATACAAAGCGACTTTACGACTCGACTCAACCCACAATCAGGCGGAGCTGTCACTAGCCAAGGCCCTGCTGAATCTGAGCGCCGCGCCGGACGCCCTTCACTATCTGGAAGACTACACGCGTCGCAATCCAAACGACTGGGAAGGCCACGAGGTCCTCGGCGAAGCTTTGAAAGATTCGGCGCATTTTCCCGAGGCGGTTGAGTCGCTCGAACGCGCCATTCAGCTGAACCCCGCGAGTTACGAAGCGCACTACCATTTGGGCGCGGTTCTTGGCCGGCTGGGGCGAATGAACGACGCCGTCCGCGAGCTGCGCAGCGCTATCGAGCTGAAGCCCGATGGCTCCGAGGCTCGCTACCAACTCGGCCTCATTCTCCACAAGGAAAACAACGAGGCCACAGCCCGGGAGCAGTTCGATGCCTTCAGACAACTAAAACAACAAACCGAGCAAGAAACGCAGGCAGCTTCTCTGAATAGCCGCGGTAATGAGTTGCTAAAGCGAGGGCTCGCACGCGAAGCCGTGGAAGCGTACCGGAAAGCCCTGTTTCTGCAGCCCAAGGACGCGAGACTGCATTACAACCTGGCATTCGCCTTGGCAAAACTCGGCGATTCCGCTGGTGAAGAGCATCAGTTGCGCCAAGCCACCGAGCTGGACCCGTATTTCGCTCAGGCTCACAACCAATTGGGTTCGTCAATGATGCTGCAACACCGTTTCGAGGAAGCCGAACGCGAGTTTCGCGCCGCCATCGCCAGCGATCCGCAATCGGCGGTAGCCCTAAACAATCTCGGCACTCTCCTGGGTCGCCTGGGAGAGAATAGCGATGCGGCAAAGCTTTTTCGCGAGGCGATCTCAGTCGACCCCCGATACACTCAGGCCTTCGTTAACTTGGGCCTAACCCTAGCTGCCCAAGCGGCCTATTCGGATGCGGAAAAGCAGTTGGAAAGTGCCCTTGCCTTGGAACCCAATAACGCCAACGCCTTGACCGCGCTCGGTATGCTCCAGGGAAAAACCGGCCGGGATGCTGATGCCGTTCAGACGTTTCGGAAACTCGTTGGCCTTTACCCTGCATACGCTGATGCCCATGTGAATCTCGGCATCGCCTTGGGCGACATGTATGACCTTCAGGGTGCCCTGGGGCAATTCTCAGAAGCCAGCCGTCTCTCTCCAGACTCCGCGCTTGCGCACTACAATAAAGGGCGCGTCCTCTATGCTCTCGGCCGCAAAGAGGATGCCCGGAAAGAGTTGGGCGAGGCCGTTCGCCTCTCCCCAGACTACGTGAGCGCGCTCTTTTTGCTCGGTGTTGTGGAGCACTCCTCTCCCTACGCCACCGAACTTTTCCAAAGAGTCGTGCATCTCCAGCCCGATCATGCTGAGGCGCGGCTTTATCTGGGTCATAACCTCCTCCAGGCTGGCAAGAAGCAAGAGGCCACCGAGCAATGGAAAAAAGCCGTGGAAGCAGATCCTGAGAACTTGGCCGCGTACGCCAATCTGGTCCGTGTTCTCTCGCAAACGGGGAGCCCCGAAGCGAACAACTACATGAGCAAGCTTACGACCCTGCAGGAGCGTCAGCAGGCCACCGACCGTGTTCAACTATTGAACAATTTTGCGCTGCAGGCCGCCCAGGACAACAACTGGCCGCAGGCGCTCGACCAACTTCAGGAAGCCATTGCCATTTGTCAGCAATGCCCGCAACTCGCCGTGCTCCACAAGAACATCGGCATTATTTATGCCCGCAAAGGGGACGCGGAAAATGCCAAACAGCAGCTGGAATTGGCATTGAAGCTGCTTCCAGAAGGTCCAGAAGCTCTTTCGGTCAGGGAAGCCCTGCGGCGGCTCGCGAACACGGGCATTCCCAAGCGGAGCGAATAGGCCCGCCCTCTATGAAAGCTTGGCGCTATTCCACGTCCGCATTATGGTGGCCATCCTAGACGCTAGAGGATCCCAAGCGTGTCGTGGCTGTGGGGGCGTTCGCGTTCTGAACGGCTCGGAGTTGGTGAAGGGCAGCTGCGGTGCGCGCGCTTGCCCCGCAAAAGCATCGAAGCGGTCCAGGTCATCGAATATCTGCGCGCATTCTTAATTGGCCGAGAAGCCTGGGCGCAAGGCAACATGCTGACGATCATTTCTGGCGCGTTCGGCGTATTTCGAACCGATCTAGTGCGCGCGCTGGCAGCAGGGCTTGCTGGACGTGCTCTGGCCCAACCTGGACATGCTCTTCCGCTCTCGCTACGGAAGGATTGGCTGCTTTGCACTTCCCTTATGGCTCTTCGAGTTATTCGCTCCGATTTTGGAGACCTTCGGAATTATAACGGCGACCATGGGCTTTTTGAGCCTGGAATTCTTTCTGCAATTCCTCATCTTCGCGTACGCTTTGCAACCGTAATTTCTATTGGCTCTGTGTTGCCGGAAGAAATCACCTACAAGCGCTACAACGACTGGAAAGACGTGGTTCGGCTCGTGAGCTACTGCTTTTTTCGAGCACTTCTCCTACCGGCAGTTACACATGATCTGGCGCCTGCAAGGCAGTACCTGCGTGGCGACCACGAATGGAAGGCGCTGAAGCGCAAAGGCCTCGTCTCCGCAACAGCTCAGTAGTCTGCAGGACACTTGCACAGCATGAAGCGCCCACTGAAAGGGCCCCCCACGGCGCAAGGCAGGCAGACACGCCCAAACTGCAAGCAAATGCAGGAGGTGACGGCGTTGGGTGTGCTTTGCGAGCATCCCAAAGATTCACTATCCACCACCGAGGCACGATTACGACGACGGTTTCCTAGCCCGTTGTAGGTCCAACTTGTGAAGCAGCACGTCGGGTATCCAAAAAATCTATCTGCCAGCCCCGGCGGCGGTTTTCCCAACCGCTGCAGCGAATTCCCATCAGAATTCGGATTGATTTTGAAGGACTTATGCCATCTGCATTCTCAGCAACACCCACGTGTTCGCGGTTAAAGTGCACCAAAAGCATGCCAAGCCAATTCAGAGAACTGTGCTAAGCTGTTGTTGAAAGCAAACCGCGGAGAGGTGGCAGAGTGGCTGAATGCGGCGGTTTGCTAAACCGTTGTAGGGGCCAAAACCTCTACCGGGGGTTCGAATCCCCCCCTCTCCGCCATCGCTAAGTCAAATCTTTTGTGGCGCTTACGCTTCGTCTTCAGACCGGTCCGCGCA
>Ga0066670_10000225_pt1 | contig 15097 bp, 14 predicted proteins | sample GraSoiAngelo_119_FD_66459 | JGI IMG/M metagenome (GOLD analysis project Ga0066670, IMG submission 66459) | Grasslands soil microbial communities from the Angelo Coastal Reserve, California, USA - 14_0919_05_20cm | ecosystem: Environmental > Terrestrial > Soil > Grasslands | place: USA...
ACCGTCGCAAGAGACTGGTCCAGCTCGCATCGATCGCGGCTCTGTTCAGCAGCCCGTGTGCCGGGTCGACGTGACGCACCAATGGAACCATTGGCCGCTGATGCCGCTCGGCCTGGAGGAAGCCCGGCGACAGATCGGCCTTCTGCCGAAGCTCGAGGCATGGCGCGGCGCCGCTTGACGCCGCGCGGTGTTCAGCGCGCGCCGAGGGGCGCGAGCAGCACGACCGAGTAACCGACCGCGGACGTGCGCGCCGGGTTGGCGTAGGAGTGGCGTTGGTCCGCGCGGAACGACACCACGTCGCCGGGCTCGAGCAGCCACTTCTCGCCCGCGACGACGAGCTCGATGCGTCCCGACTCGCAGGTCAGATACTCCCGCGTCCCAGGCGTGTGCGGGATGCCGGTGAGGCGCGCCAGCGGAGGGAACTCCATCCTGCCGATTTCACTGCCGGGGATCGGATCGGGCAGGAGCTGACGGACCGTCACGTCGCTTCGTGTCCGTTGCGGAAGCGAACCGCGCGGATGGAAGCGCGACGCTGTGCGCGGCGCCGCAAGAAGCTCTTCGAGAGACACCTGCAGGGCGTCGGCGACGCGATGGAGCACCGCCAGGGTCGGATTCGCGCTGCCCGATTCGAGGTTCGACCAGGTGGCGCGCGGAAGGCCCGACAGGCGCGCCATCTGCTGCTGCGTCATGCGGCGACCGTCCCGCAGCTGGCGCACGTTCGCGGCGAGATGGCCCGCGAGGGAATCCATGTCCATGCCAACAGAATAGCGTTCTGCCAACAGATTGTCCCGGCCGACATTCTGGCAGCAGGCACGGTTAAGCTGCTGCCATGGAGCTGAGAGGACGAGGAGCGTTGATTACGGGAGCCAGCAAAGGGCTCGGAGCAGCGCTGGCGGGAGAAATGGCGAGCCTGGGCGCGCGGGTGGCGCTGGTGGCCCGAGGCGCCACGGAGCTGGAGGCGGTGGCGGCGCGGATTCGCGCGCAGGGCGGCGATGCGCACGCGCTTCCGGCTGACATGGGCGACAAGCGCGCGATCCACGCGATTGCCGGCGCGGCGGCAGCGGTCGTCGGGCCGATCGACGTCCTCATCCATAACGCCAGCACCCTGGGTCCGACCCCGTTGCGGCTCCTGCTCGACACCGAATGCGAAGATCTCGGCGCCGTGCTGGAGACGAACCTGATCGGCCCGTTCCGGCTCACCCGCGTGATTGCCGGCGCGATGGCGCTGCGGGGGTCGGGGCTGGTCGTGCACGTCAGCTCCGATGCGGCGGTCGCCGCCTACCCGCGGTGGGGCGCCTACGGCGTATCGAAAGCGGCGCTCGATCACCTGAACCGCTCCTGGGCGGTGGAGCTGCCCGAGGTCCGCTTCTTCTCCGTCGATCCGGGGGAGATGGACACCGACATGCACGCCGCGGCGGTCCCCGAGGCGAATCGCGCAACGCTGGCGCGCCCGCTCGACGTGGCCCGGCGGATTGCCCGGATGATCGTGGACTCCGACCGCATCGAGAGCGGCTCGCGACTGGTGGTGACACCGTGATCCCGGCGCGATGGCCGCGCGAGGACGCACTGCTCGAGCGGCTCTTGCACGTCGATCCGCGGACGGGAGCGCTCCGCGACGCGCGCATCGTGGACCTGCCGTCATTTCTGCGGCCCGGCGATGTCCTCGTGGTCAACGACGCCGCGACGCTTCCGGGCTCGTTGCGCGGGCGCGCTGCGGATGGAACGCCTGTCGAGGTCCGCATTCTGCTCGAGCTTCCGAGCGGCGCGTTTCGCGCCGTTCTCTTCGATGGAGCGGACTGGCGGACGCCGACCGAGCACCGCTTGCCGCCGCCGGTCCTCGCCGCGGGAAGCAGGATCGATTTCGCCGAGCTTTCCGCGCAGATCGAGCGCGTGGCGCGATTGTCGCCGAGGCTCGTCGAGTTGCGGTTCGATCGCACCGGCGCGGCGCTCTGGTCCGCCCTCTATCGCATTGGGCGACCGGTACAGTACTCGCATGCGGCGGCTCCTCTGGAGCTCTGGCACGTCCAACTCGGCTATGCATCGCGTCCCTGGGCGGCGGAGATGCCGTCAGCGGGACGGGCGCTGCGCTGGGAACTGCTGCTCGCGCTGCGCCGGCGCGGCATCCGGCTCGCCTCGATCACGCATGGCTCGGGCCTTTCTGCCACGGGCGACGCCGCGATCGACGCTGCGCTGCCGATGTCGGAGCGCTTCGAGATCCCCGAGGCGACGGTCGGCGCGGTCGCCGATGCCCGCGAGCACCGCGGCCGCGTGGTGGCCATAGGCACCAGCGTCGTCCGGGCATTGGAGGGAGCCGCCTCGGTGAATGGCGGCATGCTTCGGGCCTGCTCCGGAGAAACGGATCTTCTCCTCGGACCGGGTTATCAGCCGCGCGTGGTCGACGGGCTGCTCACGGGCGTTCATGAGAAGGGCGCCAGCCATTACGCGCTGCTGCGCGCGTTCGCGCCGGAGGACGTCCTGGCGCGTGCGAGCGCGCATGCCGAGGAGAGGGGATATCTCTCCCACGAGTTCGGTGACTTCTGGCTCATCCTCGGCGACGCGCGCTGAGCGCGGACGGCTAAAGCTTCTCCGCCCTGTGACGCCGTCCGTCGATGCCTTGAATCGGCATGCGACCTGCCGCCATTTCACGCGACCCCGCCGGGAGGGCAAGATTCTGGCTGCGCTTTACGGCTTCACGAACTTGAGCGCGAACCGGTCCTGGGTGTGCGTCTTGTTCACGCCGGAGTCGGCGTTCCAGTCGCGTGGGTCGTCGGGATTGCGCAGGAAGCGGTCCTCCGCCACGAGCCTGAACCCTGCCTGTTGCACCTGGTCGCGCACCACTTGTTCGTCGATGCGATGAAGACGTTCAGCGTCGGTGGAGCCGCTGCCTGCCTTCGCGCTGTTGTCGACGATCGCGTAGACGCCGCCGCGCTTCAGCGCCGCGAAGACGGCCTGGTTCATCTTGCCGGTATCTCCCTTTTCAGCGATCGCGTCGTGATAGACAGCGACCGAGTAGACTGCGTCGAGGTCCTTCGCCTCCGGTGGAAGCGGATCGTCCCACTGGCGCATGAAGTGTTTCGTGTTCTGCAGGGCTGGCCGTCCCAGCCGCATCTCCCAGGCTTTCTGCAGCCCGGGTCCGTCCCAGTTCGGGGTGTCCTGCGCGTAGACGACGCCGCTCGGCCCCACCGACCGGGCGAACAGCTCCGTGGAATAGCCACCCCCGGCGCCCAGCTCGGCCACGCGCATCCCCGGAGCGAGGCCGAAGAACGTGAGCATGGGAGCCGGCTTGCGGTGTGAATCCATCGAGCGATCGCGCTCGGTGCGATCCGGGGCTGCGACTACCTGCTCCGCGAGTCCCGGGCTGGATCGCGACGCGCCGTCGGGCGTCGGAGCACGCCCCGCGCAAGCGGCGAGCACCGTGAGACCGAATGCAGGCAGAAGACGTGATCGCATTGCTTCCTCCGTGGTCGCCTCACAACGCACTTGTCCGCTCCGTATTCCAGGCGCAGTGCGTCGGCGAAGCGTGACGCGTCGCATCCCATTGTACGGTTTCCGCGCCGGCCAGGCGGCGCCGCATGGCGCGGGCCCTGGTGAAGGTCGGGCGGGCTCGGCGGGGCCGCGTGAGTCGGCCTACCTGCTCTTGCCGTCGAAGTGCTGCACGTTGAGCGTCGTGGCGTCGACGTCATCGAGGCAGCGGGTATTGATGGCCACCATCGGTCCGACAGGCCCCTTGCCGCGCGCGAACGAGCGGACGCCGCAGACCTTGCAGAACAGGTGATGGATGTTCTTCCTGTTGAACTGGTAGTCGGTCAGCGACTCTTCCCCCTTCTCCAGCGTGAAGGCGCCGGCGGGCACGAACGAAAGCAGCGTGCCGGTGCGCGAGCAGATGGAGCAGTTGCACTGGGTGACGGGCTTCGAGAGATCGATGTCGACTCGATAGCGCACGGCGCCGCAGTGGCAGCCGCCGGGATGGGTGTCGGGCACGGCAAATACCTCCTCTGGGCAACGCTTCCCCACCTTGCATTGTCGCTCGACGGACAGAAATGCGCTACGGCCACGGACGCGGTTCAGCTCGACGATCGGCGAAGGCGACACCTCCATCAGCACCTCGTAGAGGACTATCAGGACGTCTCGGCGGCCGGCGCGACGACCGGCCGCCGAGACGGTGCCGATCTCAGCGACTTACTTGTGCCGGAGACGCTCCCTGCGGTCCTCGCGCCGATCCGCGCGCCGGTCGGCGCTCAGCTCGCGGCGATCCGCGCGCCGCTGCTTCTTGTCCGCCTGCTCCTGCTTCAAGTCGTCCTTCAGGGTCGTGAGGTCGCTGGCGAGTTTAGCCTTGTCCGCTGCGACGGCGGTGGCGTCGTGCGCGGCTCGATCCTGCCGAACAGGATCTTGCGCATCGTCAGTCCCTTCTTGGTCGGCCTCGTGGCCGGCTCCGGAGGATGACCCGCGATTCGTGGGAGGCGGTCAAGCTCCAGACTCGGGCATCTGTAGGTAGGTTGCGCGTATGCCCGCACGGTGCCGTCGCGATTAATTTTGGTTTCCGCCTCCACGGCGATCTACCGTCGCAGGATGCGCCTGCGGCCCTGCTGCATCCTGCTCGCGGCGGCGACTGCGGCGAGCGCCAACAGCGTTCGCGAAGAGGCGATCGTCAACACCATCCAGCCTACGCCAGCAAATCCGCGTTCGAGCAGCTTCACCGATTCGTTGAGTGGCACCATCGATTTGTCGAGTCAATGGTCGTTGAACCTCGGCGGAAACCTGACCCTGCAAGGACGGACCCCGGCCTCGCAGCGAGGCCAATTCCGGGAGAGCGGCAGCATCGTGACCCTCTTCACCGGCGGAGCCGATTGGAACGTCACCGACAATCTCGCGCTCGGGGCCGAGTTGCAGCTTTCTCCGCGGAGCACGCAATTCGCCGGCACATCGGTGGCGCTGCGCCAGGCGAATGGAACCGAGACCAGCGCAGACGCACTGGTGCGATCGCAGACGTCGCAAGCAGGGGCAACGTTCACGCGGTCCGCGTCCGCGACAGCGGGAGCGTCCTACCGTTGGTAGCCTCGGCGCACACTGTCCGGCCCTCCGACGACGTGCCGCGCGGATTCGCCTCGACCGATGCGGGAACACGCACGACCCTCGTCGCAGCCATCGTCTTCATCTACGGTGTCGCGCTGCAGCTTGCGCGTCTGTTCCTGCGGCCCCTGGAGCTGTTCCACGATGCCACGCACGTGTCTTTTACCGACGCGCTGGCGTTCATGGGCTCCACCCTTCTTTTCCAGGGCGGGTTTGCACTCTTCGCCTTCGGGGTAACGGGCTTCTGGCAGACCCGCCCGGTGCGCAAGCTCGCCGCGTGGAGTGTCCAGGCGCTGGCCGTCCTCATCGCCGTACTGGAAACGGCTGGCCACGCCTACTTTCTCAACACCGGCAGCACGCTCGATTATCCGCTGGTCGCATTTTCGGCCGGGCGCATGAGAGAAGTCGCCGTGCTGGCCGTTCACTCGCTGTCGCCATTGCTTCTGGGAAGCATGATCTCGGCCGCGGCGGCCGTCGCGGTCCTGCCGTGGATCGCAGACCGGCCGTGGGCACGGGGCGCCGCCGCCTCTCCCCCTCCGACGCAGCCGCGATGGCGGCGCGCACTTTTTGCAACATCGATGATCGCCAGTCTTCCCCTGGCCGCCGCAGGCCTGCTGACCCACACCTCGCAAGCCATCGACCGGGCCACCATCCGCGACCCCGTGCTCAACGTCATCGCAACTTTTCATCCGAGTCGCAGGGCCCCGCATTCCGCGCAGAGCACCCTGGACGATGAGCCGGTCACGATCGGACCGATATCCGCGCCCGGCGCGCTGCGCAACGTCGTCATCGTCATCCTCGAGTCGGCGCGCGCGGAATCGCTGACGCCGTGGAATGCGTCGCTGCAGGACGCGCCCTTCCTCGCCGAGCTTGCGAAGAGCAGCGTGCGCTTCGACCGCTTCTACACCGTGCAGACCCACACCGGTCGCGCCCTGCGGGCGATCCTATGCGGTTTCGAACCCCAGCACCGGATCCGCCCGCCGAAGTTCACTCACGGAATCGCGACCCACTGCCTGCCCAATCTCCTGCGCGATCACGGGTTCAGCACGGTGTATTTCCAGACCGCGGACGAGCGCGTCGAGCACCGCACGTTCGTGATCTTCTCGATGGGGTATCACGACTTCATCGGCCCCTCGAGCTTCGGCCACGAAGGGTTCGAGCAGGCCAACTATCTCGGCTACGAGGACGATTCGATGCTGGCGCCGACCCGCCGATGGCTCGAAGCGCAAGAGCGCTCGAAGCCGTTTCTTGCCACGTACCTCACCGTAAACGCGCACTATCGGTGCGCACTGCTGACCAGGCATGGACCACAGCGGTATTCGGACGATCCGGAGCTGAATTGTTATCTCAACGCCCTTCGGGCTGACGACTTCTTTCTGCGGGCGCTCTTCGATGAGTACAAGGCAGCGGGACTGTACCGGAACACTCTCTTTGTCGTCGTCGCCGACCACGGCGAGGCTTTCGGCGAGCACAGCAGGCGCACCCACAACGACGTGCCTTACGAGGAGGCGCTGCGAGTCCCGCTGTTGCTGCATGATCCCACGGGCACCCTGGTACGGCCCGGAGTGCGCGCCGATCCGTCCACGCAGCTCGACATCGCGCCCACGGTGCTCGGGCTCCTCGGTTTCGCCGTGAAGTCGGGGCACTTCCAGGGCAGTTCCCTCATGGTCCCTCATCCGCAGGTGCCGATCCGCGCGGCTTGCTACGATCCAGACACGTGCCTCAGCTGGGTGCGGGGCGACGAGAAATTCATCCATCACTTCGGACGGCGTCCGGACGAGCTGTTCGACCTTGGCCGCGACCCGAAGGAGACGACGAATCTCGCCGGTATTTTTCCCCAGCGTGCAGCCGAGCTGAAGCGCGACCTGCTCGATTGGGATCGCCGGATCAAAGACGGATATGCGGCAGCCGAAGCATGGACTCCGCCTCCGCGCCCCGATTCAGGCGAAGCGGGATCGGACTCCACCGGGAGAGTGCTCTCCTCGAGCAGATAGCGTTGATGAACCCGAGCAAACTCTCCAGCGCGAGGTTGGAACCAGGTCGGGAGACAACGAGTTGCTATCCAGCAGTGCGGAAGCTCACACTTCCGCTCGTCTGCGCGTTGGCGCTTGCGGGACCGTTCTGTTTCGCCGCCCTGAGCGACAGCGATGCGGGCTGGCACGTGGCAGTCGGCCGCCTCATCCTTCATGGGGCGTTCCCGCGCACCAACGCCCTCTCCTGGAAATGGGGAGACCACCCCTGGTATCCGACCTCGTGGGTCTTCGACGTGCTCTGCGCCGGCGCAGGCACGGCGGCCGGCCTGCAGGTCCTGGTCTTCGCCTTTCTCGCGCTCACGTGCTTCGCTCTCTCATTCGCCTGCGAGACGGCGCCGTGGATCGTCCCCGGCGTCGCGCTGCTGCTCGTTCCGCGGCTGGTTCCCCGCCCCCACGTCGCGAGCTGGGCGCTGCTCGCCGGCGTCCTCGCTCTCGGTCCCCGAAGCACGCGCGCTCGCGCTGTCTGCGTCGCGCTCGTGGCGCTCGGCGGCAATCTGCATTCAGGCGCCGCTTTCGCGGCCTTCGTGCTCGGGCTCGAATGCCTCGAGGCGTGGACCCGGTCGCGCCGAGGCGTCGAGCTGTGGCTCGCCGCGGCGGCGGCGGCGGCGCTGCTGGCGAACCCGGGCATGCTCTTCAACGCCAGGTACCTGCTCGAGCATTTGCTCCACGTCAGCGATGTAATCCAGCTTCGGGAATTCGAGCCGCCATCCTTTGCCGCACGCCCGGCCTTTTACGCGCTGCTCCCCCTCGCGCTCCTCTTCGCAGTGCAGCGCAGGCGCGAACGGCCGGCCCTGCTGGTGGCGAACGTCGTGTTCGCCGCGCTCGGTTTGCGCGCCCTCCGCATGGTCGCGGAAGCACACATCGTCTGGGCGCCGACGCTCGCCTGGGCGCTCGCGCGGATCCCGCGCCGGCTGCTCGCGCCTGCCGCGCTCGCCGCTGCAATCCTCGCGGGCTTCTCGCTGCGCCTCGATCGGACTGCCCTCTCCCTGCGCATCTCGCCTTCCTGGAACGCGTCGCTGCTGCCGGTGCGCGCGGCGAAGTTTCTCGACGATCACGGCATCTCCAGATCGGGCTTCAACGCTTTTCGCGATGGCGGCTATCTGGAGATGGCGCGGTCGGGTGTACCCGCCTTCGTCGATTCCCGCGTGCAGGCGATCCCCGACGAGGCCTGGCGCGCGCTCCAAGAAGCGGAACAGTCGCGCCGCGGGTTCCAGGCCTATCTGGGAAGCATGGGATGTGAATGGGCAATCGCCACTCGCGTTCCCGAGCGGCTTGGAGGCTATCGACTGCTGGACGGCCCGCAGTGGGCCTTGGTGTACTGGGACGAGGCGAGCGAGGTCTTCGTCCGCCGCGACGTTGCGCGGTTCGCTGCAATGCGCGAGGCGCTGGAGTACCGCCGCTTTAGGCCCTACGGGGCGATCGTCGGCGCCGTGGAGAAGCTCGACCGCAGCGCGCTGCTCGAGCTCCTTGGGGAAATCGATCGCTTCGAGCGCACCTCGCCCGGCGATCCGTTCGCGTTGCTGGACCGCTGCGCGGCGCTCACCCGGCTCCAGGCGCACGACCGCGTTCAGGCGTGCGATGCCGCGCAAGCGAGTGCGCCGGCGCCTATCGCCGGGCTGGTGGCGAAGGCGCGTCAGCTTCGGGCGGCCCCTTGAGGTGGGCGCGGAGCAGGGCTGTCCGTCGCGCACTTCGCGGCGCGTTCGAGGAGTAGCGCGCGCTCGCGCGCGTTTTTCGTCAGCGAGGCAGCGCGCTCGAACTCCGTGCGCGCCTCCTCCAGTCGGCCGAGCTTGGCGAGCAGGTCGCCGCGCACGCTCGGCAGCAGGTGGTAGCCCTGCAGCGAGCGCTCCGAAAGGAGCTCGTCGACGAGCTCCAGGCCCGCTGCCGGACCGGAGGCCATGGAGACTGCAACGGCACGGTTCAGCTCGATGATCGGTGATGGAGTCACTTGGAGGAGCGCCTCGTACAGCGAGGCGATCCGCGACCAGTCTGTCTCCGCCGCGGTGCGGGCTCGCGCGTGGCAGGCGGCAACGGCGGCCTGCAGCGCATAAGGACCGCGCGCGCCACCGAGCTTCTCGGCGCGATCCAGGGCCGTGAGACCGCGTTGGATCAGGAGCTGATCCCAGAGCGCCCGGTTCTGATCGAGCAGCAGAACCGGCTCTCCCGACGGACCGACCCTCGCGCGCAGTCGCGACGCCTGGATCTCCATCAGAGCCACCAGGCCGTGCACTTCCGGTTCCTCGGGAAGGAGGCCGGCGAGGATGCGGCCCAGGCGAAGCGCGTCCTGGCAGAGCTCCGGTCGGGTCCAGTCGTCGCCCGCGGTCGCCGAATAGCCCTCGTTGAACACGAGGTAGATGACCTCGAGCACGGAGGAGAGGCGGGCGGCGAGGTCGGCGCCCCGGGGAACCTCGAAGGGTACGCGCGCCTCGGCCAGCGTCCTCTTTGCCCTCACGATCCGTTGGGCCACCGTCGTTTCCGGCACGAGGAAAGCGCGCGAGATCTCTTCCGTGGTGAGGCCTCCGAGCAGCCGGAGCGTGAGCGCGACCCTCGCCTCCGGGGAAAGGATCGGGTGGCAGGCGATGAAGACGAGCCCGAGAAGATCATCGCCGACCCCGTCGTCGATCGCGGCATCGAGATCCGGCGTCTCCACTTCTCCCTCGACTTCCCGGCCGACCTCCTCCTGCTTGCGCTCGAGCAGCTTCCTGCGACGGAGGAGGTCGATCGCGCGGTTCTTCGCCGCCGTCATCAGCCAGGCGCCCGGGTTCTCCGGGACGCCCGACTCCGGCCATCGCTCGAGCGCGGCGACCAGCGCCTCCTGGGCGAGCTCCTCCGCGAGGCCGACGTCGCGGACCATGCGCGCGAGACCGGCGATCAGCCTGGCCGACTCGATCCGCCAGACCGCGTCGATCGCGCGATGCGGATCGGTGGCCGTCACGGCCACCGATCACACCATGTCCACCCGCCGGCGCAAGGCCGAATCGCGCGGTCAACGGCGCTTCGACTCGATGGTCCTGCGCAGCTCCTCCTCCTTCTTCCTGAGCTCGCCGGTCGGATCGACCGGCGCGAAGTCGGCTGTCTCGAAGACCTGCCGGATCTCCACTTCCGTGCCCTCGTCGAAGGGGGCCCGCTTGAGCCACTCGATCGCCTCCTGCTTCGACTTGACCTGCCAGAGCCAGAACCCCGCCACGAGCTCTTTCGTCTCCGCGAAGGGCCCGTCGATGACGGTCCGCTTGCTTCCCTGGAACCGGACCCGCGCACCCTTCGAGCTCGGTTGCAGCCCTTCGCCGGCGAGCATCACCCCGGCCTTCACCAGCTCTTCGTTGAACTTGCCCATCTCGGCGAGGATCTTCTGGTCCGGGAGAACGCCAGCTTCCGAGTCCTTGTTCGCCTTCACGATCACCATGAACCGCATCGTCGGCCTCCTTGGGGTTTTTGAAGCTTCTATTCCGGCGACGAACGGCGTGGGGGTGGTTCGACATCTGGATCCCACTTTTTTGCGCCGTCTGACGCGCTGCGTCTGGCCCGGGAACCAGCGAACGCAGGTTGACACCACGGCCGCCGGGCGACATAGCTCCGCGCCGGCTCTCTTTCTGGAGGAAGGCATGAAGACCGCATCGTTCGCGTTTGCGATCGCCCTCGGCTTGAGCACCGCCACGCTGGCCGGCGTGAAGACCGAAACCATCAAGGTGAACGGCTGGAAGTGCGAGAAGTGCCCCGCGAAGACGGAAGCGAAGCTGAAGACCGTCCAGGGCGTCGAGTCCGCTTCCGCCGACCGCGAGAAGAACCAGGTGGTCGTCAAGTACGACGACTCAAAGACAAAGCGCGCGGATCTCGACAAGGCCATCGCGGATTCGGGATTTACCGCCTCCAAGTAGGACGTTCGAGTCGGAGCGATCATCCGGATCCGGGTCCGTCCAGTGCGCTCTCGCGCGCCGGGCGGGAGGAGTCCCCATGCTGACGAGAGCTCCGATCACCACGATCCTTCCCGTGATCGACATGGACCGCGCGCGCGGGTTCTATGAGAGGAAGCTCGGCCTCAGCCCGCGCGGATTCGCCGCCGACGGCAACTTCGTCTTTCAGTGCGCCGGCGATTCGACCATCGCGCTCATCCCCAAGCCGCACGGCACGAAGGCCGAGCATACGGCGCTCAGCTTCGAGGTCTTCGATGTCGTGACCGAGATCGCCGAGATGGAGAAGCGCGGCGTCGTGTTCGAGGACTACGATCTTCCCGGGCTGAAGACCGTCGGGCACGTCTGCGTGATGGGTTCCGACCGGACGGCGTGGTTCAAGGACACCGAGGGGAACATCCTCTGCATCCATCAGCGGAACCGGTAGGACCCGACCTCTCTGAAGACCAATCGGCCGCTCACCGTCGTTTCGCTGCTCCTCAGCCTGTCGATGGCGGCGATGGAGATGACCGTCGTCTCCACCGCCATGCCGACGGTGGTCGGCGATCTGGGCGGGATCCATTTCTATTCCTGGGTCTTCACCGCGTACCTGCTCACCTCCACGGTCACCGTCCCGCTCTACGGCAAGCTTGCAGACCTGTACGGGCGCAAGCCGGTGCTGCTCTTCGGGATCGGCGTCTTTCTCGTCGGATCGATGGCCAGCGGCCTCGCGCGCGGAATCGGGACACTGATCGCCTTCCGGGCGGTGCAGGGGCTCGGAGCGGGGGCCATGCAGCCGACGACGCTGACGATCGTCGGCGACATCTACAACCTCGAGGAGCGCTCGCGCATGCAGGGCGTGTTCGGCGCGGTCTGGGGTGTCGCGGGCCTGGTTGGGCCGCTGCTCGGCGGGATCATCGTCAAGTACCTCTCCTGGCGGTGGGTGTTCTTCATCAACGTCCCCGCGGGAATCGCCGCGGCCGCGGTGCTGATGATCGCGCTGCACGAAGACGTCTCGCATCGGCAGCACTCCCTGGACTGGGCGGGAGCAGGGCTACTCACGGTGGGTCTCAGCGCGCTGCTGTTCGGAGCGCAGGGTGGGTCCGCCAGCGCGATCGGCCTTCCCGTTGCCGCCGTCCTGCTGGCGCTGTTCGTCATCGTCGAGCGCCGTGCTGTCGAGCCGGTGCTCCCGCTCGGACTCTTTCGCCAGCCCGTGATCGGTGTGGCGACGCTGGCCGGCGCGCTGGTGGGAGCGGGGATGATCTCGATGGTGACGTATGTCCCGCTCTATGTGCAGGGCGTTCTCGGGGGATCGCCGACGGAGGCCGGCAGCGCGATCACCCCGATGGTGATCGGGTGGCCCATCGCCAGCGCGATCAGCGGTCGGGCGCTGCCCCGCGTCGGGTACCGCCCGCTGATCCGCTCAGGACTCGCCATCTCGGCCGCTGCCGCCGTGGCGGTGGCGCTGCTGCTCCGCCCCGGAGCGAGCCTGCACGTGCCGCAGACGATGAGCGCGCTGTTCGGAGTGGGTCTGGGATTCGCCAACACGGCACTGCTCATCGCCGTCCAGACCAGCGTCGAGTGGCGCCAGCGCGGCGTGGCCACCGCGAGCACGATGTTCGCGCGTACCATCGGCGGAACGCTTGCCGTCGGAGCGCTGGGCGCGATCCTTTCCGCGGCGCTCGTCAGCGACCCATCGCTCCCTCCAGGCGCAGCGGATCGCCTGCTCGGGCCCGAGCACGGAGCCGGCCTCGCACCCACCGTCGTGCGCGCGCTCGCCAATTCGTTGCAGGGCGGCCTGGAGACCGTCTTCTGGGCAATCGCCGGCATCTCGATCGTGGCGGCGATCACCAGCCTGTTTTTCCCACGGCTTGCGATCGGCGCGCAGTCGCGAGACCACGCGGACATCGGCCAGCCCGCTGAAATGAGCACGCTGCCGCCCGACGCGTGAAGCTCGCCGGAAGTCGCGCAAGGTAGCCTTACCGAAGGAGCGGCACATCTACGACCGACGGCGCGGTCGACCCGGTGAGCGCGTCGCGAAATGCGGCCGCGACGCCAACGTCGTCCTGCACGAGCATGTCGCTGCCCAAAGCACCGTCGTTGTTCCAACGTTCCTGCCACCACGCGAACCCGCGCACGTCGGGCCACCGGCCGGAGAGCAGATCCGCGAATGCGGCCCGCACCCACGGCGCGGCGGCGCAGCGGGGATTGTTGTTGGTGATTCCGAATTCGAAGATGAACAGCGGCTTCGTCGGGGTCGCAGCGTGCAGCTGTGGCAGCATGTCCTCGACCAGCGACCGGAAGGCCGGGCAGCGGTCGTCGTTGGATCGTTCCGAGCCGTAAGCCGAGATGCCCACCCAATCCACGACGTCGTCGCCCGGATAATAGGACGCCGGCACGTTGCGCGGGTCCTGCGGGAAGTTTTCACCGTTGTAATGGAGCGCCCAGGTGATGTTCGTCGCCCCGCGCTTCCGCATCAGCGCAACGATGTGCCGGTACGCCTCCTTGAACTTCGCCGGACCCACGTCGAGGCCGCCGTTGTACGGCGCGCTCCAGGGATTCCAGTCGCCGTTCACCTCGGTGCCGTACTCGACGACGAGCGCCGAGCCGAATTTCCGGGCGGCGTCGGCCCACGCTGCGAGGTCGCCGTCGAACTCGCCGGCGATGATGCGATCGAGCGTGAAACTCGGATCGGTCACCAGCGGCTGACGCTGGCTACGCATCATCAGGCGGATGAAGGGGATGGCTCCCCGCTTCCGTACCCAAGCCGAGGTCTTAACCGGGAATGCGCGCGACTTGAACCAGTCGTCCGAGAAATAGACGTACGCGACGCTGCGGCCGACGGTGTGCTCGTACGCGTCCAGCGTCGCTGCCGAGATGTCGCTGTCCGGCTCCGTCGTCCCTGCGGGGAGGACCCCATGGTAGAGGTGCCCCGGTTCCGGGGTCTGCAGGACGCGCGTGTCTGGCGGCGGCGCATCTGCGGTCGCGGATCTCGCCGCACGCGCAGAGCCATCGCAGGCTCCGAGCGACGCAAAAGCGAGGAACAGGCCAACCCTCTTCCCTGCCGGGAGATCCCTCACCGACACCCCCCTCTCTTGAAGCTGTGTCGCCGGGGCGCCGATCGGAAGAGGTCCGACGCCTTGCGACACCGGCTGAAGTAGGATTGCGGCCCATGGGGCGAGACCGCGCGAAGGCCATCCTCGACCGGCTCGGCGCCGGCGCCACCGCGAACGGTGGCGGCCAGCTGCTGGAATCGGTCAATCCGGCCACCGGTCAGGCGCAGGGCAGCATCCGCGCCATCACGCGTGCGGAGTACGACGGGCGGGTCACGGCTGCGCTTCGCAGGTTCGAGGAGTGGCGGATGCGGCCGGCGCCGAAACGCGGCGACATCGTGCGGCGCCTCGGTGAGCTGTTGCGGGAGCATCGCGAGGGGCTGGGCGAGCTCGTTTCACTCGAGTCAGGAAAGATCCGCGCCGAAGGCGTCGGCGAAGTGCAGGAGATGATCGACATCTGCGATTTCGCGGTGGGCCTGTCGCGCCAGCTTCACGGCCTCACCATCGCCTCGGAGCGGCCGCAGCACCGGCTGATGGAGCAATGGCATCCGCTCGGCGCGGTGGGAATCGTCACCGCCTTCAACTTCCCCGTTGCGGTCTGGTCGTGGAACGCGGCGCTGGCGGCGGTCTGCGGCGACGTCTGTCTCTGGAAACCTTCCCCGCTCACGCCCCTGTGCAGCGCCGCGGTGCAGGCGCTGTGCGATCGGGCGGCGAAGGAGCACGGCGCCGAAGGCGTATTCAATCTCGTGGCGGGCGGGGCGGAAGTGGGTACCTGGCTCTGCGACGACCCGCGGGTCCCGCTGATCTCGTTCACCGGCTCGATCGCGACGGGGAAGGCGGTCGCGTCTCGCGTCGCCGCCCGGCTGGGGCGCGCGCTCCTCGAGCTGGGAGGAAACAACGGCGTCATCGTCCTCGACGACGCAGATCCCGATCTCGCCGTCCGCGCCATCACCTTCGGCGCCGTCGGCACCGCTGGCCAGCGCTGCACCAGCACCCGGCGGCTCTTCCTGCAGCGCGGACGCGCGCGCGGATTGATCGATCGCCTGGTTGCGGCCTA
>Ga0066670_10000254_pt1 | contig 14653 bp, 7 predicted proteins | sample GraSoiAngelo_119_FD_66459 | JGI IMG/M metagenome (GOLD analysis project Ga0066670, IMG submission 66459) | Grasslands soil microbial communities from the Angelo Coastal Reserve, California, USA - 14_0919_05_20cm | ecosystem: Environmental > Terrestrial > Soil > Grasslands | place: USA...
TACAATCGGCTCGGGTAGAAAACGTGCGCATATCTTCGGGCTACCGGCAGAAAAGGATCGCGCGAATCGAGTCCGAGCAGCACGTAGTCGAAACCTCGCTCGCAGCCGCGGTTGTACAGCTCCCGCAGTAGTGCCGCGAACACCTGAATCTCATCGTCGGATATGCACACGAATGCCGCATACACGCTGCGCAGTTTTGAGCCGACGCGTGGCAATGACGGCCGCCCAAGCCACGGCGCGCTCAGGTTGTACAGCGGTGCTGTCGCTCGCATCCAGCCGGAATACCCTCGCACGACGAACTGTTTATACCCGCTTTGGTCCCAGAGGCCTGCGACGCCGATGATTTTCCCGTTGCGGCGAGCCACTCTGATGTCCTCAAAGTGCAGCCCGATTCTCGTCAATTGGCGAAGCCCGTCCGCCGTCCAAGCGGGAAAGAACTGCCGCTGGCTCCCGTGCGTGAGAAGAAACTGGACGATTTCCTCTGCTTGGTCTTCCGTTGCCCAACAAATCTCAAGATCGCCGTGAACGGATGGCTTGCGCCGTCCCAGTGCAATGGCCAACGAGCTGAAATCCGCGACCTGGTGAAACGCTGGAAAACTCCGCCGCGCTTTGTGAATCAGCACTCCTTCCGCCTCGCTGTTCCCCGCGACAACCGAAATGAGATAGGCAGGAACAGGATCCTGCTCGTGTACCTGTCGGAGCAACGAAAACCCTCTCGAAACCAGCCACCTTCCCCGATAGTTTTCGTCGATGCGCAATTGTCCAAGATATCCAAGGCGCTCTGGCATTCCGTTGATGAACATCTCTCGTGTAGACCTGCAGGCGACCCCCACTACTTCGCCTTCTTCTTGTCGTGCTACCACCACTTGAGCGTTCTGCCCCGTGACGCGGCAGCCCAGCGAGAAGTCAGGCTCGCGTTCATAGCTTAGCGACACGCGACCCGGCATCGCTTCGCGGCGGCAAAGTCTGCGAATCGCGGCATCGTCTGCTGCAGTTGCAAGGTCAATCCGAACTCGCATCAACCCACCTGCAAAAGGGCCGGACTCTGCAAAACGGGCGGCCTGAAGCCGAATGGCTCGCTGTGCGCAGCCTTCAGCAACGGGGCCGAATACGCTTCATCGCCAAGTGGAAAATCCTTTCGCTGGAACACCTCGGAGCGGAATAGCAGATTGATCGAGAAGAAATGGCTCCACATGAACCAGTTTTTGCTGTTCACCTTGAAATCGAGGCCGCGTCGGAAGATGGATCCGAAGCTGTAGAATTTTTGTCGGGCTTCAACGCATCGCTGCTTCACTTCGTCGGCCGTCATACCCAGCGGCGCGAACGGAACCATGCCGTAGCGGTACTCTGGCGCCAGCCACCAACGGTCATAGAGCAGCCGCCCCTCTCTCTGCAGCCGCTCGTAGAGCGGCGTTCCGGGAAACGGCGTCAGGTGATTGAACGCCACAATGTAAAACCGGTGGCGCTGCGCAAACTCCAGGGTTTCATGCAACGTATCGCCGTTGTCTTCGTCGTAGCCCAGGATGAAGGTCACGTAAAGGCGAATCTCATGGCGGCGCAGATTCTCCAACGCCTTCTCGTAGCCGCCTTTCATCAGGTTGAAGGTCTTGTGCATCCGGCGAAGATTTTGCGGATTCAGTGTTTCGAATCCGATCAACAGGCCTTGGCAGCCGCTTGCCTTGATGAGCTGTAGAAACTCTTCATCGTGCGCCGCGTTGATACTGGCCTGGCTGACCCAGCGAATCTTAAGAGGAATCAGCCGCCGGAAGAACTCCTTGGCCTGATCCATGTTGGACGTGATGTTGTCGTCGACGAAGAAGATCAGCGGTTTCTTGATCCGGCGAATCTCCTCGATGATCTCGTCGATCGGCCGGCGCGTCTGTGTATTTCCGAAGTACGACTGGATCGCGCAAAATTCGCATCGGAAGTGGCAGCCGCGTCCGGCCTCTACTAATCCCACCGGCAGATACCGCTTCCCAGCCAAAATCGAGCGATCCGGCCGCAAGCCAGAAAGAGGGGGACGGCCTCCCTGTCGGTACACGCGCCGCAGGCGGCCATTGCGAAAGTCGGACAGAACCTCCGGCCAAAGCCGCTCCGCTTCGCCGATTACAATCGATTCCGCGTACTCGCTTGCCTCTTCCGGAACCAACGTCGGATGAAATCCTCCCATCACCACGGGAATGCCGCGCCGACGGTATTCGGACGCGATTTGGTAGGAGCGCTTCGCGGTATACGTTTCCACGCTCATCGCCACCAAATCCGTTGGCTCGTCGAACGGAATCGATTCTGTCCGGTCATCGTAAAAGCGGATTTGTGTATCCCTGCTCTTGGGAGTCAGTCCGGCAAGTGTCGCGGGAGCAAGCGGCTCCATCTGCCACGTGCGGATATAGGGCTGTCCGCGCCGCCGTCCGATGCAGGGATGAACCAGGGTAAGGCGCATGATTGTCCGTCAGCCGTTAGGCGCCAACTGCCAATCGCAGTTGTAAAAGGCATCGAGGTGATTCGCGTAGAACCGGTAGCCCAGGTTCGCAGGGATAGCGATGCCGAGTCGTGCCCGCGACCCCGCGAGCCGCTTCCAGATCGACGGATAGCTGTACGTTTTCTTCCATGCTTGCCGCGTGTTCCTTAGAAGCTCGTCGGCAGTCATATTCTTTGGCTGAAACACCACGTGCTGGCCGTCGTAGAGTCCCCAGTTTTCCGTAGTGATCCGCCCTTCGGCTTTCAGGCGCTTGAAAAATGGAGTTCCCGGAAAAGGGACGGCGATCGCATAGCGAGGTAGTTCGATCCGTGTGGCCAGCACGAAGTCTACGGTTTCGTCGAAGGTCTGCGCAGTGTCGTGATCGAAACCGAAGACAAAGCATCCCATCAGGGCAATCCGCCGTGCGCGTATCTTGCGGATCACTTCCTGATAGTCCTGCCGCATGTTGAAGCCTTTTTTCGCTTCGGTCAGCGACGCTTGGTTCAGAGATTCAAAACCGATCAGCAATCCCCGACAGCCGCTTCGTGCAGCAAGATCCAGAAGTTCGTCGTCCCACGCAATGGTGGTTGTGACAAGGCCACCCCATTGGATGCGCAGGGGAATCAGTGCCGCAAAGAGCTCTTTGGCATACGGGACGTCTGCAATCAGGTTGAGGTCCAGGAAAATGACTCTTTTCGCGCGCATCTGCCGGATATCCGCGATCACATCACCCACAGGCTTCTGCAGCGGCTTGCCCCAAGCCGAAGGCACCACGCAAAATTCGCACTGGTAAATACACCCGCGCGTCGCTTCCAGCGTATGCGCAACGTTGACTAACCGGCTGTTGTAGAGTTCGCGCTTCGGAAAGGGAAGGTTCGCCAGGTTGAGACTCGGATTTTGGTTGTAGCGAGGGCGCAGCTTCCCTGCCACAAAATCGCGCAAGAGTTGCGGCCAGGATTCTTCGGCGTAACCCGTCACCACGGCGTCCGCGTGTTGCATCGCCTCTTCTGGCATCAAGGTCGGGTGAACGCCGCCAAGCACAACTGGAATGGTTCGTTGACGGAATTGCGCGGAAAGTTCATAGGCTCGTGGCGCGGTTCCTGTAATCACCGTGATTCCGACCAGATCCGCTGTGATTCGCTCGGCGTCAATTTCGTCAACGCCCTCATCGAAGATCTCTACGTCAGCGGGAATTTCCGGCGGCACCAGCGAGGCAAGCGTGGTCAGGGTCAGCGGAGCGTACCGCATTGTCTTCTTCCAGATGCCGCCCCGATGCCGATAAAGAGGGCCCCGAGGGCAGAGCAGTACAATGCGCAACTTTGAACCACTCTTCATTGTTTTTTGGAATGGCGGGGCAGGCAAACCCACCGAATCGCGCGCGCCCGGTGCAAGGATGTCCGCATTGAGCATCTTTGTCCCTCCCATTTCCTAGTTCTGCCACAAGGCTAGCACGCAAAATTCCATGAGAGACTAGGATTTGCCCTAGGATAGGAACCGAAGAATCAATACTATAAAAGCGACTCGACGGACCTGGTGACGCCCAAAGGCGACAAGTGTCGGGGAAACGGGTCAACGCGCTTGAGCGCGCCCCTGCCTTGGTTGCACGGCGCTTTAGATTGTCGATCATTCTCGGCTGAATATCGTGGCAAAAGTGCCTGTAAGTGCATGACAATGGCTAGGACGCACGGCCGAGGCGTAGCGCAGCCTGGCTAGTTAAAGTAGGTCCTGAAATCGAACAGCTTGTTTTCGAGATCTGCTGTCGTCCAAAACAACGTGTGATCCAAATACTCGCGTCGAAGAGTGCCGTTTTGTGGCGATCCCCGTTATGTGGCGTTCGAGCCCGCGCAGGCAATTCCGCACTGCTGCGTTATCTCATCCCAATCGTAGACGGTTGAGGGACGGCCCCATTTATTCCAGAGCCGATGGGCGCAGCGTAGGCAGGCGACGCCGCCCCCGACGATGACGACTTTCCCCAACTTGCCTTGACCACGCATCCTGAGCGGCATAAAGCTGGACGCGGCCACGACGGCGGCGGCCTTTCCCGCGGTTTGGAGGAACTCGCGGCGGGTCTGACGTGCCTTCTTGGCGCATTCTGCGGGCAACTCGTACAAGTGCTCACATCCAGGAGCATTCGATGTCAAGATGGTTTTGTTCTAAACCACTAACGCCGGCAGTTTTAAAAAGCCGCGCCGGAAATGTCGGGCTTTTGGCAAGCAGGTGGTAGAATCAGCGGCTGTAAACCGTCAAGATACGTGGAGGAATAGCATTGAATGGTGTGAAAGTGACTTGGCGCGCGTGGGTTCTGGGATGGGCGACGGCCGTCGCCCTTGTACTGTATGGCGAGGCGGCACGTGCACACGGGAACGACGCGCAGGAAGAGCAGGCCACAACGATACGGGGGCGAGTGTTGAACTCGGTAACGAAGGAGCCGATATCGAGGGCGTTGGTGGTTCTACAGGGCAATAACGCCGCTACGTTGGCAGACGACCGCGGGCAATTTGAGTTGAAGATTCCGGAAAAGCGCCACACGGGGGAGGCGATAGTGCTCGCGAGCGCTGGCACAGGATTAGTCGAGGCACGGAAGCCGGGATTTCTTCAGCAAAGGCAAAGGCCGACGAGACTGTACCTGCCGGCGTCAAGAACAGACGAACAAACGGGGGCAACGATTTATTTAGTGCCGGAGGCAAAGATTGTGGGGCACGTGGAGGTGCCGGGATCAGAAGGAGATGTGCGGATTCAATGTCAGTTGTACCGGCGGGTCACGAATGGAGGAAGAGAGTCCTGGTCGCCACTGCGCACGTTTATGACGTTTGTGGATGGAGAGTTTCGATTCAGCGAACTGGAGGCGGGGACGTACAAATTGATTACGCGCGAGCAAACCGATCCGGATTCGACCCCGGCGCAACTGTATGCTTATCCCCCTCTGTACTACCCGAACGCCACGGATTTTTCATTGGCGAGTCCCATTGTGGTGAAAGCCGGGGAGACCGCGCGAGTGAATCTAACGGTGACGCGGCAGAAATATTACCCGGTGAAAATAGCCTTGGCGAATATGCCGGTGGGACGCGGAGTGAATTTAATGGTTTACCCGATGGGGCATCGCAGCCCAGGATGGTCGCTCGGATACAACGCGGGAGAAGACACAATCCAGGGGAGTTTGCCAGGCGGGAACTACACGGTCGAGGCCAGTACGCAGGGAGAAGGGGAGATGACCGGCATGCTGAATTTTTCAGTGAAGGGCGAGCCGTTGGAAGGGCCAACACTGACTCTGGTGCCCGATGCGACAGTGAGCGTGAGAGTGCGGGAGGAGTTTCAATCGGTGCTGAGTAATTTTGTGACAGCGCAAACGATGCCGGAGAATTCGCCACCGACTGCAAGACGTTTTTCCAATGTTCATGTGAATTTGATGGCCATCGATGAACTCAACCCCTCGCGGCGCAACGCGACTTCCCGATTAGCCGAGGGCTCGGCAGGGCAAGAGTTGACGATTCCGAATGTGCGGCCAGGCCGGTATGAGGTCGAGGTGACGAGTGGAGCCGGATACGCTGCGTCGGTGCAGTGTGGCGGCAAAGATCTGACGCACGAGCCACTGGTGGTGGGATTAGGTGCAGTGGCGCTCATAGAAGTGGTGCTGCGGGACGACGGAGCGGAAGTCGACGGGGACCTTGAAGAAGGCAGTGGTAGCGGCAATCCCGAGGAGTCGCGGACGTTGTACCTGGTGCCAGCGGGAGAAACCGGCGGGCAGCCAAGGAGTATGCAGGCGTGGCAGGGTCAGGGTCAGGTCACCATGCAACAGGTTCCGCCGGGAGACTATGTGGCGCTGGCGTTTGCCGAGCGACAAGATGATTTGACGTATGGAACCGAAGAAGCGACACAGGGACTGTTGAACAAGGGCGGGAAGATGATCCATCTGGAGCCCAGACAAAAGGTGAGCGTAAAAGTAAAAGTGATTGGGGATGACGGGGAATAAAGATGGCGGCGCGGCGGTTGAGAGCGTGGATTAGGGTGTGCGGGTTGTGGTTGATGATGAACACCGCCGCGGCAGCTGGGCAGAATGCCCCGGTTCCGCCCCGCTCACAAAATGATTCCGTGCAAACGCAAGAATTCAAAATTGCTGGGACGATAGTGAACGCGGTCACGGGGGCGCCGCTGGAGCGTGTGAGAGTGTCGATCGCCAATACCCGAGCTCGAAACCAAAGGATCGAGATGGTGACGGGCGCGGGCGGACATTTCGAATTCACCGGAGTGCCCGCCGGAAAATATTCGTTGCAGGGAACGCGGCGTGGCTACCTGACGTCGTCCTACGAACAACACGAACAGTATTCCACGGCGATCGTAACCGGGCCGGAGTTTGCGACCGACAAGCTGGTGCTGCGCCTGATGCCCATGGGCGTGATTTCAGGACATGTGCTGGACGAGTCCGGCGAACCAGTGAGGAACGCGCAGGTGCAACTTTTCCTGGAGAACCACAGCGCGGGCATGAACCGGGTCATGGCAGTGACACGGGGTTCGAGCACGGATGACCGCGGGTACTTTGATTTTGCCGTTTTGCAACCCGGGAGGTACTTCGTTTCGGTGAATGCCACGCCGTGGTATGCCGTACATCCGGTGACGGCGCAGGGCGGAGACGGAAGCGCGCGAGGTGTTTCGCCGGTGCTGGACGTGGCATATCCCACGACATATTACGGCGGTGGAACGGAATCGGATAGCGCTGTGCCGATCGACCTGAAAGGCGGGGAGAAACAGGAGATCGAGATTCGCTTGAGGCCGGTGCCGGCGTTGCGTTTGATTGTGCGGGTTCCGGTGGATGCATCGGGTGAGAGCCCGGACCAGGCCAATGTTTTTCGATTTCCGGTGCTGCGGAAGCGCGTTTTTGATTCTGTGGAACCAGTGAACCCGGGGCAGGTTCAAACGCTGGCGCCGGGAGTGGTGGAATTGACGGGAGTGGCCGCCGGGCGTTACGACGTGAGAATTCAGAGCTCGAATCCGGAGGAGGTGCCGCATTTCAGTGAAATCGACCTGGAGCGTGACGGACAGGACTTGAACGCGGCGCAGGGCGAGACGCTCGCGAAGCTGACGGTGAGGGTAGAAGGAGAGGAAGCGTTGCCGAAGCAGTATGCCGTGGCACTGCGCGACGAGCGGCAGCGAATCGTGGCACTTGTGCAAGGGAACGCGAGTAAGCAGGTTTCTTTTCCGGCAGTGAAGCCCGGGAAGTACGTCATTGTGGTAATAGCGCCCGGGAAGAATTACGCGGTGACGCGCACGGCTTCCGGGGCGGGAGAAACGGCAGGGCATGAGGTGAATCTTGCGTCCGGTGCGGCGACGGAGGTGACAGCGCAGCTGGTGGAGGGCGTGGTTGGGATCGAAGGAGCGGTGGAAAAGAACGGCAAGCCCATGGCCGGGGTGATGGTGGCGCTGGTGCCGAAGGATCCGGACAGGAACCTGGAGTTGTTCCGGAGAGATCAGAGCGATTTCGATGGGACGTTTTTGCTGCGCGGAGTGGCACCGGGAACGTACACGATCGTGGCCGTGGAAGATGCCTGGGGATTCGAATGGCTAAAAGCGGGGGTGCTGGCGAGATACGCGCAGCACGGACAACAGGTCATCATTGGCGAGAACATGAGGGGAACAGTGCATTTGCCGGAGGCCGTGGAAGTCCAGGCGAAGTAGAAAGTGAGCGTTTTGGTTTAACGGCGGACAAGGGAGTCTTCGGGCGCTTCCTGATTCTTTAACGGCAGACCGAAGCCGTTCACGAGGTTGCTGCGGTGCTGAGAATTTGCCGCATCTCCTCACGCGTGCCACGGACCGGCGGACAATATCGCGGCAACTCCGTTCCAAGACTGGCTGCACTTCAAGAACGAGAAGGAAAACTGCGACGTTTACGTCGGCATGAACGCGCTCAAAACCGATACCTTCACCCGAACCAAAGATGACATTTTGCGATCCGGCATCTATACGTGGACCTTGACCACGGCCGCCCAAAATCCCTGGCCGCCATCGAGCAATCAGACCTCGTGCCGAAGCCGAGCTACGTCCTCAACACTTCACCCGACAAGTTCCAGGTCATCTGGAAGATAGAAGAAGCACCGTCACCGCAAGCCGAGGCAATGCTGCACGCAATAGCAGCACAGTTCGACGGCGATCTCGCCGCATCGCGGCCTGCCCGATTGAAAAATTCGCCTGGATGCCGGTCCTCATATATGCACTGTACAGCGCGCTTAGCTCATTGCTGAAGACACCGAAAGACCACGCGTCCGAGACGATATGATGCATGCTGATCAGCAGCACGTGATCCTGTTCGGCCTTCCGGATCAAACGCCCCCGGATCGGCGGGCCAGTCTCCAGGTCGAAAGATGTACTGGCCTCTTCGGCTATCAGCCGGTCGAATTCTTCCGCTGCCTTCTCGCATTCCCGAAGGTCATGCTCTCGGAGGTGAAACTGACTGTCGTGCTTGCCAATAATCCGTTGCACTGGGTTCCCATCGACCAGCCTGAAAACGGTACGTAACGCCTCATGCCGTGCCACGATCTCGTTCAACGCTTGCCGAAGAGCGATTCGGTTTAGTTCGCCCCGTAAATGTAAGCTTCTTAGGCTCTGATACGCCTTTCTACCGCCCTCCGTCTGGGCCAAGAGCCACAACCGCTCCTGCGCAAACAATACGGGTAGATCTCTTCCGCGTTCGACTATCGGGATATAGCCGCTGCGGATAATCGGCCAAAGTTGAGGATCCTGGTTGTGGACAGCGTTCGGCTACGCGAAGTAAAAGAGGTATTCATCGTATTACTCATACCGCAGTGCCTCGATGGGGTCGAGCCGCGCGGCGCGGTGGGCAGGCAAATACGATGCGAGGCCAGCCGCGGAGCCCAGCACTCCAATTAACATCAACGCCGAGCCCACATCGAGAGTGCTCGTCGCGAAAATCTTAGTCTGAATCACGCGCAGCAGGACAAAGCTCACGATCAAGCCTGCCGCCAGCCCAAGCACCACCAGACGCGTACTCAACATCAGTACGAGCCGCAGTACGTCACCCGATTGAGCGCCGAGCGCGACACGCACTCCGATTTCTTGGGTGCGGCGCGTTACGAAGTACGACACGACGCCATACACTCCCGCAGTCGCAAGCGCGAGGCCCAGCATCGCGAAAAAGCCAAACATCGCTAGGTTGAAGCGCGGCTGCTGCAATTCAGCGCCAATCAATTCCCTTAGTTCATAAGTATAAGCGACCGGCTGCTCGGCATCGATCGACTGCACCTGGCGCTGCACCGCGTTGGTCAGCGCTTGCGGGTCTCCTGTGGTTCGCACTGCAAATGACCGGTAGGGCGGCGCAAGCAGCGTATAGGGGATGTAGATGGCGGGTTTGGTGGGTTCCGTGAGACCCCAGTTTTTGGTGTCCGCAAGAATTCCTACAACCGTAAATGAAGACGTAGCGGTGGAAGCAACGAACACGCCGGCTGAATTGACCTTTTTGAGCAGGTCGATTCTAATTTGCCCACCTAGCGCGTCCCTGCCGTCACGCCAGAGCCGAGCCGCGGTTTCATTGATCATTGCTACCTGCGCCCTACGCTGCACGTCGTCATCCGTCAATGTTTGGCCCCGCAGCAGTGTTGTCCCGAGTGTAGCCTGATAGCCGTCGCTCACGAGATTGACGTGGATAATGTCTCGTTCCGCTGGAGCTTGGCCGCTAATCGAATAAGTCGACTCGGGCCCGGCATAGGGAATGCCGCCGTCGCCCGCAGCCGCGGCCTGCACGCCGGGCAGATGCCGTATACCTTCGAGCAGATCGCGCGCGAAGGCATTCCTCTGCTCCAGCGTTTTGTATCGATTGGCCGGCAACAGTACACCGAAGGTCAGCACGTGGTCAGGATTAAATCCGAGCTTCGTGCTCTCAAGAGCAATAAAGGTGCGGATCGCGAGGCTCGAACCCGCCAGTAGCAATACGGCAAGCGCCACTTCCGAAATGACGAGCACACTGCGCGTACGCCGGCCAGACACACTCTGGCCGCTGCCACGTCCGCCGTCTTTGAGTGCTTCTACGAGATCGGTTCGCGAGCATTGGAGCGCCGGCGTTAGGCCAAAAAGTATGCCGGTGAGCACAGAAACCAGAATCGCGAATAGCAGCACGTAAACGTTGACTGTGACGCGCGCTTCGTTGGGAATCAGGTCAGGGGGCATGAACGCGACAATGGCCCTGGTCGCAGCCCAGCCAAGAACTACGCCGAGCGCCCCTCCGGCTATTGAGAGGCAGGTGCTCTCGACCAACAATTGAATTACAACTCGTCCGCGACGGGCGCCGATGGCAAGTCGCAGCGCGATTTCCCGTACTCTTTCCGACGTCCGCGCAAGCTGAAGGTTGGCTACGTTTGTGCAAGCAATTAACAGCAGCAGACCAACTGCAGCAAAGAGCAGGAGGAGACTTGAGCGCATGTCTCCGCTGGCCACCGTCATATTCATGTAGTTGGTAAGAGCTGTCTTGAATTTGTCCTTGGGGAAATCGTCCGGCTTCTCCGCGGCCCAGCGCAGATTAAGAGCGTGTAGTTGCTGCGCCGCCACGTCCGGCGTGACACCTGGCCGGAGCCGTACGATGGGTATGGTCCAGCGGTCAAGCGGATAACGCGGAAGCGGCAGCCACAGACCGTTATGGGTGTACCAGCCGAACCGCGGCGGCATCACCCCAACCACCGTATGTTGAATTCCATTGAGCACCAGCGTGCTGCCGATGGCTCGCGGATCGCCCGAGAACAACCGCTGCCATAACGCATAACTGAGCACCACGACCAGTTCCGCCTCGCCATTTGCCTGAATATCCGATGGCTGCAAGGTGCGGCCTAGAAGGGGCGGAACTCCGAGAAACTGAAACGCACGCGGCGAAAGCAGAACGCCGTTGATTGTCTCGGGAGTCCGGTCTCCGGTTAAAAGCTGGTCATCGAAAGCGGTTGCCATCGCGACGGATACCGCTGGGAGCTCCTCGATGCGTTCAAACTGCTCCACCGAGTACCTGTGCCAGGTATCGCGTTGGGCGGTCTTCAAGTCGACGATTGTAGGCGCCCAAATCTCATTGGCTTTGTAATATGGGTAAGGGCTAATCAACACGCCATAGATCACACTGAAGATCGCAGTCGTTGCCCCGATGCCCAGTGCCAGTGTCAGCGTCGCGACGACCGTGAAGCCGGAGTTTTTCGATAGCATTCGCAAGCCGTAGCGAAGGTCTTGGTGGATTTGTTCCAGGCAGATCCAGCCCCAGGTGTCGCGGGTTTCTTCTTTGAGGTATGTAGGATTGCCGAAGGTGCGCATGGCGGCGTAGCGGGCTTCCTCGCGGCTCATGCCGGCGGCGATGTTTTCAGCGATTTGATGGTCGAGGTGGAATTGGATTTCGTCGTCTAATCGGTGTGCACTTCGATTGCGGCGAAATAGCCTTTGCAACTTAATCCACAATCTCTGCGCACACACCATGACGTAACCTCGACTTCCTATTCGCTGCGAAGAGCCTGCATTGGGTCAAGACGCGATGCGCGCCAGGCGGGGAGGACACATGCCGCTCCGGCCACTGCCAGCAGGGTGATGGTGACAGCGGCGAAGACGGGTGCGTCCAGAGGATGCACACCGTGCAGCAACGTCCGAATGATTCTTGCGGCGGCTGCACCTCCAACCAGACCTATGGCCAATCCCATGGCCGCCGGCCGCAGGCCATGCCAGATCATGAGGCGGAAAACCTCGCCGCGCTGCGCTCCTAGCGCGATCCGGACGCCGATTTCGGTTGTCCGTTGTGTTCCAATGTAGGCAACCACTCCAAACAGACCCACGGCGGCAAGTACGAGCGATAACGCGGCGAAGGCGAGTAGAAGCGTTGCGTCAAAATTCACGTCCGTCGTCGATCTTCTTATGATCTGATCCATGGTTAGGATGTCGGCGACTGGCAGTTCCGCGTCAAGCTGTTGAACAATCTTTTGAATGGGCAACGCAAATTCAACGACATTGCCGTCCGCGCGAACGGCAAGCGTCGCTGCCAATCTCGTCCCTGAATAAAGAGGAAAATACGTCATTGGCTCGGGCTCTTCGACGATCAGATAACGAGTGTCACCGACAATGCCAACAACCTGATAGGATTCGCGCCCAAACCTGAGAAGATGTTTGCCGATTGGATCCTCGCTGCCAAAATACTTGCGCGCGAAAGACGCACTAATAATGACCTCGTTCGCCTTGTCCAGGCGCTGATTTTCACGGAACGTCCGCCCACTCAGGAAGGGAATACCTAGTGCGGAGAAATATCCGGGATCAGCCCAACGCTGGATCGCGTATTGGCCTTGTGGCAGAGGGGGATGCTCTGCGATAGTAAACCCACCATCTCCGCCGTAGCCATCTCCCGGAACCCCATAATAGATGAGGCCTGCCGCTCGAACACCAGGCAGGTTGCGGACCCGCTGAAGTACCCTTTCCCAAAAACTTACGCGCTGGACCGGCTTACTATATTGTGCCTCGGGAAGTTTGAAGCTCATCGTTAGCACATTTTTGGTCATGCAGCCCAGCTTGGATGACCGTATCTGTTCATAGCTCTTGAGCAAAAGTCCCGACGCGATCAGGAGAACGACCGTAAGGCAAACTTCAACAGAAAGCAGCCCTTTGCGGAGCCCCAGCCGCGCGTGCCCCGCGCTGTGGGAGCGCGACGATTCCTGAAGTGATGAAAGAAGCTGATTGGTCGTGAGCGAAAAGGACGACGTTACCCCCGCAAACAGTGCGCAAAAGAAAACCAGGGCAAAGGTAAAGACGGCAACGATTCCGTCCATACGGACAGCCTCGACGCGGCTCATATCCGGGCGCGTCGCGACTAACCACTGAATTGTGGTGTACGCAAACAGAAGCCCCACCATTCCACCGGCACAGGCTAGCAAAGTGCTTTCCGTCAGATGCTCACCGAGAAGACGCCACCTGCTGCCTCCGAGTGCCGCGCGAATTGCAAGCTCTTTCTGCCTTGTGGCGCCGCGAGCGACCAAAAGACTGACGACATTGAGACATGCGATTAGGAGAAGGCATCCGGTTGCGCCAAGGAGCACGTACAGAGCGGTTTTGACATCCCCAACCATTGATTCGAGTAGAGGTCGGCTGTGAGCCGCCTTGCCTACCAATGGATTGTCGAGGTGCTGGTCGTGGAGACCCCGGACTATAACGGAAAGCTCCGCAGTTGCCTGCGCCGCAGTCACGCCGGGTTTGAGGCGTCCGATTGCCGCAAATTCGTGGTCGTCCAGAGCCTGCATCAGCTCAGGCGATTCTTCGTGGTAGATCGGCGTCCACAGTTGAACAGTCTGATCTGGATAAGCGAACCAAGGTGGCAAGATTCCCAGAACCGTGTAGGGCTTCGCATCCAAGCGGATTGTCTGATTCAAGAGCGCGGGATCACTTCCAAAACGCCTCTTCCACAATCCCCAGCTCAAAATGACGGTTGCATTGGAGGAGGGTTGATCGTCCGCCGCGGTGAAATTGCGTCCGAGCGCAGGTGCCACGCCCAGCATGGGAAACAAATTCCAGGAGCACATGCCCGCGGCCACTCTCTCCGGGAGTTGTCCTCCCGAGCCTGAAAGGTTGTACTCCCTCTCGGTCTTGAGGATCGCCAAGTCAGAAAAGCCGTGATTTTGTCTTTTCCATTCGGCGAATACGCCACCCGAAACAACGTTGTAAGGAAACTTGTCATCGGCGCTGTGCTCATACAATCGTACGAGGCGTTGCGGCTCCTTAAAGGGCAGCGGCCTCAGCAGTACGGAGCGAACGACGGTGAACAGAGCAGTCGGCGCGCCAATCCCGAGTGCTATTATGAAGATAGCGGCAAGGGCAAAACCAGGCGTCCGGGCAAGGGCCCGCACACTCAGCCGCAGACTCTGACCCATTTGTTCGAGGCCTATCCAGCCCCAAGTATCCCGGGCTTCTTCCTTGAGGACAGTAGGATTTCCGAAAGTTCGCATCGCGGCATAGCGAGCCTCTTCGCGGCTCATGCCCGCGGCGATGTTCTCGAGGATTTGCTGTTCGAGATGAAATTGAATTTCGTCGTCTAATTGCTGAGCGTTTCGCTTGCGACGGAATAAGCTCTGCAACTTGAGCCAGAATCGGCGGGCCCACAGCATGACAGCACCATCCTACGTTGTCTCCACGACCAAATTGATCGCGGAAGACAGACGACTCCAATTCTCGGCTTCCTTTTCAAGTTGC
>Ga0066670_10000256_pt1 | contig 14598 bp, 17 predicted proteins | sample GraSoiAngelo_119_FD_66459 | JGI IMG/M metagenome (GOLD analysis project Ga0066670, IMG submission 66459) | Grasslands soil microbial communities from the Angelo Coastal Reserve, California, USA - 14_0919_05_20cm | ecosystem: Environmental > Terrestrial > Soil > Grasslands | place: USA...
CACTCCTTCGCGGCGATGGCGTTCGGACACCCGGGCTTCGCCGCCTGCACCCCGGCTGGCATCATCCGGCTCCTGGATGCCTACGGCGTGGATCCGAGGGGCAAGCACGCCGCGGTGATCGGGCGCAGCGCGATCCTCGGAAAGCCAGTGGGCGTCCTGTTGCTCGCCCGCGACGCCACCGTGACCTTCTGCCATTCGAAAACTCAGGACCTGGCCGCAGTCGTTGGGACGGCCGACCTGGTCGTGGCCGCGGTAGGGCGGCCGAACTTCGTCCGGGGCGACTGGCTCAAGCCAGGAGCGGTTGTGGTCGACGCCGGTTACAACCAGGGCAACGTCGGTGACGTCGCTTTCGACGAGGCAGTGGAAAAGGCGAGCCTGATAACGCCGGTGCCGGGAGGAGTGGGGCCGATGACCATCGCCCTCCTGTTGGAGCAAACGGTCGACGCCGCGTCCTGGCAGCTTGACGCCATCGGCTGAGACCTACCTGCATGACAGGGGTCCAGTGCCTCGTCCCGGCGTCCGGGGGAAGCGGCAATACTGCTGGCCGTGGAACGGCACAGAGAAGGGGTGCGTGACTTCGACCCAGAGGAGACCACCCTGCGGCGGGCCTGGGATGAGAACGCCGGCGCCTGGGTGCGCTGGGCACGGGCAGGTCATGATTCCTTCTGGCGATTCCACGGGCGTCGCTTTCTCGAGCTCGTTCCACCTCCGGGGCGGCTGACCGTCGACATAGGCGCCGGTGAGGGACGCCTGGGTCGGGCGCTGATCAGCCAGGGTCATCGCGTGGTCGCCGTCGACTCGTCCTTCGCCCTCGCCAGCGCCGCTGCGAGCCACGCGGGACCCCAGCCAGCGGTGGTCGGCAACGCAGCAGCGCTCCCGCTGCGGCCAGGGTGTGCCGACCTCGCGGTCGCTTTCATGTCGCTCCAGGATGTCGACGACCTCGTGGGCGCTGTCTCCGAGGTGGCGGGGCTCCTCGCGCCTGGCGCCCGGCTGTGCATGGCCGTCGTTCACCCCTTGAACTCGGCAGGAAGGTTCGAGGGCGAACGCGAGGACCGAGAGGCACCGTTCGTCATCCGTGGTTCCTACCTGGCCACCCACCGCTACCGCGACGACGCCGAGCGCGACGGCGTGGCCATGACCTTCCACAGCGAGCACCGGCCGCTCGAGGCCTACGGGTGGGCACTGGAGCAAGCGGGCCTGGCCATCGATGCGATCCGGGAGGTCACCGAGGAGGATCCCACCGATCGGTGGTCTCGGCTACCGCTGTTCCTGCATCTGAGGGCCGTCGCAACTCGGTCGGAGTGACCTGGCCATCAGGGCATCCAGCCCTCCGACATCGACGCCATCAGCCTCTCACCCGGGTTGGCCCTCCAGGCCTCGAGGAGGGCTGCGCCCATCGGGTCGCAGCTGTGACGGATGGCGTCGCTCTGCTGGCAGATGGTCTCGACGATGGCGGAGGCGGCGGCGTTCGCCGGAGTGCCATGCCCGATGAGCGGTCGACGCATCTCCACGAAGCGCTCGGCCATGGGACGGTAGGCGGGGTGATCGACCTCGACCGGTGAGTCCTCGGAGTGGGCGAGCATGTCCGTCTCGATGGCTCCGGGCAGGATCTCGATGACCCGGATGCCCAGGGGAAGCAGCTCGGTTCGCAGCGACTCGCTGAGGGCGCTCACCGCCGCCTTGCTCGCCCGGTAGGGCCCGTAGAAGGGAACGGGAGCCAGAAGAGACGACGACGTCACGTTGCAGATGACCCCATGGCCTCTCGCTCGCATGAGCGGGACAGCTCGACGGGTGACCTCGATCAGCCCGAACACGTTCGTCTCGAACATCTCACGCCACGTCGACATGGGCGTCGATTCGAAAGGTGTGTGGGGCCGCTCGACCGCGGCATTGTTCACCAGGACACCTACCTCCTCGGGCAGGCGGATCGTCGCCGGTTCGGTCACATCCATGCGCTGGACCGTCAGCCGACCTGCTGCCGGCCCCAATTCCTCGCCGAGATCGCGTCCGTCATCGGGCGATCGCATGGTCGCGACCACGTCGAAGCCCTGACGGGCCAGCTCGATGGCCACAGCCCGGCCGATTCCTCGGCTGGACCCCGTGACCACCGCAATTCCTTCGGGTCGCACTGCTCGCTCGCCTCCTGTCCAGGACGCCCCAGCGTCTCGCACGGCAGGAGCATAGGGGTCTGTTCTCGTCCCCCCTAGCCCCTCCGTGCGCCGACGACGAGGCGGAGACCGCAATCAAGCTCGGAGTGCTGCACCAGGTGGCCATACTTCCGGAACCAGCGGCCAGAGTGGAGGTCGCGGGCCAGTCGAGCCAGGCCGCGGTGCAAGGCGACGCGATCGACCTGACGCAGGGCAGATCCGCCGAGGTGAATCTCGTCATCCAGGTAGGCCTCTGGGTGGCGCCAGTGGGCAATGGTCATGCCGTCGCGACAGTCATGGGGGACCGGTAGGACGACGACCGACTCACCCTCGATGGCATCGAGAACCTCGCCGATCGACGGAGCTCGGGCGCTTTCGAGCTGGGCGATCTCCGGGATGTAGTCCATGAGCCACATGCAATTGTGCACGGTCGGATCGAACGTGAGAACGACTCGCCGGTCGGCCACCCGGCGCAGCTCTGCGAAAGCCCCGCGGCGGTCGGGCCAATGATGAACGGTGAGGACCGCCATCACCGCGTCGAAAGATGCGTCGGGAAACGGAAGGGCGTCGGCCCGGGCACAGACAACGGGAGCGGACGCTGGTCGACGTTGGGCGATCATGACGTTCGACGGTTCGACGGCGATGACGCAGCGATCGTCTGGTTCGTAGGAGCCCGCGCCAGCACCCACGTTGAGGACCGTCGACGCGTCACCGAGGGCCGCGTACAACGACGATGCGAACCTGGGGTCCGGCTGGCGACGGCGAGCGTAACCGGTCCCGATCGCGTCGTAGGCGTGATTGTCGACGGCGCTTGACACGTCGCGCCTCACAGATGAGCGGCCAGCTCGTCGACGGCGATCATCGGTATGCCCCACCGCAGGGCGAATCGTTCCACGGCCGGCCCGCTCAGCATGTGCCCGTCGGGACCCATCACCTCACAGATGGCCGCAACGGTCGGCAGTCCCGCCGCTTCGCACAACGCCAGGGACGCCTCGGTGTGGCCCCGTCGCTCCGACAGGCCGCCTTGCCGGCCGGCGAGTGGGAAGACGTGTCCAGGCCGGAGAAAGTCGTCCGGCTCGGCGTCGGGATGGGCCAGGCGGCGCACGGTGGCGGCCCGCTCGTGGGCGGACACCCCCGTGCCGCCCGCAGCGGCGAGGTCCACCGACAAGTGGTACGCGGTCCCGTGGCGATCGCCGGCCCCAGGCATTGACGGTATCTCGAGGCGGTCGAGCCGGCCGCGGTCGCAGGGCACCGTCGTGTGCCCGCATACCTGGGTGAGAAGGAACACCATCGACTCGGGGCGCAGCCTGGCACCGGCGAACACGACGTCGGCCTCGGCTTCGCGATCCGGGTCGTACACGATCACCGCCCCGCCCGACGCCAGATGGGCGGCGGTCTTCTCGACGCCGCTGGCGCCACGCAGCTCGCCCGCCCACGGGAGCGCGGCGAACGATCGACTGGCTTCGAGCTTGGCGGCGACATGTAGCTCATGGGCTGACTTCACGAACATGTCGGCCTCCAGGTTGACCCGGTCGTCAACAGACAAGGCCCCCAGGGTCGTGGCCGTGAGGGTGAGCGGGATGAGCGCGACCGAGAACCGGTCCCCGAGCATCTCTGCGACCGTGAGGCTCACTCCGTCGACGGCGACGGAACCCTTCGCGACGACGTCGGCCATGAACCGCCTCGGCGGCCGGATCCAGAGGCGGCGACCGCCCACACGGTCGTCCTCGACCAGGGTCACCTTGCCGATGGCATCGACGTGACCCTGCACCAGGTGGCCGCCCAGCGGATCACCGACCCGGAGAGGGAGTTCGAGGTTGACACGGTCGCCCTTGGCGAGATCGGTGAGAGTGCTGCGGTGACCGGTCTCACCTGAAACGTCAACGCGGAACCACGTGTCTCCGACCTCGACGGCAGACATGCACGTGCCGTTGACGCACACCGAACCACTGGCCGAAAGCTCGCCCGTCGACTTCGGCGCTTCCACCACGAGGCCGAGTGGTACCGACACGACGGTACCTACTTCGGCGATGAGTCCACTGAACATGACAGTCCTCCATCCCGCTCACTCTGCGCTCGAGCGCTCGTTCGACAGTGGGCGGACTGTCACCGATGGTCCCGGGATTCCACCGGGTCACTCCGCCAGTGGCGAAGCTCGCGGACTGTCACCGCACAGCACGGATTCGCACCGTTGCCCGAAGACTAGACCGGTCAGTCAAGTTGGCGCAAGAGCCAGTGGTCCGACCGACATCACCTGTGACGGTCACGAGAGCTTCGAGGCTTCGATGAGAAAACGGGTTGCGTACGCCACGAACGACCCGTCCCGCTCGATCTGCTCGTGCAGGGTCCTCAGTCGCGCAGAGAACCGCTCCACGGTGAAGCCGGGAACGATCCAGACGACCAGGCGGAGAAAGTAGACGACCGCGCCGACGTCGTAGAAGACCGTCCGGAGGCGCTCGTGACGAAGATCTTCCACCGCGAGGCCTGCGGCCTGTGCCGCTCGACGGGCGAGCTCCGGGTCTCGTTTCGACCCACTGGGAAGCGGACCGAGCATGAACTCGCTCAGCTCTCGAACGCTATGCGGCCCGACCTGCTGGGAGAGATACCGGCCCCCTCGACAGAGGACACGCGCGATCTCCGCCCAGCACGTCTCGACCGGATGTCGACTCGTCACCAGGTCGAAGACCTCGCTCGGGAACGGCAGCCCTTTCGAAGCCTCCTGTGCCGCGACAACCTGTGCGCCACGCGGCACCAGCCGCCGCGCAGCCACAGCCACATTGGGCGGGTAGTCCTCGGCGGCGACCGTCAGCGGCGGACGCTGCGGCAGGCGAGCGAGCATCTCGCCGCCACCCGACTGCAGGTCGAGCATCCGCGACGCTCGAGCAGCGCGCTCCGTTACTCGTTCCGAGTAGCGCCAGCTCGGGCGGTCCTCGGTCGCTCGGCCCTCCAGCCAGGTGAAGTCCCAGCCCTCGATCGGGGCTGCCTCCGCTTCGGCGATCAGCTCGTCGAACGTCACCGTCACGCCGATCATCCTCGCAGGTGGCGCGGGCCCAGGCCGACGCGACCGCGACTGGACGATCTTTCAGTGCGTCAGACTTGTCCGATGGCGGCTGCCGGGCAGATTCTGATCTTGAACGGTGCTCCTCGATCTGGAAAGTCGACTGTCGGCCAGGCAGTCCAGGACAGCATGGCCGGGACGTGGGTCAACCTGGGGGTAGACGTCTACGTGAATTCGCTCCCCGAGCGCCTTCGGCCCGGCATCGGCCTTCGGCCAGGTGGCGAGCGACCCGACCTGGAGCAGGTCGTCGTCGTCTTGTACGCCGCCTTGTACGAGTCGATCGCTGCTCACGCCCGCCTTGGCGTCAATGTTGTGGTCGACGTCGGTCACCACGAGTGGTACTCGCAGCCGCGCCATATCTTGCGCGACTGCGCCCGGCGATTGACGGGGTTGCCGGTCCTGTTCGTTGGAGTCCAGTGCCGGATCGACGTCATCTGGCAGCGCCGCGAGCAGTCGTGGGGTCAGACGCCAGGCACGGCGGACGATGAGTTGCTAGGAGCCGTCGAGCGTTGGCAACAGGCAGTTCACGCCCATGATGGCTACGACCTCGAGATCGATACCTCGGTCCTGACCCCTCCGCAATGCGTCGAAGTTCTTGCATCCAGGCTCAGCGAGGGGCCACCGGGAACGGCGTTCGAGAGGCTGGCCCACGACGGCTGAACCATATGGCGTCGTGCGGACCCGCCGGTCCCCACGATCAGCCCAAGGACTCCCAGTAGCGGTTGAGCGCGCCCTGGACCTTGACGATCCAGACGATGCCTCCGATGAGGGGAAGCAACGGCCAGAGGCCGGTGATCGCGGTAACCGGGCTCTGGCGGCCTGATCTCTCGTACATCTTGCTGATCTCGTGCGGCAGCAGGAACCAGACGACAATGCCGAGCAGGATCCCGAGGATGAGGCCGAGACCACCGCCGACACCCTCCCCCGTGTGGTCTTTCATCTCCTGGAACGACTTGTAGATCCAGTACAGGCTGTAGATGCCGAGAGTGATGATCGAAAGCAGGATCACCGCTACCGGCGACCTCACCACTCCGACCAGGCCCCTCCTGGAGGCCGCTGTGCTCGGGCTGGCCCCTGCTTCCGCCATCGATGCTCCCCCCTGCTCGTCCTCACCTCGAGGACATATCAACCGTATGGTACTAACCCCCGCCCCGTCCGTTGGCACTATAAGGCGTGTCGGAACCGGAAGACCGACGGGCATGGACGGACGCCGACCTGGTGGTGGCGGCGCGGGACGGCGACAAAGCTGCTCTGGGTGAGGTGGTTGGACGCCATCGCCCGACGGCCCTGGCGCTCGCTGGCCGTTTGCTCTCTGACCACGACCTGGCCTGGGACGTCGTCCAGGAGGCCACCATGGTCGCTCTGGTGAGTCTGGACCGCCTTCGTTCCGCTGATCGGTTCGGGGCATGGCTGTGTGGGATCGCTCTCAATTTGGCCAGGCGGCGACGACGGGATCTCTGTACACGGGCATCCGTTGACTGGTCGCCCGAGGTCCTCACGACTGCCAGCGCCGACGAGCACCTGGAAGCGGCGGAGGTCGCGGCGACGGTCAAACGCGCTGTGGCCGAGCTGGCGCCTGGTCAGCGGCGCGCCATCCTGCTCTTCTACTGGCAGGGCCTCACCCAGGCCGAGGTTGCCGCTGAGCTGGGCATCTCGCCCGGCGCCGTCAAGGCGAGGTTGCACCAGGCCCGCGCCGCGCTCGAACCCAAGTTGTCATCTCTCGCGGCCCCGTGGTGGTTGCGGGTGCTCAACAGCTCACGAGCGCAAGGAGACGAAGACATGGGACCAACAGAACCGGAGAGGGCGACCTTCGTCCCGGAGGAAGACCTGCGGCTCGTGCCGGAGATCGTGCCGGCCGAGTTCCTTCAGCAGGCGATGGACACCTGCCGACGAGCACTGGACGAACAGACCGTGCCCGAGCACCTCCAGGAGTGGCTCAACGAGGACACCTTGGGCAGGCTGCAACGGTTGGTCGACGAACGGCAAGGTCAACAGTAAGGACAGGTTGGTCTGTACTTGCCAATTTCAGCCGAAGCCATTCACGACCTGGGCTTTTGCGTCAAGGTGCCCGGTCAACGGCTGCGGAATTGGCTCCCCGGCACCCGCCCGCCAGACGCCCGGGCGACCCCGGTTGCCAGGAGGGTGTAACCCGACTGAGGTCGTCCCGTCTGGGAGGGAGGCGCGAGAGGAAGGCGTTGCATGCCCCCTGGTGAGGAGAGCGACCGCAGCTGGCTGGTCAGGCCGCTTGGGACCGAGGAGCTGCGGGTCCATGTCGACATCGGCGAGGGCGTCGAGATCTCCGAGGAGACCCGCGCCGCACTCGACGTGCTCCTGGATGAGCTCTACGCGGACGAGGTCTCGGGGTTCGCGACCGCGTGCTCGGACCTGGCGGCCTGCAGTCCCCGGTACGAGTGCATTCCCCTCGGCAGCTGCAACTACCTCTCGAAGCGACCATGCTTCGCCGACGTGTGGTGCCAGATCGGGAGGCTGGCATGAGCCGTGAGGACGCCGAGCGGCGGGTGGAGGAGGCCCGGCGCTGGTTGGCGGAGCCCCTCGGGACGAACGAGGCGCGGATCCACGTGGACATTGGCGAGTCGGTGGAGGTCTCCCAGGAACTACGAGAGGCGCTCGACACCCTGGTCAGCGAGCTGTATGCCGGCGAGGTGACGGGCTTCGCGGTAGGCGCCCAAGGCAGCTGCGACCCCTGGTACGAGTGCTTCCTGCGAAAGTGCCAGCCCCACTACACGACTCCGTGCTTCGTCGACAGCTTCTGCAAGATCACCAGGATGGCCTGAGCCAAGGAGGGAGCGGAGATGCCAGAGGAGACCGGGGACCAACCAGAGTCGCGCTGGCTGCTCCAGCCGCCGGGACGGGGTGAGGTCCACGTCGAGGTCGGCGTCGGTTCCGACGTCGAGCTCTCTCCGGAGGCCCGCGGCGCGCTCGAGAGGCTCCTGAGCAGCCTCGAAGCGAGCGAGGAAGCGGAGGTCGCCGGCTTCGCCTGCGTGATCGGACCGTGCCCCGACTACAAGATCTGCACCGCCTTCAAGCACTGCCTGCCCCGGGAGACTGGGACCTGCTTCGCGTGGGTCCACTGTCGCATCGGGAGCATCGCGTGAGGGAGTCCCGCTACAACGTCTGGGTCGAGCGTGACGGCTCGACCTATGTCTACAACGGGGTGAGCGGCGGCCTGCTTCGGATGTCCCCCGAGGAGCAGGCGGCGGTCGGCCGGGTCCTCTCCGAGCCAGGAGCGAGGGACTGCTCACCCCAACTCCTGGAGAAGATGGCGCACGGGCGCATGCTGGTGCCGGACGACGCCGACGAGATCGCCATGCTCGCCAAGCGCTACGCCGCGAGCCGTCACGACACCTCGCGCTTTGGCATGACGCTGGTGACCAGCCTTGGCTGCAACTTCGAGTGTCCGTACTGCTTCGAGGCCAAGCACCCTTCGATCATGAGCACGGAGGTTGTCGCCGCGGTCCTCCAGGTCCTCGACGGTCAGCTTCCCCGCATCTCCAGTTTCAGTGCCTCGTGGTTCGGCGGGGAGCCGTTGGTCGGCAAACGCCCACTGCTCGAGCTCTCCGACGAGTTCATCTCCCGCTGCGACCGGGCCGACGTCGAGTACAGCGCCTCGATCACGACCAACGGCTATCTGCTGGACGAGGAGACCTGCGCGCAGCTCCGGGACCGGCGCGTCAAGAGCGCCCAGGTCGGCCTCGACGGGCCGCCGGAGGTCCACGACCGGATGCGGCCGCTCAGCAATGGCAAGGGCACGTTCTGGCGCATCGTGGCCAATCTCCACCACGCGGTCGATTACTTTCCGATCGCTGTGCGGGTGAACGTCGACAGCGAGAACGTCTCCCGGGTGGAGGAGCTCCTCCAGATCCTCGAGCAGGAGGGCCTCGCAGGGAAGCTCGCCGTGTACCCGGGTCAGCTCGTCGGCGTCGACGACGGGATTCCCGCTCCGTCCGCCACGTACCAGCCACGGTGCTTCAGCAGCCCGGAGTTCGCCAAGGTCGAGCTTTCCTTCACCGAGCTCGCCGCCAAGTACGGCTTCGGGGATCCTTCCCTCCCGCCTCCGAGCGGAGCGCCGTGCACGGCCGTGCGGGCCAACGAGGTGGTCGTCGGCAGCGACGGCGAGCTGTACAAGTGCTGGGACTCGGTCGGCAACAAGCGAGAGGTAGTCGGCAGCATCTTCGACTACAGCAACCAGAACGGGCGTCGGCGCCGGTGGCTCGAGTACGACCCCTTCAGCGACGAGGAGTGCCGGAGCTGCATCGCTCTCCCCGTGTGCATGGGGGGCTGCGCCCACCACTCGATGGACGTGCTCCAGCACGAAAACCGGTGCTCGACCTTCCGCCACGCCTACCGCGAACAGGTCCTCGCCTACGCCGACAACGCCGAGCAGCAGAGTGTGCCGGTAGCGATCGGCCCGCGCGGCCTCGCCCGCGACATGGACCGCCGTTAGGCCGGTCAGCTTTCAGCATCACACGGCTGCGTGGGCTCCGGTCACACCAAACGTCCGTGCCGATAGTGGCCACCCCGAGCGACTACTTCGAGCCCGACTGGCAATGGAGGTCCTGGTGAGTCGCGTCGATCCAGCTCGCCTTGGCGACCTCACAGAAGTGCTGGCCGAGGTCCGGTCGTGGGACGGCGTCGATGATCGGGGCAGCGGCACCTTCTACCTGTACGGCAAGCCTTTCCTCCACTTCCACGCCAGTCGGGACAGCCGGCGGGCCGACGTGCGCCGTGCCGATGGTTGGGTACAGATAGATCTCCCGGAGCCGGCGCCGGCGGCGGCGAGGCGCCGTCTCCTCACCGTGCTTCGCGCCGAGCACGGCGACCGGTGATCAGCTCGAGGTGAGCACCAAGCCTGTGGTCAGTCGCGCTCGATGGGCAGGGCGAGCTGGTCACTGTCCTCGGAGTCACGACGCCGCACCGGAGCGTCGGCCGGCGAAGACGCTGAGCTGGATGGTCGCAGGAAGTATTTGCCGAGCGTCTCGTGCTGGCGCTGGTACGAGGAGCCGATCGCTTCGCCATAGAGGAAGGTGGGCGGCTCCAACATGTGCTCGAAGGTCAGCTTGCAGACGCGTTGACCGTGCTCGATCATGAAGGGCACGTCGTGCGCCCTGACCTCGAGGGCGGCCCGTGACCCGTGGAAGCTGCCATGAGGGTCGTAGCCGAACCCGGGATCGAAGAAGCCGGCGTAGTGGGTCCTCAGCTCGCCACTCGTCGGATCGTACGCCGTCATGTTCGCGGCCAGCGTCGACGGTATGGAGACGGCCTCGTCCGACATCAGCAGGTAGAACTTCTGGGGCGTGAGTACGATCCGGTCCTCCTCCTCGCTCAAGACCGGCTCCCAGTAGCGGGACGGCTCGCGGAGGGCGGCCTGGGTGAGATCGAGAAGCGGCGCGTTGTCCCTCGCCCGGTAGCCAACACGGGAGTTGGCGTCGCCCCGCAGGTCCAGGCTGAGGAACATGCCGTTGGCCAGGGCGAGCCGCTCCGGCGGTACGGCGCCGCCGTTTTCGAACAACAGAGTCTGGCGGGCGTGGAAGTCCCGCACCTCGTCGTCGTTCAGCTCCGAGCGGCCCACTGACAGCCGGAGCTGGCACAGGCTCAGGTCCTCCCGAACCCGCACGGCGAACGAGAGGGGGACGACCTCCAGGTACAGCTGCCCCTCGTAGCCAGGGGCGATCTCGTCGAAGCGGTAGCTCTCGTCGGTGATCACCCTCGTGAAGACGTCGATCCGGCCGGTCGAGCTCTTGGGGTTGGCCCTGCCTCGCACAGTCGGCGGGAGGGCGAGGCGCTCCTTGAGGGGGATGAGATAGGGCCGGTTCGTCTCCAGGACGGCGCCTTCGGCGTGGAGATTGATCTCGTCGATGAGGACGTCCTTGAGCTTGCGCTCCACCGTCTCGTCGTCGGGAAGGAAGCTGCAGCGGATCCGGTAGGCGACCTCACCGAGCCGCAGGTCGACGCTGGCGGGCTGGAGGTTCTCGTGCGGGATGGTGAAGCCGCCGCCGCTGATGACGTTGCTCGAGATGGCGTTGGCCAGGTACTGGACGGGAAGGACGCCCTCCCGCCCCGACGGCAGCTCGAACGGACCCGGCCCGTGACTCGGCAGGTGGGACACACGTCATCGTAGCTGTGGCAGCCCTCAGCGCCGTGGCTCCAACCCCCCCAGCCAGCATCGAGGCTGGGGGGGTTGACATCGAACGTGTGTTCGATTAGAGTAAGAGGTGCCTTCGTGGGCGAGGCATCGACCGCCCTCCTCTTGTCAGTCGTGTTTGCGCTGCGCGCCCTGAAGCAGGAGAGGAGAGGAGTGGCATGCCCGACAGTCCCGTGAGCGCGGCCCGAGCCTTGCGGGAGTCGCTGGTTGCCTTCGAGCCGGAGAGGTTCTCGGGCACCGACTGCGCCAGGCTGGCCGAAGAGCTGGCCCAGACCTCGAAGGCCTGTGGCGCCGCCGCCGCGCGGGCCGCGGCCAGGGCGGCCGAGGCCGGTGCCCATCGGGGCTTCGGCGACGCCACCGACTGGCTGGGGCGGATCACGGGAACCACCGCCGGCCAGGCCCGGAGCCTCCTCGATACCACCGCGGCGCTTCCGGAGTGCCCCCAGACGCGGGAGGCCGTGGTCGCCGGCGAGCTGTCGCTGGCCCAGGGGGCCGAGATCGTCAAGGCCGAATCGCAGTGTCCGGGCACCGAGGCCGAGCTGGTGGGCCTGGCCAAGGGCGCCAGCCTGGGGGTGCTGCGCCGGCGCGCCCGCAGCCGACGCCTGCGGTCCGTGGACCCCACCGAGCTGTATGCCCGCCAGCACGGCTCCAGGCAGTGGCGGCACTGGATCGACGAGGGGGGCATGGTGGGCCTGGCCGGCCTGCTTGTTCCCGAGGTGGGGGTGCCCATCGTCAACCGCCTGGAGGCCGAGACCGACCGCATCCGCAGAGCCGCCCGCCGCCAGGGATCAGACGAGCCCCGAGCTGCCCACGCCGCCGACGCCATGGTCCAGATGCTCACCCGGGCCGTCAAGGGAAAGGCCGAGCGGGCCGACATGAACATCGTCTGGGACCGCACCGCTCTGGGCGGGCCCGGCGAGGGGGTCGCCCACATCATCGGCGGGGGGCCGATCCCGACCTCGGTGGCCCGGCGGCTGGCCGAGCGCTGCTTCGTCAAGGCGGTGATCACCGACGGCACGCGCATCGAGACGGTCAGCCACATCGGGCGCAATCTCCCCGCCGAGCTGCGCACGGCCCTCGAGCTGGGCGATCCCCCCGGCTTCGAGGGGCTGATCTGTGTCGACTGCGCCAAGGCCTACGGCATCGAGCGCGACCACATCGACCCGGTGGCCAACGGCGGCCCCACCGCCTACGACAACCTGGCCGGCCGCTGCTGGGACTGCCACGAGCGCAAGACCGCAGCCGACCGCCGGGCGGGCCTGCTGGGTGGGAAGGGCAGGCCCAAGGGAAAGTCAAAGGGGAAGAGAAGCCCGGAGGTGCGCCGTGAGTGACTCGCGACTGCCGCGCTCCACGCCGAACCGCTCAGGGAGCCGGGCGGCGCTGAGCGTACGCGGTGGTCCACCCGAGGCGGCGCTCGAGACCTCGGCGGATGGCGGTGCGTACCTGGGGTGGAGCGCGCCGTACGTACCGCTCCGCGGCCAGCCGGGTGTCGTCCGAGACCTGCTCGAGGTACCGCACGGCGACGTCCACGCCGAGTGGCTCGCCCGTGCGCTCCTCGAAGTTCGAGGGCAGCCCGGTCCAGACGACCGCGTCGAGTTGGCGCTGGGCGAGCCACGACGCCACCGGACCCTCTGGAGGGCCGCCTTTCTCGAGCGACCCGATGAGATCGGGAACCGTTCGTTCGCGTCGAGCGAGCTGCTCGCGGGCCTCGTCGAGCGCCCCACTGGACATGAGGGCCCACAGGGTCTGGGCGTCGGCCACGCCGTCGCGGAGGACCAGGGTGAGGCGCCCGTCGTCAGATACACGGGCGAACTCGACGGGCAGCTGGGGCCCGTCGGGATGCCACGACGACGCGAGCGGCAGCTCCCGCGGGTCCCATATCAGCGACCCCCAGCCCACCACGGCGATTCTCCGGTCCAAGCCCGAGACGATAGCCATCGTGGCAACCGGGATAGCGTCTGGACGTGACCACGATCCTGTACGAGACCGACGCCGATCTCGACGCGCTGGCCGGCCAGCGGGTCGCCCTGATCGGGTACGGCAACCAGGGCCGATCCTGGGCCCTCAACCTGCGAGACTCGGGGCTCAACGTGATGGTGTGCGTCCGGGCCGACCCCACGCGGGACGCGGCCGAGGCCGACGGCTTCACCACCAACGACGTCGCGGCCGCGGCCGACGCGGACGTGGTGTGCGTCCTCGTGCCCGACGATGTGATCCCGACCCTCCAGCTCAGACCGCGGTCCGAGGCGCTGGTGATCGTCGCCAGCGGCTACACCCTCGCCTTCGGGCAGCTCGACCCCTCCTGTGACCTCGGGATGGTCGCGCCCCGGATGCTCGGTCCCGAGGTGCGACGCTGTTACCTCGAGGGTGTCGGGTTCATCACCGCCGTGGGAGTCCACCGTGACCTCACCGGCACGGCGCGGCCTCGCACCCTGGCCGTGGCCCGTGCCATCGGGGGGCTGCGCCAGGGCGCCATCGAGCTCACGCCGAAGCAGGAGGCCGTCCTCGACCTCGCCGTCGAGCAGGCGCTGAGCCCGGCGTTGCGCCAGGTGAACGAGTCGTTCGTGCAGGTGATGCTGGAGCAGGGGATACCGCTCGAGGCGGTCGTGACCGAGCTGGTGCTGTCGGGCGAGGTGGAGCGGACCTACCGCCTCGTGCGTCTCGAGGGCGGCGCCGCCCAGATGGCGCACCACTCGCCGACCAGCCAGTACGGCCAGATGTCGCGGGCGGGCAGCTACGGTCACCTCGACCTGGTGACGACGATGCGAAAGCTGGTCGACGACATCGCCTCGGGGCGTTTCGCGGCGGAATGGGACGCCGAGCGGGACGCCGGCTATCCCCGGCTCGAGGAGCTTCGGGCCAAGGCGATGGCCCCCGAGATCCTCGCCTTCGAGTCCGACCTGCGATCGAGGCTGGGTGAGGGCGCCACTCAGCATTGACAAGGGGAGCCCGGTACCCTCGGCATGAGGAACGACAACCGCAGGTCCCACGAGTGGTACCCAGGGGGGGAATCTGGTGCTCGAGGTCCCGGGACGTCCCGCGCGTCCCGCAACCCGACACACGATGCGCCGGCAGCACGTGCGACGCCGAGTCTGTCTGTCGGCGGCGCCGATCCTCGCCCTGGCGACACTGATCCCCGCCCTGGGGCTGGTCACCGACGGTACGGCGGGCGCCGCCACCTCGAGCTGCACGACCTACACCTCGCCGGCCACCGGCAGCCACCAGGTCTG
>Ga0066670_10000260_pt1 | contig 14442 bp, 12 predicted proteins | sample GraSoiAngelo_119_FD_66459 | JGI IMG/M metagenome (GOLD analysis project Ga0066670, IMG submission 66459) | Grasslands soil microbial communities from the Angelo Coastal Reserve, California, USA - 14_0919_05_20cm | ecosystem: Environmental > Terrestrial > Soil > Grasslands | place: USA...
GGGCGTGACAACGCCCGAGGGCGGCCCGGGAGGCCGGCCCAGTGGAAGGGCCTCGGGCGTGACAACGCCCGAGGGCGGCCCGGGAGGCCGGCCCAGTGGAAGGGCCTCGGGCGTGACAACGCCCGAGACCGGCCCGGGAGGCCGGCGAGGGGAGACGGAGGGCGCCGGTGCCGGCACAGCTCGAGATTGACCACGTCACCACCGGCTACGGCAAGGTCGAGGTCCTGCACGACGTCAGCTTGGCCGTCCCCCCGGGCTCGGTGGTCGCCCTGCTCGGACCCAACGGCGCCGGCAAGACGACGACCCTCCGGGCGATCTCCGGCACCCTCCCGGTGTGGCAGGGGCGCATCAGCCTCGACGGACGGACGATCAGCGGCCGCTCCGCCTACGAGATCGCCCTCCGGGGGCTGACCCTCGTTCCCGAAGGGCGGGGCATCTTTCCCGGGCTCGACGTACGCGAGAACATCGCCATCGGTGCCAATGCGGCCCGCGGGCTGCGGGGCGCCGAGCGGTCCCGCAACATCGACAGGGTGCTCGAGCTGTTCCCCAGGCTGCGGGAGCGCATGGACCAGCGCGCGGGGACGCTCTCGGGTGGCGAGCAGCAGATGCTGTCCCTCTCCCGGGCATTCCTCGCCTCGCCCCGCGTCCTCATGATGGACGAGATCTCGATGGGCCTGGCCCCGACGATCGTCGAGCAGCTCTTCGACAGCGTGGCCACGCTCAAGGCGGAGGGCCTCACGATCGTGCTGGTCGAGCAGTACCTGACCTACGCCTTGCGCTTCGCCGACCTCTGCTACGTCATGGCCAAGGGAAGCGTCGCCTTCGTGGGCGAGCCGGCCGAGCTGCAGGGAAGCGACGCGCTCACGAGCTCCTACCTCGGCGTCGGTTGAGCACCCACCCACGCTCCGGACCATGACGACGCCGTCAGGTATTGACTATCGTGAGCCCGTGGCTGGGGCCGGCGGCGTACGGGGCGCGACCGGGCTCGTCGAGCCCGGCGTCCAGACATCGACGACAGTCGCCGTCGCCCGGAGCTACGGGTGGTTCCCGATCTTCGCCCTGGCCACGACCCTCGCCATCCAGAACGGGGAGATGTCCTCGCTGTCGCAGGCCATCCCCGGGATCGAGCACACCTTCGGCGTCTCCGACGTCGCTGTGGGGTTCATCCCGTTCGCCATGGCGGGCGTCGGCGTGGTCGGCGCCCTCCCCATGGGCATCCTGGCCGACCGGCTCCGCCGGACGCGACTGCTCGCCGGTGCCACCGCGCTGTGGACGGCGTGCATGGCCTTCAACGGCGCCGCCGCCTCGTACCTGATGGTGTTCCTCGCCCGCCTCGGCGTCGGCGGTCTGGAGGCGACGAGCCCGGCGTCGACCTCCCTCATCGCCGACCACTACCGTGTGCAGGACCGGGGCCGCATGATGGGCTACTACCAGGCGGGCTCGCTGGCTGGTTCCCTCCTGGGCTTCGTCGGCGGGGGCGTCGCCGTCGCGGTCGGCGGGTGGCGGTGGGCCTTCTGGATGTGGGTACCAGCCGGGTTCCTCGTGTGCTGGTTCATGCTGCGGACCCCCGAGCCGGCGCGCGGTCATCAGGACGCCGACTTCCTGGCCGAGGCGGACGGCGAGCACCCGGTGGCGTCGGCGATCACCAAGAAGCTCCGAGCGCCGACGCGCGTGGGCACCCTCGACTACGAGCGGGCCGGCCTCCGTCATGTGGCGCGGGAGTTCCTCCACATCCGCACCATGTGGCTCGGCATCTTCTCGCTCACCGTCTCCCAGCTGCTGCTCGCCGGCCTCAGCTTCTGGGCCGTCCCGTACTTCCGACGCATCCACCACATGGGGCCGGCCCAGGCCGGTCTGGTCACGAGCGTCCTCGGCGTCAGCGCCATCGTGGGCATCCTCGGTGGGGGTTCGCTCGCTGATCGCCTCATGCGCCGAGGCGTGGTCTGTGCCCGAGTGTGGGTCATCGTCGTCGCGTCGCTGGCCGCCAGCCCGCTCCTGGCTGCCGCCTTCGCCAGCACCGACCTCCCCGTGACCGTCCCCCTGTTCGCCTTCGGCGGGGTCGCTGTCACCCTCCCGATCGCACCGGCCGAGGCCATGTTCACCGACGTCGTGGTTGCGGCGTTGCGTGGGCGGGCAGCCAGCGTGCGGTCGGTGCTGCGGTCCCTGTCGACCGTCGGGCCCCTCGTCATCGGCGCCGTCTCGGGCGTGATCGGGCTGCGGCTCGCCCTGGTGGCCCTCACCCCGATCTACGCCGTCGGCGGCCTCCTCATGCTGCTGGCCTTGCGGACCTACCCCCGCGACCTCGCCTTCGTGCTGGCAGAGTCGCGCCGCCGGCCGTCCTGACGGCGCCCGCCGGGCAGGGCGCCGGATCACCACCCGGTTCCACATTCGGTCGAAAGTGGGTGCGGCGACCGCAGATCACGGGGCCGCTTTCGACCAGATGTGGAACAGGACCTCGGCCGAGGGCCCGCGGCCGGTACCACATCTCTGACAGCAGCGTCATACTCCTGCCAAGATGACGTCCGTGAGCCCCGATCCTCGTCCGCGCGCCCTCGTCACCGCCCCCTTTCGCGGAGAGGGTCTCGACCGGCTCCGTGCCCTGGCCGACGTCGTGCTGGACCCCTGGATCGACCACGACCCGCTGCGCATGTACTCCGCCGAGCAGCTGGCCGAACGGGCTCGTCGGGAGGAGGCGTCGATCATCGTCTGCGAGGCGGACCGGTGCGCCGGCCCCGTCTTCGACCTCCCGCTGGCGGCCATCGGCTCGACGCGCGGTGACCCCACCAACGTGGACGTGGCCGGGGCAACAGCCGCCGGCATCCCCGTGCTGCGGGCACCAGGACGCAACGCCGACGCCGTCGCCGAGCTCGCCGTGGCGCTGCTCCTGGCCGCGGCCCGACGGGTCCTCCCAGCCGACAGGGACGTGCGGTCGGGCCAGACCTTCCGAGACGGCACCATCCCCTATCAGCGGTTCCGGTCCTGGGAGCTCAACGGGCGTACGGCGGGACTGGTCGGCCTGGGCGCGGTCGGGCGGGCGCTGCGCTGGCGCCTCGAGGGCCTAGGTCTGCAGGTCCTGGCCTACGACCCGTACGCCGAGGATGCGACCAGCACCCTCGACGAGCTGCTCGAGCGCTCCGACGTGATCTCGATGCACGCGGTCGTGACCCCTGAGACGACGGGCATCATCGGGCCCGACGAGCTGTCCCGGATGAAGGACGGGGTCATCTTCGTCAACACGGCCCGGGCTGCCCTTCACGACACTGACGCCCTGGTGGCCGCCCTGCGCTCGGGAAAGGTCGGTGCCGCCGGCCTGGACCACTTCGAGGGCGAGATGCTCGCCGTCGACCATCCGCTCGCGTCCATGGACAACGTCGTGCTCACTCCCCACATCGGCGGGGCCACCTACGACACCGAGACCAACCACTCCCGCCTCATCGCGGAGGACCTCGCTCGCCTGCTGGCCGGCGACCCGCCGCTCCACATCGTCAACCCGGAGGTCCTCAAGTGAAGCAAGTCGTCCTCGACACGGCGAAGGAGATGTACCGCAAGGGGCTGGTGGAAGGCACATCGGGCAACGTCTCCGCTCGCATGCCCGACGGCAACGTCTGCGTCACCCCGTCGTCGGTGCCCTACGAGACGATGGTGCTCGACGACCTCGTCGTCGTCGACCTCGACGCCAACGTGCTCGACGGCCACCGCATGCCGACGTCGGAGAAGGACCTCCATCTGGCTTGCTACCGGGCGTTCGACGAAGTCGGCGGCGTGATCCACTCGCACCCGGTCCATGGCTCGATGTTCGCCTGTGCGCGCCAGCCCATTCCGGCCGCGATCGAGGAGTTCGTCGTGTTCGTGGGCGGCGACGTCCCCGTCTGCGACTACACCCTCACCGGTACCGCCGACCTCGGCAAGGAGGCCGTCCGCAACCTCGAGCAGTCCAGCGCGGCGCTGCTGGCCAGCCACGGCATGATCACCATCGGGCCGACGCCCACCGAGGCCCTGCACGTGGCCCTGGTCGTTGAGCGCACCGCCCAGATCGTCCACGGGGCGCGCCTCCTCGGCGGCGAGCACCCGCTACCCGAGAAGACCAACAAGAACTTCCGCGGCGTCTACGAGTACCTCCGCAAGAACCCGATGTCATGATCTCCCAGTTGCCCGCCACCATGCCCGTCGCCGTGTTCGGCCGGCGCAGCGTGACCGTCGAGGACCGGCCCGTGCCGGCCCTGGAGCCGCACGACGTGCTCGTCGAGGTGGGCCACTGCGGCGTGTGCGGGAGTGACCTGCACTTCGTCATCGACGGGTGGGGCCGGCCGGGCTCGATCGGAGGCCACGAGTGGTCCGGCGTCGTCGCTGCCGTCGGCAGCGAGGTGACCCGGTGGCGCGTCGGCGACCAGGTCGTCGGCGGCATCCACTCCTGCGGCTCGTGCCGCTACTGCCGGGCCGGCCGACCCACGCTGTGCACCGGGCGCGGACGGGTGGGAAGCGGCGAGTGGCAGGGCGCCTTCGCCGGCTACGTGCGCGAGCACGAACAGGCCCTCAACCGCATCCCCGACGGCCTGTCGCCCCGCGTCGCCGCCCTGGCCGAGCCGCTGGCGGTGGCCCTGCACGGGATCACCCTCAGTGGGGCCCAACCGGGCCAGCGGGTCCTCGTCACGGGGGCCGGACCGATCGGGAGCCTCGTCACCGCCGCTCTCCTCGCCCGCGGCGTCACCGACGTGACCGTCAGCGAGCCCGGCGAGCGGCGCCGCCGCCTGGCCGCCGACCTCGGGGCGTCGACCGTGACGCCCGACCACCTCGTCGCACCGGACTGGCCCTCCTCGGTGGTCGAGGAGCCCTTCGACGCCGTCCTCGAGTGCAGCGGGCGGGCCAGCGCCATGGAGGCGGCCCTGGGCCAGCTGGTGCAGGCGGGGACCCTTGTTCTCGTCGGAGCCGGCATCGACCCGCCCCGGTTCGATCCCAACCGGATCATTCTCAACGAGCTGGTCGTGACCGGCTCGTTCTGTTACGACGCCGACGGGTTCGCGGACGCCCTGGAGCTGCTGGCCGGTGGCCTACTGCCGACCGACCTGCTCATCGAGGACGATGACGTCCCGCTCAGCGGCCTGCTGGACGCCATGGAGGGCCTGGCCGCGGGTGACATCGCCGGCAAGGTCATGGTGGTAGGTCCCATTCGACACCATCCCTGAGCGAGGGGGAGACATGACAGAAACCGCGCCGTCGACCGCCAACCGGCGCCAACCGCGCTTCAACCACGTCGCCATGAGCATGCCCGCCGACGCGCTCGACGAGACCGGACGCAAGGAGATCGTCGAGTTCTACCGGGAGGTCTTCGGGTGGGAGGAGCTGCCCACCCTGACCGAGGACCGCCATCGGCTCGTCCTCCAGGCGTACACCTACGAGCAGTTCGTGTTCCTCATCGCCGACGAGCCACACATGACCTGCCCGGGACTCGACCACTTCGGGATGTCGGTGGGCACCGGTGAAGAGCTCGACGAGCTCCTGGCCCGGAGCAAGGCCTTCGCTGCCCGAGACGAGCGGGTCGAGATCATCGACCGCAAGGTCGAGGACTACGGGATGCTCAAGCTCCACAGCTTCTACGTGCGCTACCTGCTCCCACTCATGATCGAGGTCCAGTTCTTCGAATGGACCGGGACCGAGGCCGCCGTCTGACGCACCCGGGGTGGAGGCTCCTGGCCCCCACCGATGCTCTACCCTCGGGAGCCGTGGGGGTGCGAACCAGGCTGGCTCGGACACGACTGTCCCGGGGGACCTCGCTCACCCGGGCCGGAGCCGGCGCGGCCATCGCCCTGAGCCTGCTGGGCCTGACCCTTCTCCTGGTCCCCTCGCTCGGGACCGAGCCCCCGCCACCTGGTGGGGTGGTCAGCAGCGACGCGGGGCAGCGGATCCAGGGCTTCGGGGCGTCCGGAGCGTGGTGGCCCAACGACCTCCAACACTTCAGTGCCGCCGGCCAGGAGCACGTCGCCCGCATGCTGTTCGACCCCAGCGGATTGGAGCTCAGCCAGTACCGGTACAACATCGGCGGTGGCGCGGTGGGCGTCACGACGCCCGAGAAGGTGGCGCCGACGTTCCTCACCGGCAGCGGGAGCTACGACTGGTCGGCGGACCCGGGCGGCACCGCCTTCCTCGCGATGGCGGCCCAGCACGGCGTGCGCACGCTGGTCGGCTTCGTCAACAGCGCTCCGGTCCCCTGGACGACCGACCACAAGAGCTGCGGCGGCGCCCTCGTCCCCGGCAGCGAGGTGGCCTACGCCTCCTATCTCGCCGCGGTCGTCGCCCACCTCCACGACGTCGACCACGTGACGTTGTCCTACGTGAGCCCCGTCAACGAGCCCGACGCCTCGCAACCGACGTGTCGCCAGGAAGGCATGAGGGTGCCCGTCAGCCAGCGCGCCGCGCTGGTGAAGGCGGTGGCCAGCGCGCTCGCCAAGAAGGCGCCCTACGCCCGCGTCATCGCCGACGAGTCGAGCACGGTGGCGTCTCAGTTTCTCCCCGAGGCGCCACATTGGCTCAACGCACATGGGGCCACGTCATCGATAGCCGCCATCGCCCACCACACCTACGACTACCCACCGCTCCCCGTCCTCCGTCAGGTGGCGCAGCTGGGCCAGCGGTTCGACAAGCCCCTCTGGGCCAGCGAGATCTGCTGTCGGAACGAACGCGGCTTCGGATACCAGTTCGACCCGACGATGACCAGCGGGCTCTGGCTCGCCAACACCATCTGGGCCGATCTCACCCAGGCCCACGACTCGGCCTTCGACTGGTGGACGGCGCTCTCGCCCCGGCTCGGTTGCAACCCGGTCGCCGACCCGGGCTGCACCAGCGGGGTGAACCCCCTCGGTCGCAACGACGCCCTGCTCTACTACGACCCCGCCGCAGCAACCGACCACAACGAGACGCTCTATCCGACCAAGCGGTTCTGGGCCCTCGGCAACTTCAGCCGTTACGTGCGTCCGGGAGCTGTCCTGCACCAGGTCAGTGGTGTTCCCGCGGGAGCCAGAGCCGTCGCGTTCGAATCGAAGGGGACCTGGTCGATCGTGGTCATCGACGACGCGCCGGTGGGCACCCCGCCGATGCCCCTCACGCTACGGATCCCGACCGGCCGCGCTCTGTCGCCGGTCACCGCGGTGCAGACCAGCGACAGGCTGGACCTGGCGCCGGTACCGCTGCCGCGGGTTCGGAGCGGGACGGTGACGACCTCGGTGGCCCCGCACAGCGTGACCACCTTCGTCTTCACTCCCTCGCCACGGCACGGGCGGCCGTCCACCGCCGCCCTCAACGGACCTGGTCGGGCAGCGGGTAAGTCCGGCGGGCGAGCCAACACGGTCCAGAACGTGAGGACGGCGAGAGCCTGACCGAGATGGCCACGTCCAACGGACACGTCCTCGTGACAGGCGGGGCGGGGTTCATCGGCGCGGCCGTGACGCGCCGGCTGGCAGAGCGGGGGGCGGAGGTGACGGTCGCCGATACCCGTTCCTCGCCCGATCCTGACCTCCGCTCGGTCATCGGTGATCTCCGTCGGCCCGAGATCCTCGACCGCGCCATGGCGAGGCCCCTCACGGCCGTCGTCCACCTGGCCGCCGAGACCTCCGTCCTGGCATCGGTGTCGCGCCCGGTGGAGGTGCACGAGACGAACGTCTCCCTCACGCTCTCGTTGCTCGAGCGCTGCCGGGTCGACGGCGTCGGCCGGTTCGTGCTCGCTTCCACCAACGCCGTCGTCGGCGACGTCGGGGACGCCCTCATCGACGAGGAGTCGCCGCTCCGACCTCTCACCCCCTACGGAGCAACCAAGGCGGCCGCCGAGATGCTCGTGTCGGCCTACTCGGCTTCCTACGGCATTGTCGGGTCGGCCGTGCGGCTCACCAACGTCTACGGGCCGGGGATGCAGCAGAAGGACAGCCTCGTGGCCCGGCTGATGCGCGCCTGCTCGGCCCAGGGATCGGTGAGCATCTACGGCGACGGCAACCAGCTCCGCGACTATCTCTACATCGACGACGCCGTGCAGGGCATCCTGCTCGCCCTCGACACGTCCCTGGTAGGACCCCTGACGCTGGGATCGGGGACATCGACCTCGGTGAACGATCTGCACCATTTGGTCCGCGACGTCACCGGCGTCGACCTGGCGCTCCCGCACGTGGCGGCCCGCCCCGGCGAGATGCCCGCCGTGCGGGTGAGCATCGACCGGGCCCGACGCCTCGGCTTCCAGCCCCAGACGAGCCTGCGCCGCGGGCTGCACGCCACGTGGGAGGCCTTCGGCCGTCCGGGCCAGGCTCCTCGGGCAGGGGAAGGGGGCCCTCACGGAGTACCCCTACGGTAGGGCTAAGCTGCCGCGGTTGTAACCAGGCTGCTGGGCCCCTGGGTTTAGCTTTGTGGCCCCTTGGTCACGAACGATATCGAGGCATCGACCGGCTAGACCTCACACCGAGAAAGGATCGGCCCCGATGAACGTTCTCGTCCTTGGGGGTGACGGATATCTGGGTTGGCCCACGGCGCTGCGACTGTCGGCGCGGGGACACGAGGTCGGCATCGTCGACAACCTCGTCCGCCGCCAGTACGACGAGGAGATGGGGGTCGACAGCCTCGTCCCGATCCGCGATCTCGAGACGCGGGTGCGGGCTTGGAGGCAGCTCTCCGGTCTCCGTGTCCGCACCTACATCGGCGACCTCGCCGACGCCGACTTCGTCGAGCGGACCCTGGCCGACGCGGCCCCGGCTGCCGTGGTCCACTTCGCCGAGCAACGGTCGGCCCCGTACTCGATGATCGATCGGGCCCATGCCGTCTACACCCAGGTCAACAACGTCGTGGGGACCCTCAACCTCCTCTACGCCATCGCCGAGGTCGACCCGGACATCCACCTGGTGAAGCTGGGCACCATGGGCGAGTACGGGACGCCCAACATCGACATCGAGGAAGGGTTCATCGAGATCACGCACCGGGGACGGTCCGACGTCCTGCCCTTTCCAAAGCAGCCCGGCTCCTTCTACCACCTGTCCAAGGTGCACGACAGCCACAACATCGCGTTCTCCTGCCGCAACTGGGGCCTGCGATCGACCGACCTCAACCAGGGCGTCGTCTACGGTCAGGAGACCGAGGAGACGGCGCTGCACTCCGACCTCGCCACCCGCTACGACTACGACGCCGTCTTCGGCACGGTGCTCAACAGGTTCATCGTCCAGGCCGTGGTCGGCCACCCGCTGACCGTGTACGGCAAGGGCGGCCAGACACGGGGAATGCTCGACATCCGCGACACCCTGGCGTGCATCGAGCTGGCTCTCCTCAACCCCCCGGCGGCGGGCGAGTACCGCGTCTTCAACCAGTTCACCGAGTCCTTCTCCGTCGGCGACCTGGCCGAGCGGGTGGCGGACCTGGTGCCGGGTGCGGAGATCGAGCACCTCGACGACCCCAGGGTGGAGCAGGAGAGCCACTACTACCGGGCGGCCCACACCAAGCTCCTCGATCTCGGCCTCGCTCCCCACCTGCTCTCGGACGGCCTGATGGCGTCCCTCCTCGCGCTGGTCGATCGGCATCGCGACCGCGTCGACCCGAGCGCCATCCGGCCGACGGTGGACTGGCGACGCACCCACAGCCACCTGGGCGCCACCGCCGGGCGTCCCTAGCCGTAGGGCGGGTGCGCCGTCGAGCGACCGCGGCCCACCCGACAGGCGGGGCCGGCGCGGGGGGCCGGCCCGACGACACGGCCTGGGTGGACGGAGCGGCAGAGGCGGACTTCGCCGCGCACCACGGATCACCGCGGCTGGCGCCGCTCACGGTCGTCATAGCCGCCTACGACGAGGCCGACAACATCGGCCGGGTCCTGGATGCCATACCCGACCAGGTCTGCGGGCTGGCCGTGTCGGTGCTCGTCGTGGTCGACGGTGGCCACGACGGCACCGAGGCGGTCGTGCGGGACCGGGGTGCCTACGCCTCTGTCGCGCCGGTCAACCGGGGTCAGGGTGCCGCCCTGCGACTCGGGTACCGGATGGCGGTCGACCGCGGCGCCCGCTACATCGCCACCATCGACGCCGATGGGCAGTACGACCCGGACGAGCTGGGCGCCCTGGTGCAGCCGCTGGTCGATGACGAGGCCGACCTCGTCAGCGGATCGCGCCGACTCGGTTCGTCGGACGTCGGCGACCGGGTGCGAGCCGCAGGCGTGGTGCTGTTCGCCGCCCTCATCACCGTCCTCACCGGCCATCGCATCACGGACCCGGCCTTCGGCCTGCGGGCGATGAAGGCGGAGGTGGCGGTGGCGCTGACCCTCGAGCAGTCCCAGTACCAGGCGGCCGAGCTGCTCGTGGCCGCCATCCTGGCCGGCTACCGGGTGGCCGAGCGACCGGGCGTCATGCGACGCCGCAGCTCGGGCACGACCAAGAAGGGAAGCAACCTGCGCTACGGCTACCGCTACGCCCGGGTCGTGCTGGCGACCTGGCTGCGGGACCGGTGACGTCTCGAGCTCGCCCCTCGCTGCGCGCCCTCGGGCGTCCGGGCCCGCTGGCCGTGACCGTGCTGATCATGCTGCCGGTGCTGACCTTCTCGGTGCCGGCCCTCGCCGGACACCCCTTCATCTCCGCGGACAACCTCATCCAGAACTTCCCCCTTCGGGTACTGGTGGCCCGCAACCTCGAGCACGGGCACCTGCCGCTCTGGAACCCCTACATCTGGAGCGGCACCGCGCTCCTCGGCGGTCTCAACGCCGGCGCCCTGTACCCCGGCACGCTGCTGTTCACCGTCCTGCCCGCCCAGGCGGCCTTCGTGGTCAACGAGATCGCCGTCTACGTGGTCGCCGCCATCGGGCTCTACGTCTTCCTCCGCCGGTCGAGCCTGTCGGTCGGGGCCGCCTTCCTGGGAAGCCTGTCGTTCACGGTCGGCGGGTTCATGAGCGCCCAGCTGGTCCACATCGACCTCGTCCAGGGGGCCAGCCTGGTGCCGTGGATGCTGGTGGCGTTGCAGCGGATGGCCGTCCCCCGGACGGCTTCGCCGCCGGGGGCGGCGAAGCCAGCCCCGGCGGCACGATGGCCGACCGTGCTGCTCGGGGTGTGCATCGGCCTGCTCGTGCTGACGGGGTCGCCCGAGGCGCTGATCGACGACTCCATCCTCGTGGCCATCTACGGCGGGTGGCTGATCTGGCGTCATCGCAGCGGCCGGATCCTCGTCCAGATGGCGATGGCGGCGGCGGCGGCCATGCTCCTGACCGCCATCCAGTGGCTGCCCGGCCTGGCCTTCGCGGCCCACTCCCAGCGCTCGGCGAGCTCGTACGCCTTCTTCACCTCCGGGTCCTTCTCGCCCAAGCTCACGGCCCTGACGGGGATGCCCTACCTGTTGGGGAGCTACGGCCGCTTCGGGCTACCGCCGTACCACGGTCAGTACAACCTGGCCGAGGTCACCTCCTACGTCGGCATCCTCCCCGTCTGCGCCGCCTTCGCCATGCTCACCGGGCCGTGGCGGGCGCGGCGCGCGTCCGAGGGACTGGGCGTCTGGTACGTCATCATCGCCGTCGGCCTGATCCTGTCCTTCGGCGGGTACACGCCCCTCGGCCATCTTCTCGTCCACATTCCCATCTACGGCCAGCAGCGGCTCCAGAACCGCAACCTGGTGGCGGTCGACCTGGGCCTGGCGGTCCTGTTCGCCTACTGGGTCGACGGTGTGCGTCAGCGGACCAGGACCGACGCCGGCCCCGCTCACCCCAGCCGGGCGGAACGGGCCGCGGCGCTGCTCCCCGTGGTCTGCACGATCTGCCTGGTCGGCGCGCTCGTCGCCAGTCCCGTGATCCTGTCCCAGGAGCTCGGGTCTCCCGTCCCGCCGGGCTCGTTCCACCGGCTCGAGGCCTACCTGGGCGTGGGCCTGGTCGTGGCCGTCGCCGGCGGCCTTCTCGCCGCCGGCTGGGACAGGATCCCGCGCCGCAACCTGTTGCAGGCCGTGCTGGTCCTCGTCGCCGTCGACCTCGCCATCTTCTCGGCCAACGAGTTCTGGCTGACGGCCCCACCGCGCCCCGCCCTCACCGACGCCACGGGCATGGCCACGGCGGTGGCCGCCCAGACCGGCTCCACGGGGCGCTTCGCGATCTACGATCCCGACCAGAGCGACACCGCCGCCCTCGACGATCTCGGTCAACCCGACCTCAACATCCTCCGATCGCTGAGCAGCGTCCAGGGCTACGGGTCGGTGGTGAGCGGAGACTACGACCGGGCGACCGGCTCCCACCAGCAGTCCGACCTCTCGGTGGCGGCGCTGGCCGGATCCACCTTCGACGACCTCAACCTGACGACGCTGGTCACGAGGCCCGGCTATTTCACCGAGCCACCAGGCTCGACCACGGCGCCGACCGGTCCGGTCCCCCAAACCGTGCCCGGCGGGGGCCAGCACGCCTGGTACGTCGGTTCGCCGCGCCGGCTCACCGCGGTCAGCGTCCAGGTCCGGGGAGATCCGGGCTGTCCCCTGTCCCCAGGCGGGCTGGGCCTCGCTCTGCTGACGGCGAACGGCGGCACCAGACCCGCACCGCCGTTGACCCCCGTCGCCAACGGGCCCGGCACCGCCGCCGTCGCCCTCGACGGTTCGACCGCTGCCGTCGGGATCGTCGTCGCCAACGGCTCGTCCTGCCCGCTGACCGTCGACTCCGCCTCGGTGACCACCGCGGGCTCGGGCGTCCTCCTGCTCGCCGGCCCGCTGCAGGGCGCCGTGACGGCGCCCAAATGGCAGTTCGTGGAGACCCTCGGCAGCTTCGCGGTGTTCCACAACACCGGAGCAAGGGGACGGTTCTGGGTCACCGCGGCGGACGGCGGGCCCGCCCCCGCAGCCTCGGTGCGGGTCACCGCCGATCCCCTGACGGGGAACCAGACCGTCGTCGTCACCACACCCCGACCTGCACGGGTCGTGCGGAGCGTCGCCACTGCTCCCGGGTGGTCGGCCACGGTGCGAGCGACGCAGCCCGCGGGCGCGTCACGTCGCGTGGCGGTGCCCTCGAGCGGCGCCCTGGTGCAGTCGGTGCCGGTGCCGGCGGGGACGTCGACGGTCACCTGGAGCTACCGGCCGGCGAGCGTGACCGTTGGCGCCGTCATCTCGCTGGCCGGCGCGGCCGCCCTGGCGGCGCTCGGGCTGGCCTGGACGATCAGGAGACCTGTCGGGCGGGCGCGTCGGCGTCGGCGTGCCGGTGGGGTCGGGCGAACAGAACGTTGAAGAACAGGAACTTCAGCACCCAGAGCGACGCGTAGGTCCCGACGTAGGCCGCGGCGACGAGCGTCACCTGCAGCGTCTTGTCATCGGTCCACGCCTTCACGTGGCTCGAAACAGTGTCGACCGACCACATGGCAGCCACCAGCCCGAGCACGGACGCGGCCAGATACGGCAGGACCTCCTTGAGGAAATGCGATCGTCCCCGGCGACCCCAGGCCCAGTTGCGGTTCAGGAAGTACGCCGGCACCATGCCCGTCAGGCTGGCGGCGATGCTCGACTGGCGCGGGCTCAGCCCACCGATGACGCCGTACACGAGAACGAAGGTGACCAGGCTCACCAGGCTGGCGATCACCGAGCCGAGGGCGTAGCGCACGACCCGTGTCACGAGCGGACTGCGCCACCGACCGACGAGCGCCGCCCGCGCCGAGCGACCGTCCCCAGCGCTGTCCCCGCCGTGGTCCTCGGCGACGGCGGTGTCGAGCTCCAGGTCCATCACCGCACCCTACGCCCCATGCCCCTCGAACCGTAGCCGGACGCCGAAACCCGGCGAAAGGGACTCAGGCCGGGACGGGGCTACACGTGGCGGACGCGCCACTGCAGCGACGGCCCCGGCAGCGCTGAGGTCGACCGCACGGGCACCTGCTGCACCTGGCCGTTCGCCCGCACCGTCAGGTTGCCCACCACAGTCCCGGCGGGGAACGAGGAGCTGACCTGCCGGGGGTGGAACTGCGCCTGCACCTGCATTCCCGGCCATCCGAGGAAGCCGACCGGGGCGCCCGTCGACGCCGGGACGGCGCCGCTCACCCAGGCGGCGGTGACCGTGGCAGCCGGCTGACCGGCGGGGACCACCGTGACCGGCGTGAGCGCGGCGCCGGCGGCGTCCAGCAACGCCTTGCCGGCGTCCAGCGCCGGCTGGGGCGCGGACGGGCCCGGCTGGCCCAGGACCACGCCCAGCACGGTCACGTGCTGGTTGGCCACGACCCGGTCGGCCGCGAACACCCAGTTCGCCCCGGCGGCGCTCGTGTTGCCCGTCTTGACACCGATGACGCCGTCCTTGCCAGCCAGACGGTCGAAGTTGAACACCCTGCCGGCCACCGGAAGCGTCACCTCCGGCTGGCGAACGATGGCGGCGAAGGTCGGATTGGTCATGGCCACCTGCGCCAGCGCCAGCTGGTCGGTGGCGTTGCTGACCGTCGCCGCGTTCAGGCCGTCGAGATCGACGTAGTGCGTCGCGGACATCCCGAGGGCGGCCGCAGC
>Ga0066670_10000261_pt1 | contig 14403 bp, 14 predicted proteins | sample GraSoiAngelo_119_FD_66459 | JGI IMG/M metagenome (GOLD analysis project Ga0066670, IMG submission 66459) | Grasslands soil microbial communities from the Angelo Coastal Reserve, California, USA - 14_0919_05_20cm | ecosystem: Environmental > Terrestrial > Soil > Grasslands | place: USA...
TGGTCGCGCGGCAGGTAAACAAGCTGGCCCATCCGGGTCAGCGTGTGGGTCAGCCGCGATACCGTCGATCGCGGCAGCCCGCAGCGATTGGAGATCTCCAGATTGCCAAGGCGCGCTTCATGACCCTCGAAGCAGCGCAGGACGTCGAATGCCCGCGATACCACCTGAATGACATCGCCCTCGCCCGCGCTATCGCCGGCGAGCATTCCCTGCCTACTCAGCCGCTCCGAGCGCCGCCCCATGCGATGGCTCCCATTCCGGGTGACGGAATAAAATTCCACTTGCAGAACAAGCTACCTCAGGCAATCTGCCGCCACAACAAAAAGCCAAGGGGCGCCCGCCCGTCATAGTGCGCGCATCCGAAACGTGATTGCGTGCAGTGGCTGTCCCCGGAGGGCGAATGCCTGAAATCAAGGTTGTGACCGAGGTGGCCGGCCGCGTCTGCGCGCTTCCCCTTGAGACCGGCGCCAGCGTCGGCAATGGCGATGATATCGCCTTTGTCGAAGCCATGAAGATGGAAATTCCGGTCGCCTCGCCCGCCGCCGGCAAGCTGAAATCCATTCTGGTCAAGCTCGACGACGTCATCGCCGAGGGCCAGGCCGTCGCCGTTCTCGAGACCTAGCAAATGCCTGTTTTGTGACCCGGTTGCGCGCACCACCATTGCGCGGCACAACTGCTCCGCATGAAACCGGCAGCTTCGAAATCCGAAGGTTGGGCCAGCGCGAAACCGCCTTTGCTGCGGTTCCTCGATCGCTGTCATGCCGACTTCTCGTCGGAGACCGGCGGCGACGTCGCCGATTACATCCCCGAACTCGGCAAGGCCGACCCCGATCATTTCGGGATCAGCCTCGCGACCCTTGACGGCCACGTCTATGAGGTCGGCGATACCACGATACCCTTCACCATCCAGTCGATGTCAAAGCCCTTCGTGTTCGCGCTGGCACTGGATACGCTCGGCGCAGCGCACGTCGAAAGCGCGATCGGCGTCGAGCCATCCGGCGATCCCTTCAATTCGATCCGGCTCAATTCCGAAAACCATCCCTTCAATCCGATGGTCAACGCCGGTGCGATCACCTGCTCCGGCTTGCTCCACGAGACCAAGGGCAGCGATGCCTTCGACTATATCCGTCAGGCGCTCGGCCGCTTCGCCGGACGTGAACTCGGCGTTGATGAAGCCGTTTATGCCTCCGAGAGCGCGACCGGCGACCGTAACCGGGCGATCGGCTATCTCCTGCGCACCAATGCGGTGATCAAAGACAACGTCGGCGCGGTGCTGGACGTCTATTTCAAGCAGTGCGCGATCCTGGTGACGGCGCGCGATAGCGCCATCATGGCCGCCACGCTCGCCAATCGCGGGATCAACCCGGTGACCGGCGAGCAGGTGATGACGCCCTACGCCATCTCGCGCACGTTGTCGGTGATGACTTCCTCGGGCATGTACGACTATGCCGGCGAATGGATCTATCGCGTCGGCATTCCCGCCAAAAGCGGCGTCGGCGGCGGCATTCTGGCGGCGCTGCCGGCGCGGCTGGGGCTGGGCTGCTATTCGCCGCGGCTGGACAAGCATGGCAACAGCGTGCGCGGCATCAAGGTCTGCGAGGCGCTGTCGTCGCACTATGACCTGCACATGCTCAACCGCAGCGACGATGCGCGCAACAGCATCATTGCCGACTACACTATCGGCAAGAATCCGTCGCGGCGCCGCCGGCGGCCGCACGAGCAGACAATTCTTGACACGCATCACAGCGATGTCCGCGTCATCGAGCTTGTCGGCACGCTGTCCTTCTCCAACGTCGATTACGTCTCGCGCCGGCTCGCGGCCACGCCGCGTCCGCAATTCGTCATCTTCGACCTGCGCCGGGTCGCGGCCGTGACCCACGCCGGCGCCCGCCTGCTCGCGGAAGAATTCCGCGAACTGGCGAATTTCCATGTCGTGGTGATCCTGTCCGGCATCAAACGCTCCTCGGCGGGATGGAAAATCGTGCGCGAATGGACCGGCGGCCTAACCAATCTGCGCGACTTCTATCTGCTCGATACCGCGATCGAATGGGCCGAAGACCAGGTGGTTTATCGCCACGGCGGATCGATCGATTTCCGCGATGTGACCGCATTTTCCGAGCAGCCGCTGCTGGCGGGCCTCACCAGCGAAGAACTTTCCGCTCTCGCTTCGCTTGGTACGATCAGGAACTATCGAACCGGCGAGAAGATCGTCGCTGCCGGCGACCCCGCGACCTCGCTGTTCTTCCTCCGCAGCGGGGTCGTTCACATCACGCTGCCGGACGGCATCAGGCTCGCGACGCTGACCGCCGGCATGGCGTTCGGCGAAATGGCGCTGTTGGAGCCGCGTCGTTCGGCCGACGTGCTGGCAGATGCGTCGGCGAGCGCCGTCGAAATCCCGATTTCCGGTTTCGAGCGCTTTCGCAATCAGCACCCCAAAGCCGGCGAGCGGATCATGCGCAATCTCGCGCAGCTCCTTGCCGATCGCCTGATCGTGGCCAATACCAAGGTCGATCTGCTGACGGCGACTTGAGCATCGCTCACACCACTTCCGTCACCGGCTGCAGGTCGATGGCAAAAGTCTCCAGGAATTTCGATGTCATGATGTAGAAGCCGACCGAAAGCTGCAATTCGACCAGCGCGCCCGGCGTCAGCTTCGCGGCAATCGCGTTGAAGGTCGCCTCCGTCGGCTTGCGCAGCTCGACGACTTCGTCGGTGAAGGCGAGCGCCGCCCGCTGCACATCGCTGAAGCAGGTCGCCGACTGCCAGTTTTCCAGCGCCTCGTTCTGCTCGTCGGTGACGCCGACGTTCTTGCCGATGCGCTTGTGCGCGACAATCTCATACGGCGCTTCGCATAAAATCCCCGTGCGCGTAATCGCAAGTTCGCGCACTACCGGATCGAGTTCGCCCTCGTGGCGGATGGCACGGCCGAGCCGGCAGTATTGTTCGAGATAACGCGGCGCGTGCGCCATCATGCGAAAAATATTGGCGTTGCGATTCTTGCCGAGGATTTCGCGGGTACGCTCGCTTGATTTCGCGGGATCGCTATAGTCGATGCGGGCCATTCATCACCTTGGGTTTTCCGAGCTTATCGTTGATCTTTTGTTTGGCGCTTGCGCCAAAGCAGTATCGAGCCGCCGACGCAACAGCAACATAAGTGAGTCAAATTGCCGCCGCATTACTGTTCGACTCTGGGACCGTCGATATTCGCTGAGTGGGGACTCAGGAGCGAATAGTCGTCGCGGGGTGTTCCGGGTATCAAACCGATCGCGTCATCGAGCCTTTTCGGAGGACGATGACGTGCGCCCAAGTCTAGGGAGAAAGACATGAAGGAAGCCACCAAGAGGGCGGCCTCGGAAGCGTTTGCGCAGATGATGGCGGTGACGGCAATGCTCGTCATCGCCAGCGTCGTCCTCTATTGGCGGTGACTATTCCTCTTGTCAAAATAACTTCCTACCTTAGGACGTCAGCCCGACCCCGGTGATGAAGCCCATGGCGGCCTTTTTACCCTTCGTCAGTCCGGGCCTGCGCCAAGCGGCGCATCCCGGAATGACCAGTTAGAGTTTCTGGCTCTCATATCGCCAAAATATTCAATACGACTTCGGCAGGCCGAGCACCTTCTCTGCGATAAAGCTCAGGATGAGCTGCGGGCTGATCGGCGCGATGCGCGGGATCAGCGACTCCCGCAAGTAGCGCTCGACGTGGAATTCCTTGGCATAGCCGAAGCCGCCATGCGTCATGACGGCCTGCTCGCAGGCATGATAGCCGGCTTCGGCCGCGAGATATTTCGCGGCATTGGCGGCGGGCCCGCACGGCAAGCCCTGGTCATATTGCCATCCCGCCGACAACGTCATCAGCCAGGCTGCCTCGAGCTCCATCCAGTTCTTCGCGAGCGGATGCTGGATCGCCTGGTTCTTGCCGATCGGGCGGTTGAACACGATGCGGCTCTTAGCGTAGTCAGCGGCACGCGACAGCGCGAGCTGGCCGAGGCCGACCGCTTCGGCCGCAATCAGGATGCGCTCGGGATTCATGCCATGGAGGATATATTCGAAGCCGCGGCCTTCCTCGCCCAGGCGATCATCGACCGGGATTTCGAAATTCTCGAAGAATAATTCATTGGAGTCGACCGCCTTGCGGCCCATCTTCTCGATCTCATGAACCGCGATGCGGCGGCGGTCGAAATCGGTGTAGAACAGGCTCAACCCGTGGGTCGGGCTCTTCACCTCTTCCAGCGGCGTGGTGCGCGCCAGCAATAAAATCTTTTCGGCCACCTGCGCGGTAGAGATCCAGACCTTCTGGCCGTTGACGACGTATTTCTCGCCGAACCGCGCCGCGCGGGTCTTCAACTGTGTGGTGTTGAGGCCCGTATTGGGCTCGGTGACGGCAAAGCAGGACCTTTCCGCACCCGAGACGATTCCCGGCAGCATGCGCCTGCATTGCTCTGGCGTGCCGAACACCACCACCGGATTGAGTCCAAATACATTCATGTGGATCGCGGAGGCGCCGGACATGCCGGCGCCCGATTCTGCAATCGTCCGCATCATGATCGCGGCATCCAGAATGCCGAGCCCGGAGCCGCCATAGGTTTCCGGAATGCAGATGCCGAGCCAGCCGGCATCCGCCAGCGCGCGATGGAAATCGGCGGGGTAACCGCCCTCCCTGTCCTTTTTCAGCCAATAAGCGTCATCGAAGCGCGCGCAGATCTTGGCGACGGCATCACGAATCGATTCCTGGTTGGCGGTAAGCGCAAAATCCATCTGAGTGATCCTATCGAGGAGCGGCGGGGGCGGCTCTGGTCGCGCCGTCCCGCACCATTGCCGCGACCTCGTCGGCTGAGAAGCCGGCCTCGCGCAGGATTTCGGCGCCGTGCTCGTTGAGGCGTGGCGCCAGCCGGACCGCCTCGGCCGGTGTCTCGGACCAGCTTGCGGAAACCTTCATGCTGCGGATCGCGCCTTCGGTCGGATGGGTGACGACCGGAAAGTAGCCGGTCGCGACCAGATGCGGGTCCTGCAACATGCTCTCTAGGTCGTGCATCGGCATGACCGGCACGTCAGCCTTGGTCAGCAGTTCGGTCCACTCGGCCGTGCCGCGGGTTTGAAAGATGCGGGCGAGCTCGGCATAGACCGTGTCGATGTTGGTCGCACGGCCGGCGAAGGTTGCGAACTTGGGGTTCTGGCGCAGATCGTCGCGGCCGGTTGCTTTGAAGAAATTCTCCCACTGCTTGTCGTTATAGACGATGACGCAGATATAGCCGTCGGATGTCTTGTAGGGGCGGCGGTCGCGCGACAAATGCCGAGCATAGCCGCCCTTGTCCAGCGGCGGCTCGTAGGTGAGCCCACCCATGTGATCGCCCATGACGAAACCGGCCATGGTCTCGAACATCGGGATGTCGACGCGTTGACCGCGCCCGGTGCGGTCGCGATGCACGAGGCTGGCGCAGATCGCGCCGACCGCGGTGAGGCCAACGATTCGATCGACCAGCGCATTCGGCACGTAGCGCGGAACGCCGTCGCTGGTCTGTGCCATTAGGGCGGGCAGCGCGGTCGCGCCCTGGATCAGGTCGTCGTAAGCGGGTTTTGCGGCGTAGGGCCCATCCTGGCCGAAGCCGAACACGCCGGCATAGATCAGGCGCGGATTGGTCTTCGAGACCACGTCATAGCCGAGTTGCAACCGCGCCATCGCCTGCGGCCGCACGTTGTAGACCAGCACGTCGGCGGAGGCGATCAGCCGCAACACGGCATCGCGCCCGGCCACCTTCTTCAGGTCGAGGCAGATCGAGCGCTTGCCGCGGTTGGTGTTGAGGAACACCGGTCCCATGCCGGGATGGCGAGTCGGGCCGATCAGGCGCGTGACGTCGCCCTCGAGCGATTCCACCTTGATGACATCGGCCCCGTAGTCGGCGAGCATTTGGGTCGCATAGGGACCCATCAGCACGGTCGTCATGTCGATGACCTTGATGCCCTCGAGCGGTCCCATGGTGGCGTTTGCTCCCGATGTCTTATCCGGCCCACGTAACGGCAGGCTGTCGCCGAGATCAAGAGCGGCGGGCGTATGGGCGTATGCGTCTTGATCCATATCCAGATGCGCCGGGTGGATTAGGTGTGCGGTCCTCTGCCGGCCTTCGTGATTGCGGCAGCTCGCCTGGGATATCGGCGCGCGTACATGGCGCTCAACTGCTCTTCGATCGTATCGATGGCCGGCTTAAGGCACCCAGGATGATTGCCGCGAATGACCATGACGTCCAATTTGAGCGGTTCCGTCCCTAGTTTCAGCACGCGCAGGCGCTTCGATCTCGGATGACGGCGCGCGGAACGGCTGGTCACCAGCGCAATGCCGATGCCTCGGGCAACCAGAGAAAGCTGCAAGTTCTCGTCACGCACCTCGGAGGCGACTTCGAACGGCAACCCTTTGCCTGAGAGAAACGCCTCCAACACTTCACGCGAGCCCGTGCCCCTCGGCTTGACGATCCACGGAAGCTGCGCCAACTCCCCGATGGTTGGCCGCCTGCTTCGATCAGACTTGGCACCGACAACGAATACCAAGGGCTCTGATCCCGCGACCTTTCCCGTGACGTCCTGGGGAAGAAGCAGCTCCGGCTGTCGCGGAATGATGGCGACGTCGAGCTGGTTCTGCCGCACCATTTCGACCAGCGCATGATGCCAGTCCGTCTTGATGCTGAGCACGATTTGCGGAAAGCGGATCGTGACCTCGTGGAGGCAACCGATGAATTCGTCATCCGACAGAACATAGCCGACACCCACGCGAAGCTTGCCCGCCGGCTCCTTTGTCGGCGACGAAATTGCCTTCAGTTCGGCGACCTGCTGCAGGATGTCGCGAGACCGCTCAAGAACCGTCGAACCGGCCGGCGTCAGTATCGGCGGCTTGAAGCGTCTGTCGAGCAGTGGCGTGCCGAGTTCTTGTTCGAGACGCTTTATCTGCCGCGTCACCGCTGATTGCGTCAGGTAGAGCCGCGCGGCGGCGGCCTGCACGGACCCCACCTCCGCAAAGATCGAGAACGCCCGCATTTCACCAAGCATGTGCGCCTCCGGAATAAAGATTATGACTATTATGAATTTGGCGCAAACGGGCTTTTGCTGCAGCATGTAGACTTACAAGCGCCGGAGCAGGTCGGCCAGATTCAGGAGGCCTAAAATGCTAGTTCAGATCGCATTGCGAGCCGGCGAATCCTCGTCCGTTCAGAACGGGATCGCCGGCGTGGTGCGAGTGGCTATGCGGAAGGCACTGGGGGGCGATGCTGATAAAGCTTTCGTCCAGGTGGTCGTTGGAAGCAGGGAAACCGAAAATCCTCAACGATACCAAGGAGACGAAATCCGGATCGCGATTCTCATCGTTGCAGCCGACAAGTTTGGAGCACGAGCCAAGAGAAAGCTTTTTGGCCATATCGCCGACCTGTCGACGCGGGAACTCGACGTTCGGCGCGATGAGGTCGTCACAGGGATTGTTGAAACTCCAAGCGAGAATTGGTCGAATGGTTACGACGAGCGTCAGTGGCTTCGATACATGAGCTATCAGCTGCCATAATGGTGCTACGACGCTAACGGGAACAGCTGCGTTCGATCTGTCCGATCCGATACTGATGCTGATGGTGGATCGCGATCCGACGGCTATTTGTTCAACAGGGCCTCGCGCACTTTCGTCAGCCTTTCGAGCTCTTCATTCTGCTGATAGATGCGGTCAGCTACCCGTTGTTCGTTGAGTTCACCTGAAGCGACGGCAGCTTGTTCGACCAGCTGCCTGATGTTGTCCTGAAGGATCGCGATCCGATTGTTGAGTTCCGGCAGCGACAACGTCCTTTCGTTGCTCATGATGCATTCTCCAGGAGGCCACACGGCGCAACCGTGTCCTTGCTCAGCCCACGCTTTACTTCGACGGCTCCAACAGTGAAACGTAATTGGCGACCGCAGCACCACCCATGTTGAAGATGCCGGCGAGCTTGGCGTCTCTGATCTGCATGCCCTCGGGCGCTTGCCCTACGAGCTGCATCGCCGTCATCACATGCATGGAAACTCCCGTCGCGCCGATCGGATGGCCTTTGGCCTTGAGGCCGCCCGACGGATTGACCGGCAGCTTGCCGTCCTTTTGGGTCCAGCCTTCCTTGATGGCGCGAGCGCCCTGCCCCCTCGGCGTCAGTCCCATCGCCTCATATTCGATCAATTCGGCGACGGTGAAGCAGTCGTGGGTTTCGACGAACGACAGGTCCGAAAGCGTCACATCAGCCTGTTGCAGCGCGCGCTGCCACGCCACCGTGCAGCCCTCGAACTGCAGGATGTCGCGCTTGGACATCGGCAGGAAATCCTGCGCATGCGCGGTGGCGCGGAAATTGACCGCCTTGCCCATGGTCTTGGCGGTCTCCGCATCCGTGAGCACCAGCGCGGCCGCACCGTCAGACACCAGCGAGCAATCGGTGCGCTTGAGCGGCCCCGCCACATACGGGTTCTTCTCGCTTTCGGAGCGGCAAAACTCATAGCCATAATCCTTGCGCATCTGCGCGTAGGGATTGGCGACGCCGTTCTTGTGGTTTTTCGCGGCGATCATCGCCAGCGCATCGGACTGGTCGCCGTATTTCTGGAAATAGCCCTGGGCGATCTTGCCGAACACGCCGGCAAATCCGCCGGGCGTATCGCCGTCTTCGGGCAGATAGGATGCCTTCAAGAGGTTGCGGCCGATCTCGGCACTTGGCGTGCGCGTCATCTGCTCGACGCCGACCACCAGCACGATTTTGGCAGCGCCCGATGCAATCGCGCGGACGCCCTGATGCACGGCTGCCGAACCGGTGGCGCAGGCATTCTCGACCCGCGTTGCCGGCTTGAAGCGCAGTTGCGGATCGGCCTGCAGCACCAGCGAGGCCGTGAAATCCTGGGGCGAGAAGCCGGCATTGAAATGCCCGAGCACGATCTCGTCGACGTCGGCGGCCGAAATGCCGGCGTCCGCCAGCGCCTCGTTGGCAACCTTGACCACGAGGCTCTCGACAGTTTCGGTATCGAACTTGCCGAACGGCGTATGCGCCCATCCGACGATGCTGGCTGTCATGGTCGTTCTCCCGTCAATTCGGCAACTAGATCAGGCAACAAACTTACCACCCAATTCGTCCTCGATGTGAATCCGGATGATGTCGTCGAAGGTTTTTTCAGCCGTCGTGAAGCCGAGGCTGAGCGCCCGCTTCGGCTCGAAATTGCGTGGCCAGCCGGCGACGATGCCCTTAATGAAGGGATCCGGCTCGCGTTTGACGCGCTCCGCCACCTTTTCCCCGGCAACCCGCTTTAGTGCCGCGATCTGTTCCCCGACGGTCGCGGAAAGGCCGGGCATGGTGAGATTGCGGCGTGCGCCTACCGCGGCGCTATCGATCGTCGCGGCGTGGATCAGGAAGCCCACCGCCGAGCGTGGCGTGGCATGCCAGTGGCGGACGTCTTCGGACACCGGCAGGACCGCTTCCTTGCCGGCCAGCGGTTCGCGCAGGATGTTGGAAAAGAAGCCGGAGGCCGCCTTGTTGGGCAGCCCGGGGCGGATGCAGATCGTCGGTAACCGGATGCCAACGCCGTCCAGGAAGCCGCGGCGCGAATAGTCCGACAGCAAGAGTTCGCCGATCGCCTTCTGCGTGCCGTAGCTCAACAGCGGCGTGTGAAAGAACTCATCGCCGATGGCTTCCGGGAACGGTGCGCCGAACACGGCGATCGAGGACGTGAACACCACGCGCGGCTTGTAGCCGCCGCCGATCAGCCTGATGGCATCGAGCAGCATCCGCGTGCCGTCGAAATTGATCCGGTAACCCTTGTCGAAATCGAGCTCCGCCTCGCCCGAAACGATCGCCGCCAGGTGGAAAATCACATCGGGGCGACCCGCGACCAGCTTTTCGGCGGCGCCCGGGACGGCAAAATCGGAGGCGATCACATCGACCGGAAATCCTGGCTGGTCAGGCTTCGCCGGCGCCACGACATCGTGCAGGGTCAACCGGGTGATATCGCGTTTGCCGAGGCGCCCGTCACGCAGCAGCCGCGCTGACAATTTGCGGCCGACCATGCCAGCTGCGCCCAGAACCAGAACGTGCAAGAGCCATCTCCTTCTTGCTGATTGTTGTCAGACGCCCGTCGTGATTATCAGGCGCCGGCCCGCGCTTACTCTTTCACGGCCCCGGTCATCGCCGACACATAATGCTCGACGAAGAAGGCGTAAAGGATGACCAGCGGCAGCGAGCCCGCCAGCGCGCCGGCCATCAGCGATCCCCAGCGATAGATGTCGCCATCGACGAATTCGTTGACGATCGCGACCGGCACCGTCTTGTTCTGCGTCGATTGCAGGAAGGTGAGCGCGTAGATGAATTCGTTCCAGCACAGCGTAAAGCAGAAGATGAACGCCGAGATCAGGCCGGGAATCGCGAGCGGCAGCACGATCTTGATCAGGATCTGCCAGCGGCTCGCGCCGTCGATCAAGGCGCATTCCTCAAGCTCGAAGGGAATGGTCTTGAAGTACCCCATCAATAGCCAGGTCGAGAATGGGATCAGGATGGTCGGATAGGTCAGGATCAGCGCCATCGGCGAGTCGAACAGGCCGTACTGGAACACGACGGTCGCGAGCGGAATGAACAGGATCGACGGCGGCACCAGATAAGCGAGGAAGATCAACCCGCCGACCAGGTTCGCGCCCTTGTAACGCAACCGCACGATGGCATAGGCCGCCAGCACGCTCGCGATGATCGACAGCACGGTGGCGCAGACCGCGACATACATCGTGTTCCAAAGCCAGTGCGGATAATAGCTTTCAAACAACAGCTTATGGATGTGCTTGAAAGTCGGGTTCCAGGTCCAGAACGGATTGAACTTGTCGAGATCGAGCAGTTGGTCGTCCGGCTTGATCGCCGTCAGCGCCATCCAATAGAACGGAAACAGCAAGATGATGATGATGATCGACAGCGGCAGATAGACGGTCACGAACTTCCGCGGCAACGACTGCAGGTAGCTCATGCCCTCGCTGTGATCGCCCTTCGCCACCGTCGGCGAAGAGCCCGACAGCACGGCCTTGAGATCGATCGACCTTGTCGGCAGATCAGTCATTCGCATCTCCTTGCTGCCACTTGCGGCAGCGCGCGCGGGGGGCCAGCCCCGTTCGCGCAAAAAACAACGCAGCGCCCCGGAGATCAGTCATTCGCCTCTCCTTGCTGCCACTTGCGGCGCTGCAACCCGAACCAGGAGATCATGATTGCGGCGAGCAGGAACGGGATCATCGCGCTGGAGATCGCGGCGCCCTCGCCTAGCTGCCCTGCGATGATCGCGCGCTGATAGGACAATGTCGCCATCAAATGCGTGGCGTTGACGGGGCCGCCGCGGGTCATCGCCCAGATCAGCTGGAAGTCGGTGAAGGTGAACAGCACCGAGAACGTCATCACCACCGCAATGATCGGGGTCAAGAGCGGATAGGTGATATGGCGGAACATCTGCCAGCGCGTCGCGCCGTCAAGCGTCGCGGCCTCATAGAGCGAGGGCTGCACGGTCTGCAGGCCCGCCAGCAGCGTGATCGCGACAAAGGGAACGCCGCGCCAGATATTGGCGAAGATCACGCAGATCCGCGCCCAGGTGGTGTCGCCGAGGAAATTGATATTCTGCGTGATTAGCCCGAGATGTTTGAGCGACCACGAGATGATTGAGAATTGCGAATCGAAGATCCACCAGAACGCCAGCGCTGACAGCACGGTCGGCACGATGAAGGGTATCAGCACCATCGCGCGCAGTATCGCCTTGAACGGCATGTTCTCGTTGAGCAGCAGCGCGAGATAGAGACCGATGGCGAATTTGAAGGCGCTCGCAATGAAGGTGTAGAGCAGCGTGTTGAAGACCGACAGCCAGAAGATCGAATCGTCCCATAGCCATTCGTAGTTTTCGGTTCCGATGAATTGACCGATGCGGCCGATGCGGGTGTCGGTGAACGACAGCCAGATTCCCAGGCCCAGCGGATAGGCGAGGAAGAAGATCAGGAACGCCATCGCCGGCAGCATGAACCAGAAGCCGAGCCAGTTGCGGTTGTGCTTGAGCTGATCCCACGTGGTCGCTTCGCGGATTTGCGTCTTGGCGCTTCTTGGCGCGAGTGCAATGTCAGCCATCGGCGATATCCCGTATCAGTTGGAGGGAGCGGGCGGCGTCGCCACCGCCCGCTTCCGTTTGTCAGCGATAGATCCGCTTCAATTGCCGCTCGGCGTCCGCCATCGCGCTCTTGGCGTCCTTAGAGCCGGTGCAGTAGTTGGCGAACATGTCGACCACGATGAAGTCGGCGATCGCAGTTGCCGCCTTCTCGCCTGGCGTGCCGATGCCGGAGGCCGGCAGCGCGCGCTTTGAGGCCTGCGCAAACACCGCATTCTTGGGGTCCGCCGTCCAGACCGGCGCCGAGTCGTAGGCGTTGAGCGTGTGGGTCAGATACCCCCGTGCGCCGGTGAGCCACTTGTCGAAATTCTCCTTCTCCAACATGAAGGCGATGAAGGCCTTCGCGGCGTTCGGGTATTTAGTGAAGTTGAACGCCAGGATCGGCACCGCGAGCTGCAATTCCGTGGGCTTGCCGATCGGGCCGACCGGGTACAGCGCATGGTAGGTGTCTTCGGCGAGGTCCTTCTTGGTCGGGTCGTCCTTGGCGGCGATGTAGATGGAGATGCCATTGGCGGTGCAATAGAGATCACCCGCCAGGAACGCCTTGTTGTTGGAGGAATCGTTCCAGGACGCGACACCGGAAATAAACGTGTCCGAGAGCGCCTTGCAATAATCCAATGCCTTGGCGGTTTCGGGCGAGTTGATGATGACCTTGTCGTCCTTATCGACGGTGTAGGCGCCGTGACCCCAGAGTATCCAGTGCAGCCAGCCATTGGCGTCGCCGGTGGCGTGGCCCAGCGCGAAGCCGGCCGGCGTGTTGTTCGCTTTCAAGGCCTTGCACATTGCAAGGAAGCCGGGGAAATCGGTCGGGAATTCCTTGAAGCCGGCTTTGTCGGTCGCCGACTTGCGGTACGTCATATAGCCGCCGACGGTCGCGACGGGGATGCCGAGCCAATCGTCGCCATGCTTGCAGGTCTTTGCGGCTGCATCGGTCCAGCCACCATACTTCTTGCCGAGGTAATCGGCGACGTCGTTCATCTTCAGGACCTTGGTCGGGAACAATTGCGGCAGTGTGTGCAAGCCCCAGGCGAGATCGAGGCCGGAACCGGTATTGGCGGCGACGGAGGCTTTCGGCTGCACGTCCTCGAAGGATTCTGAGAACACGTTCATCTCGGTTCCGGTCGCGGTCTTGAATGCCGCCACCATCGCGTTGAATGCGTCATCCTCCGCGGGCACGAAGCGCTTCCAGCGCATCACCGTGAGCTTGGCGCCGGACTCCGCCTTCCATGGCGCTGTTTGCGCCCAGGCCTTGGCGAAGTCGAATAGCGCCGGTCCGGTCAGTGCTCCGGTTGCTGCGAGCGCAGTACCGCCCTGAAGCAGAGAGCGGCGGGTAAAGTCGTGCATCGTCTTTCCTCCTTTTGGTGTTTCTTGTTGCTCAGCCATTTAGTCGCTTGCCCGTCGTCTCATCGAACAGATGCACGAGCGACGGGTCGGGTTTCAGCCGGATCTTCTCGCCCGGATTAAACTGGTGACGTTCGCGGAACACGGCGACGACCTGCTCGCCGCCGAGTTTTGCGAACACCTGGGTCTCCGAGCCCGTCGGTTCCACCACGATGATTTCGGCCTCAGTGCCGTCATCGGCGATGGTGAAGTGCTCGGGCCGGATGCCATAAACCGCGGGCCGGCCGTCGGAATTGGCCGGTGCCGATTTGAGCGGCAGGCTGACGCCGTTCGGGCCCTCGAACGCCGCGCTGCCATTGGCCTTCACCTTGCCCCTGAGGAAGTTCATCGCCGGCGAGCCGATGAAGCCGGCGACGAACTGGTTTTCCGGACGGTCATAGAGCTCGAGCGGCGAGCCGATCTGCTCGACGACACCGTCATGCATCACCACGATCTTGTCGGCCATCGTCATGGCTTCGATCTGGTCGTGGGTGACGTAGACGGTGGTGGTCTTCAGCCGCTGGTGCAGTTCCTTGATCTCGGTGCGCATCGCCACGCGCAGCTTGGCGTCGAGGTTGGACAAGGGCTCGTCGAACAGGAAGACCTGGGGATCGCGGACGATGGCCCGGCCCATCGCTACGCGCTGGCGCTGGCCGCCGGACAATTGCCGCGGATAGCGGTCGAGCAAGGGCGTCAGCGCCAGGATTTCGGCGGCGCGGGCGACCCCCTTCTTGATCTCGTCGGCGCCGGCGCCGCGAAGCTTCAGCGAAAAACCCATATTGTCGGCAACCGTCATATGCGGATAGAGCGCATAGTTCTGGAATACCATCGCGATGTCGCGTTCCTTCGGCTGGACGTTGTTGACGACGCGCTCGCC
>Ga0066670_10000267_pt1 | contig 14287 bp, 15 predicted proteins | sample GraSoiAngelo_119_FD_66459 | JGI IMG/M metagenome (GOLD analysis project Ga0066670, IMG submission 66459) | Grasslands soil microbial communities from the Angelo Coastal Reserve, California, USA - 14_0919_05_20cm | ecosystem: Environmental > Terrestrial > Soil > Grasslands | place: USA...
CGGCGGGCCTTCTCGGCGCCGTGGGGCAGACGGTCGGTGTCGGCTCTCATCCCTCCGCCGCCATCGGTGGCTCGAGCCGACGTCGCGCTTCGAAGCGCACGGCCGCCACCTCGTCCTGATCACCGACGGCCTCGATGTGCTCCTGGGCCACCGCCAGCAGGATCCGCCGGAAGTGGTGAGCGACCAGCGAGACCGTGGCCGGCAGGAGAGCGTCGAACGCCTCGACCAGGCGGGCCGCGGCCTCGGCGTCGCCCGAACCCTCTCGACGAAGAGCGTGGCGCACGTTGTCGTCGAACAGCTCCACCGCCCGCTCGGCCAGCTCGCGGGCAGACTGTGCGTGCAGGCGCGCCAGCTCGAGGACTTCGCCGAGTGGCAGCCCGTACTCGAGCAGCCGCAGCCCCGACCGCAGGGCAACCCGGTCGGCATCGGTGTAGCGCCTCTCTCCTTCGTGACGGCGAGGGATGAGGACACCCTCCTTCTCCAGCGCCTCGAGCAGGGCGACCGGCACCCCTGCACGCTCGCTCAGAGTGGTCAGGGTGAGGAACTCCTCGGGCGACCCGTCAGGACGCCGTTCGTCGGCACCTCCCACCACGGCTTCGACCAGCGCCTCATCGGGGCGGGCGAGCTCGTCCCGGACGATGCGACCGATCACCCCGAGGGTGAAGCCACGCTCCTGAAGCCTTCGGATCTCCCGCAGCCGCTCGAGATGGTCGTCGCCGTAGATGGCGACCCGGCCGGTGCGCCTGGGCGGTGCGAGGAGCCGCTTTGACTGGTAGAAGCGGATCGTGTCGACGGACACCAGGGCGGCTCGGGACAGCTCCTCGACTCGGTACTCCACACACCTACTCTAGGAGTGATCACTCGAAGAAAGCGAGCCCTGCCCAGACCCCGTCACGCCCCCGGAGCGCCAGCCTCAGCCGACCGGCCTGCTGCTAGGGCTCGCTGGCGACCCAGGCCACGGCGCCGCCGGCCAGGTTCTGGGCTGGGAACCCCGCTCTCACGAGGGCCTCGGTCGCTGCCGCCGAACGCCCTCCCATGTGGCAGGCCACCACCACGACGCGGTCGGTTGGGATCTCGCGGACCCGATCGGCGAGCTCACCGAGCGGGATGTTGACGGCGTCCGGGTACGCCCACTCGGCCACCTCCTCGCGCTCTCTCACGTCGAGCAGGAAGATGTCCTCTCCTGCGCGGCGACGCTCCCGGACCTCGTGGGCGTGGATCTCCGGCGTGGTCAAGCTCAGCTCCGCACTGTCGTCGGTCAGCACGCACGCTACCCGCTCACCCTCTGCGCTCCACTACCAGGCGAGGGCCAGGCTCTTGGGCCCCCGGATGGTCGACGTCGGCTTCCATTCGATGTCCGGCTCGGCGAGGTCCAGGTCCGGGAAACGGGTGACCAGGCGCCCGATGGCTTCTTGGCCCTCGATGCGGGCCAGGGGTGCTCCCAGGCAGTGGTGGATGCCGCCTCCGAAGGACAGGTGCCGGTTGTCCCGGCGCCCGACGTCCAGCCGGCCTGGGTCCTCGAACACGTCCGGGTCCCGGTTGGCCGCGGCGATGAGGGCTACCACCTCGGTGCCCCTGGCGATCCGCTGGCCGGCCAGCTCGACGTCGGTCGTGGCGATGCGCGCGGTCATCTGCACCGGGGGTCCGAAGCGGAGCAGCTCCTCCACCACAGTGGTGACGAGCCCGGGATCGGCCCGCAGGCGAGCCAGCTCATCCGGATGGCGGAGCAGGTTGAGCGTGCCTCCCGAGATCAGGTTGACCGTCGTCTCGTGCCCGGCGCCGAACAGCAGGACAGCCGTGTCCAGCAGCTCCTCGTGGGTGAGGCGATCGCCGTGGTCCTCCGCAGTGATGAGGGCACTGAGCAGGTCAGCGCCGGGAGCGTGCCTGCGGTGGCTCACGAGCTCGTCGAAGTAGGTGCGCAGGGACCGGATGGCATCGGCCGCAGGGAAGAACACGGTCATGTCGTCGGACGGGTCGAGCGCCTTGACCGCCTCTGCCGTCCAGGCCCGCAGCATCTCGTGGTCCGTCTCGGGGACCCCCAGCATGTCGCTGATCACCGTCACCGGGAGAGGAAAGGCCAGGCCCTCCACGAGGTCCGCCCCGCCGTCGGACGCCATCGAATCGAGCATCCGGTCGACAATGGCGGCGATCCGGTGGCGCCTCTCCTCGACGGCCCGCCCCGTGAAGGCCTGCCCCACGATCCGGCGGAGTCTCGTGTGATCTGGTGGGTCGGCGAACAGCATCACGCGGCCCATGAGGTCCTGGAGGTCGGACAGGCCGAGCTGGCGGGCCATCTCCACGAGCTGGTCGTAGCCGCCCTGGTGCCGGGAGCTGCTGCTGAAGCGCGCATCCCGGAGCACGGCGAACACGTCGGCGTGTCGAGTGAGCAGCCACCCACCGAGGACGGTGGGCAGCACCGGCCCCATCGCCTGGAGGCGGGAGTAGGTGGGATACGGGTCCGCCCGGATCGCGGGCTCCTTCATCAGCTCGATGAGCGAGACGGTGTCGGGCTGGGTCACGGGCCGATCATCCATCGGGGCGACGATGAACCGCAACGTGGCAGCTGTAGCTGAGTCGCAGTGGCTACACCACGGCAATCGACCGACCCGACGGACGCGACTAGACGAGCGCAGGGGTCTGCTGACGGATCGCCCGGCGGGCGGTGATGCCCGTGGCCACGGCAGTGGCGGCGAAGGCGAGCGTGACGGTGGCGAAGGCCCTAGCTGGCGAACTCGACCGGGAGGTGCTTGATGCCGCCGATGAAGTTGGACCGCAGCGGCGCCGGCTCCCCTATGGCGCGAATCGTCTTGACCTGGCGGGCCAGCTCCTCGAACAGGACCCGCATCTCGAGGCGGGCGAGGCTGTTGCCGAGGCAGAAGTGCGGCCCGCCGCCGCCGAAGGCCAAGTGGTCGTTGGGCGTGCGCTCGATGTGAAAGCGGAAGGGGTCGTCGAACACGTCCTCATCGCGGTTGGCCGATACGTACCAGATGCTGACCTTGTCACCGGCCTTGATGGGCACGCCCCGTAGCTCGGTGTCGGTCATGACGTTGCGCCGGAAGTACATCACGGGTGAAGCCCAGCGCAGGATCTCTTCGGTGGCAGTTCCTATCAGGCCGGTCGGATCCTGGGCCAGCTTGTCGTACTCCTCTGGATGCTCGAGGAAGGCGTTGAGGCCGTGGCTGATGGCGTTGCGCGTGGTCTCGTTCCCGGCTACGGACAGCAGCATGAAGAACAGGTTGAACTCCATCTCCGTGAGCTGATCGCCGTCCAGCTCGGAGCTCAGCAGAGTGGTGATGATGTCCTCCTTGGGATCTTCCCTCCTCTGGGCTGCGAGCTGGTTGGCGTACATGAACATCTCGACCCGTGCCTCGTTGGCTTCGTCCATCGTCACGGAGTACTCGGGGTCCTCGCTGCCGACCATGCGGTTGCTCCAGTCGAAGATCTTGTGGCGATCTTCTCGAGGGACACCGATCAGCTCGGCGATGGCCAACAGCGGCAGCTCGGCTGCGACCTCGACCACGAAGTCGCAGCTGCCCTTGGCGATCGCCGGCTCGAGGACGCTGAGGGCGAGCTCGCGAATGTGCGGCTCGAGGGCGTTGATCATGCGCGGGGTGAAGCCCCGGTTCACGAGCTTGCGATGGCGAGTGTGGTCAGGGGGGTCCATCATCAGCATGATCTTGGCCCCCTCGAAGTCAACCTCCATCTCCTGTTCCTCGAGGCCGATCACTCCGCCGTGGTCCTGGTCGGAGGAGTAGACGCGGGCGTCGCGGCCCACGGCCAGCACGTCGTCGTACTTGGTGATGACCCAGAAGCCCGGTCCGGACGGCTCCGGATGGCGGTACACGGGATTGTGCTGCCGCAAGTACGTGAACCACTCGTGCGGGATGCCGCGCGTGAAGACATCGCGGTCCAGCAGGTCGATCTGAGCCAGATCCATGCCAACCACCTCCTCAGCCCTGCGCAGCTCGGACGCCCGCCTCGAGCCGCTCGACCGTCTCGATGTACTCCTCGATCAACCCGTACATCACGTCTCGCACTGGCTGGACCTTGTTCATCCGACCGACGATCTGACCGACGGGAGCAAACGCCAGGTCCTTCCGATGGGAACGGGATATGCGAGCGTTCGCGTCCGCAGTGAGAATGTTCTGCAGCGGCATGCCGAGCGGCCCCGGACCCTCGGGATCTTCCCACGCGTCGGTCCATGCGTTGCGGAGCATCCTCGCCGGCTTGCCCGTGTAGCTCCGCGATCGGACGGTGTCAGCCGAGCTGGCCTCGAGATAGCGTTCCACCACTTCGGAACCCATGTTGCTCTCCGCCGTGGTCAACCACAGGGACCCCAACCACACGCCCTGCGCCCCGAGCGACAACGCTGCCGCGATCTGCCGTCCTGAGCCGATGCCGCCGGCTGCCAACACAGGAGCGGGAGCGACCGCGTCGACGACCTCCGGAACCAGCACCATCGTGGCGACCTCGCCGGTATGGCCGCCGGCTTCGTAACCCTGGGCGACGACGATGTCGACTCCATTGTTGACGTGGCGCCCCGCCTGCTGGGCCTTGCCGGCCAGGGCGGCCACCTTCACCCCGTGCTCGTGCGCCTGCTTGATGACGTCGACCGGGGGTGAGCCGAGGGCGTTGGCGATCAGCTTGATCGGATGCGACAAGGACACCTCGACGTGACGGCGAGCGACGTCCTCCGCCCACCCGATCACACCGTGAGGCTCTTCACCCTCGGGCAGGGGCGGCAGTTGAAAGCGCTCGATGAGCTCGTCGACGTACCGGCGATGGCCCTCGGGGATCATTCCCTGCACCTTGCCGATGAGCTCCTCGGGGGTCGCCCCGTGCACGTCCACCGCCTTCTGAGGCATGACGATGTCGACGCCGTACGGCAGCCCGTCCACGTGCTGATCGATCCAGTCCAGCTCGATCTCGAGCTGTTCGGCGGAGAAGGCGACGGCGCCCAGCACACCGAAGCCCCCGGCCTTGCTCACCGCTGCCACCACGTCCCGGCAGTGGGTGAAGGCGAAGATCGGGTACTCGATTCCGAGCTGGTCGCACATCGGCGTACGCATTCGTCACCCCCTGTGGATGGCCACGGCCACCCTAGGCCTGTACCCGCTCAGCCGGCGTTGTAACGGTCGCTATCTAGATAACGAACGTGATATAACACCATGGATGGCCAGGACGCAAGAGCAACGCCGGGCCGAGACCCGTCAGCAGCTCCTCGAGGCGGCGCGCGACATGGTGGCCGAGCGGGGCATCGCCGGCGCCTCCGTCGACGCCGTGGCCGAGGCGGCCAACCTGACGTCCGGCGCCCTCTACGGCCAGTTCGGCCGCAAGGAGGGGCTCCTGGTCGCCCTCCTCGACGCGTGGAAGGACGCCACGGCCAGCGTGATCGCCGCCGACTTCGAGGCCAGCTCGAGCCGCGACGACCAGCTGGCCTCGCTGTGGCGGAACCTTGCCGATCCCCCCGCCGACGGGGGCGACGCCTGGGTCCTCCTCGAGCACGAGCTCTGGCTCTACGCCTGCCGTCACCCCGGGGCTCGGTCCACGGTGGCGGCGCGCTACGAGGACGCCCGTCGCAGCCTGGCCGACGCCCTCCCAGGGGCTGCGGTCGCTGACGACCCGGCTTCGGAGGAGGGGCTGGCGTCGTTGCTCATCGCCCTGGTGATCGGCCTGGAGATGCAGCGTCGGCTCGACCCGGACGCCATCTCCGATGAGCTCGCGGTAGCCGGGCTGCGAACCCTCGTCGACGCCTTCGCACGGACACGTGAGCGTGCGTGATCGGCACCGCGGCCTCCATCCCGTGCCCGCCCACGAGCTGAGCATGCAGGACTTGGGGAACACCTACCGCTTCTTGTAGGGTCGCCTCACGCGTGCCAGCGAGGCACCGCCGGGAGGAGACGGAGTGGGCAGGCAAGTCCCATTGGTTGACTACCTGGTGCTCGGTGAGCAACCGCACCTGGAGGCCAACGAGTGCACGTCGTGTGGTGCCCGGTACTTCGACCGGCGTAACGCCTGCGCCAGCTGCGGGGCGACGAGCTTCCACAAGGCTGCGATCACCACCGAGGGAGAGCTCCGGGCGTACACGATCGTGTCGATGGCCGCCCCTGGCGTGCCGGTCCCCTTTGTCGCCGCGGTCATCGACTGCGACGGTACGAGCATTCGCGCCAACATCATCAACACCGAGCCCGATCCGGAGAATGTCAAGCTCGGTATGAAGGTTCGTCTGGCCACCTACACGGTGGGCACGGACGACGAGGGTACCGAGGCGATCGGCTTCGGATTCGCGCCGCTGGAGGCACCTGATGGCAACAGATGACGTCTGGATCCTCGGGATTCACATGACGAAGTTCGGCAAGCACCCGGACCTCGACACCATCGACCTGGCGGCGGACGCTGCGCTCAACGCCCTCGGCGACGGCGGCGTATCGATGAAGGACATGGGAGTCGTGGCGGCTGGCAACCTGATGGCCGCCAACGCAGGCATCGGCCAGCAGCTGCAGAAGCAGCTCGGCCAGACCGGGGTGCCCGTCTACAACGTGGCCAACGCCTGCGCCACGGGAGCCACTGCCCTGCGGACGGCCATCATGGCGATCAAGGCGGGGGAATGCGACATGGGCCTGGCCGTGGGCGTGGAGAAGCTCTCCGGCGCCGGCCTCCTCGGCGGCGGCGGTATGGCGAAGGCCGACAAGAAGGTCTACGAGCCGCGCGGTCGCTACGGTTCGGTGGCCACTATCGACGGTCGCATCGGCACCGAGACCATGCCGGGCGTGTTCGCTCAGGTCGGGATGGAGTACGGCCACAAGCACGGAGGCGCAACCTTCGAGCTCTTCGCACGGATCAGCGAGAAGAACCACGCCCACTCGACCCTCAACCCGCTGGCCACCTACAGCAAGAAGATGTCGCTCGAGGAGATCATGGGCGACGTGATGATCGCCTACCCCAACACCCGGCCCATGTGCTCGGCCAACTGTGACGGCGCTGCTGCTGCGGTGGTGGTGAGCGGATCGAAGCTCAAGACCCTCGACCCCACGCAGCGGCGACGGGCGGTCAAGGTGTCGGCCTCCGTTCTCACCACCGACCCGTGGGAGGAGGCCTGCCAGGTCCTACCCAACGTGAACACCCTGACTCGGAATGCCGCCGATCAGGCCTACGAGCAGTCTGGCGTCTCACCCGAGGACCTCGACCTGGTCGAGCTGCACGACTGCTTCGCCACTGCGGAGCTGGTGCACTACGACAACCTCGGCTTGTGCGCCCCCGGAGAGGCGGTGCCGTTCTTCGAGTCCGGTGCCACCTGGCGCGACGGGCAGAAGCCGGTGAACGTGTCGGGAGGCCTCGAGTCCAAGGGGCACCCCATTGCCGCCACCGGCATCGCCAACATCTGGGAGGTCTGTCACCACCTCCGTGGTGAGGCGGGCGACCGCCAGATCGAGGGTGCGACGGTTGGTCTGGCCCACGTGATCGGCCTCGGCTCCGCCTGCGGCGTTCACATCCTCGAGAGCGCCGCCGCCTAGACCCGGGCTCCAGCCCCCTCCAACCCTCTCGGCCTCGCCCTCGCCCTCGTAAGCGGAACCACATTCCGGTCCTGTTAGGATCCGGAGGATGGTTCCGGTTGGGTCAGCCACCACGGCCGTGCCCGAGGAAGAGGCGCCTCGTCAGCACTACCGGGTGACGTTCGGTGTGCTCGCCATGGGCACGCTGGCCTACGTCCTGATGCAGTCGATGGTGCTGCCGGCCCTGGGCACCATCCAGCACGATCTTCATACCAGCCAGGAAGCCGTGGCCTGGCTCCTGAGCGCCTTCCTGGTCAGCTCGTCGGTGGCCACCCCCATCCTCGGACGCATGGGGGACATGTTCGGCAAGGAGAAGATGCTCGTCGTGATGCTCGCGGTGCTCGCCGCGGGCACGGCGCTCGGAGGGCTCGCCGGGTCCCTCTGGCTGCTCATCGTGGCGCGGGTGATCCAGGGAGTCGCCGGCGCCGTCTTCCCCCTGTCCTTCGGGATCATCCGCGACGAGTTCCCCGCCGAGAAGGTGGCGGGCGGCATCGGTCTGATCTCCACCCTGCTCGGCATCGGAAGCGGTGTGGGCATCATCGTGGGCGGGCCAGTGGTCCAGCACCTCTCCTACCACTGGCTGTTCTGGATCCCGCTCCCCCTGGTGGTCGCCGCCCTGGTCGCTGCCATTCGCTTCGTTCCGGAGTCTCCGGTCAAGACGCCGGGCAAGGTCGACGTGCGCGGCGCCGTGGCCCTCTCGGCCTGGCTGGTCGCCCTGCTGGTCGGGATCACGCAGGGTCCGACCTGGGGTTGGGGGTCGCCTGGAGTGGTCGGGCTGCTGGTGGCGACCGTCGGCTTCTTCGTCCTGTGGGTGAGGGTCGAGCTCCGCGCGAGGCAGCCGCTCGTGGACATGCGACTGATGCGCATTCCGACAGTGTGGTGGACCAACGTCGCCGCCCTTCTCTTCGGCGTCGGCATGTACGCATCCATCGTGGTGTTGCCGCCATTCGTCGAGATCCCCGCCCGCACCGGCTACGGATTTGGAGCGTCGGCCACCATGGCAGGCGTGTTCCTGGTGCCCAGCGCCATGGCCATGCTGGTGGTGGGCCTGTTCAACGGACGGATCACAGGTGCTCTCGGGGCCAAGGGCTCACTGGTCCTGAGTGGTGTCGTCTCCGCCGTTCCGTTTGGTGTGCTCGCCCTGGCTCACGGATCGCCCTGGGAGGTGTACGCGACCAGCGCCTTCTCCGGGTTGGGCGTGGGGCTCGGTTTCGCCGCTCTCACCAATCTCGTGGTCGACGCCGTTCCCCCCACCGTCACGGGCGTGGCCACCGGGATGAACGCCAACGTGCGCACGATCGGCGGCGCCGTCGGGAGCCAGGTGGTCGCGAGCATCCTCACCGCCGGCGTGCTGGCCAGCGGGTACCCGTCGGAGCGAAGCTTTGGGATCGCCTTTGGGTTCATGGCCGTCTCGTTCGTGCTGGCGACTCTGGCGGCCGTGGTGGTTCCCGTTGCGCGCAGGGCGGCGGAAGCTGCGCCGCCCGGAGGCAGTCGGCGTGTCCCGATCGGCCTCGGCACGGGCCAACCCATGGACGTGCGATGAGTGTCCGCAGGGGGCGCGGGGGCTTCGATCCGAAGGGGCCGGACGGCACCCGGTCACGTCGAGCTGATCGGCGCGGAGACCTGAGCGCCGAGCTGCGCCAGGACGCGGCCCGCAACCGCGACCGTGTCCTCGCCGCCGCTCGTCAGGTCTTCGATGAGCAGGGGACGGCCTTCTCGGTCGAGGAGGTTGCCTGCCGCGCGGAGGTTGGAGTCGGCACCATCTACCGCCGCTTCCCCACCAAGGGTGACCTCATCGACGCCGTCGCTCTTCCGCTGTACCAACAGACACTGGAGATCGCGCATAGGTCGCTCGATGCGCCAGCCGCCGACGGGTTGGAGCAGTTCGTCCGGGACACCACTGCGTTCCACGCTGCCCACGGCCTTCCGTCACGCCTCCTGTGGGGTGCGGCCGGTGCCGCGAGAGTCCGTCAGGAGATCGCGGCGGCCATGGAAGTCCTGATCCAGCGGGCCAAGGACGCCGGCGCCCTTCGCGAGGACGTCGTCTATCAGGACCTCGTGGTACTCCTGTGGACGATGACCGACCTGGTGGAGGCCACGCGTCGTACGGCGCCCCGGATCTGGGAGCGTCACCTGGACCTCGTGCTCGACGGGCTGCGCCCGGGCCCGAGCCGCCCACTGCCGGGGGCCGTACCAGCGGCCAAGTGGGACCGCGTCGTCGCAGAGAGACACGAACGCGCCCGTTGACGTGGCGGGTCTCGTCGGGAACGCACGAGGAGGGTGTCTCGTGCGATCGTCCACCGACGCTGCGGGTGGGTGCGTCAGCCGGGCACGCCCTTTGCCAACACAGGCTCGCCGATGACCAGTTCTGCCTCCGCGATGAGCTCTCCCAGCGCCGGCGAGGCCGCGGCCATCGCGTCGCTCCCACTGTGGGCGGCCAGGGCATCGGCATCGGCGTAGAGCTCTGACACCCAGAACAGCTCAGGGTCGTCGTTGGACCGGTTCAGGACGTAGACAAGCGTGCCCGGTTCCTTCTCGACCTGCTCGAAAACGGGCCGGAAGGCGGCGATCAGCTCCTCACCAGTCCCCTTCTTCGCCTTGACCCGGGAGAACAAGGCAACACTTGGCATTTGAGCGCTCCTCCGAGACGTGGAGACGGGAGCATAACCCCGTCAGGTGGCGGCACCTTCACTCAGCCCACGGCTCGGCGTGTGCGACCGGTCCGGTCACTCCGTCCGTCGCGCAACGGTGACCACGGTCGGAAACGACACACCGAACAGGCGGACTACGGGACGCTGCCGACGCACCGAGAAGCCCGCCGCTTCCACACGGGCTCGCATCTCCGAGCGGGTCGGCCAGTAGGCGGGCTGACCGGCCCTGGCGAACCACTCACCTGCCGCGCGGGCGAGGGCGCCGGCTCGAGGGTTGACGACCGCCACGATCAGCCGACCTCCCGGTACCAGGACGCGACGAAACTCTCGCAGTGCCGCGTCGTGGTCGCTGAACCAATGGAACGCCTCGGTCGATACCACGACGTCAGCGGCCTCGGCGCGTACCGGCAGCGCGAGCGCGTTCGCCTCCACCCATGGCCCGACCCGGCGGTGGGTGGCCCGTTCGAGCATGCCGAAGGACAGATCGAACCCGCAGACGAGGCCGTCCACGACCCCGCCGGCGCTCGCGGTGAGAATCCCTGTCCCGCAACCCACGTCCAGGACCCGCCGTGCGGGTTCAGCGCGCAGCTCCGCCAGCACTGCCTGGTGAACGGGTCGGTAGACCGTCCATTGAACGATGGGCACGTCATAGACGCGTGACCACAGATCGAAGAACGCTCGGTGATGAACGGGTGGCCCCGGCATGGCTCGTGCTCGTTCTGCTCGTTCGGAGGACCGGGCGCTCGTCACCGGTACCGCTCGAACGTTCCGTCGAACCTGACCACGAGCCTCTGGTGACTAACTGGGGGTCTGCGGGGCGGCGACACCCTCTGGCGCCGCCTCCCCGCGCAGCATCCACCCCCATTGCTCGCTACGGCGAAGGCTGGCGACCGTGTACCAGATCGACCAGGCGAGCAGGGCACTCAGCATCGGCGCGCTGGTCGCGACATTTGCGACGACGAACACGTCGACGCCCCACGAGAGGAGCACGACGAGCAGGATCCCGGCGTGAAGAAGGAGGTAGGCGCCCCAGGCAAGAGAGACCCGGCCGAATACCCGGCGATACTCTTCCGAGCGACGAATCTCCGGTGAGAACGGGAAGATCTCGACGGCGAAGACTCCGGCGAGGGGACGGCCGAGCATGGTGGACACGGTGAAGACCAGGCCCAGGGCTCCGGACACCAGCAGGGGTTGGGCAAGGTAGATCGTGGCGCTGTGCGTCGCCAGCCCGACCACGGCATGGATGAGGACGAGGGTGAGGGAGAGCCGGGCAACCATCCCTGGCCGGTCGTGCCGGCGTTCGTAGGCCCACGCGAGCGTGGCGAACAACGTGGCAACCACGATCCCGACGATGACGCCCGCGGTCTTCCATCCCACATAGAAGCTCAGCAGTGGACCAGCGGCGTCGCGGGCGAAGCGTGGACCCGAGCCCAGCAGGACCGAACGGACCGAGACACCTCGAGCCAGGACCGAGGGATCGGCAGGGTCCGGGATTCCCGGCGCCGAGCCCTCAGCGGGCGGTGTCTCCGAGGACGGGGCCTCGGACCGGCTGCGGTTCGCATGCTTCCCCAGCATCAGCCGCCTCCCTCAGGTGACCGAAAGGAACCCGCGGAGCTTACCCACCCACAGCCGCACGTCGCCGTCCAGTGGCTCCTCGCTACCGATCGCGTTCCCGAAACGCCTCGGACTCCTCCATCATGCCCGCCTGGTGGGTCGAACCGGCGCCTGCCCCAGCGGGGCGGCGGTGGGTGAACGCCGACCGTTCGAGCTCCCGCAGGTGCTCGAACCGGTCGTGAACCTCCTTGGTCCGGTTGCAGTCGGCGGCGAGATTGACGAGCTCGCCGGGGTCCTCCTGCAGGTCGTACAGCTCGTGCTCCTGGTCCCACGGGTCGGCATCGGGCCCTACGGTCATCTCCCGCGCCCACGGCAGGCCCTGGCCGATGCTGTCCACGCCACCCCCGACTCCGAAGTACCGCACGTACTTGAACCGCCCGTCGAAGACACCCCGAAGGGCGAAACGGTGGGCGACACAGCTGCGGTACCAGGCCTGGCCCTGGGTGAAGAGGACGTGATCGCGCACCGGACGCTCGGTGCCGCCGAGGAGTGGGACCAGGCTCACCCCGGACAACGACGAGGTGTCGGTGCCGCCCGCGAGATCGCAGATGGTCGGGACTATGTCGGCAGAGGACGTCAGGGCAGCCGTCTTCGATCCTGGCGCCGTGGTGCCGGGAGCTCGCACCGTGAGCGGAACGTGCATGATCTCCTCGTAGGCGAACGGACCCTTGTTGACGAGGCCGTGGGAACCACACATGTCACCGTGGTCGCTCGTGAAGACGACCACGGTGTCGTCCCAGCGATCGATGTCGTCGAGCGCGGCGAGGATGATGCCCAGCTGGACGTCGCTCAGCTCGTGCAGCCTGAAGTAGTAGTCGAGCGCTCGGCGCCAGCTCCGCTCGTCGCGGTAGTCGAGGTGTCCGAATATCGAGTGCAACTCCTCGAACCGCCACTGCTTGTGCACGGCCGGCTTGGCATCCAGCGAGTCCTCGAAGTTCTGCGGGATGTCGAAGAGCTCCTCGTAGCCGTCGGTGTACGGCGCTACTCCAGGCTGGCCGGGGATCGGGGGCGCCAGCATCTCGTTGACCGCGGCGATCTCCTCCCGATGGGCGTCCTGGTACCAGGGTTGGTCGGCCGGGTACCAGTGGATGTCATGGGGGTTGACCAGACCCACGGTGAGAAACCAGGGAGACGACGAGCGTCCGTGCTCCCGTAGCCAGGTGGCGGCCTGACCGGCGATGAGTGGATCGAAGTACGTGCCGGTGCCAGCCAGGCCCGTCCAGGCCCAGTCCTCGCCTTCCCAGTCGCCGAAGCCGTACCGCTCCATCCGGGGGTTCCCATAGGAGAGATGCCACTTGCCCACGTAGGCGGTCCGGTACCCACTCCCTCGAAGCAGGTGGCCGACGGTCGGCGTGGCGTCGTGGAGGTCCGGGTGCGAAGGCTCGACGAAGACGTTGTCTGTCACCCCGTGCTCGGGCACGTACTGTCCGGTGACCAGCGTCGCCCGGGAGGGCGAGCAGGGTGAGGAATGGGTGTAATGCCGGGTCAGCTGCGCGCTCGCCCCGACGAGCCGCTCTCGGTGAGGGAGGCGTCTCCGCAGCTCGTCGGGGATCCATCCCCAGTCGCGTTCCTGATCGGTGATGATGAAGAGGACGTTCGGCCGCGTGGTCATCGCTGCTGTGTGTTCTAGCCGACCATCGGGCTCGCCTGGAGATTCCGTCGTGGCCATCGGCTCCGGGTCGTCCTTCGCAGCGACGATCAGACCGGGGCACCCGCCATCATGGGGTTCCGCCACGATCCCCTCGGGGTCTCGGCCCGCAACGCGGTCCAGCCGTCCTCCCGGTTGGTTCTCAACGTGCTTGCTGGCGCCGAGATGCTGGCGGAGCCGCCCCGCCCGCCCGAATTTCGCGTCGGATCGAGGAGCTAAGATGCCTGGTCGCCCGCGAGCGCTGGGTGCGTGTCACCACGTCGAGGGGCGGAGGACGCATGAGCTGGTGGGTCGCGAGACCACATGACAACGAGCTCTTCGAAGCCCCCCGCCAGGCGGCCCGGCTCGGGCCCCTGCTGGGAGCCAGCGCCGTCTCTTTGGTTCTCCTGGGCATCCTGGCGCTGCTGGCCGCCGACGACGTGGAGCCGTTCGGGGGATCGGTGTCGGTGCTGGCTGGCCTGCTGTGCGGGGCGGGCCTCGTGGTCGCAGGCCTGGCCGGAGTCGCCCGCAGGCAGACGCCCCGTCCCCGCGACACCGCAGGAGTCCGGGAGGACACGGAGGCAGCATCGTCAGCCCGTGTGCTTCCTCCCGGCGCACGAGCCGACCGGCGGCGGCCGGACGACACGCGCATCATGCGCACCCTTGCGTCGGGACCTCCACCGCCCCCGGTCCCGGCGACGAGACGCGTCCGGAGAGCCGGCAGCTCGTCGCGGTACACCAACCAGAGCCCCGGAGTCTCCAGGCCCTCGTCGTCGCGGACGAGCGCGTGACTCAGGTCAGTACCGGCTGAGGTCGCTCCGACCAGACGGCATCACCAAGCT
>Ga0066670_10000272_pt1 | contig 14154 bp, 8 predicted proteins | sample GraSoiAngelo_119_FD_66459 | JGI IMG/M metagenome (GOLD analysis project Ga0066670, IMG submission 66459) | Grasslands soil microbial communities from the Angelo Coastal Reserve, California, USA - 14_0919_05_20cm | ecosystem: Environmental > Terrestrial > Soil > Grasslands | place: USA...
CTGGTGAAACCCGTACAGACCGAAGCACTGCTGGCCGCCATCAGCGAGGCCCTGGAGACCAGGTCGGCGTAAACCTGTCGCACCGGCGCCCCTCGGTGCCGCAAAAACGCCCTATCCTGGCCGCGGTGGTCTCGCGATGTTGCGCAACCGACGGTGACTACCCCAAATAGAGCCATGTCTCGAGACCCGGCGGCGCTGGCCGCCGACGAGGAGCCCCGCGTCCAGGCCGAGGTCCAACGCGCAGCGGTCCGTCAGCTCCTGGGGGGCGGCCCGTTCGCCGAGTCGCTGCACATCCTGCTCGTCTGCGTCGTTGCGGCCCTGGTGTGGAACTCCCTGCCGCTCGCCGTCACCGCTGGATGGGTCGGCGCCGTCACGGCGGCGGCACTGCTGCGGACCTGGTGGCGGCTGCGCGTGCGCCGGCGGACCGTCTCCACCGAGGAGGCCCTGCGAGCCGTCCGCCTGACCGTGACCGGCCTCGGGCTGGCATGGGGCGTCGGCGCGGCGATGGCGATCCCCGACCTCGCACCACATGAGGGCGCGCTGATCCTCGTCGTGCTCACCGGGATCATTGCTGGCGCAAGCAGCACGCTGGTCGGCGACCGCCGGAGCTTCCACTACCTGGTGTTCACGACGTTGGCTCCGCTCCCTATCGGGATCCTGCTGCAGGGGCAGAGCAGGTTCAACCTCATCGCGACCATGCTGATCGCGCTGTTCGCTCTGGGGATGGAACGCGTGCACCGTCGCGGGTATCGCACGTTCGCGGAGCGGGTGCGCAGCGGAGTCCTGCTGGAGTTGTCCACGCAGGAGGTGGCCCGTCAGCACGCCTACCTCGACGCCCTGATCGCGAGCACGCCGGTGGCCATCGCGGTGCTGGACGACCAGCGCGTGGTGCGCAGCGTAAACCCGGCGTTCGAAGCCCTGTTCGGGTACTCCGCGGCCGAGGTCGTGGGCGCCGGGATCGACCGGTTGATCGTGCCGGAGGCCTTGCACTCCGAGTCGAGCGATTTGGAGACGCGGGTGCGACGGGGTGAAGTCGTGCGCGTGGAGCTCGAGCGAATGCGCAAAGACGGCCAGCGCATCCAGGTCCGCCTCTCGGCCGCCGCCGTGAAGGCCGCCGCCGACGGCGCGCTCGTCGCTCTGTATGAGGACATCAGCGATCGCAAGGCGGCGGAAGCGGCGATGCGCGAGGCGCGGGACCTCGCGGAGCGCGTGGCCCGGGCCCGTAGCGCCTTCCTGGCCAACATGAGCCATGAGATCCGCACGCCGATGAACGCGGTGCTCGGTTTCGTCGAGCTGGTGCTGGACACGGAGCTGGCCCCGGAGCAGCGGCGGGCCCTGGAGCTGGTGCGGACCTCGTCCGAGGCATTGCTCACCATCCTCAACGACATCCTGGACTACTCGAAGATCGAAGCGGAGCACCTCGAGCTCGAAGCGATCCCGTTCGACCTGCCCAAAGTGGTCCACGCCACCGCCACCCTGCTCGCCGTCCGGGCGCGTGAGAAGCACCTCGAGCTGACTGTGGACGTGCTGCCCGACGTTCCGCAAATGGTGCGGGGCGATCCGACCCGGGTGCGTCAGGTGCTCATGAACCTGATCGGCAACGCGATCAAGTTCACGGATCAAGGTGAGGTGGATGTGTCGGCCAGCGTGGTTCGGCGTGACGGCGGCGGGGCGACCGTGCAGTTCCGCGTGCGGGACACGGGGATCGGCATCTCGCCGGAGCAGCTCGGTACCATCTTCCAGGAGTTCACCCAGGCGGACGCGTCGATGACGCGCCGCTACGGCGGGACGGGCCTGGGCCTCGCGATCTCGCGGCGCTTGGTGGCGTTGATGGGCGGTGAGCTGGCCGTCACGAGCGAGGTGGGCCGCGGCAGCGAATTCAGCTTCGCCCTCACCTTCCCGCTCGAGGCGGCACAGGTCACGGCCCGCGCCACCGTCTCCCTCGGCGGGCGCCGGCTCCTGGTGGTGGATGACAACGAAACCAACCGCCGCATCGTCCGGGACATGCTGGGAGCGGAGGGGATGGCCGTCCACGAGGCGCCCCGCGCCGACGCCGGTCTCGAGGCGCTGCGCCGCGCCGCGCGAGCGGGGGCGCCCTACGACCTCGCGATCCTCGACGCCCAGATGCCCGACCAGGATGGCTTCGAGCTCGCCACCGCCGTCCGCGCCGATCGCGCGCTGGCGGCGACGCGGCTCCTGATCCTCACCTCCGCGGGGCAGCGCGGCGACGGCGAGCGGTGCCGCCAGCTGGGTATCCAGGCGTATCTCACCAAGCCGATCGCGCGGGCCGATCTGGTCGAGGCCGTGGGCACGGTGCTGGCCGGCACCGTGTCGGCCCCGGGCGCGGCCGACCTCGTCACGCGCCACTCGATCGCCGAGTCGCGCCACGCCCTGCGGATCCTCCTGGCCGAGGACAACCCGGTCAACCAGCAGGTGGCGACGGCCATGCTCTTGAAGCGGGGGCACCAGGTGGACGTCGTAAGCAACGGGCGCGAAGCCGTGGACGCCGTGACCCGGGAGCGCTACGACGTCGTGCTCATGGACATCCAGATGCCAGAGATGGACGGGTTCGAGGCCACGGCGAAGATCCGTGGCCTGCCGCAGGGCGGGACACTCCCGATCATTGCCCTCACGGCCCACGCGCTCAGCGGGGAGCGCGAGCGCTGTCTGGAGCGCGGGATGAGCGGTTATGTCGCGAAGCCGTTCAAAGCGCATGACCTGTTCGCCGCCGTCGAAGGGCGGGGCACCCAGCCGGCCGACACCACCGCCGCGCCGTCACCTGCCGTCGACCTCGCGGCCTTCCGGCGCTCCATGGAGGAGGCGGGGGCAGCCGAGGCGGTTGACGGGATCCTCGAGACCTTCGTGGCGACCATGCCGCAGCGCCTGGATGCCCTGGCCGCAGCCGCTCGCGACGCCGAGGCCGAGCCGCTGCAGCGGGCGGCGCATGCCTTCAAGTCGGCCGCCGGGACGATCGGCGCGGGCCGTCTGGCCGCGCTGCTCGAGGACATGGAGCGCGCCGCGCGGGATGGCGATGTGGCTGGGGCGTGTGACAAGCTTGAGCACGTACGCGGCGAGGCGCAGGCCGCGCTCGATTACCTTCGGACGGCGACGAAAGGCGGGTAGGATGGCTAACGCGATCACCGTGCTGGTCGTGGACGACGACGCGGTATCGAGCGCCCAGCTCGGCGCGCTCGCGAAAGCGACCGGGTACGACGTCAAGAGCGCCTACAACGGCCGCGAGGCTTGGGAGCTGCTCCAGCTGGCGCGCATTCCCATCGTGATCTCCGACTGGTACATGCCGGAGATGGACGGCCCGGAGCTGTGCCGCCGCATCCGCTCCCGCGTGCGCGAGCCGTACGTCTATTTCATCCTCGTCACGGCGCGCGGCGGCAAGCAACAGTATCTGGCCGGGATGGAGGCGGGGGCGGACGACTTCATCGCCAAGCCGGTGGACCCGGACGAGCTGCGCGCCCGGCTCAAGGTCGCGGAGCGAATCCTCGGCCTGCGCAAGGAGATCGAGCAGCTCGAGGTCCTGCTCCCCATCTGCTCGTACTGCAAACGAATTCGGAACGACAAAGAAGAGTGGGAGCCGCTGGAGCAGTACATCGAGGAGCACTTCGAGCAGCTGCTCAGCCACGGCATCTGTCCCGACTGCTACATCAAGTACGTCCAGCCGCAGCTCGATCGGGGCACGTCTTCGTGACAGAACCCGTCACACAATCACCGCCGGCCCGATCATCGGGCGGCGGATGGTGGGCCACGGTGCGCGAGGCGCTGCGCGGCTCGCGCCACGACTACACCTCCGGCCCGCTGGGTCGGGCGATCGTGCTGCTCGCGATTCCCATGGTCGCCGAAATGATCATGGAGTCGTTGTTCGCGGTGTGGGACGTGTACTGGGTCGGCCGGGTGGGGCCGGGGGCCCAGGCCACGGTCGGGCTGACGGAGTCGCTCCTCACCCTCATTTACACCGCCGCCATGGGGCTCTCGATCGGCGTCACGGCCATGGTGGCGCGGCGTATCGGCGAGAAGAATCTCGAGGGGGCGGCCGAGGCGGCGGTGCAGGGGATCGCGCTGGGCGTGATCGTGGCCGTGGTGACCGGGGCGATCGGCGTGGCCTTCGCGCCGCGTCTCCTCGCCCTCATGGGCGCGAGCCCCGAGGTGCTGACTATCGGGAGCACGTACGCGCGGATCATGCTCGGCGGGAACGTCGTAATCCTGCTGCTGTTCCTGATCAACGCGGTGTTCCGGGGCGCGGGCGACGCGGCGATCGCCATGCGCGTGCTGTGGCTCGCGAACAGCATCAATATCCTGCTCGGGCCCTGCCTGATCCTGGGTCTCGGGCCGTTCCCGCGCCTCGGCGTGACGGGAGCGGCGATCGCGACCACGATCGGCCGCGGCACCGGTGTCCTGTATCAGCTGTATCGCCTGTGGCGCGGCGACGCACGCGTGTCCATCCGGCGGGCGCAGCTCACGCTCCAACCGGCCGTGATGCGCACGATGTTGCGGCTCTCGGGCACAGGCACGTTCCAGGTGCTGATCGGGACCGCCAGCTGGATCTTCCTGGTCCGGATCATTTCGAGCTTCGGGACGGACGCGATCGCGGGGTACCAGATCGCGATCCGGATCATCGTGTTTGCGCTGCTGCCGTCGTGGGGACTCGCCAATGCCGCGGCGACGCTGGTCGGGCAGAGCCTCGGCGCCGGCCGCCCCGAACGGGGCGAACGCGCGGTGTGGCTCGCCGGGTTCTACAACATGCTGTGCCTCGGCGGCGTGGGCGCCCTGTTCGTGGCGTTCGCCGGACCGATCACCGGCGTGTTCACTCGCGACCCCAGCGTGGCGCCGATCGCCGCCCAGTGCCTCCGCACGATCAGCTATGGGTTCCTGTTCTACGCCTGGGGCATGGTGATCACGCAATCGTTCAACGGCGCCGGGGACACGTGGACGCCGACGTGGATCAACCTGGGCTGCTTCTGGCTGTGGGAGATTCCACTGGCGTACGTGCTGGCGGTGAATGGCAAGCTCGGACCCTTCGGCGTAGCCCTCGCGGTCACGATCGCGTTCTCGACCGTCGCCGTCGTCAGCGCGCTGCTCTTCCGCCGCGGGCGTTGGAAGGAGCGGCGCGTCTAGCCGCCTGCCCTAGGCAGTCTGTTGCGTCGACGCATCGCCCCTCGCCGCTTGACAGCGGAACGGGGACGAACCCACCCTGGTACTAGCGAACGACAATCGGTTCGTCGGAACTAGAGGAGCGCAGGCGTGGACGCGAAAGAGCTGCTCGACAGTCTCGACGTCGGTGTTCTGGCCATGGCGCCCGACTGGACCGTCGCCGCATGGTCGGCGGCGGCGGCGCGGATCACCGCGCTGCCGGCGGACCGGGTGGTGGGTGGGAGCATCTGGATCGCCTTCCCGGCGGCGAAGGGCACCGAGCTCGAGCTCGTGCTGGTCGACGTACTGACCGACGGCAAGCCCCGCACGTTCCTCGCGCCCGCGGGAACGCCCGAGGTCGCGGGCACGGTGCTGGAGATCCGGATCACCCGCGGCCCGGAGAATCATCTCGTCCTCTGCTTCCGGCCGGTGCACGAGGAGCTCGCGCCGGAGTCTCGCGCGGCGCAGCTCTTGAGCGCGCTCGAGGCGGAGCGCCGGCTGTATCTGCAGTTGTTCAGCTCGCTGCCCACACCCGCTCTGGTGCTCTCTCCGGGCGGCCAGATCCTCGATGCCAACCCCGAGGGAGCGAACCTGTTGGGCGGGGCGGATGCGGCGGCGCTGCGCGGCCGCGTACTGACGGAGTGGGCTCCCGCGGCACAGCAGGGGATGCTCGCCGCCGGGCTACGGCACGCCGTCACCAAACGGCAGGACGTGGCGCTCTCCTTCGAATTCGCCGGTGAGCCGGCGCGGGAGGTGCGCGCCGTCGTCGTGAACGTGGATCCCGTGCGTGCGGCACCGAAGCTTCTGTTCCTCGCCCTCGACGTGTCGCGCGAGATCCTCTTGCAACAGCGGCTGCTCCAGGCCGACCGGCTCTCGCAGCTCGGCGCCCTGGTGTCGGGCGTGGCGCACGAGCTCAACAATCCGCTGGCCGCGATCGCCGCCTTCGGCGAGGCGCTTGCCCTGGAGCCACATCAGTCGGACCTGCAGGAGAGCGCCGAGGTAATTCGGAGCGAGGCGATGCGCGCCGGTCGCATCGTGCAGACCTTGCTCGACTTCGCCCGCCAGCGGCCGCGCATGCAAACCGCCGTGGACCTCGGGGAGATCGCCGATCGCGTGCTGGCCCTGCAGCGCAGCGCGCTCAAGAAAGCGCGCATCCGCGCCACGATTTCGATTCCCCACGACCTCCCAGCCGTGTCGGGCGACCCGCAGGAGCTGCAACAGGTGATGCTCAACGCCGTGGTGAACGCCGCGCAGGCGATCGAGGGCACGGGTCGTCCGGGCCAGATCGTCATCGCGGGTCGCTCCACCGACCACCACGTGCTGGTGACCGTGGACGACACGGGCCCCGGCGTGCCACCCGAGATCCTCGACCGGGTATTCGAGCCGTTTTTCTCGACCAAAGCAGAGCACGGTACCGGACTGGGGTTGGCGATCAGCTTCGGACTGGTGCGGGGCATGGGCGGTCGCATGTGGATGCAGAACGTCGAAGGGGGCGGGGCCCGGCTGTCGTTCGAGCTGCCCGTGGACGCAGGCAGCCCCGACGCCGCGGCGCGGGCGCCCGGCCGGCCGGCGGGGCAGCGGCTCTCGCTGCTGGTGGTCGAAGACGAGGACGCTGTGCGCCGCGCCATGGCGCTGCTCGCCAAACGGCTCGGCCACGAGGTGACCACGGTCGGCCGGTTCGCCGACGCGACCGAGCGTCTCGCCCAACCGGGCGCGCGCTACGACGCTCTATTGGTGGATGTGCACCTGGACGAAGCGCACACGGGGTTCGACCTGTTCGATCATTTGCGGACCGCAGGTCAGGGGCTCGAGCAGCGCATCGTGTTCACGACGGGGGATTCCATCTCGACCCAGACCCGTGACGCGCTGGAGCGCGCCGCCCGGCCCGTGCTGCGGAAGCCCTTCAGCCTCGACGATCTGCGTGAAATGCTGGAGCGCGTGACCGCCGGCTGACGGCGCGGCGCCCACTCTGTATCCCGTTGTCGTCAAGCGAGGCTTCGGTGCGACAGTGAGAGACCAACCTCTTGGCATGACTCCTGCTTCGTTTCGGATCCGAAGCTTGATCATGAGCGCCTCGCGTGAAGCGGTCTCAGCTAACTTGGATAGACGAAGCAGCGCTGGCCTTGGTCTGGTGGCTCGTTGCCCTGCTGAGTGTCTCGCGGGAGTCGAGCGGCAAGCCCTTCCGACCTGTGCGGTGAGCGGTGGCTGAGCTCCTGGCACGGCTCCGCCGGGTGCCCCGTCGCGTCGTGCACCGACTGTGCCGGCAGCGGGCCCTCAATGCGTTGCGCCGCCGACACCGCTTTGGGTCCCTGCTCGTGGTCTGTCGCGGCAATGTCTGCCGCAGCCCGTTCGCAGCCGCGTTACTGCGCCGGCTCTCCCGGAACCAGCTGCGCGTCGACTCCGTGGGCTTCACGGCCCCCGGTCGGCCGCCGCCACCCGAGGCCGTTGCGGCGGCTGCGCGCCATGGCGTGGATCTCTCCGTCCACCGGTCGCAGCTGGTAACGGCGGAGGCCGCGCGCGCTGCCGACCTCATCGTTGTCATGGACCTCACCCAGCGCCATGAGATCTGCATCCGCTTCGGGCGAACCGAGCGGGACGTGCTGGTCTTGGGTGACCTCGACCCCCAGCCGATCGAGACCCGCATGATCCGCGATCCCATGAGGCAGCCGCTGGCGGTGTTCGAGCAGACCTATGCCCGCATCGAGCGCTGCGTGCGGGAGCTAGCGCGAGCGATTACAGCACTAAGGCCCGAGGCCTGACCCCACCCCGCCCCTGTGTGAGGCCCGTGCAACGCCGCACTGGGGCGCGTCCGCACTGTGGCGACGGAGCAGCAGCAGCGATTTAGTGCTCCATGTTTGGTGAAGGTGTCGCGATACGGTGCTGGGTCGGTTGCGTTCCGCTACCTGCAGGCGGTCCGGTTTTTGCACCTCCGTTCCCGCAAACGTCAAGCTGGAGGAGCCCCGTGGTACGCACCGTTGGTCGAAACTGGTGGGCAGTGGCAGCCGCGATGCTGGCCGTGGCGAGCGCGTGTAACGAGCCACAGAGTCCAGAGCAGCGTCCACAGCTCTTGCTGACAGACGGCAGTACGCTCGCGGTGGACGCCACCACCACGTTTGCCCTCCCCGACGTCAGCAGTACAGGCTCAATGGATCCGGACGGCTATACCGCCTGGGTAGATGGCTCCACCAGCCAGCCGGTCGGGACGAACGGCGTCGTCATGTTCAGCGGGCTAGCCGCGGGCGATCATGAAGTCGCGCTCTACGGCATCGCCCCGAACTGCGCCGTAAGCACGCCGGATAAGGGCGCCAACAACCCGCGGGGCGTTTCGATCCTCGCCGGCGTGGGGGGGTCCGCGGACTTCTCCCTGGCGTGCGGGTCGTGGGGCGAGCTGTTTGTTTCGACCAACACCACCGGCGTGGACCTCCCCGCTGGCGGTTACACGGTCAGCGTGGACGGTGGAGCGAGCCAGACAATCGCGGCGAACGGCAACGTCATGTTCACGCAGCTGTACGCAGCCAGCCATACGGTTGTCCTTTCAGGCGTCGCGGGGAACTGCGCGTTGACCGGTTCGAACTCGCAACAAGTGAACGTGTCGCCGGGCCAGACGGCGGCGATAACCTTTGCGGGGAGCTGCGCTCCAACTGGCTCAGGCAGTGGGACTCTGACGGTCACGACCAGCACAACGGGCTCTAACCCGGATGCCGATGGTTACACGGTGACGGTCGACGGCACCACCAGCCAGGCGATCGCGAGCACCGGCAGCGCTACCTTCGCCGTGCCGGCGGGCGCCAATCCGGTGGCGCTGTCGGGAGTGGCCTCGAACTGCTGGGCGAACGGTGCGAATCAGGGCACGGTCACCGTGCCAGCGGGCGGGACCGGCGCGGCGACCTTCGCCGTGACGTGTGTCGTCCCGGGGTCGCGCGCGAGCGGCACGGGCCAGCTGGGGATGGGCGCTGCCACGCCGCACAACAACGTCCAGACCTTCAACTTCGACGTGCGAGCGGATCTGACGGGGAAGTTCTACATCACCGCCTACGACGACATTCACCCGGACGGGACCATCGCCACGGTATTCGTGGATGCGTCGGCGGACCCCGCCACGTTTTTCAAGGCGTACCGCACCAGTTCGAACGCGTGCAGCGATCCGAGCCACGGTGTCGAGTTCGACGCCCTCGGCAGGGACGGGCCAGACCTGGTGAATGTTACGGGAATCGTGTGCGATGACGGAGCGCAGGGGAGCGGCAGAGACTTCTTCAGCTTCTTCATCATCAAGCCCCAGGCGGCGGGCATCGGCCGTTCGGGCATGGTGACGAGCGGGGATATCGTCAAGAACTGATCCTTCGTGCTCCAGCCCTCCGTTAAGGGTCGGCTGCGCGCGATCCGCGCTCACCCGCTCCTCAACCCGACTGCTTTAATAGAGGGATGGCGCGAGCGGCTCGCCGGCTATCCGGAGGATCCGGAGCACGAGCCCCACCTGGCGGCAGCGATCGAGTGGCTGGTCCGCGCCCAGGACGCGACTCCGGACGGCGGCATCTCGCGCGGGTTCAGCCTTGCCTGGCACCCCTATTTCGGCGGCCGCGGCTGGCAGCCGTCTTACCCGGAGACCACGGGCTACATCATCCCGACCCTGTACGCCGCTGCCAGGCGCCTGGGACGTGCCGAGCTCGCGGCACGCGCCGAGCGCGCAGCACGTTGGGAAATCGAGATTCAGCTGCCCACGGGCGCGATTCGCGGCGGCGTGATCGGCGCGCCGGAATCCCCCGCCGTGTTCAACACCGGACAGGTGCTGCTCGGCTGGCTCGCGGCGTTCGAGGAGACAAGGGAGGGCAGCTTCGCCGACGCGGCCCGCCGCGCCGCTTGCTACCTGGTGGCAACTCTCGACTCGGATGGGTTTTGGCGCAGGGGGAACTCGCAGTTCGCGCGCGCTGACGCGACGCTGTACAACACGCGCACCGCCTGGGCGCTCGCCGAAGCGGGAGCTCGACTGGATGATGGCGGGTTCACCGATGCCGCCGCCCGCAGCCTGCGCGCCGCCGCCGCGCTGCAGACCCAGAACGGCTGGCTGCCTTCCTGCTGCCTCACCGATCCCGAGCAGCCGCTGCTCCACACGCTCGCCTACGCCATCCGGGGATTCCTGGAAGGCGGGCGGGTGCTCGACGACGCGCGTCTGCTCCAGGCGGCGGAGCGCGCAGCTGATGCGCTCCTGGCAACGGTCCGGGCGGACGGCTGGATGCCCGGTCGCTACCGCTCCGACTGGTCTCCCGCGGTGCGCTGGTCCTGTCTCACGGGCCAGGCGCAGATGGCGAACAACTGGATGCGCCTTGCCGTCATAACGGGCGACCCGAAATGGCTCGAGCCCGTGCCCGCCGTCTTGCGCTTCCTCAAGCGCACGCAGAACCGGCACAGTCGTGAGCCCGGCGTGCGGGGCGGGATCAAAGGCTCATGGCCGGTGGGCGGCGACTACGGAGCGTACGAGGTCCTGAACTGGGCGACCAAGTTTTTTGCGGACGCCCTGATGCGGCACGAGGCCGTGGAGACCCACGACCTCGGTGCCACGTCACCGGTTTCTGTGCTGGCTTAACGGCGCGTCACGGCAACAGCGTAGGGGTTTGCGCGATCGCCACCACACCCCAGCACGCTACGCTCGCGTCGCGTTCCACCGCGCACGCAAATGTGGGGTCTGAGTTCCCCGCACTGACCTGGGTGAAGGTACCAACCGGTGGCGTCGCCTGGCCGTAATAGTTGTCTCCCCAGCAGACGAGCGTGCCGCCGGTCTTGAGCCCGCAGGTGTACCAGAATCCCGCGCTTACCTGGGTGAAGGCGCCCGGCGGTGGGGTCACCTGTAAGAGTGAGTTGTCCCCCCAGCAGACGACGGTGTTGACGGTCTTCAGGATCCCGCAGGTATGGAAGCCGCCGGCGCTCACCTGATTGAACACGAGCGGTGGAGGCGACGCTTGGAGTGCGCTGTTGTCGCCCCAACAGGCCACGGTGCCGTCAGACTTGAGCCCGCAGGTGTGTTGGTATCCTGCGCTTACGAGCGTGAACGCACCGGGCGGGGGCGTCGCTTGGCCGTACGTATTGTCTCCCCAACAGGCAACCGTGGAGTCGGCTTTAACCCCGCACGTGTGCCGATATCCCGCGCTGACGTGCGTGAACGGGCCGGGCGGGGGCGTCGCTTGGCCGTACGTATTGTCTCCCCAGCACTGGAGCGTGCCGTCCATCCTGAGCCCGCAAGCGTCTGAGCCTCCGGCGCTCACCTCGATGAACGTGCCTGTCGGCGGCGTCAGGTTCCAGCAGGTGAGCGTGTTATCGGTGTTGAGGCCGCAGAACGAGGGGGACCCTGCCACGCTCACTTGAGTGAGCGCGTACTCAGGCGGTGTAGCCTCCAGCCAACCGTTGAAGCCCCAGCAAGCGACCGAGCCGTCCGTCCTGAGCCCACAGGTGTGGGAGCCCCCGGCGCTCACCTCGGTGAACGCGCCCGCCGGCGGCATCGCCTGGCCCCACTTGTTGGACCCCCAGCATGCGACCGTGCCGTCAGTCTTCAGCCCGCAGGTATGGTCCTGCCCGGCGCTCACCTGAGTGAACGTATCTGCCGGCGGCGTGGCTTGACCGTCGGTGTTGTCGCCCCAGCACACCGCCGTTCCCTCGGTCGTGAGCCCACAGGTGTGCAAGCCGCCCGCGCTCACCTGGAGGAAGGTGCCCGCCGGCGCTGCCGCCTCCCCGTAGTCGTTATTCCCCCAGCAGGCGACGGTTTCGTCGGTCTTCACCCCGCAGTTGTGGCCGCCCCCAGCACTCACCTGAGTGAACGCGCCCGCTGGCGGTGTTTGGGGCCAAAAAACGCCGCCCCAGCAGGCAACTGTACTATCGGTCTTGATCCCACACGTCTGTACATATCCCGCGCTCACCTGGGTGAAAACGCCCACCTGCGTCGACGACTGCCCCCAATCGTTAGAGCCCCAGCAGCCGATCGTGCCGTTCGTCTTGAGGCCGCAGGTGTGGTACTGCCCGGCGCTCACCTGGGCAAAGTTGCCTGCCGGCGGCGTCGCCTGGCCGTGTGAGCCGTCATCGAAGTTGAAGTTGTTGCCCCAGCAGGCGAGGGAGCCGTCGGTGCGAAGCGCGCAGGTGTGTTCGTACCCCGCGCTCACCTGCACCACGGTGCCGGGCGTGAGCAGAACAAATTGAGGGCGCCCGGGCCGAGCGGCCGAAGGGTCCGTCACGTCGCTCTCGCAGCCCGCGAGGAAGGCGACGCCGAGTAGGATCGGCACGCGGACGCATCGCTTCAGGATCGTCATCGCCATCGCTGCCTTCGATCTCTCCAAATCTGTCAAACCACTCGGTCAGAACCCGCCGGCCAAGACACGAGGCCACACTCGCCCGCCACGAGCCACTTCTAAGGCAGTGCTCGCGACCGCGAAGCGGTGGCGGATCGGGATCGTGGTTCCCGGCAGCAGCCGGAACTGCAACGTGCCCATGCCCGCGCCGCCGCGGCTATCCGTCACGGTGACGGTGAGCGTGTAGACGCCGGGCGTGGCGTAGCTGTGGGTGGCCGTCGCGGAGCCCGAGCCGCTCGTCTCCGTCACGGCGGCGGCCGACGACGAGGCGCCGTCGCCCCAGTCCATGAGCGCTGTGTGGGAGTCCGTGATGTCAGCATCGCTGAGGTCCGCCGTCGCGGTAACGGTCCTGCCCAGCGGACCTGAGCCAGCGCGGGTCGCGATAGAGCCGACCGCGGGCGGCCGGTCGGGAGTTTGCGCGACCGCAACCTGGCCCCAGCAGGCCACGCTCGCGTCGCGTTCCAGCGCGCACGCCGAATAGGCCCCGGCGCTCACCTGGGTGAACTCGCCCGCTGGCGGCGCCGACTCCGATCCCCAGCAGGCGACGGCGCCGTCGGTCTTGAGCCCGCACGTGTAGCCGTGCCCCGCACTCACCTGGGTGAACGCGCCCACTGGGGGCGTCGCCTGACCAAAACGGTTGTCGCCCCAGCAGACGACGGTGCCGTCGATCTTGAGCCCGCAGCTGTGCAGGGTCCCGGCGCTTACCTGGGTGAATGCGCTCACCCGTGGTGTTGCCTGCCCGTAGTCATTGCGCCCCCAGCAGGCAAGTGTCTCGTCCGCCTGGAGCGCGCAGGTGTGATAGCCCCCCGCGCTTACCTGGGTGAACGCGCCCACCGGCGGCGTCGCCTGCCCGTAAGAGTTGTCGCCCCAGCAGACGACGGCGCCGTCGGGCGTGAGGCCGCAGTCGTGCGCCTGCCCGGCGCTCAGTTGGGTGAACGTGCCCATCGGTGGCGGCGCGTAGTACCCCCAGCACACGACGGTGCCCTCGATCTTGAGCCCGCAGGTGTGGGAGCCTCCCGCATCCACTTGGGTGAACGTGCCCGCAGGCGGCGTCGCCATGCCAAAACTGTCGTCACCCCAGCACGCCACGGTGCTGTCGGATTTGAGCGCGCAGGTATGGGACCCGCCCAAGCTCGGGCCCCCCACGTTCACCTGGGCGAACGTACCCGTCGGCGGCGTCGCTTGCCCGTAGAAGTTCTGGCCCCAGCAGACCACGGCGCCGTCGGTCTTGAGCCCGCAGGCGTGCCAGGACCCGGCGCTCACCTGAGTGAACGCGTCCGCTGGCGGTGTCGCCGCGTAATACCCCCAGCACACGACGGTGCGGTCCGTCTTGAGCCCGCAGGTGTGGATGCCCCCGGCGCTCACCTCAAGGAACGCATCCGCCGGCGGCGTCGCCTGTTGGTAGGAATTCGATCCCCAGCAGACGAGTGTCCTGTCAGTCTTGACGCCGCAGGTGTGGCTCCCGCCTGCGCTCACCTGACTGAACGAGCCCGCGGGCGGTGTCGCCTGGCCGGAGTAATTGTTCCCCCAGCAGGCGACGGTGCTGTCGGTCTTGATCCCGCAGGTGTGGGCGCCTCCTGCGCTCACCGCGGTGAAAGCGCCCGCGGGCGGTGTGGCCTGGCCGGAGTAATTGTTCCCCCAGCAGACGAGGGTGCCATCGGTCTTGAGCCCGCAGGTGTGG
>Ga0066670_10000280_pt1 | contig 13909 bp, 11 predicted proteins | sample GraSoiAngelo_119_FD_66459 | JGI IMG/M metagenome (GOLD analysis project Ga0066670, IMG submission 66459) | Grasslands soil microbial communities from the Angelo Coastal Reserve, California, USA - 14_0919_05_20cm | ecosystem: Environmental > Terrestrial > Soil > Grasslands | place: USA...
TGTGATCGAGCGCGAAGGCATGCGCAACGCATCCAGCGTGGGCGAAAAGCTGAAGCAGCGGATGTCTACGTGGATCCAGAAGTATCCGATAGTCGGAGATGTTCGCGGAAAAGGACTCATGCTTGCTGTCGAGATCGTGAAGGACAAGCAAAGCAAAGCTCCGGTATCGAAAGTGCGCGATCGCATCGTAGAGCTTGCGTTTGAAAATGGAGTGCTTCTCCTCGGTGCCGGCGAGACATCCATCCGGCTGTCGCCGCCGCTAATCATTACGCAAGAGCAGGGCGATTACGCGCTGGATGTGCTTGAGAAGTGCCTCGGGCAGGTAGGCTAGTTTCTTGTCATTCCCAAGCCGCTGCGGTTGCGGCGAGGAATCCCTACTGAACCCACGCAGCATGAGTTAATGTAGGGATTCCTCTCCGTCCGCCGCAGCGGATGGTTGAATGACGCAAGGGAATACATGCTCCTTCGCTCCACACTCCGCGCTCTCGACAACTTCACCGCCCGCTTGGGCCGCACGCCGGAACGACCTGCGCACCTCGTCGCAGGCGCACGCGGCGAAGACGAAGCCTACTTCCACCTCCGCAAGCTTGGATACACGATCGTCGCCCGCGACTACCGCTCTCCGAGACGTCCCGGCGACATCGACCTGATTGCCTGGGACAAGGAAACCCTCTGCTTCGTCGAAGTCAAAACGCGCAGCAGCCGCAGCTTCATGCCGGCTGAGGCCGCAGTCGATGAGGAGAAGCGCGAGACGCTCTCCGCCCTGGCCCGCGAATTCCTGCGCAACCTTGTTCATGTGCAACAAAAGTCGCCGGAGTTCCGTTTCGATGTAATAAGCGTTTACCTCGAAAGTAACCGCAGCGGGATAACTCTGTTCAGAGACGCGTTCCGTATGTCATAAAATGAACCTTCGCTTCTGGGAGAGGACCCGATTTGCCCGAACTGAGGAAGGACCCCGTCACCGGACGCTGGGTCATTATCGCGACCGATCGCGCGCGCAGACCAACTGATTTCATCCGACACACCGTAGTTCTCAAGGGTGGATTCTGTCCCTTTTGTCCTGGCAATGAATCCAAGACTCCGCCTGAGATCCTCGCCTTTCGTCATGGGCAAGGCGAACGGGACAAGCCCGGCTGGTCTGTCCGCGTGGTTCCCAACAAGTATCCGGCACTGGGGATCGAAGGAAACCTGGACCGCCGTGCGGACGGCATGTACGACCGCATGAATGGCATCGGCGCACACGAAGTGATCATCGAGACGCCGAATCATTACGAGACCTTCACCACCATGCCTGCAAAGAGCATCGAAAATGTGCTCGGGGCCTTCCGCGATCGCATCGTCGATCTCAAGCAGGATCGCCGTTTCAAATACATTCTCATCTTCAAGAACCATGGCGAGCCGGCCGGCGCGACGCTTGAACATCCGCACTCACAATTGATCGCGCTGCCGATTGTTCCTCGCCACGTGCTGGAGGAGCTTGACGGCTCAAGGCAGTACTACGATCTGAAGGAACGCTGCATATTCTGCGATATCGTTCACGAGGAGAGCTCCGACGATGAAGCGCGTCTTGTGGCCGAAAACCGCGGCTTCGTGACTGTCTCGCCATATGCTTCCCGGTTCCCTTTTGAAACTTGCATCCTTCCCAGGAATCACGAAGCATCCTTCGAGAACATCAGTTCGGGCGACTTCGCCAGCCTGGCACAGATGATCAGACTGGTCATCGGCAAGATGGACGCGGTGCTCGAACGTCCTGCGTACAACATGGTGCTCCACACGGCGCCGCTCGCAGCGCAGGAACATGCCGACTATTATCACTGGCACATAGAACTGATTCCCAAATTGACAAAGGTTGCTGGATTTGAATGGGGGACGGGTTTCTATATCAATCCCACGTCGCCAGAGGAAGCAGCCAGGTATCTGCGAGAAGCAGTCGTTGAGACAGCGGAGCTGGCGGGAACGCGGTAAGTTTCTCTTGAACCACCTGCGGCCGCCCGGGGCCGGGCGTTTGCTGATCGTCCAAAAATCGAAATCAACAATATATTTTTTTTGGATGCAGATTGATGTTACGTAATTAAAACGCGCGCGAGGTGCGCGTGTCGGTGCCTTCGACATGAGTTCTTGATCTAACCGCCACTTAACAACTTCTTCACCGTTTCGCTCACAACTTTTCCATCCACGCGAGTACCCGACGCAGCGAACTTTGCCATCGCGTTCTTCATCACCGTTCCCATGTCCTTCATTGTAGGCGATCCCATTTCGGAACTGGTCGAACGAACAACGGCCGTGATCTCCTCCGCTCCCGCTGCCTTCGGCAGATATCCCTCGATCATGGTGATTTCGGCAGCCTCCTTATCAGCAAGCTCCTTGCGTCCGCCCTTAGTAAACTGCTCGATTGAGTCCTTGCGCTGCTTGATGAGCGTATTCAGGATCGCCATGGCCTCCTGATCGTCGAGCGGGCCGCGCTTGTCGATTTCCTTGTTCTTGAGCGCAGACTTCACCATGCGCAACGTGCTCAAGCGATGCTCCTCGCGGGCTTTCATCGCAGCAGTAATGTCCTGGGTAATGCGTTCGGAGATGGTCAAAGTGGCTCCTGAATTACAAAGCTCACGCCAGTATAGCGATGCGAGGAGCGCCGAAGGGGCGGCATTGACTTTGATCTGCTCCGAGATTGACTGGATTAATAGAATTTGTTTGGGATTTACTCACCGGCTAAGCCCAGCGTCGCCACGGCTGGCTCAGGCAGGTCATCGAACCGGAGCGCTGGCGCGTCGATTGTGGCGGTGCGCCGGCCTCGCCAGACCAGGACCGCGAGCAGCGCAGTCACGAGTGTCGCCCGCACTGGATTCGCTCCTCCGATAGCCTCAAGAGCCGTCAGCACCGTCGTGATTACGAAGACTACAAACCAGTAAATGATCCCGGTGTGCAGGATGTTTCGTTTGCCCGGAAGATAAGAGCAGGTAAGAGGAATGGTGTCGCTGTTTTCCAGCTCATGTTCGATGATGAGAAAGCCAATGAGTCCGGCAAAGGCAATGCCGTAGACACCGCGCCAAGGCGCCATTGCGACCAGCAGAAACGGAGCCGTTGCTGCCATAGCCGGCAACAATGCAAATCCGAGATAGATGAGCCGGACCGCTCTTCTTCGTTCCGAAATCGCATTCTGCGCGGCCAGACGAAACAGCCAGTTGGCACGAAGATCTACGGGAATGCGAAATGCATAACGCAATCCGGTAAAGAGGAAAAAGAAGAGCATCAGCGGGAGCGCAAAAACAGCATCCAAGGCCGCTCCGCGATGAATCAGTCCTTTGTTCAGAGCGCCGCTGAGAATGACTCCGATACCGCTCTCCAGCACCAACGCGCAGCCCACGCCGGCATAGACAAGACGAATCATTCTGTGCTGCTTCATACGATCGAGCGATCGCAGCGTAAAAAGCAATATGGCCGACTCTCGGGAATCCCGTGACATTCGCTCGGCGATCCACTCAATAGCCTTGAATCGCGAACGCCGTGTCTGCACTTCCGATTCGAAGATTCGTCGCGCATAGCGCTGGTGAGCAATAGCGCTGACCAGGATCGTGCCTGCGACAACACAGAGCGAAGCTACTGCGCCGCGTGCGGCAAGAAGACTGTCGTAAGCATCCGCCCGGCCCAGCAACTTTTCGTATAGGGAGAAGTACCAGAGCGGCGGCGCGTATACGCTCCATGCTGGACGAAAATCGACCCAGGAAATCGCGTTTGGCAAATCGAGGGCCCAGGGTATGGCGCACAAGATCGCAACCAATAGCAGCGACTGCGCCGAAACCGAAACCCTCGCATACCAGCGCAGGGGCACACAGTTCATCAGCAACACTTGCAGCAGCGCCAGCGCAAAAACCACGAAGATCCCGGAGCAGAACGCTGCCATCACCTGAGCTGCCATCTCTAGCCACGCGGGTGCAAGATCGTGGTTCCCTGAAATTACAGACGCGAAGGAGAAGGCACAGGGAACTGCCAATAACCCGATTACCAGGAAGGACAAAGCCGAGAGGGTCGTCAACTTGGCAAAGTAGATCTGCGACAGCTTGAGGGGAAGCGGACGAAGAATCAGGTAGTCCTCCCGATTGGGGAACAACGAATCCCAGCGGAATGTAACCAGTGCGGCAATGCCCAGCATGGTCATCACCACGAAGAAGAGCTGATCAGAATAGACAGCCCGGCGATACAGGTCAGTGTCCGGACCAAGAGCCAGGTACTGATATTTCTTGTAATAGAGCTTGGGAACAATGAAACCAATCGAGGCGACGCCGGCCAGGCACGTGATTACCACACGTCGCAGATCGTCAGCCGAGGTGATGAGATCGCTCTCGAAGAGCTGCCGCGCATAATGCCGGTGCAGCTCAAACAGAGCGCCATGGGTAGCCTCGAGCCATGCTTTGTAGCGTTCGCGCACACTTAACCCCGCATTACTGCAATCATCTGCGAAGCCACGGCACTCGCATCTTCATGCATCACGAGTTGCGCAAAAACGTCCTCGAGTGAAGCAGACGATCGCAAATCGCGAAGGCGTGCGACCGAATCGTGGGCGACAACCCGCGCGCGATGCAAAATCACAACCTCCGAGCACACTTTCTCGACAACCTCCAGCACGTGCGAGCTGTAAAGGATCATCTTCCCTTCCGCCGCCAGAGCCTGAAGAAGAGTGCGAACGATAAGAGCTGCAGTCACATCAAGCCCGGAGAAGGGCTCGTCAAGAATCAGGACTTCGGGATCGTGAAGGAGCGCTGCTGAGAGTAGTACCTTCTGCCGCATGCCTTTCGAATACGACGACATCTGCGTGTCGCGGAATTCCGACAGTCCGAAGAGATCGAGCATCGCGTCGATCTTGCGCTCGAGAGTTGTCTTTTCCATTCCGCGCAAACGACCGACCAGCTGCAGGTACTCGCATCCTGTGAGATGTGTGTACAGGTAGGGTTCTTCGGGAACATAGCCGAAGAGGCGGCTGAACCAGAGCCGGTTTTTTGAGACGTTCTCACCACGAAAGAAGATCTCTCCCTCAGAGGGTTCGATCAATCCGGTCAACATCTTTACAGTGGTGCTCTTGCCCGATCCGTTCGGGCCCAGGTATCCGAGAATTTGACCCGGACGGATGGTAAAGCTCACATTCTCAACCGCGGAGATCGCAGAGTAACGCTTCGTGAGATTGCGAACTTCGAGCATATGAGAGCCATAGACACCAGTTTGAGGAAGGCGGTTCCGATGAATTTAGCTATTTATTTGGAAGTGAGATACGTGTGAGTGATGCGGTCATGCCAGCAGAGGCGATCTTCGTCGATCAGTGCCCAGGCAAATCCCATTCCCATTGCGGCATACGATAGGACAGTCGCCAGCGCACGCCAGCGCATGCGGTTTCGTGAGGGAGTCTGATTCAGGAAAGTAGTGACTCGCAATCCAGAGGCTCGCATTCCTGCGGTCCCGCGTCCGAGAGAGAGCGTGAGCAAGTAGTAAATCGTCAGTAGCAGGGAGCCGCAGATGGCGATGCTCTCGATCAGAGGCTTCGTCATTGGCAACGAGTTCGCGAAGAACTCGGCCGTGATTCCGAAAAGTCCCATAGCCGCGATCAGGATCGCAGAGTCCACAGCGGCTGCGTATGCGCGTTGTTCGAGTGGAGCTGTCTGCAGCGGAGTCTCGAGTTCGTCGAGTGAAAAATGCGTTGGCTGGGCAGGAGCAATCTCGATCTCAATCAGATGACTTGGGGGCGGAGGCGGCAATTCCTCCATTGCCTCAAAGATTCTCAACTGATCAACGACCGGCTCGGCTAACTCATATTGCCGCGGTTGCATGCGCGGGAACTGGATGATCTTGGGCACAGGCCCGTTGATTCGCGGGAAAGGCGCGAGTGGCGGACGTTCGGAGAGCGTAGCGGCCAATGAGTCGCTGGTCTCATGGATCTGGGAAGCGGGCGGAAGAGGGGCTTCTTCGGCCTGGCGAGAAACCGCTTTCGGTTCTGCGCTGCGCGAATTCTCAATGGCGGCGGTTGAAGCAGGCGCAGGAGCGGTTGCGAGCATGCCTTCTTCCCAACGCCAGCTTGAATGACGCGCACTGGCGGTCGAAGGCTCTCCAATCTGCAGTGGACTTTGTTCATCGAACTCGAGCTGTGGCGAGTTGGGATCGAGTCTCTGCCGTTTCCGAACTTTGTGAGCGCGGACCTGGAGGGAAACCTGGCGGCGCCAATCCTGCGAGGGCACCGGAGCGCCGGAGCAGGCGCAAGAGCAATCGCTACCACATCGCGGACAGGCCATACTGGGTGTTGGAGGTTGCGGCAGGCACGCGTGCCAGTTTTTGCACGCGTCTCATCCGGCATGCTAATTTCAGCGATTCGGATGAATTTCCGCCGCAATGTCTTTGTTAACACGGCACTAGCCGTTTGTCAGGTGCTACTGCTGGTTCCGTTCATGCGAAGCGACTCGCTGGCCGCCTCCGGTTCTCCGGCGGGCGCGCGAAATGCGACGGATCCCCAATCCACCCAGACACACCCACAAGCCCAACCACCCGAGGCCAAAGGTCGCGCGGCAGCAACACTGAAATATCGAGACGAACTCGTTTATATCGTGGCCGATCAGTTCGAGCAGTCGGGAACGACTTACATGCTGCATGGTGACGCGCAGATAGATTTTCGCGATTACGTCCTCTACGCAGACGAGATTAGCTATAACTCAAATTCGGGAGAAGCCACGGCCACGGGCCATGTGAAATTGCAGGGTGGAGAGTACAACGTCCACATGGAAGCGTCGCGGGCCGAATACAACATTACAGATGCCACCGGCAAGTTCTACGACGTGCACGGAACCACAGGACTGAAGCTGGGATCGCGCCGCGCGATTCTCACCAGTTCGAATCCATTTACTTTTTCTGGAAAAGTGGTTGATAAAGTCGGACCGAATCGCTTCGTGGTTCACCATGGTTCGGTTACTTCCTGCGAGCTGCCGCATCCGAAGTGGACCTTCACGGCCGAACGCATCAATTTTGATATCGGCGGACTGGCGAAGCTTCACCATTCCACCTTCCGCTTGCGCAGCGTCCCTGTGCTTTACCTGCCGTTTGCCGAGCATCCGGTAGAGCAACTTGGCCGACAATCGGGATTCCTGATTCCCAGCTTCGGGCAGTCATCGGTGAAAGGAACAATCTTCGGGGACTCCTATTTCTGGGCTATCAACCGCAGCATGGATGCCACGCTCGGCCTGGAATATTTCTCGAAGCGCGGCTTCGCTCAGCATGCAAATTTTCGCGCGCTCACCAGCGACAACTCTCATATCACAGCCACGTATTTCGGAGTCATCGATCGCGGCCTGGGGCCGACGCACATCGATCAGGGCGGCGAAGACGTCAAGATCCAGGCGGAACAGTATTTTCCTCAGAATGTGCGAGCCGTAGCGAACGTGGAATACCTGAGCAGCTATCTATTCCGCGTCGCCTTTGCTGAGAACTTCCAAACAGCGGTTAATTCCGAGGTGAAGTCCGACGTCTTTGCCAGTCGCAACGACAATGGCTACGCGCTCGGAATCCTTGCCCAGCGCTACCAGAATTTTCAGAGCACGAATAACGGAGACTCGTTCAGCATCCTGCACGTGCCGAGCATCGATGCCTCCTCAGTTGATCGGCCGCTGTTTGGCACGCCTCTCCTGTACGGATTCGACGTTGCCGCGACCGGGCTTTCTCGCCGCAGTCCGACTTTCAGTTCGGCAAACCTTGTGGCGCGGCTGGATGCACATCCCCGGCTTGCTCTGCCGGTGTTTCTGCGAGGCTGGACATTCCGTCCGGGAGTTGCTGTACGCGACACGTTCTACACGCAGCACAAGACTCCGGAAACCGCCTTTGCCATCGGCTCCACCATCAACGATGCCTTGAACCGCAAGGATTTCGAAGGCGAATTGGAAGTCCGTCCGCCGCGCCTGGAAAAGATCTATCAAAAAGGCATCTTTGGCAAAGCCCTGAAGCACACGATTGAGCCGAGCATGACCTACCACTATGTGTCGGGAGTGAACAACTTCCTCGGCGTGATCCGCTTCGACAGCACCGACATCGTCAGCGATACAAACGAAGTGGAGTATGGGCTCACGAATCGCATTTATGTGAAGCCCCGAAATCAGAAATGCGAGAACAATGATCCGGACGCGCCCTGCTCCCGTGTTCCCACAGAACTCCTGACTTGGGAAGTTGCGCAGAAGTACTTTATCGACCCATATTTTGGCGGCGCCTTGGTGCCCGGAGTACGCAACGTTCTACAGACGACAGTCGAGTTTTCAGGCATCGCCTTCCTCACCGAAACGAGAGTGCTCTCGCCGGTTACGTCGAGGCTGCACATTCGCACCAGTCAACACACTGATCTTCAGTGGCTCTTCGATTACGATCCCAAAAAGGGACGCATTAACGCGAGCGATGTATTCCTGGACTATCACGTTGGCCCCTATTTTTTTGGCGGGAACCACGCACTCTTGCATGCTCCCGGCGAGGTGTTTCTCTCCAGCCCAACCCCCACAGTAGAGAAGTTCAATCAGTTTCGACTCACCGCAGGATTCGGTCATCCTTCGCGCCGTGGGATCAGCCTGGCCGGCAACGTTGGCTATGATCTGAACCTTACGTCGCTCCAGTACACCGCGGTGCAAACCTCCTACAACTGGGACTGCTGCGGACTCAACTTTGAATACCGCCGGTTCGTGCTGGGACCGGTGCGCAATGAAAGTCAGTACCGCTTCGCCTTCAGTCTCGCCAACATCGGGACCTTTGGTAACCTCAGGCGCCAGGAGCGCGTCTTTTAGCGCATTTTCTGCATGAGATAATCGAAGAGGCGCTCTGCCATCTTTGAGGTCCGTCGTTTGTTCAAATTTCGACTATTTGCTGTCTCTACTCTGTTATGCACGCTCGGCTGCTCTGCGCAGTCGGCTAAGCCCGCGGACGAAAACGCGGCGGTAAATCGCCGGATCGAACAAAAGGTTCGGAGCACCTTCAGCCTGCCACCATCCATCCAGGTGGGCATTGGCAAACGAGAAGCCAGCGAGATGCCGGGCTATGACAAAGTTCCAGTGACGCTTTCGCGTGATGGCCGCACCAGCTCGCACGATTTCTTAGTGTCTAAGGACAACAAGACGCTGATCGAGTGGCAGAAGCTCGACATCAGCAAAGACGTGATGGAATCCATCAACGTTGCTGGACGTCCGGAGCGCGGCAACAAAGAAGCTAAGGTCGTCATCGTTAACTACGACGACTTCCAGTGTCCGTTTTGCTCGAAGATGCATCAGACACTATTCCCTGAGCTGATGAAGACCTATGGGAATCAGGTGAAGATCATTTACAAGGATTATCCTCTGATTTCACTCCATCCCTGGGCGATGCATGCCGCCGTTAACTCCAATTGCCTGGCTGAGCAGAACAACGACGCCTACTGGGAGTTCGCCGACTACACTCACGCTAATCAGAAGGAGATCAGCGGCGAAAAACGGGATGTCAAGGAAGAGTACGCAAAGCTCGACCAGATAACTTCCGACATCGGCAAGAAACACAGACTGGACGCGACCCAACTGAATGCGTGCGTGAAAAAGCAAGATGAGGCGCAGGTACGCGCCTCCATGGCCGAGGCCGACAAGATGGGCGTGGAAGCAACGCCTACTCTGTTCGTGAATGGGGAACAGCTTGCCGGAGCTCAGCCCGAGGCAGTGTTGCGCGATGTGATCAATCGAGCCCTGAAGGACGCTGGACAGACACCTCCACCGGCGCCCGCGCCGACTGCCGCCGCTTCATCCCCGCCGGCTTCGGCTAATCCTGTGCCTAAGAACAGCGATCAATAGGCGGCAATCTCAGGCTCTCTGATAATTTGTAATGGAGTAATGAGGGGCGAAATATCGCGACCGAGATCCCGGCCGATTACGCGGTCGCAAATTACACAATTCCAGAACCGCTCTGTACAATTCCCCTCATTCGTCCCATGGAACCTCCAAAGTGTGGAGCTCGACCTTTGAAATTTCCCGTCCAGTTTTATTTTCCAGTCCTGATTTTGTGCGCGATTCTCTCTGGCTGCGGTGACTCGCAGCATGGCTCTGACATGATGGCAAAAGTAAACGGGCGGGCCATCAGCCGGTCTGAGGTGGAGAAGTACTACCAGAACCAATCGGCCAATGCCGGGCAAAAGCCAATCGGCGAACAATCTGAGAGCCTTCGGCTGAATATCCTGAAACAGCTGATCGATCAGGAGATCATGATGCAGCGTGCAGAAAAGCTTGGTCTGCTCGCTACCGACGATGAAGTTGACCGCAAGCTGAACGAGCTTAAGGCTCCTTATACCAAAGAGCAGTTCGATCAGAAGCTGAAGGACAGCCACATGTCGCTGGACGATCTTAGACGCGATGTGCGGCGCAATCTCACCATTGACAAGGTCCTGAACAAAGAGATCACGTCGAAGATCAACATCAGCGACAAAGAGATTACCGACTTCTACAACGCCAACAAGGCGCAGTTCAACTTGATTGAGCCGCGCTATCATCTGGCGCAGATCGTCGTCACCTCTCAGCCGGCGCAGCAGGTCAGCAATCTGAAGAACGACAAAGCGCAGAACGAAGGTGACGCGCACAAAAAGATCCAGATGATCGAGAACCGGCTGGAAAGCGGCGACGACTTTTCGCAAGTTGCGATGAATTACTCGGAGCAACCCGACACGGCAGGCAATGGCGGCGATATGGGCATGATCTCGGAATCGCAGCTGCGCACGAATCCGGAAATTTACGCTGCGGTTTCAAAGCTCAAGCCGGGCGAGATAAGTCATCCTCTTCCCATGGTCGATCCCGCCACGAAGAAGACGATCGGCTACAGCATTGTCCGCCTGATCTCGAAAGAACCTGCTGGTCAGCGCGAATTGAACGATCCGCGCGTGCAGCAGTTCATCCGCGAGCAATTGCGCGATGGGCGCGAGCAGTTGCTCAAGGCGGCCTACTACGACGTCGTGCACAATGAAGCGAAGATTTCCAACTACTACGCTGACGACCTGCTGAAGAACGTCAAGTGATCCGCTACGGAATCCTTGGTTTCGGCCTGCATGCGGTCAGGCGCCTCATGCCCGGTTTTTCGCAGGCCAAGCACTGCACCGTCACCGGCCTGTGGCGGAGAGATCAGCGGAAGGCCCAGGAAGCGGTAAAGCAATACAGTAAATTCCCACTTCGGTCCTACGACTCTCCGGAAGCTCTTTGCTCGTCGGCGGAAGTTGATGCAATCTTCGTCGCCTCCCCCGACGCCCTCCACCTGCCGCATGTGCTCATTGCGCTCGACCACCGCAAGCCAGTGCTGTGCGAGAAGCCGATGGCCATGAACTCCGCAGAGTGCGAGCACATGGTAGCTGCGGCGGAACGTGCTCACGTGCCATTGGGAGTCGCGCAGAATTTTCGCTTCGAGCCCAGCGTCAATCGACTTCGCGAGATTGTTGCCGCCGGCACGATCGGCAAGCCCTTGCTGGCTCGTTCCGAATTTCATTACTATATGCGCCAGCATCCAAGAACATGGATTACCGATCCGAGCCTTGCCTGCGGCGGTCCGGTGGGCGATGTGGCCGTGCATTGCATCGACGCGCTTCGCTACATTCTGCAGGATGAAGTGCGCGCGGTATTCGCTCGCGCACTCTACGACAAAGACTCCGGAGCCGTCGAATCGGCGGCGACGTTGTTGCTTGAGTTTCAAATTGGAACGCTCGCCCATGTCACCGTCTCTACCCGCGCCGAGTATCGCACGCCGCTATGGATCACAGGAGAGAAGGGACTCGCCGGCGCCGAAGATGCTCTTACCGTCGACCACGCGATCTCCTTGCACACCCAGCCTATTGGCGGCCAACTCTCCACCGAACATATTTCCAACGACACAACCTATGCGGACCAGGTGGATGCGTTTGCACTTCATGTGGAGCGCGGGATTCCCTTTGTAGCGCCGGGAATTGAAGGATTACGGAATCAACGAGTGCTCGACGCAGCGTACACGAGCATTAAGAAGGGGACACGCGAAGTGTTGTGAATCTCGCATACTTTCAACTGTTGCTGGTGAAGGACCAGAGAGGCGAAACGCTCACTCAATCACCGCCAGCACATCGCCTGCGTTCACGGCTGCTCCTTCAGCCGCAAGCACCTTCGCAACTCGACCTTTCTTGGGTGATTTCAATTCATTCTGCATCTTCATCGCTTCAATTACGATGATGCCTGCGCCTTGTTCTACTTCGGTACCCAGCGGGGCAACTACGCGAACTACTTTTCCCGGCATTGGAGCAGTGATCTTCCTGGCCCCATCGTGCGCTCCAAGGCGAGCACGCCGTGTGCGCCAGGATCGGGGATCGCGTACCTCGACGGAATAGCGAATGCCTCCGATGGCGACCTGCTGCTGTGCAGGATTGGCAACGATCTCGTAAGACTCTCCGCCCATCAGCATGGACAGCACGCCGGCAGCGGTGTTTGCAGCGTTGACAGCGACAGCCTCGCCGTTCACACGGCCTGTCCAGCTTCCTGTTTCGGTCTGCTCCAGCTCGACGCGGTAGTCGTGGCCGTTGACGGTTACCTCGAATGTCATCGCTCGCGCAGCGCCTCGTGGCGGGCGACGCGCTTCCATCCATTGCCCGCCGAACGATGGCTGCCATTCACGCCGTTATTTGTGCTTGAAGCTTTGCCATTGCGCGTCGATTGCATCAGCGCCGCAGCGATAGCGGCGACTCTCTCGCCGTTGCCGTTCAAGGGCGACACCGCCTTACGCCGATTTTCGATAAGACGATCGAGATACCCTGTATCGATTTTTGCGGCGATGAAATCATTCTCCTCGAGAATCTCTCGGAATAATCCCAGGTTGCTGGCGATTCCGCCAACGAAGTATTCGTTCAATGCCCGCTGCAATCGCCGGATCGCCTGCTCGCGTGTAGGCGCGTACGCAATCAGCTTTGCCAGCATAGGATCGTAATCCAGCGGCACAGTCCAGCCTTCGTAAATGCCGCTGTCCTCCCGGATTCCCGGACCAGAAGGAAGCAGCAAGCGAGTGATCTTTCCCGGCGAGGGAAAGAAGTTATTGTCAGGATCCTCTGCGTAGATCCGCACTTCGATTGCGTGTCCGCGCAACTGCAGATCGCTTTGCGTAAACGGGAGCTTCGCGCCTGCGGCAATCAGAATTTGCAGGTGAACGAGATCCAGGCCGGTAACCAGCTCCGTCACCGGATGCTCCACCTGCAGCCGAGTGTTCATCTCCAGGAAGTAAAACTTCTTGTCCTGATCAACCAGAAACTCGACTGTACCCGCGTTGGAATATCCGGCCGCTCGCGCCAGAGCCACAGCGGTCTCACCCATCGCTTGACGCATGGCCGCATCGACCACGGCGGAAGGCGCCTCTTCAATGACCTTCTGGTGGCGTCTTTGTACCGAGCATTCACGTTCCCCGAGATATACAAGATTGCCGTGCTCGTCGCCGAGAACCTGGATCTCTATATGGCGAGGCTGGACGATCAGCTTCTCGATGTACACGTCGCTGTTGCCAAACGCACGCAGCGCCTCGCTTTGGGCCGCTGTGAATGCCGAAGGCAATTCCTGACGAGTATCAACGCGCCGCATTCCCTTGCCGCCTCCACCCGCCACCGCTTTCAGCATCACCGGATAATCGAGCGATGCGGCAACCTCTTCGGCCTGCGCAGCAGATTCCAACGCGCGTACCGAACCGGGAACACGCGGGAGTCCAGCGCGATCTGCAGCTTCACGCGCGCGCGTCTTCGATCCCATCGCTTCCATCGCTGATGGCGATGGCCCGATGAACTTCACGCCGGCATCAGCACAAGCTCGGGCGAACTGTGGGTTCTCAGAGAGAAATCCGTAGCCCGGATGTACGGCATCCGCGCCGCTCCGCAGGGCGACCTCGAGAATCCGCGGAATGTTTA
>Ga0066670_10000287_pt1 | contig 13819 bp, 8 predicted proteins | sample GraSoiAngelo_119_FD_66459 | JGI IMG/M metagenome (GOLD analysis project Ga0066670, IMG submission 66459) | Grasslands soil microbial communities from the Angelo Coastal Reserve, California, USA - 14_0919_05_20cm | ecosystem: Environmental > Terrestrial > Soil > Grasslands | place: USA...
CGCGCCAAAGAAAACCATCAGCTTGGTGACCACGCGGTTGCCCGCGTCCACTACCGCTATCAAGGTTTCAAGAGGCTCGACGGAAGAGATCGGCTGGTCGCGGTCCACCGTCCAAATTGCGTCGCGAATGGCGGTGGCCATTGCCGTCGAATCGCCCGCGGTCCGCACGACGAATCCCAACGTTGCGGAGGGGAACTGAGTGAGAGGAACGTACAACTGGCGCTCCAGGCGGGGCCGCAATTCATGCATCTTTACGTCATTCACCACGCCAACAATCGTGCAGACGGTGTGTTGTTCGCCAAATTGAATTTGTCGTCCCACGGGGTCCTCGTTTGGCCACATCTGTTGAGCGATGGTTTGATTGATCATCGCCGACGGCGAACTACCCAGGCCATCCCCAGAATTAAGCAAGCGGCCTTTAACGAGCTTAATCTGCATCGCCGAAAAATACTGGGGCGATGCGGCCGTGAAATGTGCGTAGAGCCTTTCGTCGGGCCGAGGAGACGGCTTCCCGGCAGCCTGAAGTTCGACCCATTGTCCGAAGCCGCCAAACGGCACGTTACTTGCCGCGCCGACGGAAACAGCTCCCGGCAGGGCTTGCATGCGCATCAGCACTTCTTCACTGAAATTTCTCAACTGCGCATCCTGATTGTATTTCGTTTTAGGCAGCGCGAGTTGCGCCACCATGAGGTTTGCCGGATTGTATCCGGGGCTGGAGTGCACGGAAATGATGAAGCTTTTTACTAGCAACGTTGTGGCTATGAGAACCACGACGGCCAGCGCAATCTCGGCCGACACAAGAATTTGCCGCAAACGCGCACTGCGCCTGCTGCCCGACGCCTGGCTCGACGCTTCCTTGAGTGTGTGGTTCACGTCGAGCCTGGCACTTTCAAACGCAGGCGCCAAGCCAAAAACAAGACCGCATAACAAAGCGATTCCCAATGTGAAGGCCAGCGTCGCAAAGTCCAGGTCGACGTGCCCGTAATTCACGAGATAACCACGGATGTGACCCGGTATCCATGATTCGATCAAACGCACTCCCCAAAGTCCGAAGAATGTCCCGGCCACCCCGCCGAAGAAGAACAAAAGCAACGATTCGGTCAAAAGCTGTCGTGCCAGCCGCCGCTTCGTTGCGCCCAGGGCGCCACGGACCGCAAACTCCTTCATGCGTCCCATGGCGCGGGCCAGCATCAGGTTGGCCACGTTCGCGCAGGCGATCAGCAAAACCAGCCCCACAATCACGAAACAGGTGAGCAACTCTGGCACACCTTCTTTCCGGCGCACCGTCCAGGTCATGGAGTCCACCAGCAAGGTTAGGTTTTCATTGGTTTGTGGAAACTGCGTTTCGAGTTGGCCAAAAATGGCCGCGCTTTCCGCTTCGGCTTGCTCGGCGGTCACACCCGCCTTCAAACGGCCAAACGCGGAAAAAGTCGAGTTACTTCGATCCGCTCGCTCCTTGTCCGTTAGAGCGAGTGGCGTCCACAGATTCGCGATGCCCATCAGGGGAAACTGAAACGTACCGGGCACAACGCCGATCACAGTGTAAGCCTCGCCGCCTATCGTGATATTTCGCCCGATGATATTCGGCTCGCCAGCGTACCGGCCGCGCCAAAGCCCCTCGCCAAGAATGGCGACGCGTCCCCTTCCCGGCCGATCTTCGTCAGGGGCAAACGTTCGACCCAGAATTGGGTTAGCGCCCAGCGTGTCAAAGAAATTCCAGCTCACTTCTCCGCCCTCGACGAGTGCGGGAGGGCCATCGCCGGTAAGGTTGAAATTCGTCCCCCTCCATCCGACCGTTTGCTCGAAGGAGTTGTTCTGCTTTTGAAAATCGAGGAAGGAAGCCGTCGAAGTGAGATATTCCCTGGTCCAGCCCTTCTTCTTGTCATGCGATTCGAAGATCACCAGCCGGTTAGAGTTCGGGTAGGGTAAAGGCTTGATCAGCCAGGCATCCAAATAACTGAAAATCGCTGTATTCGCCCCTATGCCCAACGCAAGTGTCAGAACCGCAACCGCGGTGAACGCGGGATTCTTCGCCAGCATTCGCACGCCGTAGCGCAGGTCCTGCCATAGCGTCTGCATCAGCGTTCCCTTGCCCCCATCCCTTCCCGTTCTTCTCTGGCTTCTTGCCCCGGACCACTTGCAAAGAGACCACCCTCGTCACTTGAGCCGGATGCGGTCGAAGGCGTCCCACTGCGACATATCCGAGAGAATGACCTTATCTCCGACCTTTAGCCCTTCCTTAACCTCAATGGTATTCACCGAAGCCCGCCCGAGCATGACATTCACACGCACAGCCTCTGCTCCGTCATCCACAAGCTTGAAAATTCCTATCTTGCTGTCGGATTGGCCGTTCACCGGCCGGCCGACGTACAGCACGTCTTTTAAGTTCTCTAATTCGATCGTTCCGTCAACACTTAAGTCAGGCCGCGCTCCTTGCGGCAGGGGGTCAGTTATGCGCACGTCGACGGTTACCGTTCCATTCTGTACCGACGGATCCTCGCGCATGACACTGCCGTTGACTATGCCATTGCGCGTATCAATCGTTGCTTTTTGACCGATGGCCACATCCTTCGCCAACGTTTCCGGAATCTTGATTTCCGCTTTGAGCCTTTTTGGATCGGCCACGCGCGCCAGGTTCGTTCCAGGCGATACTTGCTGTCCTTCCTCCACCGGCACAAGCTGTAACACACCTTCGATTCCCGCGCGAAGGTGCAAGGCATCGTACTGGCTCTTTTTCAAGTTATAGAGCGCCCGCTGCTGCTCGACTTTGGCTTCTTGCGCTGCAAGCTGAGCCGCCGCAGAGTCCGTGGCCACGCGTGTCCGTTCTTCTTCCAATTGGAGCCGAATCTTTAGCTGCTCTTCTTTGACTCTGGAAAGGTCCTCAATGTGGCTGGACTGGATGCCCTCCTTCAATAGCTTTATGTCTACGTCATGCTGCAGGCGAGCCTGCTCGTAGTCGCTGCGAACCGAGGCCTCCACGGATTTTTGGTTCATTAACTGGCTATTTACTTGAACCTTGAGGTTGGCGTAGTCGGCCTCTGCGCCCTTCAATTGGTATTCTGCATCCAGTAGGTCGCGCTGCAATTGCGGATCGCTTAGTTCCAGGATAACGGAATGCGGGTGCACGATCGCACCGGGCCGCAGCACAATTCTTTCTACCGTTGCGTTGGTCTGCGCCGGGATCCAGCGAATGTCTTCGGGTACCAGCGTTCCCAAGCCACGCACTTCGCGGAGCATCGGTCCGCGCTTCACGTCATCGGTCCAGATGGTCGCTCGGTCCACGGTAGGCGCCGCGGGACGCAACCGGGAAAGGCCAAAGCTCACGCCCCCGATCAGGAGGAACGCTACCGCGGCGTAGATAATTCGGCGGATTTTCTTTGCCCGCGCATTGGAAGGTCGTTGAATGTCCATAATAAGGTCCAATCTTTGGAACGCAACTCACATGCCCAAGGTTCCCTGCCCTAAGTCCTACAAATTCAGGGCATTAGCAGGTACCCGTGGCATGGGGCCGGGGCGGATTACCCGAAAATGGGATTGCCCGTCCCATGTCCGAACAGCTTAACTCTCACTCGCACTCGGATAAAGGCCTCCAATATTACGCCAAGAGGAGCGGGGAACCGGGGTCGAGATGCGACGCTTCCATTGTAACTCCAATGCTTCCCGATTCCTGGCAGTTGGTGCGGTAGCACAAGGCGCGGCCACCCGCCATCGCTTCAAGAGACTCCTTCTGTGCCGCGTCTTTTTGGTATGTAGAATGCTCACCTAGAGCTAAGAAGATCGTCTACTTACCAAAGAGATGGCGAAACGAAACGACCGCTACCAGAACCGCACCGAGATTCTGCAGGGCACTCTGGACATGCTCATCCTGCAGACCCTGCAGTGGGCGCCCCGTCATGGATATGCGCTGAGCAAGGCGATTCGCACAAATTCGGGTGAGATTCTGAAAGTGGACACCGGCTCGCTTTATCCCGCGCTGCACCGGCTCGAGCGTAAAGGCTGGGTCGCCGCGGAATGGAAGCCCTCCGACGTTGGCCCTCGATTGCGGGTCTATCGCCTGACAAAAGCGGGAAAGAGGCAATTAGTTTCTGAGCGCTCGCGCTGGGAACGTCTCACCGCCGCTATCGCCGGAGTCCTGAATCCTGCAGAAAGTCGCGGTAGGGACGGGGATTGCTCCCCGCCCCCCGCACGGACCCGGACGGGCGCGATTAACGCATCCGGTTCTTATCGCAGGGAAGATGCGGACAGACAGAGGATCTCATGCGCACCCTCTATAACCATCACACACACGCGTGCCAACTCATTGGGCACGATACGCCGGTACTGAGCCCGGTTCGTGTTTCGTTGGCACTCGTTCCCTTTGACCAGAGCCCTTCCCTCCATCCCCTCCGCGACGGTTGGCTGTCCCGTCTTGTTCGGGAACTTCGCAGGTACTACGACTCTGTACGACTGCCTATGCTCGTACATTGCCAGATTACGTCCTTGGACTTGCTGGCACGATCCGCCCGACCTCTGGCGGATGACCATAGGCTCTCCCGGTTCTCGCGCAGGTTGTTTCTGTACATGCGCAGGGTCTTTGACCGCGCAGGGTTCGGCTGCCCCTCACGTTTTCGGGACCTCCGATATAGCCTTCCACTTCCTCCTACGGTGTCGGCACCCTGGAGTAAGGTTATTTCGCGGCTCGATGGCTGGCCTGTACATGCCTTTGTCAACGCTTCAAGGTTGGCCTCGCGGTCAACCGCACATGACTCAAGGTCGGTATGGTTCGTTAGACCTTTACCGTATGACTCTTTCATTCACAACAACCTGCCGGTTTAGCCCGGCGCTATCAGGAGGACGTACCATGAAATGGGCGTTCTGGCGTAGAGCGCGGCACAATGAGGAACTGCAGGAAGAGATTCAAGGGCATTTGCTTCTTGCGGAGCGTGAAGCCCTGGAATCGGGCCAGACGGCCAACGAAGCCAGGCATGCCGCGCGCCGTGAATTCGGAAATGTCAGCATCACCGAAGAAGTTACCCGGGACATGTGGGGATGGCGCTGGGCCGCTGATTTCCTTCAGGACGTGCGTTATGCATTGCGCAGCTTTCGGCAGCTTCCCGGTTTTGTCGCGGTCGCGCTGCTGACGCTGGCGCTTGGCACCGGAGCGACCACGGTCATGTTCAGCCTGGTCAGCGGTGTGCTCCTGAAGCCACTGCCCTATCCAGAACCCAACCGGCTTGTGGCCGTGAACGGCCACACCGAAGGGTGGAACACAAAAATCTGGGGGGAGCAGAAACTCGCATATCTTGATTTTCTTGATTGCCAGCGCGATAGCCATTCGCTCGACATGGCCGCGTTAGTCTACAACTCCGGCACGCTCAGCGCGCCGGGTGATGCTAAGTACGTGGACTACTTTGAAATCTCATCCGAATTGTTTTCCGTTCTACGCGTGCCTCTCGGGTTGGGCCGCGCCTTCTTGCCCGAGGAGGACAAGATTGGCGCCACTCCTGTTGCCATCCTTGGCTACAGTTTCTGGCAGCAGCGTTTCGACGGAACAGCCGAGGTGTTGGGCAGTTCGCTCTTTCTCGACGAGAAGCACTACACGATTGTTGGGGTTGCGCCCCCCGGATTCAAGCTGTACGGAGACGAGCCCGAAATCTACACGCCGCTCGGCCAAGACCCGGCAGGATACTTGCACAATCGCGCGGCACAGCCGGTCCGCGTCGTGGGGCGCCTGCATCCTGGTACGACATTGGCCCAAGCTCAAGCCGAGGTGGCATTAACAGGAAGCCATTTGGCGCAAGCTTACACGGACACCAACAAAGGCCGTTCGCTGCAAGTCAAGCGGCTACAGCCTCCTGTTGGCGACGTGGGCTCCACGCTTTGGCTGCTGCTTGGCGCCGTGGGACTCGTGCTGCTCATCGCATGCGCTAACGTGGCCAGTCTGATGCTGGCGCGTGCGATTTCCCGCGAACGCGAAATGGCCATGCGCGTAGCTCTCGGCGCTGGCCGCGGCCGATTGGTACGGCAGTATCTAACAGAGAGCGCGCTGCTCAGCCTCACGGGCAGCATTCTCGGTGTGATGCTTGCAAATTGGGGTCTTCATCCCTTTTTGGCTTTCTGGCCTGGTGATTTACCTCGTGCCGACGAAGTGCAACTGGATTGGCGTGTGCTGCTTTTTGCCATCGCTTTGGCCCTCTTGACCAACGTTCTTTGTGGACTGGCGCCTGCTTGGCGCGCCCCGGTAAAGGAAGTGGAACAAATTCTGCGCGCCGGAGCTCGAACGGTAACCGCCGGCACGCGGCGCTTACACTCCGCCTTCGTCGAGTCCGAGATGGCCTTGGCAATTGTTCTTCTGGTCGCCGCCGGCATGCTCGGGCGCGCCCTATTGCATGCTTCTTCCCTCAATCCCGGGCTCGACATCCGCAATCTCCTGGTCATGCGCGTGGGTCTTTCTCCGGCCACCCTCGCCGATCCCGCGAAGATTCCCGCAGCCTGGCAGGATCTGATTGAGCGCGGGCGGCGCGTGCCCGGAGTGCAGTCCCTTACCGCCGTGGATATCGTACCCATGCGGCAAGGCAACAACGAATACGGCTATTGGACGACCGCCGATGTCCCGCCCCAGAACAAACAGCCAATGGCGCTGGCGAGCAGCGCGACGCCGGACTATCTGAAAGTGATGGGCATTCCGCTTCTCGAAGGGCGATTTTTTGATGACCACGATCGCCTGGGAAGCGAGCCGGTGATCGTGGTCGACGACGTTCTGGCGACAAGCGCGTTTCCTGGACAGGATGCCCTCGGGAAAAACTTGTGGATTCCCGATATGCCCTGCCCTCAGCCGGACGTCAATAAATTTGTGGAATGTTCCACGCCGTTCAAAATCGTCGGCGTCGTTGGGCACGTGCGCTACTGGGGCTTGGCAGGCGACGATCAAGCCCAACTGCGCACGCAGTTTTATTACCCTTTTGCCCAAGTAGCGCCACCATTTTTGACGCGCTGGTCTCAGCTCATGTCCATCGCTGTGCGCACCACGGTTCCCCCATTGACCCTGGTCGAACCGCTAAGACGCGCATTGCGTGGCGCTACAGGCGACCAGGTGCTCTATCAAGTACGCACGATGGAGCAGCTTGCGCATGACTCCCTGGAAATGCAACGCTTCCTGTTGCTTTTGTTTGGGATCTTCGCCGCTTTGGCTTTGGTCCTCGCTTGCATCGGCATTTATGGCGTGCTGGCGTATTTGACAGGCCGGCGCGTCCCGGAGATCGGCTTGCGCATGGCCATCGGTGCAAGCCCTTCCGATGTCACATGGCTGGTTCTACGTCAAAGTTTGGAAATGATTCTACTGGGCATAGGTATTGGCACCGTTGCCGCTTTGGCAGCCGGACGCATTTTGGAGCGCTTGGTAGAAGGAATGCAGCCTACGGCCCTCTCGACTTTTATGATTGTGATCCCGTTCCTGGTCCTCGCGGCTATGCTCGCGAGCCTCGTACCGGCGCGTCGTGCCAGCCGCGTGGATCCCACCCATGCTTTGCGACAGGAGTAGTACTGGGCGCAAATCAGAATTCTCTTTGACCTTATCTGCAAAACCTAATAAAAATACGGCGCGCCCGCGCTTGAGCAGAAACCGCACAAGTCATGTCAAATTTGTTAAATTTTTGCGGGCCTCCCCGCATCCCAATTGAGGGAAATACCTCATTGACAGATTCCCAGTTTCTTCTTAGTTTAAGCGACTGTGTTTGTGAGAAGTGGGAGCCGATGCTAAGGGTCACGGCTCCTGAGGTTGCGAAAGTTTCGCTTCTAAATTTTAGTAGTTCTTCAGGTTTCCAGAATTACCAGCCCCTGTAATTCCTAAACACAAGGTGCAAGGCCTAATTCAGATACAGCATTCATCTCAATCACTGAACTTGTTCATCCAACCACGAAAGCTAGGAGGCAAGGTCGATGATGTACGAGCAACCTGTTGTTCTGAGGTGGGGGAGTCCGGGGGAGTTCCTCAAATTGTTTTTTCCGAAAAGCACGGAGTCGCGCATTAGCGAGGACTGGCGCGTCCAAAAACTCAGAAACTTGATCGACAGCAATCCCGCTGGCGTGCGCTGCCTTGATGAAATCTGCCGGCAACTCGGCTTATGCATTTCAGGACGGCAGGCGCGCCGGCTTTTCAAAGCGTGCACTGGTTTGGGAATCAAAGAATACATAAAGAAGCGGCGCTTGGATATTGCCGCGCAACAGTTGCGGACGACCGATGCACCGGTGAAAGCCATTGCCATCGACGCGGGATACCAGCATGTTCGCAACTTCACCAGATGCTTTTTGCGACAGTTTCACTTGAGCCCAAACAATTTCAGAAAGATTTGGCGATACAAGAAAGATGTCGCCGCATAAGGGGATGGTTGGAGGTAAGGATGCCTGTGACGCGCAACATAGAACTAGCCAAAGAGGTCTATTGGGCACCGGAAGTGCTCTTTCTTGGTTGGGCGACGGACACGATCTTGGAAAGAGCGGAATCCCGCTCCAAGCTGGCGGCCAAAAGAATTCGCCAGTTGATCGACGAATCCGGCGGCCGTCTTTCGTGCAGTCCCGCCAAGGAATGCCAAGCCTTTCAAGTCAATCTGTCGCTGGTGAGCAAGCAATTCAAGAGGTTATATCGGACCACCATACGGGCTTATTCCCGGCGGATTCGCATGATGACGGCGGAAAAGCTCCTCAGAGAATCGAACAATTTGAATATCGACGAAGCGGCAAGAGCTCTTGGCTATAGTTTTACTTCCGCATTTTCGCGCTGTTTTCAAAACACATTTGGGAAACGGCCCAAGCGTTACCAAATGCAGCGAGCGGCCAGCGCACAACAAGAGATTGTCGATGAGAGCATCAAAAATCCGGATGCTCAGCTCCAAATCTGACGACCGCCCGAAGAATCCGATTTCCGTCGACTTGTTAGGCGCAGTCTTGCTCTAGGCCAATCCTCGCCAGGGTAGAGCAACCCAGCAGAGACGGCTCTTTTTTCACGACCTCCAGTCCTTCCAAAGCAGTGCTGTTTGGCCAAGTGCAGATTCCATTGTCGGGAGAAGAGGAGCCCAATGAAAACTAGTTTCAAGTCGCAGGCGCGCTGGTTCTTTCGCCAGCTGTCGCCCCTTCTCCCCGCCTACTCTTTGAGCGTGCTGCTGGTTGTCCTGAGCAGCGTCATGTTTCTGCTCGACCCTTTGCTCATGAAGTGGCTGATTGACCGGGTTCTTCCCGCAAAGAATTTTCGCCTTCTGCTCTTTGCCGCCGGCGGATTTTTCGCTTTGTACGTTTTTCGCTTGGGCTTTTTCACGCTATCGGAACTGGTGAATTTCCAAACGATTCAGAAACTCGTACTCCGAATGCGCCTCAACATTCTGGAACAGATGAACCGTCTCTCTGCCGACTATCATGAAGCGACCCCGGTGGGAGAACGACTCTACCGCGTCGAGCAAGACGTCGACCAGGTGGCCGAGGTGGGATCGAATCTCGTGCCTTTCCTTCTGCAAACGGTATTCAAAGCCCTTTTCGTCATGGGAACCATGCTTTCCTTGGATTTCAAGCTTACTTGCATTGTTCTTCCCCTCATGCCCTTGTTCTTTGTCTTTCGAAAGAAATTTGAGGGACCCCTTCGCCGCGCTTCAGACTCCGTGCAGGAAAGGGCTGCCGAGGAAAACAGCTTTCTTCAGGAGCACCTTGCCTCCGTCATCCAGGTTCAGCTTCTGCATCAAGAAGAAAATCAAAAACAAGCGTTCCTGCATCGGGCCGTGAACCGCATGAAAGCCCTGAACCACCGCGAGTTGGTGGAGGTCATGTTCAGCACCTGCTACATGGGCATGATTGCCTTGGGCACGATCGCCATTCTCGGCTACGGCGGCTATCAGGTATTTGTCGGCGCTCTAACCATTGGCGGTGTGGTTGCGTTTTACAGCTATGTAGGTGCGCTGTTCGACCCGCTGGGTTCGGCCGTGCACATTTATTCTCAATTGAATCGGCTCGGCACTAATATACGCCGCGTTTTGGAAGTGATCGAACAGCCTCCCGGCGTACCGGAGATGCCGAACGCGATTCATTTCCCCTCTCCTGTTCGCGGGTACGTGGAATTGGACGATGTCTGCTTTTCCTATAGAGACCATACGCGCGTGCTCGAGGGAATCCGTCTGAAGCTCGAACCGGGAGAGAAAGTGGCGTTGGTCGGCATGAGCGGCAGCGGCAAGAGCACCATCGCAAAATTGATTGCCCGGTTGTACGACGCAGATCGAGGAGCCGTTTACGTGGACGGGCTGGACGTTCGAAACGTGCGGCTCGAGAGCCTTAGAACAAAGGTGTGTTATCTCTTGCAAGACGCTGTCCTCTTCGACCGCACGCTGAAGGAGAATTTGTTGCTGGGAAATCCCTCTGCCACGAGGAAAGAGCTTCAGCGGGCCGCTGAAATTGCCGGCTTGAAAGAATTGCTGCGACGGCTCCCTGAGGGTTGGGACACTCCCGTAGGCCCCAGGGGCAACGCATTGTCGGGCGGCGAAAGACAGCGCGTCGCGTTGGCTCGCGCGGTACTGCAGAATCCCTCGATTCTCCTGCTTGACGAATCGACGTCCGCCCTCGACGCTCCCTCCGAGCGCAAAGTATTCATGAATTTGGCGGAGCACTTCCCGGATCGCACGATGGTGTTTGTTTCGCACCGGATTGCCGCGCTCAAATGGGTGGATCGCATTATCGTGCTGAATCGCGGAGTGATCGAGGAACAAGGAACCCATGATGAATTGATTCGCACCGGCGGTTTGTACACGCACCTGCACAGCACACCTGCCGCGCTGTTGGGAACTGAGCCTTATGCGCAGCCGCCCAAGAATAGCTAAAATCGCTGCGACAAACTTTCTACAACACGAAAAGTGCTCGAGCGTCTTTGTTTCTTTGACCACGGAACGCCGAAGCCGGGACTAAACTGCCCCCATGTGTTGTGGGTCATTCTTGGGATTCGGCTTGCTGGTGAGTCACAAGCCCGTATTTAAATAAACGTGCGAGAGCCCAATGCGCTTCCGCGGCATTTTCGGGCTCGGAATTCTTTGAGAGAGATTCAGCCACAGTCGAAACCGAAATTCCCGGGTGATTTGAAATTTCGCGTAGGATGTTTGCAAATTTTTGTGGACACGGGACAGACGATATTTGGCCGAGAAAATAGAAACGCCCGGGCCGTTTTAGCCACTCCCGGCCTTCCGCGGTTATGAAGCATTTTTGATCGCTTTCGCGCTTGGCTGTTGCGTAGTGACCAAAACATTTTTCCAGCGAAAGACCGGGAATCCCGCCAGTTCTCGCATGTGGCACACGCACTGCCCTGGCAGCCTCCAGAGATTCTTCCCACAATTCTTCATAGCGCTTGACGACCACTTGCCAGCTACAATGATTCTCCACGAACTGACGGCCACATTGCCCCATTCGTGCGCGAAGCTGTGGATCCTCCGCAAGCTTTTCCATTCGTTCCGACAAGGAGCGGATATCTATGGTGGTGGACTCGGCCAGCGAATCTTCCTCCAACATCGATGTCGCGCAGTCGCACAGATGGAGATCCTTTATGGCTGGCGGTAAAACGGACGGTACTAGAAACCCGTTCTCGCCGTCCGTAACCAGGTCGCGGTATCCGTTCCAGTCCGAAACCAGCGCCGGCAGGCCGTAGGCCATCGCTTCGGCAACGGCCAAGCCAAACGTTTCTTGCAAATTGTCGCTGGGAGATACAAAGAAGTCCGCGCCGGCATAAAGTGCGTGCTTTTCCTCAGCCGTTGGATTAGGCCATATCCGCACATGCTCTTGACAACTCAGTTCGCGCGCGAGCTGCTCCAAACGAGTCAGTTCCTTTGATTGTGTGTCGTCTCCCGCGATAATCAGGTAAAGGCTTTTCTTTCTTCTCCGCAACTGCGACAGCGCAACCAAAAGCGGCCCCAAATCGCACTTGCTGGCCTGCGAAAGGCGCCCGAAATACAAAGCAATGCACACTTCCGGCCGGACATTCAATCGCTGCCGCAAAGGGCCAGCGGATTCTCTTCTTGCGGCAGGGAGGTTTACGCCCAACGGAACGAGCACGCGGCGCACGGGATAGTGCAGAGCTTGCGGCAGGCATTGATTGATTTCCTCAATATACGAGTCGATCGTTTTCATTCCGGCGCGGCTGGAGCAAAACAACAGGTCTGTCTTGAAGAGCCCTGCGAAACACTGTTGCAGCAAAGAAAACGCAACGCGGGGAGAGTTGATGGAATGGATGAACCCGCAGGCAGGTCCATCGCAACGCCTCAGTTTTTGACGGATGCTGGCCAGAGCGTTTAGGTACCGGCCAGCGGTCAGAAAGACCACTTGATCGGAGTCCCTGAGAGGCAGCAGCCCTCCGAGAGGCGCCGGAACCAACCGCTTGACGCCGTCCTCAGCCAAGCCACCCGCCAACAGAGCTTGCTTCCTATCTTCGGTCAGCCCCTGCACAAGGTAGGCATCATAGCTTCCATATTCGAGTAATGAAGAAAACAGGCTCCACTCGAAGATGTCCGCGCCTCTGATGGTTTGATGATTTTTATTTTGGAGACTTTCGGGATTGTGTGTGACCTGATCGATATACAGCGCCTTCATTTCGCGGATTCCTGAAACTCATGGCGGGCTCAAAATGCATAAGCAACCACGATGGCTAGCCTAAGGTAAGTTTTTATCAGAACAGAAGTTCTAGGCGTCGTCGTAAACGAGGAGATGTTCCTTCAATTGCTTCACAAAGCGGTGAACGTCCTTTGCGGTCACCTCTTCGGGAGCGCCAAATTCCGCGGCAATCTCCGAGCTAATCTCCCGGAGGGAATGGCCAGCCGACAGCTTGGTCCAGATGCTCAAGGCAACAGGGTTCAGTTGAAAAGTGGGACGGCCTGCAACCTCCATGATGGCCTTGCCGTCGGGAGTTGTGGCTACCCGCGCTACGCCGGATACTTGCATGTTCGGTTGTTTCTCTCCTTCCCCTTTTCTTCAGACTCCTTTTCTTCAGACTCCTTTTCTTCAGGAGGAGTACTCTGAAGCATCACGTCGATGCCGGGAACCTTTTACCGTTTACTTAATCGCATAGCCTATCCTCGGGCCGCAAACAAAAAAAACAATCCATAGTTGAACTTCCCGGCGGATGCTATTGACACGGGAGGCAGGGATTTTTATCTTCGAACACGAAGACGAAAAAAAACGCTCGGCTCCGCGCCCCGGAATCCCTGCCCTGCTGGAGACAGGCTGATTCTTTTGGCCTGCAGGTCTCACAACGGCCCAGCAATGAGCAAACAAAAGCAATTCCAAAAAGGCGCATTGGCGCTTCGAATTAGAAAACTGTGGAAGCCATCGGCCAAAACACTACGCGACACGATACCCGCGCAGGAATGTCGTGCCTGAAGAACCTGAAGGTATCCTACGGCTGCGGCCGATATTTTAGCCACGCCAGAGTGGCGCGACAGTACCGCGATCTCCTCCGGAACCACTGTCAGATCGTAACGGAGGTCGCGTGTGCGGACATCGTTGTGTTGCACTTCGAGCCGCACAGTTTTGCGGCTCTTTTCGAAAACTACCCGGATCTGAAGGGGAAATATGTGGTCGCGTACTGCGTCTGGGAGGCTAGTGAGTTGCCGGCCTCTTATAGCCAAGCGATCCGCCACGTTCAAGAAATCTGGACCTGTTCACATTACTGCTTTGAGGTTTTCCGTCGGCATCATCCCCAAGTTCACTATGTTCCTCACGTAATTGAACGAGAAACGAATTACTCGGACGAGCACCGCGAATCCATTCGCAAACGGGTCTCCTACGATCCAGGCAATTTCTATTTTCTGACCATCACAAAGCTGTG
>Ga0066670_10000307_pt1 | contig 13533 bp, 13 predicted proteins | sample GraSoiAngelo_119_FD_66459 | JGI IMG/M metagenome (GOLD analysis project Ga0066670, IMG submission 66459) | Grasslands soil microbial communities from the Angelo Coastal Reserve, California, USA - 14_0919_05_20cm | ecosystem: Environmental > Terrestrial > Soil > Grasslands | place: USA...
CCCGCCCATGTCGAAGGTGATCACGTCGGGAAAGCCGGCGGCCGTGGCGGCGGCCACGCCCGCCTGGACGCCGCCGGCCGGTCCCGACAGCAGCAACGTGGCCGGCTTTGCCGCCGCCTGGTCAACCGGCACGAGGCCACCGGCCGACGTCATCACGAGGACGTCGCCGGCCATGGTCGCCAGCCGGGCCAGATAGTCGCGACACGTGGGGCCGAGGTGGGCGCTCACGACGGTCGTGACGGTGCGCTCGTACTCCCGGAACTCGGGCGAGACGTCGCTCGATCGCCACACCGGCAGGCCCAGCGAAGCGAGGCGGTCGGTCAGGTCACGCTCCTGGGAGTCGTCCAGGTCCGAGTGCAGCAGACAGACGGCGAGCGCCTCGGCGCCCTCCGGTATCGGGGGGAGCTCGGGCGGGAGGGGTTCGATCTGCGCGCCGGTCGCGTCCAGGCGCCCCGCCACCTCGAGGCGGAGGCCGCGGGGCACGAGTGGCTCGGGCCGATCGGCCCACTGGTCGTACAACGCGGGGCGGTCCTGGCGGGCGATCTCGATCACGTCGGCGAAGCCGTGGGTCGTGACGAGGGCGACCCGCGCGCCCCGCCTCTCGAGCAAGGCGTTGGTCGCCACGGTCGTGCCGTGGGCGAGCAGATCGGGCCGAGGGTGATGCCGGAGCGCCTCGACGACGGCGACGGAGGGGTCTCGCGGCGTCGAAGGAACCTTGAGCACGCGGCCGTCGTCGACGACGACGTCGGTGAACGTGCCTCCCGTGTCGACTCCGACGGCCACTCGTCTTCTCTATCCGGCGACCGGAGGGCCCTCACCCGCACGACCCGCTTGGGTCCGAGCCGCCTCCACGGCCAAGCGGTCGACGAGGTCGTTGTAGGGATCGGTGGAGTGCCCCTTCACCCACCTGAACGTCATCCCGCCTTCGAAGCGAACCAGGTCGACCAGCGGCTTCCACAGATCCTGGTTGGCGACGGGCTGGCCGCGAGCGTTGCGCCAGCCTTTGCGCACCCAGGTCTCCCACCACCGCTGGCGGAAGCAGTTGACGACGTAGATCGAGTCGCTCACGACCTCCACGGGCGCCTCGAGCGCCCGCAGCGCCTCGAGGGCGGCCGCTATCTCCATGCGCTGGTTGGTGGTCATGGGCTCGGCGCCGCTGGCGAAGCGACCGCCTGGGACGGCCCAGGCCCATCCGCCCGGGCCGGGGTTCCCCAGACAGGCGCCGTCGGTGTACACGGTCGTGGCCATCACCAACAGCATGCCCGAACCTCTCGACTAGCCGACCGGAAGCGCGAGGATGGATGGGTGATATTCGACGGTTTCTCCCATCAGCTCCCGGACATCGATCCCGAGGAGACCCTCGAGTGGCTCGACTCGTTCGACTCCATCGTCGAGAGCCGGGGACGGACCAGAGCCAGCTTCCTGCTGATGAAGCTGCTGGAGCGGGCCCGGGCGGCCCAGGTGGGCTTCCCGGCGACCGTCTCGACGCCGTACATCAACACGATCCCGCCCGAGGACGAGCCCTGGTTCCCCGGGGACGAGCACATGGAGCGGCGGATCCGCGCCTTCATCCGGTGGAACGCGGCGGTGATGGTCACGAGGGCGAACGCCCGCTCCGAGGGCATCGGCGGGCACCTGGCCACGTACGCCAGCTCGGCGTCGCTCTACGAGGTCGGCTTCAACCACTTCTTCCGGGGCAAGGATGACGGCACTGCCGGCGATCAGATCTTCTTCCAGGGTCACGCCTCTCCCGGCATCTACGCCCGCGCCTATCTCGAGGGCCGCCTGACCGAGGCCCAGCTCGACAACTTCCGTCAGGAGATCGGCGGCAACGGCCTCTCGAGCTACCCCCATCCCCGGCTGATGCCGGAGTTCTGGGAGTACCCCACCGTGTCGATGGGGCTGAGCCCGATCAACGCGGTGTACCAAGCGCGCTTCAACCGCTACCTCCGGCACCGGCACCTGGCCGACACCACCGCAGCGCGGGTGTGGTGCTTCCTGGGCGACGGCGAGGTGGACGAGCCCGAGACCCTCGGCGGTCTCTCGCTCGCAGCCCGCGAAGGGCTCGACAACCTGGTCTTCGTCGTCAACTGCAACCTCCAGCGCCTGGACGGGCCGGTGCGCGGCAACGGCAAGATCATCCAGGAGCTCGAGGCCACGTTCCGGGGCGCGGGCTGGAACGTGATCAAGGTGATCTGGGGCTCCAAGTGGGACGAGCTGCTGATGCGCGACGTCGACGGGGTGCTCGTCAACAAGATGACCACCACCGTGGACGGCGAGTACCAGAAGTACGCGACCGAGTCAGGGGCGTACATCCGCGAGCGTTTCTTCGGTCCCGACCCCCGGCTCCGGCGGATGGTCGAGCACCTCTCCGACTCCGACCTGCAGGCGCTGCCCCGCGGCGGCCACGACTACCGCAAGCTCTACGCCGCCTACAAGGCGGCCACCGAGCACCAGGGGGCGCCCACCGTCATCCTGGCCAAGACGATCAAGGGCTGGACCCTCGGTCCCGAGATCGAGGCCCGCAACGCCACCCACCAGATCAAGAAGATGACCAAGGCGCAGCTGCTGCGGCTCCGGGAGCGCCTCTACCTCGAGGACGAGATCCCCGACAAGGCGCTCGACGCCGACCTCCCTCCCTACTACCGCCCAGCCCCTGGCTCGCCGGCACACGAGTACCTGATGACCCGCCGCAAGGCGCTCCACGGTTCGTTGCCCACCCGGGTCGTGCGGGCCAAGCCGCTGCCGGCGCCCGATCCCAAGGCGTTCGCGGAGTTCCTGGCCGGCTCCAGAAACCAGGCCGTGTCCACGACGATGGCCTTCGCCAGGCTGTTGCGCAACCTGCTCCGGGACGACGCCATCGGTGCCCGGGTGGTCCCGATCATCCCCGACGAGGCGCGCACCTTCGGCCTCGACGCTCTGTTCAAGGAGATGAAGATCTACGCCGCCGGCGGGCAGCGGTACACGCCGGTGGACGCCGACCTGCTCCTGTCCTACACCGAGAGCGAGTCGGGGCAGATACTCGAGGAGGGCATCACCGAGGCGGGCTCCATGGCCAGCTTCACCGCCGCCGCGACCGCCTACGCGACCTGGGGCCAGCCCATGCTCCCCTTCTACATCTTCTACTCGATGTTCGGGTTCCAGCGGGTGGGCGATCTGGCCTGGTCGCTGGGTGACTCCCGGGGACGCGGGTTCATGCTCGGGGCCACCGCCGGGCGCACGGCGCTCAACGGCGAGGGGCTGCAGCACCAGGACGGTCAGTCGCAACTGCTGGCGTCGACGTTCCCCAATCTCTCGGCCTACGACCCCGCCTTCGCCTACGAGGTGGCCGTCATCGTCGCCGAGGGCATCACACGCATGTACGGTGACAATCCCGAGGACCGCTTCTACTACCTCACCCTGTACAACGAGAACTACGTGATGCCCTCGCTGCCCGAGGGCGCAGACGGCGAACGGGTGCGCGAGGGCGTGAGCCGGGGGATGTACCGCTTCGCCGGTCTACCGGAGGGATCGCGCGGCAAGGTGTCGCAGCGGCGTCGCGCCGTCATCTTCTTCTCGGGGCCGGCCTGGCAGACGGCGATGGAGGCCCGCGAGATGCTCGCACGCGACTGGGACGTGGCAGCCGAGGCGTGGTCGGTGACGTCGTACAAGGCACTGCGCGAGGACGCCCTGTCGGCTGAGCGCTGGAACCGGCTCCACCCCGGGCAGCGGTCCCGGACCCCGTACGTCACCGAGGCCCTGGCGCACAGCGAGGGACCGGTCGTGGCCGTCACCGACTTCATGAAGGCCGTGCCCGATCAGGTGGCCAGGTGGGTACCCGGTCACTTCACCCCGCTCGGCACCGACGGGTTCGGACGCTCGGACGACCGCGCCGCGCTGCGGCGACACTTCGAGACCGACGCCGCCCACGTCGTCGTGGCCGTGCTCACCGCTCTCGTCGAGCTGGGCGAGGCCAAGGCCGAGGAGGTGGCTGACGCCATCGCCCGGTACGACATCGATTCCGACAGGCCCGATCCGCGGGACTCGTGAGAGACTCCGGCCCGTGCCCTCACTTGCTCTCTCCGGCGACGACGCTGCCGACGAGCTCCTGAGCAACGACCCGCTCGCCCTGCTGATCGGCATGGTGCTGGACCAGCAGGTCCCCCTGGAATGGGCGTTTCGGAGCCCGCTGGAGCTGCGCCAGCGGCTGGGTGGCCGCCTCGATCCGGCCGAGATGGCGGCGATGGACCCCGAGGCGCTGGTCAAGGTCTTCACCGGCCCGCCCGCCCTGCACCGCTTCCCCGGTTCCATGGCTCGGCGGGTCCACGAGCTGTGCCGGGTCGTCGTCGACGACTACGGCGGGGACGCCTCGCAGATCTGGCGGTCCGCCGCCAGCGGACAGGAGCTGCTGAAGACGGTGAGGTCCCTCTCGGGGTTCGGCGACCGCAAGGCCCGGATCTTCGTCGCCTTGCTGGGCAAGCGCATGGACGTACGGCCCCCGGGGTGGGAGGAGGCAGCGGGCGCTTTCGGCCAGCCCGACAGCTTCATGTCGGTCGCCGACATCGATGGTCCTGATGCCCTCGGAAAGGTGCGCGAGCACAAACGAGCCATGAAGGCGCAGGCGCGGGCCGAGCCCTCGGCCCAGTCCTGACGAGCGCAGTCACCGATGGCCAGGAGCCGTCGCCTCGACGGGCGCCGCCTGTACCTGTGCTGCCCGGACCGGCCGGACCTGCCCCGCTTCCTGGCCGCGTGCATCCGCGGCGGGGTGGATGTCGTCCAGCTCCGCGACAAGTCGCTCGAGGCACGACCGCTGCTCGCCCGGGCCCGTCTCGCCCTCGAGGTGTGCCGCCAGCACGGCGTCCCGTTCATCCTCAACGACCGGCCCGACCTCGCCCTCGAGCTCGGCGCTGACGGTGTCCACGTGGGTCAGGATGACGCTCCGCCCACCCTGGCCCGGCGCATCGTGGGGCCCGACGCCCTCGTGGGGCTCTCGACCCACGACCCCGCCCAGCTCGAGGCGGCGGCACGCGAACCGGTCGACTACCTCTCGGCCGGACCGGTCGACCCCACCCCGACCAAGCCGGGGAGGGCGGGTACCGGCCTCGGGTACGTGTCCCACGCCGCGGCCCACACCGACCGCCCCTTCTTCGTCACCGGTGGCGTGACAGCGGAGTCGGTGGCGAAGATGGTGGAGGCCGGCGGTCGCCGGTTCGTCGTCGTCCGGTTCTTGACCGAGGCCGGCGACCCCGAGGACCGAGCCCGGGTCCTGCGACGCGCCCTCGACGGTGCCCTGGCCGCCGTCGGCGCCCCGGAGGCGTGAACCTCGGGAACCTCGGGCACCCCCGGCTCAGACGCCCTCGGTCGTGACTCCCTCGCCCTGGCGCTCGAGCCAGCCCAGCAGGACGGCGATGGCGCGCGGATCGTGACGAAGGCGGTGACCAGCGCCGCTGAGCACCCGCAGCTCGCCCCGACCGTCCGCCGCGTCGTCGAGGGCGCGCGCGTCCATCACGGACACGACGGCGTCGTCTCCACCGTGGACGATCAGCAGCGGCCGCGGCGGGACCTTCCCCACCAGAGCGAGCGGCCGGAGCTCCTCGAGCTCCCGGGACCAGGCGTCGGGGTCGTCGGGGAACCCGGCATTGCGAACCACGCCGAGATCACCGGCCTCGGCCAGGAGACGGTCGGGATCGTCCGCCCACTGCGAGAAGTCAGCGGGCGCGGCCAGAGCGGCGACGCCCCGCACTCGCTCGTCCTCGCCGGCCCCACAGAGGGCGAGCGATCCCCCCGTGCTGAACCCCGCCAACCACACGCCGCTGATCTGGGGCAGACCCAGGGCGTGGTCGATGACGGCCCTGAGGTCGTCCATCCAGCCACCGAGCGAGAAGTCGCCTTCGGACTCCCCGGTCCCCCGGAAGTTGAACGTCAGGACGGCCCAACCCGCCTCTCCGGCCAGGCGGTCGGCCAGCTGCGGGTAGGTCTGCCCGGTACCCGCCGCTCCCTTCGGGCCGGCAGGAAAGCCGTGGCACAGCAGGAGCAATCCGCACGACTGGCCCGGCTCGAGGTCGGGACGCACGAGATACCCGCGCAGCGTGAGCCCACCGCTGCGTATGTCCAGCTGCACGAGTCGCACCTACCCCTGGTGATCGGGAGCCAACCTGACCCGGCTCCAACCCGGCCGGCTCCGGCTGCACACGGTTGGCCGGGCCACCGCCCGGACATGGATCCGGGGGGCGCCGAAGCGCCCCCCGGACGAACAAGTTTTGCTGGGAAAGGACCCGACGAGGACCTACGGCATCGGGTGGGACCGGCTCCCGACCGCCTCGCCGAGCGGTGTCTGGCTGAGATTCACCAGGTGGTCCAGCGGCCGCCCTAGCGGCCAGCCACCTCCAGGGTCCCTGAGGTTTGACAGTTCAGTTGGACCACCTCCTTTCTCTGGTGGCCACAGGCTATACGGGCGGGCGAGCACAGCGGAGGCATTTCCCGCGCGTATTTCTGCCGGCGCCGGGATCTCAGCCGTCGCCGCGGTAACCGGCACCGCGTACGACGCTGACGAGGTGGACGGCGACGAGGACGGCCCACCCGACGATGGGGAAGATCGGCCAGAAGAACCCGCCCCCCGTCGCCGCCCACACCGCCACCAGCACGGCGTTGACGACGGCGTAGGTGGCGACGTGGGTCGCCAGCACCCGTTGACGCGTCGGAGCGACCGTCGGCACCTGCGGGAGGTGCTCGGTCAGGTGGGGGTGCGGCTCGGGATCGGGCAGGTCGTTGGTGAGGGAGAACAGCTGGTCGAGGGTGCGGGCCTCGTACACCTGCCCGAGCCGGTCGGAGAGCTCCTCGAAGGTCAGCCGTCCTGCGGAGCAGTGTTGACGCAGCACCGCCGCGACCCTGTCCCGATCGGCGTCCGAGGCCCGCAGCCGGCCCTCTCCCGGGTCCCGCTCTGGTGTCGACGCCACCATGTCAGTATCGCGCCGGGGCAGCTCAACGAGCCTCGGGAGGATCCTCTCCGATGGCCCCGATGGACTGCAGGTAGCTCATCTGGGCGGCCAGCACGGCATGCACCTGGGCGGGTGTGTAGGTCGTGCCGACGGCGCCGGCGCGCCCGAGCACGTAGTCGACCGTCTCGGCGCCGGCCACCACGATCGGCGCCTCGACGCTGGCCGAGTGCCCGTTGCCGGAGGTGGTCCGGGAGCGGAAGAACTCCAGGTTCCAGTCGATGATGCGTCGCACGTCCTGCTGGCTCAGCATCTCGCCGACCTCGAAGGGGAGGTGGCGCACCACCCAGGACGCGACCACGTCCTGGTCGACGGTTCGCCGACGCCCCGTTGGCCGTCGCCGCTCGGTCTGCCGGGTGACGGTGGCCGCCTTCGCCACCAGCGCCGCCACGAGCACCGCGGCCACGATCACCAGCACCACAGTGACCATGACGGGACCAGGTTAGTCACGTGCCGGCCGAACCAGGCGTCGGCCGGCGGGCAGCCCGCGGCTCAGAGACCGATGCGTTGGGCCAACAGCTCCCGGTGGTAGGTCGGATCGCCGAGCAGCAGCTCGGAGGACTTGGCCCGCTTGAAGTACAGGTGGGCGTCGTGCTCCCAGGTGAAGCCGATCCCGCCGTGGATCTGGATGTTCTCGGCGGCGGCGTGGAAGTAGGCATCGGAGCAGTACGCCTTGGCCAGGCTGGCCACCACCGGGAGCTCGTCGGAGCCCTCGGCCGCCGCCCAACCTGCGTAGTAGGCGGCCGACTTCGCCGACTCGACCTCGAGGAGCATGTCGGCGCACTTGTGCTTGATGGCCTGGAAGCTGCCGATGGGCCGGCCGAACTGGACCCGCTCCTTGGCGTACTCGACGCTCATGTCGAGACACCGCTGGGCCCCGCCCACCTGCTCGGCAGCCAGGGCCACGGCCGCCAGATCCAAGGTCCGGGACAAGCCCGACGAGGCCCCGCCGTCGGCCCCGATCAGCCTCCCCGGCGTCCCGGAGAGCTCGAGACGGGCCTGCTTGCGCGTCTGGTCCATGGTGGCCAGGGCCGTGCGGGTCAAGCCTGGGGCGTTCTCGTCCACGGCGAACAGGCTCAGCCCGGCCGAGGTGCGCGCCGCCACGACGAGGAGGTTGGCGACGTGGCCGTCGAGCACGAACATCTTGTGCCCGTCGAGGGTCCACCCGTCTCCCGTCCGGGTGGCCGCCGTGGCGATGCCGCCCTCGTCCCAACGCCCGTTGTCCTCGGTGAAGGCCAAGGTGGCGATGGTGTCGCCGCTGGCAATGCCGGGGAGCAGCTCCTTCTTGGCCGAGTCGTCACCGGAGGTGAGGATGGCGTTGGCGGCCAGGGCGACGGTCGCGAAGTAGGGCGCGCACAAGAGGGACCGACCCATCTCCTCGAGCACGACGATCAGCTCCACGTAGGTGAAGCCCGAGCCCCCGTGCTCCTCGGAGATGGCGAGACCCTGGAGCCCCAGCTGAGCGCCCATCTGGGCCCAGACCGCCGGGTCGTATCCCTCGGTAGTCTCCATCAGGCGGCGTACTTCGGGTATAGGAGACTTGTCGTCGAGGAACCGGCGTACCGAACGCCGGAGCTCCTCCTGCTCCTCGCTGAACGCGAAGTTCACTGCTGGCTCTCCCTCGATCGGGCGGCGAGAATGGTCCAGTTCTACTAGACCGGGTGGTCAAGATGAAATTCGAAGACAGCAGGGCCGAGATCCACCACGTGGTGGTCGGACCGATGGACAACAACGTGTACGTGCTCCGGTGCAAGGAGACCGGCCAGGCCGTCCTCATCGACGCCGCCAACGAGCACGACCGCCTCCTCGAGCTGTGCCGGCGGCTCAACGTGGTCAAGGTCCTCGAGACCCACGGCCACTGGGACCACATCCAGGCCGTTCCGGCCGTCCGGGACGCCGGGATCGACGTGGGCGTCACCCCCGACGACTCCGGCATGCTGCCGTCGTACGACTTCCTGCTGGAGGACGACTCGGTGTTCGAGGTGGGCCGGCTGCGGCTCCAGACGATCCACACGCCGGGCCACACGCCGGGGTCGATGTGCTTCCGGCTCGAGGGCGCTCCCGTGCTGTTCAGCGGGGACACGCTGTTCCCCGGCGGCCCCGGAGCCACCGGCTTTCCCGGGGGCGACTTCCCGACCATCATCCGCTCGCTCGAGGATCGGCTCTTCGCGTCCCTGGCTCCCGACGTCCTGGTGCTCCCAGGGCACGGCGCCGAGACCACGATCGGGACCGAGCGGCCCCACCTCCAGGAGTGGATCGACCGGGGCTGGTAGCCACGACCGACGGCGGCACCGCCGGTGGCTCCGCCACCGGCGAAAGAGGGGGTTTCCCCTACCGCCGTAGTGCTAATAGAATCGGATCGTGGCCGAGCCGATCTTCGAGATCCAGAACCTCCACGTGGCCGCCCAGGGCACCGAGATCCTGAAGGGCGTGGACCTGGTCATCCGCCCGGGCGAGATCCACGCCCTGATGGGGCCCAACGGATCAGGGAAGTCGACGCTGGCCAACGCCCTGCTTGGTAGTCCCGACTTCCGCGTCACCGCCGGGCGGGTGCTGTTCAAGGGAGAGGACGTCACCGACTGGGCGCCCGACGTCCGGGGCAAGGCCGGGATGTTCCTGGCTTTCCAGTACCCCGAGGAGATCCCGGGTGTGCCCGTCGCCCAGTTCCTGCGCCAGGCGCTCTCGGCCCGCCGCGGCATGGACATGTCGGTCCTCGAGCTTCGCCTGTCGATCATGGAGTGGATGAAGAAGCTCGGCATGGATCCCTCCTTCGGCGACCGCTACCTCAACGAGGGCTTCTCGGGCGGGGAGAAGAAGCGCAACGAGGTCCTCCAGATGGCGATCATGGAGCCCGAGGTGGCCATCCTCGACGAGACCGACTCAGGCCTCGACATCGACGCGCTCCGGGTGGTGGCCAGGGGCGTCCAGGAGGTGCGCACGGCCCGTCCCGAGCTCGGCGTGCTCCTCATCACGCACTACCAGCGCATCCTCTCGGAGCTGCAGCCGGACCGGGTTCACATCCTCATCGACGGGCGCGTGGTCGACTCCGGTGGTCCCGAGCTGGCCGGCCGCCTCGAGGAGGAGGGCTACGACGCATGGCGCGCCTGATCGACAGGGTCGGCTCCGTCGACGGAGGGCTCCTCAGGGCCGACTTTCCGGTCCTCGACCGTCCCCGTGAGGGCCCCCGCCTCGTCTATCTGGACTCCGCGTCCTCGTCGCAGAAGCCCCGCGCCGTCCTCGAGACGATGGATGCGTACTACGAGTCGAGCTATGCCAACGTCCATCGCGGCCTCTACTCCATCGCCGAGGAGTCCGACCGGCTGTTCGCCGAGGCCAGGACCAAGGTCGGCCGCTTCATCGGCGCACCGGTGCCCGGGCGCGAGGTCGTCTTCACCAAGAACGCCACCGAGTCGCTCAACCTGGTCGCACAGGCGTGGGGGCGCCACCATCTCCGGGAGGGGGACGCGATCCTGCTCACCGAGATGGAGCACCACTCCAACCTCGTTCCCTGGTTCATCCTCGCCGAGCAGCTGGGCCTCGAGCTGCGCTATCTGTCGGTCGACGACCACGGACAGCTGGCCCTCGACGACCTGGAGCGTCTCGCCGACGGGGTGAAGCTCATCGGAGTGACGCTCATGTCCAACGTGCTGGGGACGATCAACCCACTCGGGCCCATCGTCGAGGCGGCGCGCGCCAACGGCGCCATCGTCGTCGGCGACGGGTCACAGTACGTCCCCCACGTCCCGACCGACGTGACGGCGCTCGGCTGCGACTTCCTGGCCTTCACCGGTCACAAGATGCTGGGACCGACCGGGATCGGGGTGCTCTGGGGGCGCGAGGAGCTCCTGGACGCGACCCCTCCCTTCCTCGGTGGCGGCTCGATGATCCGCGACGTGCGCCTCGACGGCTACGAGCCCAACGAGCTGCCGTGGAAGTTCGAGGCGGGCACCCCTCCCATCGCCGAGGCCATCGGGCTGGGAGCTGCCGTCGACTACCTCCAGGCGCTGGGGATGGACGCGGTCCGGGGCCACGAGATCGACCTGACGGCCTACGCCCTCGACACCCTGACCAGGCGTCACGGGGATGCCATCGTCATCCACGGCCCCCGTGACCCCTGTCGACAGGGCGGGCTCCTGTCGATCACGTACAAAGACGTGCACCCGCACGACCTCTCCCAGGTGCTGGACCAGGCCGGGGTCTGCGTACGTGCCGGCCATCACTGCGCAAAGCCCCTCATGCGCCGCCTCGGCGTGAGCGGTACGGCTCGCGCATCGTTGTACGTTTACAACGATGAGTCGGACGTCGATGCCCTGGCGGAGGCTCTGACCCAGGCCGAGGCGCTGTTCTTCTAGGAGCTTGCATGGCCGGACTCGAAGACCTGTACCGCGAGATCATCCTCGATCACTACCGCAACCCGAGAAACCGGGGCGAGCTGCCGTCGCCCCCGGCGCGCCGCGTGGAGGGCTTCAATCCGCTCTGCGGGGACGAGATCGTCGTCTACCTCGACGTCGACGGGGGCACCATCGCCGATGTGAAGGTCACGGGACAGGGCTGCTCGATCAGCCAGTCGTCCGCCTCGATGATGTCCACGGTGGTCAAGGGCCGCTCGATCGATGAGGCCCGGGCGGTGATCCGCGCCTTCAAGGGGCTCATGTCGGTGCACGAGGCCCGCCTGGACAGTGGGGACGGCGACGGCAACGGCGCCGCCCCGGCCGATGGAACCGAGCCCGGTGTTGCCCTCGGCGACCTGGCCGCGTTGCAGGGCGTGGTGAAGTTCCCCGTGCGGATCAAGTGCGCCACGTTGTCGTGGAACGCCCTGGCCCAGGGCCTCGACGAGCAGGGCCTCGACGAGCCCAGCCCCGCCTAGCCGGCCGAGGCGGCGTGGGCCAGTGCGTCGTCCCACGACGCTCGTTCGCTGATGAGACGCCGGTAGGCCATGAGCGGCCGTGGCGAGCTGAACGCGAGCGCGGCGCGCAGCCGGCCCCGATGCCCGTAGAGGGCGACGAAGCGACGGTCCTCGACCGAACCACGCACGACGCGGACCTCGTCGCCAGGTCGGGGATGGCCGACGAGCTGGATCTTGGTGTCGTACTGGTCCGACCAGAAGTACGGCACCGGAGCGTAGGGCTCTCCCGACCCGGGCCCGGCCAGAAGGTTCTGCGCTGCGACCACCCCCTGGTCGGAGGCGTTCGTCCAGTGCTCGACCCGCATCTCCTCGTCGAACAGCGGGTTGTGCCACCGGGCGACATCGCCGGCGGCGTAGACACCCGGCGCGCCGGTGGCACAACGCTCGTCACACACCAGACCGTTGTTGATCGTCAAGCCGGACGAGTCGAGCCACGACGTGTTGGGCGTCACCCCGACACCCACCACGACCACGTCTGCATCGACCGTCGACCCGTCTGCGAGCCACACCCGCTCGACACGTCCGTTGCCGTCGAACCCAGCCACGCCCGCGTCACACCGCAGGTCGACACCATGATCGCGGTGGAGCTCCCCGCACACCCTGCCCATCACCGGGCCCAGTCCCGACTCCAGCGGCACAGGTAGCGCTTCCAGGACGGTCACCTCCAGACCCCGCATGCGCGCCGTGGCCGCCACCTCCGAGCCGATGAACCCGGCGCCGACCACCGCGACCCGAGGCCCGTCGTCGAAGGCGCGACGCAGGCTCAGGCAGTCCTCGAGGGTCCGCAGCACGTGGACCCCGTCGAGGTCGGCCGTGTCCGGCAGGTGGCGAGGCGTCGCCCCCGTGGCTACCAGCAGACCATCAAAGCCGAGGCGCGTTCCACCGTGGAGCAGGACGACCCGTTCGTCGAGGTCGAGGTCGGTCGCGGTGCGCCCCAGGTGGGTCTCCACCTCGAGGCCGGCGAGTGCGTGCTCCTCCTTGAGCCAGACGCGATCGGGCTCCCACGTCCCCGCCAGCACCTGCTTGGACAGCGGCGGTCGATCGTAGGGCAGATGACGCTCGGCGCCGACCAGGTGGATGCGGCCCTCGAAACCGAGCCGGCGGAGGGTCTCCACCGCCCGCAGGCCGGCCAGGGAGCCACCGACGACCACGATCGTGCCGAGCGGAGCGTTGCCGCCCGACGGCGGAAGAGAGCCCATCGGGCCGGCACGTTAGCCCCCGACGCCCGACGTCAGGTCACGAGGGCGTGATCTTGCCGTCGTTGGGAGCGGGCTCGCGCTGGCCGTTCCCCGCCGACGCCGACGGGCCTCCCTCGTTCGCTGCCGGGCCGGCGGCCTCCACTGTCGGATCCACGCGCTCGAGGCTGGGCGGAGCGTCCTGGGCCGCCCGGAGCGCGTTCTCGTAGGCCACGGTCGCGGCGTAGAGCGCCTCGTCCTGTTCCCGGGTCGCCTCCCGCAGCTCCTCCGCTCTCGAGCGAGCCGCGGCGTCGAGGGCCGCCTCGTAATCCTTGGTGGCGTCGCGCACGACCTCGGCTCGCGACTTGCTGGCGTTCCTCATGGCCTCGGCTCGGGCCATGGCGGCCTGGCGGACCGTCGCCGCCCTGGCGATCGCACTCACCGCCGCCGTCTCGGCGGCTCGAAGCGCCTCCTCGTG
>Ga0066670_10000315_pt1 | contig 13453 bp, 10 predicted proteins | sample GraSoiAngelo_119_FD_66459 | JGI IMG/M metagenome (GOLD analysis project Ga0066670, IMG submission 66459) | Grasslands soil microbial communities from the Angelo Coastal Reserve, California, USA - 14_0919_05_20cm | ecosystem: Environmental > Terrestrial > Soil > Grasslands | place: USA...
CGGTCCAGAACAGCGTGTAACCGGCTGGCAGCTTCAGCGACTGCGCGATCGCGCGCTTGGCCTGGTCGACGTACCCGCCGATGTCGCTCGTGGCGGTGTCGATGTACACATATCCGGCGAGCTGACCGTTTTCGTCGCGAATCATCGCCGGTCCAGGCGTCAACGTGATCGCGGCGAGCTGCCCAAGTGGAATCTGCGCACGCGTTGGCGTTTTCACCAGCACGCGTTCGAGCTCGGGAAGACTGTCACGGAATCCGCGCGCGTACCGAACGTTCACCGGATATCGCTCGCGCCCCTCGATCGTGCGCGTGATGTTCTGCCCGCCGATTGCCGATTCGATTACGTCCTGGACGTCACCGATCGTCAATCCGTATCTGGCGATTGCCTCGCGATCGATGCGGATGTCGGTGAAATAGCCTTGCGCGACCCGTTCCGCAAACACACTCCGCGTGCCTGGACTCTTCTGAAGAATCCGTTCGATGTCGCCGCCAATGCGCTGAATCTCATTCAGGTCGGATCCGAGGATCTTGATGCCGACAGGCGTCTTGATCCCTGTGAGCAGCATGTCGAGACGATTGCGAATCGGCTGGGTCCAGACGTTCGGAAACCCTGGAAACTGCAGGTCGGCGTCCATCGCAGTCTGAAGCTTCTCGAGCGTCATGCCCGCCCGCCACTGCTCGCGCGGTTTCAACGTCACGGTGGTGTTCACCATCCCCATCGGCGTGTTGTCGGTCGGCGTCGTCCCGCGGCCGACCGTTCCGAACACGGTTTCCACTTCGGGAAATGTCCGGAGCATCTTGTCCTGGACCTGCAGCAGCCGGGTTGCCTCGGTTATCGACAGTCCGGGCGGCGAAGTCGGCATGTAGAGCTGCGATCCTTCATAGAGCGGCGGCATGAACTCGCTGCCGATCATGAACAGCAGCGGAATCGTCAACGGCACGACGGCGAAGTTGAGCAGGAGCGCCATCCATTTCCATTGCAGCGCAAGTCGAATGACGGGCGCATAGATTGCGCTGAAGAAGCGCGACACCGGATTCCGTGCTTCCGGCTTCAACCGCTTGCCGCGGATGAACATCGTCATCAGCACCGGCACGAGCGTGATGGACAGAATCGACGCGGCGACCATCGCGAACGTTTTGGTGAAGGCCAGCGGCCGGAACATCCGACCTTCCTGTGCCTCCAGCAGAAAAACCGGCACGAACGAGACGACGATGATCGCCAGTGAAAAGAAAATCGCGCGCGCGACTTGCTTCGCGGCTCGGATGATCCGGCGTGGCTGCTCGTCATGGGGAACCGTGCGCGATTCGCTGCTGGCGCTGTTAGACGCTGTCGGTGCGTCCAGCGTATGCTCGCCTTCCGACACGTGTCGGTAGGCGTTTTCCACCATCACGATCGATGCGTCGACGAGCACGCCGATGGCCAGCGCCAACCCGCCCAATGACATGATGTTCGACGTCACGCCGAGGTAGTGCATCGGGATGAACGACGCGAGCACGGCAATCGGCAGCGCCAGAATTGGAATCAGCGCCGAGCGGAAGTGGAACAGGAAGATGATGATGACGATCGAGACGGCGATCGCCTCTTCGATGAGCGTTCGGCGCAACGTGGTGATCGATTGACCGATGAGCCCGGATCGATCGTAGGTCGGTACGACTTTCATACCCGCAGGCATCGACTGCCGAACCTCGTTCAGCTTCGCCTTCACGCGCTCGATGACATTCAAGGCGTTCTCGCCAAAACGCATCACGACGATGCCGCCGACGACTTCGCCTCTGCCATCGAGGTCCGCAACGCCTCGCCGGATGTCCGGTCCCAGCCGGACCTGCGCAACGTCCCGCACACGAATCGGCGTGCCACGCAGGTCGGCGCCCAACGACACCTTCTCGAGGTCGGCGATAGAGGTCAAATAGCCGCGACCACGAACCATGTACTCGCGCCCGGAAAACTCCAGGAGCCGCCCTTCGACGTCGTTGTTGCTCATCTTGATGGCGTTGACGACGTCTTTGACGCCGACGTTGTAGGCGGCCAGCTTGTTCGGATCGAGGTTCACCTGGTACTGCTTGACGAAGCCGCCGATGCTTGCGACCTCTGCGACGCCAGGCACGGCTGCGAGCCAGTAGCGGAGATGCCAGTCCTGGAAGCTGCGGAGCTCCGCGAGGGTGTGCCGACCGCTTTCGTCCAGGAGCGCGTACTCGAAGATCCAGCCCACACCGGTCGCATCCGGACCGATGGCAGGGTTGACCTCCTCCGGCAGTTGTCCTCGAATCCCCTGCAGGTACTCGACGACGCGGCTCCGCGCCCAGTACATGTCGGTGCCGTCCTCGAAGATGACGTAGACGTACGAAATGCCGAAATCGGTGAAGCCGCGGACCGCTTTGACGCGCGGGGTCGAGATGAGAGCCGTGACGATCGGGTAGGTGATCTGATCCTCGATGAGATCGGGGCTGCGGCCGATCCACTCGGTCGAGACGATGACCTGGACATCCGAAATGTCCGGGACGGCGTCGAGCGGCGTCTTCGTCATGGCCCAAATGCCCCACGCCGTCAGCACGACGGTTCCGGTGAACACCACGAAACGATTCGCCGCGCACCAATCGATGGTTCGGTTGATCATCACTTGCATCCTCGCGGGGCCCCACCGCCGCTCGATGGCGCTGCGCCGCTCGCTACGAATCGCTGTGCTCGCGCCGGCCGCAGGCGCTAGCGCACCAGCACCGGGAGTTGCTTGGCGCCAAGCCGCTGACCACCGCGCGCGACCGTGACTGTCACGTCCCACCGGCCGGCCATCATCACCTGCCCCGATCCTCGATATGCACCGCCGCCGGCCCGATTCAGCTTCGTCTCGCTCCGCATCGGCGGCATGTTCATCGTCGGCATCGCAGGCATGAAGAGCTGCACACTCACATCGGCGTCGTCGATCGGTTTACCGGATGCGTCGTTCACGACGACCTCGAACCGGTTGTCGCCCGTCTTCGGCGGATCTGGAATGGTGCGAAATGTGATGTCGACGTTCGCAGGCTGCGATGGCGCCGCCGATTGATTCGGGAGTGCCTCGTATCCCTGGAGTGAAGCGCGCAGCTGGCTCTCGGAATCGAGGAAGAACGTTGCGCCGGTTGCGACGTCTTCGCCCTCCTTCAGTCCTTCGACAATCTCGATCGTGTCGTCGAGCCGGTGTCCGAGCTTGACCTGGCGCGGTTCAAAGTACCCGTCGCCCTGCGCGACGAACACGATCTGCTCCGGACCCGAATCGAGCACCGCGTTAACCGGGACGACCAGGCCGGCACGACCGGTGCCACGCAATTCCGCGGTGGCAAACATGCCGGGCTTCAGCCGGCCGACGCGGTTTGCCAACGAGAAACGTACCTTCACCGTTCGCGTTCTCTCGTCCATCGTCGGATAGACGTAGATGACGCGAGCGGGAAACCGGTCAGCCGGATAGGCTTCAATCGTGACCGTCGCCGGCGAGCCGAGGGCTATCCGCTCGATCTCCGCCTCGTATACATCGGCCTCGATCCACACCACCGACAGGTCGACCAGCTTGTACAAGCTCTGGCCAGGCATGACATGCATGCCCGCGATCGCCTGTTTGTCGATCACGAAGCCGTCTGTCGGAGACCGAAACGTCACGGTCGGCTGTGCCTGGCGGGTCTGTTCGAGCGCTCTGATCTGTTCCGTTGGAAGATCCCAGAGACGAAGGCGCTCGCGCGCCGCATCCACGAGCTGATCGGCGCGCGTTCGCGCTTCTGGAATCTGAGACTGCTGGAGTTGGTCACGTGTTTTCAGTGCGAGGAGATACTCGTTCTCGGTACCGAGGAGATCGGGGCTGTAGATCGTGAACAGCGGCTGGCCTCTTCTGACAGACTGACCCGTGTAGTTCACGTAGAGATCGTGAATCCACCCTTCGAGCTTCAGATTCACGTCGGTCAGCCGCGTTTCGTCGTACCGCACGACGCCGACCGTGCGCAGGCGCGGCGTCGTGCTGATCCGAGCTACGCGCACAGTTCTGACGCCGATGAGTTGTTGGCGTCGAGGATCGATCGTCACCTCGCCACGCGCTTGTGCCGGTGCCGCCTGCGCGGGCTCGGACGACGTCGTCCGCGCCCTCGCGGCGCGCCAGCGCAGCCCATAGACGACCGCGAGTGCGGCTGTCAGCACCGCCGCGACGACGAGAAACGTCACAAGTATGCGCCGCATCTTCATTGCACCTCGCGCGTCACGACCGCGTTGGCTGCCGTGAGATCCATCCCCACCGCGCGCTCCAGATCGGCCATCGCCTGCTCGAAGTCGCTCAATGCGCGGTAGTAGTTCAGTTCGGAATCGAGGAGGATGCGTTCGTTGTCGATGAGCGCCTGAAAATCAACGCGATCGGTTTGATAGGCCGCGCGCGAGACGTCGAGCGTCTGGCGTGACTGCGGCAGAATCGTCGTCCTCAGCAACGTGGCGCGGTCGAGCGCTCCCTTCGCGCGAGCGTAGGCTTCCTGGACGCTCAGCCGAACGACGTTTTCGGTGCCGCGCTGGCGCGCCTTCGCTGCCTCCAGAACCGCGGTCCGCTCCGCGACGCGCGCGTCGATCTTGCCGCGCGACCACGGGGCGTCCGGCCACGTGACGCCGATCCGCCCCATCCACGCGTCGGTCATATGCGGCATCAGCATGTAGCCGCCCTGCACCGTGAAATCGGGTTGGTGTTCCCGTTTCACCGACACGAGCTCGGCTTCTGCACGCTCAATCTCGATGCGTCCGCGTTGCAATTCTGGTTGTCGTTCGATGGCGAGGCGCTGCATGTCGGAAGAGGCCGGGAGCAGCGCCGCCTCATGCGGCTCGACGAGTGGCCCAATTGGCGTTTCAGGAGCGCGGTCGAGCAGGGTGTTCAGCCTGGCAGCCGCGATGCTCGCCTGCTCGTCGAATGTGAGGATGTCGCCGTGGAGCCTCGACAGCTCGAGGACAGGTTTGAGAACGTCTTGTTGGGAGATGCGGCCGATCGCGTACTTGGTCTGCGAGACGTCTGTTATCTCACGCAGCAGTTCGACGCTCGTCAGAGTGACGTCGACCGCCTTGCGCGCGATGAACAGCGACGCGTACGCCTGCTTCACGTGGTTCACGACGTCGCGCGCGCGAATCGCGACGTCACTTTCGGCAAGTGCGACCTCCTTTTCGGCAATCGTCGCGCGAAGCTGCCGTTTGCCACGACCAGGCAGCTCCTGCGTGACCATGAACATGTACATGTTCGTGTCCGCGGGATTTACCGAGTTCAGCGGCCACTGCCAGATCTGCGCGTCGGCCATCGGCGCATTCAGGAAACGCTCCTGAGCCGGCCGCTGTCGCGCGACCTCGGTCTGCTGGCGAACGGCCAGCAGCTCAGGGTTCTTAGCCAGCGCCTCTTCAATCGCGCCGGCGAGTGTCAGCGGCGGGCCGTCGTACAAGCGAGGCGCGCTCGAGGGTTGGAAGTCGCGCTGGAGCGGCTCGACACCGGACGACGCCGCGGACGCAATTCCGATCAGAACCGTCGAAACGACGAAAAGACTGAAGGCTGCTGGTCGTCGCATAACTCCGCCTTGTTGCTGAATGCACGTATGCGAAACAGGTCCCGGCGATGCGAGGGCCCGATCGCTGCCGCACTGACGCGCGACTACGCAAGGTGGCGCAGGTCGCTGCGTCCGTTAGGCGTACAGGCGGGCGACTAGATCAGGAGCGCGGAAATGAGGAGGTACGCCGGAGCCGACGGACCTTTGAGGACATCGTGCTGAGGAGCGAAGTTCCGAGCGACGACGGCCGACGGCAATGCGATAGGACTGATTGTCGCGGTCAGAGCCGGCGTGTTCACAGGCGATCGGGCAATTTCGTGAGTCGCAGCGCTCAGTTGCTGCTGTTTCTGGCCCTCGGTCTTGCAACAGTCCTTTGCACTCCCATGCATCGGGCACTTGTCGTGGCCCGCTTTACAGCAGGCCATTTGCGCCTTCGCCGGCATGGCAGCGTCGGCGATGCAGCTGGCCCACGCCGACGTCGTCAGCGAGGTGACCAGCATCAGCACGAAGCCGACGGTCAGTGAGCGCATCGACTGATTCTGCTAGTGCTGCGACGCAAATGTCAATTCCGTAGCCGATTGGCGGTCCGGCCCCGACGGTTCGTCGGGTTGATGAGAGTGATTCTAGGAGGGTCGCGCAGGCGTCGCCGGCGGACGTTATCGACTCATCAACGGCCGAAGAGCAATCCGAGTGCGGCCGTGATCATGGTGCCAAACGTCGCCCAGCCTAGCCAGGTAAGAACGCGCGGATTCACCGAGTCGCCCATCACCGTTCGATCGGACGTGAGCAACACGATGATCAACACGAGTGGCGGTGCCAACACGCCGTTGATGATCGCCGTCACGAAGAGCAGGCGAATGGCATTGAAGCCGACAGACGTGAGCGCCCACCCCATCGCCATCGCCGCCGCCATCACGGCGTAGAACTTTCGAGCGCGCCGTGGGCGCGCCGACAAAGATCTCTGCCGCCACGCCGCGGCTTCCGCGATGGCATATGCGCAGGAACCTGCCAGCACTGGCACGGCAAGCATCCCGGTGCCGATGATCCCGAGAGTGAACAGCCAGTACGCCGCATCGCCCGCCAAGGGGCGGAGCGCTTCGGCCGCTTCCCGCGCGCTCGTGATGTTCGTTCCGCCGCTCGCATGCAACGTCGCGCCGGTCGTGAGAATGATGAAGTACATGATCAGATTCGAAGCGAACATGCCCGTCATGACATCTGTCCGACAGTCCCGAAGTTCGTCAGACGTGGCGCCGCGCCGCTGACTCAAGTGGTTGCGGCCCATCGCCCGTTCCTCTTCGACTTCCTGGGCGGCCTGCCAGAAGAACAGATACGGAGAAATCGTTGTGCCGAAGATCGCCACCAAAACGCCGAAGTAGTCGCGGGTCCAGCCGATCTGAGGCACGAACGTGGCGTGCAACGCCGTCCGCCAGTCGACTGCCGTCAGAAAGGCCGTGATCACGTAGGCACCAAGAACGAGGGTCAACCATTTGAAGATCCGCGCGATCGTCCGATACGACGTCCAGATCAGGGCCGCCACGATGACGCCGGCGTACACGGGGACCCAAACTGCCGTGCGTACGTGGGTCACGAGCGCGGTCGTCTCCGCCATCCCGTCCAGGTCGGCGGCGATGTTGATCGTATTGGCGATTCCCAGCAGAGCGCACGCGAACCAGGTGACCCATAGCGGATACCGGCGGCGAATGACGCCGGCGACTCCCAGTCCCGTAACGAGGCCGAGTCGGGCACACATCAGTTGGATCGCGGCCATCAAAGGAAACGAGAAGAATGCTGTCCACAGCGTCGCGTACCCGAAGCTAGCGCCAGCCACCGAGTACGTGGAGATGCCCGACGGATCGTCATCTGCCGCACCGGTGATTAAGCCGGGACCGAGGCTGCCGAAGAATCGTCGGAATGGCTGGCGCCGCGCTGGCTCCTCCTGTGGCGTGTCCGAAGCCAGGCTCATGATGTGACTGGCTGTCTCATCGGTTGGAGGTGCGGCGCACGAGACCGATGATTGCCGTCAGCATGAGGCCGATCGTCCAGCCGCGCCGCATCGTCGGTCACCTCTTGACATGTTCACCCGATATATTCGCTGACAACGGGAATCGCAACCGAGCCGTCAACCGGTAACTCCACCGTGAAGCGCGCGCCGCGTTCGTCGCTCGCGGCCCTGCACTCGATGTGCCCGCCATGCAATTCGACGATCTGCCGGCACATGTAGAGACCAATGCCGGCCCCACGGGCGTGTGATCGATCCTCCGGTTGCTGACGCTCCAACCGGAAGAACTTCTCGAAGACGCGATCGCGAAATGCCGACGGTACGCCAGGACCCGTGTCCGAGACGCTGATGGTCACTCGATCTGACGGGCCGCTTTCATGTCGAACCGCGCGATGCGCTTCGAGCGTCACAGTACCTTCCGTGGGTGTGTACTTGAGGGCATTGGACACGATGTTGTCCAGGACCACGCGGAGCCGCCGCTGGTCGCCCCACACCGAAGGGAGTCCAGCGTCGACCATCGACCGGATGTGCACGCCCTGGGCGTTCGCCTGAGGCTCGGCCCGTCGCGCCACTTCGGTGAAGAGTGCCGACAGATGCACCGGTTCGACGTTCAGGCGAAGCTCACCCGCTTCGATCCGCGTCAAATCGAGAAATTCGTGAACAGTCTCACTCAGTTGTTCGACCCCAATCAACGACGTGTCCACCAGCTCCCGTTCACGAGCCGGCAGCGCGCCAGCCGCTTCTTTCAGCATGAGCAGCGTCATCCGCAGCGTCGTCAGCGGCGTTTGCAATTCGTGCGACGCGACCGCGACGAGCTCCGAGCGCATCTCGTCGAGCCGCACGAGGTCGGTCACGTCATACAGCGGGAGAATGGCCCCGCTCTGTTGCGGCGTCAGACCTGGCACCGGCACGACGCGCGGCAGCAGACGTTGCATGGTTCCATCGCGCTCGACGGCGATGGTGCGAGCGAGGTCGGTGACCGGTGCCGCGTTCGCGCCGGTCCTGATTGCCTCGGCGATCGTCACCCGATCGAGGCCGTCGACCTGCAAGTCTTCGAGACCGGTCGGATTGCGCACACCGGCGGCGTCGAATGCCCTCAGTGCAGCACGGTTCATCGACAAGATCCGACAGTCTGCATCGAGGAGCACCACAGCATCTGGCAGCGCCTCGAGCGTGGACTCGAGTGTGTTCTTCGCGCGGACGACTTCGCCGACATTCGTACGGCGGAACTCAGCGAGGTCTGCCGTCATCTGGTTGAACACCGAGGCCAACTCACCGAGCTCGTCACGTGACGAGATTTCGAACCGCTCATCGAAGCGGCCTTCTCGGATTGCATTGGCGCCGCGCGTGAGCCGGCGGAGCGGACCAACGACCCGGCTCGTCAAGTGCCACGCGACCACCACTGCGAACGTGAGCGCGGCGAGGGTGATCACGAGCACCGCGCTCCGCGACGCGGTCGCCTCGTCTTTTGCACCAGTCACGGTCCTTCGTGCGAGCTCGAAGTGCCGATCGCGAATGACCGTTGTGAGGGCAACGGCGCGCCGCAACAGCGGATTCGCCTTCTGATGATAGTGAACGAGCGCTTCACGTTCGGGCGCAACAGCAGCGAGCGCATCGGCTGCCCGGCGGTACGCCTGGAGCGCGGACTCCAAAGGTTTGGCCAACTCTTGTTCGTCCGCCGGTCCGAGCACGTCAAAGAGGTCTGCCACCGCTTTGTCGACCACCGTGCGTTCCTGCGAGAGCACCGTCATGCCGCGCGCGTCGCCGGCGAGGACGAGCAGAACGGCGTCGTCTTCCCGCTCGAGGGCACCCGAGAGTTTCGATGTGACGGCCGTGACCGACTCACTCTCTCGGACCGTGTCCGTCACGAGACCACTGAGCTTGGACAAAGCCGCCAGGGTCCAGACGCTCGCAATCACAGTCGTGCAGACCAGCAGGACTGCCGCCACGCCGAACCGGAGCCGCAGACCCATGCGCATCATCGAATTGGCTCCCGTCCCCCGATCAGCGCCCATCCGGGATTCCGTCGCTCGCGCTTCGCTCATTACGACAACCCAAACCGTTTGCGTTTGCGTTGGAGCGTTGTGGCGTCGATCTCCAGCGTTCGCGCCGCCGCCTCGAGCGAAGGCGATTGCGCGACGACGCGGGCAATGTGCTCGCGTTCCAGCGCTTCCAGCGAAATCGGTGCGCCGACGCGCGCCAAGGGTTCCACTTGCCCGTCCGAAAGGAACGCCGTCTGCGAACCTAGACCGAGGTCGATCGGGGTCAGCACGTTCGCGGGCGCCAAAATTACCGCGCGCTCGACGGCGTTTCGTAATTCGCGAAGATTGCCCGGCCATGCATGCGTCAACAGCGCCGCTTTCGTTTCGTTCGAGAACGTCAATGCTGGACGCCGTTGCTTCCGACTGAACATCGCGAGGTAATGGTCGGCCAATAGCGCTACGTCCTCCCCACGATCTCGAAGGGGTGGGAGTGTCAGGGTGATCACGTTCAGACGATAGAAAAGATCCTCTCGAAAGCGCCCGCTGCGCACTTCGTCTTCGAGCACGCGATTGGTGGCCGCCAACACGCGCACGTCGGCTTGGCGCTCGCGCGCTTCTCCAAGACGCTCGTACGTGCGATCGTTGAGAAAACGCAGAAGCCGGCCTTGAGCATCGGCCGTGAGTTCGCCAACTTCGTCGAGGAAGAGCGTGCCGCCTTCGGCCTCCTGGACTTTGCCGGCGACGTCGGCGATCGCTCCTGTAAACGCGCCCCGTCGATGTCCAAATAGAGCGCTCGTCATCAAGTCGCCCGACAGGGCCGGACAGTTCGCCGTCGCAAAAGGTCCCGCGGCGCGTGAGCTATTCGCGCGGAGCCAACGTGCGAGCACGTTCTTGCCAGTGCCACTCTCGCCACGAAGCAACACGACGGCGTCCGACGCGGCGGCCCGTCCGGCCATCTGCAGGAATTGGCGAAACGTCTGGCTGTGCGTTTCGAACAACGACGGCTCGCCGCTCTGGTCGAGCTCTTCTTCGAGCTCCGCGAGGCGGCGCTTCAGCCGCTGCGCTTCCAGCACACGATTTGCGGTCAGCCGAATCTGATCGGGCGTGAAGGGTTTCGGAATGTAGTCGACCGCGCCACGTTTGACGGCATCGACGGCGCTTTCGATGGACGCGAAGGCCGTCACGACGATCACCCCCAAGTCGGTCTGACGTTGCAGCAGCTCTGGGAGGAGATCCATCCCAGCCTCCGGTCCGAGCCAGAGATCGAGAAACACCACATCGAAGTGTCCACGATCGAGCGCCTCCAACGCGGCCTTGCCGGTGGCAACACCGAGCACACGCGCGCCAGTGGCCTCGAGGCACAGTCGCAATGATTGCCGGACGCCGGCGTCATCGTCGACGACCAGTGCGGCCCACGGGGCGTGGCACGCCGTCGCACGTCCAGTCATCGGGCCCATCCAACTTGCAAGAGTCTTGACACGCTGGCACCTCGCCGGTCTCTGGCGCCTCTGAAATAGATGCCGCCGAAGAACTCGATCCTATCGCGTTGCACGGATGACGTGTCGGGGCCAGTCGCGATGTGATGTCCATGCAAAATGCAGGAAGTTCCCTCGACGCCCCCTGCAGAACGCCCGGACAGATCGTTGACATATACAGGCGCGTCGCGCTTTTCGGCGGCGCACCGAGCGGCACACCGCCTGCAGTAGTGGCCGCGGTCAAGGCCGTCCGTCGTTGTGCAGCGCTCGCTCTCTCGTCGGCGAGCCTGCGGAGCCTCGCCACCCGTTCGCTGGACGTGATCAGACAGGTACCTGGCGCGGCCGATTCAGCAATTGAACAGGAAGCCCGATCAAGCACAGCTTCGGATTTCTCTCAATCGTCAGCAGCTCGCCCGATGCGGTCTGAGTGTCGACGATATTCAGCGACTGATCGAACTGGCGCTCAGCCGCTCGGTGCGCCGAGCAACGTAATGAAGGGCGCGACGATCGTCGCGCGCAGAGAGAGCCAACGACAGATCACGGTTCGGACGAACATCCGCGGTCGCGATCAAGGTGGGTTGTCGCTGACGCAAGGCAGCGCTTTGAAGCGTCGGTCTCGTTGATGAATGCTCCCCTGTCGCTCGTCGGCGAAATCGTCAAGACGTCCTTGTGACATGGCCATTCACACCTGGCGACGCCATCACGGTCATGACCTGACGGCGAATGTCATCGTCCTGCCGGCCGGGTCATATGAGATCGCCGTGTCACACGAGCCGTCTGGTGCCGTGCAGCGTGGGCGGAAGGCGTTCACGCGACTCGAGGCGGCGAAGGCGGCGGCCGACGATCTCGTCCGAAGGAGTTTTGGACACACATGCTCAATCGAGTCGTGTGGCGAATGGATGATTTGGAGCGGGTGAGCCGGCGTCAAACGATTTCGCCCATCGTCAGATCGGTTTCGACGAGCAGGGCGTTGTTCGGCTGGAAACCGAAATCCAGGTGCTGCGAACGGATCGGACCGCGGACCGCGACGATCGACGAGGTGACCAGCACGGCGCAGATCGCAATCTGCACGACGAGCAGCGAGTCGCGGACCCCAAATCGGCAATTTCGTTCCCCTAAGCCCTCACGGAGAGTGCTGGCGGAATGGAATTTTGCCAGCGGCGCGATCCGATGACGTTTTGGCGCGCGATAGCCTGGAACCGGGAGCGGCCACGAATCCGCTCATTGTTTGAGCACTTTTACCACGTAATAGCTGACCGAACCGGCCACTTCCTTGAACCAATGCGGCTGTCCCGCGGGAACCACGATCACATCGCCCTTGGTGAGATGATGAGCCTCGCCGCCCTGGATATCGGTGCCACGAGGCTGCAGCGGATTGGTGGCCGTCACGTTCTGCGCCTTGCCGCCGGTGACGAACGTCGCGCTGCCATCAATCACGTAGATCACATCGGTTTCTTTTGTGTGGACTTCGACCACGCCCGGGCCGGTGCGGTTGCTGCATTGAACGATGTACTCGGGCGTGTTGACGAACGTCCCGGCTTTCGAACAGCCGGCGACCGTGTCATGGCTGAGATATTTGCTAGTGGTCAAAGGTTGCGGCGGCGGAGGAGTGCCACGCGCCGGCTGTTGCGCTGCGGCACCAACGACCGCTGTGACGACGAGTACGGCAAATCCGACGACGTGTTTCACCTTTTTCACGGGAGGTCTCCTTTCCGTATTCGCAATGCGCGCCACTATAGCCCGTTCTCGTGGCTCGAGCGTCACCGTTGCGAGCGCGTGGCGTATCGGAGGCGAGACAGTATTTAAGACCTGCAGCTGCGGCCAAGAAACAAGCGCGCCGAAAGAAAGCGGCGTCTTCAACACCGGTCAGGCCTTTATTGCGTTTTGCCGCCCATCTGCGCTTCAAAGCCGTCCGGATCCTGGACGTGGAAGCTGCGTTCAGTCGTTCGTATCTTCAACCCGCGACGCTTCAGCTCCGCTTCAACCGCCGGCTTGACGGTCTTATCTGTGTCCCAATTGGCCAGCGTGTACGCAATGTGATCAACCCCTACTTTGCCGCCAGGCCGGCTGCTGGCATTCCGAGCAATGAGAATGTTGTCGCCAAACGTCAGACGGCACTGTGTTTTTCCATCGTCTTCCGTCACCTTCATCCCGAAGAGACCCGAATAGAAATCGCGCGTCTTCGTGTAATCGGCGACCTGCATCGAAACGTGGTTAATGTAGACGGCATTAGCTGGGGGAGCCGCCTCCGCGGTACCCACCGTGGACGCCGCCGTCGCTGTGAGCGCCAGGGTCTGAATGAGCTGGCGGCGAGTCATATTTCCATGTTCGTAGTCCTGAAGCAGCTTGCCGATGATGTGCTCCATTTGCTCATCCTCCTCTTCGATGGATTGCATTTTGCCGCCTGAACGGGCCCAATCCTACACTGATGGACCCCGACTACGGCCAAGTCTTTCATCACGGCTCCTTTCCCGC
>Ga0066670_10000322_pt1 | contig 13341 bp, 9 predicted proteins | sample GraSoiAngelo_119_FD_66459 | JGI IMG/M metagenome (GOLD analysis project Ga0066670, IMG submission 66459) | Grasslands soil microbial communities from the Angelo Coastal Reserve, California, USA - 14_0919_05_20cm | ecosystem: Environmental > Terrestrial > Soil > Grasslands | place: USA...
CCGCCTTCGAGCACCTGCCTTTTATCGGCGGAACGCGGAAAAGTCCAGGTCCGATTCATTAAGTAGCTGTTAATCACGGCGGCCGTGAAGGCGATAGCCTTGAAGACGGCATACAGCAGCCCCTCTCGGCCTCTCTTGCTGATAATAATCAGCGCATTAAGAACAGCCAGATCCACCACGGTATTGATAGTACCGACGATTAAGAATCGCAAGAACTGCTTAATAGGAAATCTGGTCATAACGCGAGTGGATCTTCCACGCCTGCTATACAGCCGTAAGAGTTTGGCGCGAGAGTTTCACGGATTGCCTGGAAATTCCATTCTGGAACTACTCTCATTCTGAGAAATGCTCACAAGCGAGGCGCGTTGTCGAGATAACCTGCTCGCCGCGCTTGATCGGCACCGGGCTGCTGCCCGGCTTGATCTGAAAAGCGTTCGTCCGCTTCGAACGATTGGCCGTAGGTCACCTGATAAACACGATATACATCATTTTCGAACAGGCACTGGAATGTTCTGTCCTGAATCCTTATACCCGAGCTCGTACACTTCCCCTGTAAAGGTAGAGCAGCAGGAAGCACTCCGCGATCTGAATAAATCACATATCGAGGATGTCTTTCGTGAAAGAATCCCGTCAGCTCCGATATTGGATGCGAGGAGGCCAGGAATACGCGACTGCTAGCGCGGAATGGCACCCCAACAGCTGCCGCTATGATATTGGATTCCACGTTGTAGTCGTCGATGACCAAAGCATCATCCACCGTGATTCTTGGCCTCAAGTACTGCCGAAGCTCCTCGATACGATTGGGAAACCGAAGTCGCGGAGATATCGCGCTGAATTTATCGCTCAAGCGATTTGGCAGCTCGCTTACTGCAAGAATTGCGCCTAAGTTGAGGAGCAACAGGACTGTTATCGCTGCCCGAAATTGAGTCTGCATGGACCGGCGCATAAACCTCGCAAATTGGCAGAATCCGTAGCCCGAAGGAATTGCGATGAGTGTTCCTAATGTGATCGTGTAACGAGCCATGGAATTCACGCCGCCAGTAGTACTTTGAATCGCGAATACGGTCCCCATAGTCAGCAGAATCAATCCGAATTCTCGGCTTCGGCGTAAGCGCATCCCCGACACCAATCCGTAGATGCTTGCAATGACCGCGATGGGGCAAAGTGTAAGCAGAATCACCCCCGCTGGCTGCACCAATCGATACAGAGCGGACCTGTGTTCGATTGCAGTTTGCTGGGCGACCCAGGCGTAGTTCATCGTGACCCCGTAAAGAGGCTTCGCAAACATCTTCCACTGGTAGGCCATCCAGAACAATGGCCACAAGGCAGCAATCGCTCCGAACGACAGGACTTCACGGACGTGCTTCCCGTGCCCCAGATTTGCGTTCTCGGATGGCATAAGTAACAGGACTAGAAACACTGCAAAAATGCAGATCCAAGCCTCGTAGCGTATGCCAGCGCCAATTGCCAACGCAATCGCCGCCACAATCAGAAAAGCAAGTGAATGCAATTGCCGATACCAAAAAAACGCAAGTAAGCCACAGAGTAGGAAAAAGAGGTATGGAGCCTCCGAAGATGAGGTTGTACTGTACCCGATGTGCAGCGCATAGAACGTGAATACAAGAAGAGATAAAAGCGCTGCCCGCTTGCCATAAATCTCTTTCACTAGAAGCCAGAAAACCGCTAACGTGCTGACTCCCAAAACCAGGCTTAATGCACGCGACCCAAAGCTGACGTCACGAACTAATAAAGACATACCTCCCATAAGCCAAAAATGCACAGGAAGCCACGGCTCAAAATTGAGTCGGAAAGCAGGGTGCTGCAACCATCCTGCAGTCATTGCCGCACGCGCAAGAGCATCGCCACCATTGTTCTCCGCCACCACGAAAAATCCGAGACGGAGCGCCGCTCCGATCAGCAAAATCCACCAGACTTGAGGCGGCACGTGGCGCACTCGCTCTGGCATTCTTAAGCGTGAGGACATCTTGAATGACGCGATCTTGTCAGAGGATTCGAAAATTGCTTTAGATAAAGATGGGATCGGAAGAGCAAAATGAAGTGTTGCGAGCCGCGGCACCTGTACAATTCTGATCCCGAAAACTATGCGCGTTCGCGAAAACTTGAAACCGCCACTCGGATCAGTATAAGTGTGTCACAAATGATCCTTTTCCTTGTTGCGGTTCTGACGCTGCTCCTAACAAATTCCGGCTGTAACCGAAGTGCTCGATCTGATTCCCATGCTGGGAAGACGGGCAATTCTGTGACCGAAGCTCCATCACGACTAATCTGCGGCAAGCAGAATGACGGGCTAGTGCATATTCCTACGAACTGGGCGACGTTTGTACCGCCGGCCAAGGGCCAGAGCTATACCGATCCTGCCTTCGGCTGTGCCGTGAAACGCTTGACCGACAGCAGCATCGACGAAACCGACAGCAATGGAGCTCATCTCGGACTCACCCACGGCTATTCCACCTACACTCCGCTTAACAGCACCGACACCTTGGTCTTCATCTGGGGTAGCGACGGTACCTTGAGGATCCGCGATACAACTGGCAACGTAGCGGTCTCGGCCGCCAACATGCCGGGCATGAACAACGGCCACCCGCTGTGGGACGCAAGCAATGGCAACGTCTTCTACTACACCAGCGGTAACACCCTCTACAAGGGAACGGTGGGCGGCAGTTCGGTAGTCTCGACAGTGGTGCACACCTTTACCGAGTACAGCGCTGGCATTAACTCCCCCGATAACGCCGATCTTTCTAAAGACGGAGATCACATCCTGCTGGTGGGGCAGAACGCGAACAACACCATGGATGTCTTTGTCTGGTCGCTGAGCCTGCAAAGCAAAACCTCCAAGTACACCACTTCCTGCACTATCTCCGGCAGCGTCACCGGCACCAACCAGCCGGGCTGTGTACATGGGCTGCTGCTTGCCGCCAACAATCTGCCGGTCATCGGTTTTGGCGCCGAGGGCAGCGGAGCCGAACAGGGCGATCGTCTGTGGAACGGCTCCTCGCTGATTCATTTGCAGGACTTCACCAACCATATCGATGTAGGTTCTGATCTGAACGGCAACCCGGTCTATCTGGAGAGCGGCAATTCCACTACCCTGGCCGGCATCACCAACCCGTGTCCCAGCGGCTGGGGACTTGATGTACGCCAGATGAACAACACCTCGTCCGCCATATGCCTGCTCGATAATCAGCCAGCCTGGCATATCAGTTATCGTGGCAGCGCCTCGCAGCCCTGGTCGGTGATCTCTTTCTTCCAAGGCAACACACCGGGACCGGAATTTTTCACCAACGACGGCAATTACCAAGCGCCTTCTTCCAGCAACTGGGCGCTATACGAGGACGAGCTCATTCTGGCGCGCATCGATGCCAACAACAGCAGCACGAAAATCTATCGTCTGGCTCATGCCCGTACTCGCGCCATGGAGGACTTCGGAGCCCAGCCTCATGCCGCCATTAGTCGCGATGGCAAATACGTCATCTTCGACAGCAACATGGCTCATCCCAACGGCTGTAGCGGAAACTGGCACGTCTCCACCGCTTGCACCGATGTCTATCTTATTAAGATCCAGTAGATTGCAGCAGACTGTGTTCCGAAGGCGCATCCTGCACGACTTCCGACAATTCCGACTCAGCCAATACGGCTTTTAAAGGTAATACGCTGACAAAGAAGCTGGACAAAATCGCCTGAACACCCAGGCTAAGAAGAAGTATGTAGGGCATTAGAGATTGAAGTATTTGTTGCGTGGCTGCATAGTCAAGCGACCCAAGCTGGAGTGTTCTAGCTCTAATGAAAGATCCACCAACGCCCCAGAGAACAAGAGCTAAACCAAACAGCAAACCGACTTCTGGTGTCAGAAAGCGAAGTACGCTACTGAATCTCTTGTTGCGCGGCAACAGCCCTTCAGAAATAGCAAATATATTTGTAAACACGGCAAACCCAATTGCCTGCACAGCGAGAAGCAACGCGAGAGGCGCGCAAAGGACAGAGCCATGGTCTAACAATACGTTCCCGAAATGATGTGGTCCTGAGAGCGCGAGAGTCGCAGCCAGTACACCTATTACCATGAGCAGCATTCCCGGATAAAAGAAAAGCCAGCGTGGACTGTACGAAAGCAGAAAATGAAGATGGCGCCAGCCGTCTCGCCATGTGCGGAGATGCGGCGGATGGCTCCTCCCATCCGGTGATAGAGTCGTCGGCACTTCTGTAATCCGCATGCCGAGCAGCGTAGCCCGCACTACCATTTCGCTTGCAAATTCCATTCCGCTCGTCCGGAGTCCCATTGTTTGCCAGGCAACTCGACTGAAGCCTCGCAGTCCGCAATGAAAATCCCCGCAAGGAGATTTGAAAAATAGGCGTCCGATTCGCGTGAGAACCGGGTTGCCAAGATATCGGTGTAGCGCCGGCATCGCACCGGGCTTTATTCCGCCTTTGAACCTGTTGCCCATCACCAGATCGAAACCAGCGCGCAACTGCTGGAGAAAAACCGGCAAATCCCCAAAATCATAACTGTCATCGGCATCTCCCATAATGACGTACTTGCCGCGCGCTGCGTCAATTCCTCCCGTCAGGGCTGCTCCGTAACCTCGGCTTTCGACATGGACCACACGAGCTCCGCACGATCGCGCCAGCTCAGGAGAACCATCCGTGCTTCCGTTATCAGCCACGACGACTTCTCCGTCGATTTGCGTCTCTCGAAATGCGCGCAGCGCCTTTTCGATACAAGTTCGTAGTGTCTCTGCCTCGTTCAGACAAGGCATCACTACTGAGACTTCGGGAGCAATGGGAACAGGCAGTTTCCCTGCTTCAGCAACGAGCAGCGGAGAGCTAATGGCGGTCATGATGTAATGATCCTTTCCCTGAGAGCGGAGGTCCGATAGGCTTCTCAACGCCTACACTCGATCGTGTCGGTGGATGGGTCTTCTTTCCCGTAAAGTCGCTTCTCAGAGTTCTTGCAGATCAATGAAGGGCGGTTTGCAATAGATTCGGCTGGCCCTGAATGTTATCTTTCGGAACCTTATAAACTTTGAAATCCGCATTCGAATAAGTCTCGATCAGCCTGCCTCGGTTCCGATTGAGGAATGTATGCCAAAGCGGTTCGTCGATAGGGGACTTGACGAGATAAGTCGCATGGATGCTTTCGATGTATTGCCAGAGCTGGCCATCGGTTCCCTCCGCGGGGTAAACCGATGTTAGCCGTTGTCCGAATAATCCCAGGGCTTTCGGTTTCCTGAATATAAAAACCGCCGTCGGTTCTGTGTTATTCCTCACATACTGGAAAAATGCCACGGTTTCTTTCTTCGCAATTCCGTCGGGGAAGGCTCCAAAGTCCATTCGTCTATATAGCACCGTGTAGGAGAGCGCAACGAGCAATATCACAATGGGAAATACAACCGCCTGTCTCACTGCAAAGCCTTTCCATGTGAATTCACGGAATCCGGTAAGCGCGTAAAGTACATACAGCGGCGCAATTGGAAGCAGATACCGCAGGCCTGCCGGATAAGGGAGAACCAGAATCAGAGATAAATGCAACGGCAGATACAGGTCCCAGACGGCTGGCCTGCGAAGCTTCCTCAGATAACCGATTGCCGCGAGCGATGAAAGAAGGAGAAAAACGATATAGCGAATCGGCTTATCAGTTTCACTTGCCCAAAAAAGTGAAAGCGCCCTCGTATATTCAACTGTGTTTTGCAAAATGATTTTTGGGTTGGTCCAGATTTTCGGCAACGTACTTACATAACTTGCATCGCTAGAGCCAAACGCATTCTGCACTAACCAGAGCACAACAAAGATGCCCGTGATGGTCACACCGAGTCGAGTGATTCGCCTGAAGCGAACCACTTCATAACCGAGCAAAGCCGGAATGAGCAGAATTCCCGTGGTGCGGGTTCCGTAGCAGAGATAAATCAGGACCGCCAATAAGACAGCACGGCTGATCCAGCCGCGCTCCAACTCCTTTTCGTAAGCGCGTTTAATGGCGAAGAAAGCTGTGAACAGGAACAAAGTAAACGGTACTTCAGATTGAATGCCATCTTTGATATACCAAAAGTTCGGATTAACTCCCACGATCGCGATTGCCGCAACGACGTAAGGAAATGGAAGCTCGTCGCGTATAAAGAAATAGAAGATCGCAAGAAACGCGATGAAGAGCACTACGTTTTCGACCTTCATTGCTGTGAGATTCAGGTCAAAGACTGCATAAATCGGAGAAAGAAGTAGTGGATAAACAGGGGGATAAGCCTTTGGACCCACGCCTGGATTTTGTGGATTAAACAGGTAATTCGATTTCATGTAACTTGAGTGATGAGCAATATCTGCCGCTTCCTGAATGTACAGCGCAAAATCATCACCCCAAGGCTGACCCGATCGTATAGTTAGCAAGTAAAACGTACCAATTATTAGGATAAGCAGGATTACGATTCCGAGCCGTCGATCTCGACGGTACGATTCGATGCTGCGTTCAAAATCCTTGAGGTCAGGATTACCGTTTAACGCTAGCTGTCCATCGATCATAAGATCTGAACCTCATCTACTCGCGGGAAGTGACATGCCGTGCCGCTAGAGGGCATCACTTCATGATGCAGCATATGCGGGCTCCCCGAAGAGCGCCGAGGGGGCCGACTCATGGACGGAAGCTTCCTGATTCACAGGGATCGAGACTCTGGACTGGGCTGGAGAGTGCAGGTCAATCACCATTTGCTCCGCCCTGAGAAGCGTCGAGACTACTTCTTCGTCGATAGATTTTGTGCCAATGACCACAACCTCGCTGCCGCGAACTACTTCTTCCAAATCTGTCGAGAGGAGCATCCCAATATGAGGAATCTCGTCCTCGATAAATTTTCTATTGGAGCCGACCAAACGGCCGAGTGAAACATCGCGATCCCAGATCTGTATTTGGCATCCTTCGCCCAGGAGGCGTTTGATTAGTTGTACGGAAGGGCTCTCACGCAGATCATCCGTTCCAGACTTGAAGCTCAAACCCAAAATACCAATCTTCTTGTGCCTGGTGGCAAGTACGGTATCGATAGCACGCTCAAGATGAGCCTGATTGCTTGGCATAATGGCCCGCAATAACGGCAGATCGAGGTCGAGTTGCTTGGCACGGTATGTGAGTGCTCGCAGATCCTTCGGTAAACATGAGCCGCCAAAAGCGAATCCTGGCGTCAGGTAGGCTGGGGAAATATTGAGCCGCGTGTCGGAAAGAAAGATCTTTGTCACTGCATCTACGTCGACCTTCATTTCCTTGCACGCCGATCCAATCTCATTCGCAAACGCTACCTTCAGTGCATGGAATGCGTTGCAGACGTATTTCACCATCTCGGCAACCGGGAGCGATGTTTCGCAGATTTGACCGGAGATTTCCTTGTACAGCTCGCGCAGAGGCGCAAGGTGAGCTGGATCATCGGCTCCCAAAACGGTAATCGCCGGATTCAAGAAGTCAGCCACGGCCGACCCTTCGCGGGTGAACTCTGGATTGGCGCAAACCGCAAAGTCAATCCCCACCCTTTTTCCGCTGGCGCCTTCGATGGCGGGGATGATCTTCGACTTTGCAGTACCGGGTAGCATCGTGCTACGAGGCACGACCCAGTGAAACTCTTCTTTCGTCCGCAGGGCTCTGCCAATCTGCTCGCAGCTATACTGCACGCTGCTTAAATCCAGGCAACCGTTGTGCAAACTCGGAGTGCCAACGCAAACGAACGAGATCTCCGATTCACGTACGGCCAGGCCCGCGTCGAGAGTTGCCCGTAAGCGGCCGGCTTTGGAAGCGTCTGCTATCAATTGATTGAGCCCGGGCTCCATGACCGGCGCCTTGCCCGATTGCAACATTTCCACTTTTTCCGGGCTAACATCCACGCCAATGACATTGTGCCCTACGCTCGCGAAACAACCTGCAGTGACGGCACCGACGTATCCAAGACCAAACACACTGATTGATTTCATAACGATTCCGATTCAGGCAGGCTGCCGCTTATGCAGACTTTGAGAGGGGCGCAGGCGAGCGACTTCCAGAGTTACTGCATTGTCCGAGCCGTCGTAGAGCTGTTTCGTCTGACTGATAAGCCGCTCGAAGCTGAAGTCTCTTCGCACCCGCTCTTGCGCAACGGAGCCGAGTTTGGCGGCGCATTCCGGATTTCGCAGCAATCGCGAGATGGCTCTTGCCAGCGCTTCCGCATTATTGGGCGGAACGAGCACGCCGTTAACTCCGTCCTGGACGACTTCGGTGATTCCCCCCACGCGAGTTGCCACAATCGGCAGGCCAGCCGCCATTGTCTCGAGAACTGAGTTGGGAAGCGCCTCTGATTCCGAAGCAAGAACTGAGAGATCGCAGCAAGCCAACAGCTCAGGGACATCTTCGCGGCATCCGAGGAAGAGCACATTCTTTTCGAGTCCAAGCTCCTTTACCATTTGCTGCAGTTTCACTCGTTCAGGTCCATCCCCGATCAGGAGAAATACGGTACCAGGGTGAGAGGCGCAGACCGTCGTCGCTGCCGTGATCAAATGAGCATGACCTTTCACCGCGTACAGGTTTGCCAGGACTGCAATGATCTTGGAATTTGCGCAGATATTTGGCAGCTTTTCAATCTTCTTCCTACGGGAACAGGCAAAGCGATCAGCCTCTATGGCGTTGTAGATGACACGAATCCTTCGGCGCGCAATTTTGTCTCGCTTTACCAGTAGCTCACGAACCGAAATCGAATTCACTACAACATGAGTTGACATTCGATAGAGAAACCGAAGTATCTTGTTCCTCCGCGTCGTATACCAATCGTGATCCGCAAGATATCTTCGGCTGGAAATAATCACTGGCACTCGCGCTAACCGAGCTGCTGGGATTCCCAGCAGATTTGCCCATAAGTCGTAAGCATGGAGTACGTGAAACTTTCCCCGATGAAGAAACTTGATCAGTCGAAACAGCTGATACAAACCGTTCAGCGACAACAGTGTCTTTTCTTTTCGAAACTCTACAATTTGAATACCAGCTTGCCGCAGAGTCTGAAGCAGTGGGCCTTCCGCCCGAAGACAGCCGACAGTCACCTGATATGAATCCGAATTCAACCGAATGGCAGTGTTTACTAACTGCGTTTCCGTGCCCCCGAGATTCAGCGTGTCTACAAGAAGTAGTACACGCTTCACGCAACTGCTGGATGGCCGCATGTCTGAAAAAGGAATGCTTGTTTTTAGCCTGCGTCAGGCCACTTCGGCTGCCGCTGTCCTTCTTCCGCTTACAGCCATCACGCTTGGGCTGAGAAAAGGCTTGCGCATGGGGACAGCAAAAGAGTGTAGCTGAGCCGCAGGTTCCAAAAAATTCCGATGCCACAGCTCAAAGATCAGTAAGTGCCACAGCTCCCAGGAACGATCTCGAATACCTTTACGATGCTCCTGTATTCTCCGGCGGACCTCCTGCTCGTTGAAGTACCCTCGCTGCGTGGTCTTCGGCTCAACCAAAATGTCGAGAAGCGCAGGAGAATGATCCTGCCGAAACCAGTGCACCAGCGGCATAGAAAAGCCTTGCTTGGGCCGATATAGCACTTCGCGCGGAACTCCGAGTCGCTCCGCCAATTTCTTGAGCATGTATTTCGATTGTCCGAAGCGCCGTTTCCATTTTGGTGATAGAGCAGCTACCCACTCTGCAAGACAATGATCGAGCAGGGGTGCACGAACTTCGAGAGATGTCGCCATGCTCATTCGATCCACTTTGGTCAGAATGTCCCCGGGCAAGTATGTCTTTGTATCCAGATATTGCGCCTCGCTCAGTGGATCGGAAGCAGGTCGTCCGGCAAAGTAGTCGAGAAATGAGTTGTAGGGCGATTCAACACTATCTGCCCATTCAGCAAAGCCGGTGCTAAATAGAGGGCGCTCTCGAACGCAAGTAGGAAGCAAAGACACACTGTCCAGGTAACGCTCGCGGCATGGCAACGATAGGTTGAACAAGAATCTGCGACCCCGCCATCCCGTGGGAACATGCGGATGGACGTATGCTCTGTACCATTCCCCGGTCCGAAAAGGGAAGGGAAGAATCCATTGGCGCCGGATGTGTGAGGTATACCGATCGTACCCGGCGAAAAGCTCGTCCCCACCATCTCCCGCCAGGGCTACAGTCACATGCTGGCGTGCCATTCGGGAAACGTGAAATGTAGGAACGATGGATGAATCACCAAACGGCTCTTCAAGATGGCAGGTTAGTTGGTTGACTGTTTCTTCGATTTGCGGGTCAACAAACAGTTCGTGGTGTTCAGTATCAAAACGCTGCGCCACAAGGCGTGCATGACTCGCTTCATTGAAATCTGCATGCGAGAAGCCAATCGAAAATGTTCTTACACGGCACGAACTGAATCGGGCCATCATGGCCACCACTGCGGAAGAATCGACGCCGCCGCTCAGAAGCGCACCCAAGGGAACATCGCTCATCAGGCGGATTCGCACGGCCTCGCTAAAACGCGCTTCCAATTCCTCTAAGCATTCTTCTTCCGATTTCGGATCAAACGAGCCAAGAGGTGGCAAGTCCCAATATTGGCGAATGTGAATTCGGCCTTTACTCCACTCCATCACGTGAGCAGGTGGTAGCTTGCGGATCTTTGTGAAGGCAGTGAGTGGATCCTGTATGTAACCGAAGTGGAAGAAATGAAGAACTCCCCGAGGATCGATCTCTAGCAGCTCAGGCGCAACTGCCAGAATGGCCTTGATCTCAGAGCCGAACAGCAGCCGGCCTTCACTGACGGCGTAATGAAGCGGTTTCTTACCGAAGCGATCGCGCCCAAGCACGAGCTTCTGACGGTTCTCGTCCCAGATTGCGAACGCGAACATTCCCCGCAGTTCACGTACGCAGGCCGTTCCGTATTCTTCGTACAAATGAACGATCACCTCGGTATCCGTGTTGGTGTAAAACTCGTGACCAAGGCCTTCAAGCTTTTCCCGCAGCTCTGGGAAATTGTAGATTTCTCCGTTAAAGACAACCCAGATCGTTCTGTCCTCATTGTGGATCGGCTGGTTTCCCGTAGATAGATCGATAATGCTCAGGCGTCGCATGCCGATGCCGGCACAGCCTTTCGCATAGATGCCTTCATCGTCAGGTCCTCGATGGACAATGGCCTGACACATGCGATGGACTTGCGCCGCCTCGGCTAGATAACTCTGGTCAGCGCCGACAATGCCTGCAATTCCGCACATTGGATCTATTGTGAGTACTTATAAGCTTCGAATCTAGTTTGACTTGACTACAGATATTGGGACGGATCTTTCTACTTCTTTGGCAGGCGGATAAGTTTTGTAGTACTGGCCATAATACCGATGCTCTGCATCGTTCCATTCGTTAGCGACGATTCCAAGTGGCTTCAAGTTTTCCGTCTTCAACGCTTCTTTCAGGAGGGGCTTCGGTGTTCGTGCCTGACGCACGACCACCAGGCTTCCATCGGACAAGCCGGCCAGGAAGGTAGAGTCCGCAACTGGCACTAGAGGGGGCGAGTCGATGATCACGAAGTCGAACCAGGAAGCGACTTGGTTCAGCATATCCGCGAAGCGTTGGGATTGCAGGATTTCCATTGGCGACTCACTGCATCGACCAGCTCCCAAGTACCAGAGTGACAGGCCTTCTACCCTTCTTAAGAAGCTAACGATGCCCTCTGAGTCGTTCCACCAATCGCTTAAACCTGGCTGAGTATGGCTGCCCAGCAAATCCCGCAACCCTGACTGGTGCATGTCACAATCCATAAGCAAGATTCGCTGCCCTTGTTGCACCAGCGTCACAGCCAGATTGGCCGATATCACGCTCTTCCCTTCCCCCTTAATACTGCTCGTAACCAGGAGCTTCTTCAGCTGCTGCCGTTTTTGGAAATTTCGCAGGCGAAGAGCCAGTACGCGAAATTTTTCAGCGCCGGGACTGGCCTGGTCGGTGAATGCCACCAGGTGCTGTGGCTGTACAACCAGCTGAATCACTGGAACGTGATCCACTTCGATGGCGTTTGTATCGAACTCCCGCAGTACCTCCGCCTCGCCATTCAAAGCGAAAATCTTATTCATTCTTTTAACCCTTGTAGTAGGAAAGTACGGTCACCACTGGGATTACAGCAAAGATAAGTAACGCGGCACCCGTCTGCAATCGCTGATGCCAGCAGGCTCTACTCTGCTCTTCAGCGGTTTGAAGGAGGGGAATTGAGACCAGAATTGGAACTGGTGTAATGGTGAGCAAGTCTTCTCCAGAATGAATCTGTTCGTCCATTGCCTCGACCAATACGGTTACGCCCGCGCCAATCCCAGTACCTAAGATCAGGCCCAGCAGACTGAATTTCAGCCGATCAGGAAAATACGGCTTCTGAGGAAAGTTCGCTGGATCAATGATGCGGAACTGCTCACCCTCCTGGCGCTTCTCCAGGTTGGTAGCCATTTCCGACTGCATCTTTTTGTTCAGCAATGATTCATAGTTCGTGCGAGATTGTTCGTGGTCACGAGTGATGGCAGCCAGCTGCTGCTCTCGCACAGGAGTGAGGTTCAGGCGACTCTGATATGCATCAAGCTGGGCTTCCAGTCGGCTGATCTCCTGCTGGCGATTAGCAATCTCAAGTTTGTTGGACTTGATCTGCCCTTCGATTTGTAACATCGGCGAGATCGCTTGCAACTCGGAGAGAGTCCGTGGCCGTCCAGCTATTTCCATTTCCTCGTCGCGTTTACTAGAGTTCGATTCGGCGTCTACTTGCTGCTTCAGGGCCTCGGCATCCGCGATCTGCCGCTTTAAGCGCAAAACGTCCGGATGCCGAGGCGTGTCACGTGAGCTTATATCTGCGAGCTCTGCTCTAAGCTTGTCGAGCTCCTCATCAAGCGTGAGCGGATTGCCTTTGGAATCGCCGCGGCGAACGGCAAGCTGCGAACGCACGCTCTTATATTGATTGAGCAGCGATTCCAGGTACAGCTTTTGCTGGTTTGCCTGATCCAGAGCTTCAGTAGCAGCCTGTAACCGAGTCTGTAGGCCGGAGAGTATCTGTATGTTGGTCTGTAATTGTTCCGGCAGTTCCCCTAGATATTTAGCCTTGAAATCACGAAGCCGCTCCTCCTGATCTGCCAGATTCTGGCCAGCCCGTTCCAGCTGACTTTCGAGGAATCTTGTGGTCTCTTCCGAGAGCTGTTGCCGATTGTGTAAATTCTCTTCAATGAATAATGAGCTGAGTTGCCGAGTGACCTGTTGAGCTAACGTTGGATTGCCCGCGGAGTACGAGATCTTGAACGCCGAGAGCTCCCAGGGGCGCCCAGGCGCTTGTACCAGCTCAATTTTGACGTCTCTCCGCATTCCTTCCACTGCGAGATCGGCGTCAGAGTTATTCCGTTTGTTGCTGTACA
>Ga0066670_10000330_pt1 | contig 13227 bp, 12 predicted proteins | sample GraSoiAngelo_119_FD_66459 | JGI IMG/M metagenome (GOLD analysis project Ga0066670, IMG submission 66459) | Grasslands soil microbial communities from the Angelo Coastal Reserve, California, USA - 14_0919_05_20cm | ecosystem: Environmental > Terrestrial > Soil > Grasslands | place: USA...
CGAACCGGTGGTTCGCAGGTCAACACCCCGAAGCCGTCGGGCGGCCAGGTTCGAGAACGGAACGGACCCGGCGATGAAGGCCGCGGCCACGACGGACCACGGGGGGAAGTCGTCCCGGCGCACTCCGCCAGCATTCCCGCACCCGGCGGCGGCAAACAAGCCGCCCGACCGAAGGCTCAGGAGGGCTGCCGCACCGTCGCCGGCTTGACCCGCACCGACCAGTGGAGGCTGAACCCCTCGCCGTGCAGCGCCCGCCGGAACCACATCGTTGACACCACGATGGCCGTCCCGATGGCGAAGAGTGAGGCCGCCGTCTTCAGCAGGACGAAGGACTTCACCGAGTAGGTGAGCAGCAGCCAGAGCGTCAGGGTGGCATTGCTCAGGAAGACGAACGTCCACAGAAGCGACACCCGCAAGAAGAACCTGCGGACGAACGGCTGGCGGAGGAGAGCGGGGTCGAGGGGGCAGAAGTCCTGGGCCAGGCGCTCGGCCAGCGGGCGTCCCGCCGGGACCGAGATCAGGAACGCGCCGGCGACGAGGAACGTGCCCAGAGTCGGCTGGAGGAAGTAGACGAAGGCGCTCCCAGTGGCCATGGCCAGCGCCGTTCGCACGGTCAGCAGCGCACAGGCCAACACGAGAAGCCCCGGCACGGGCCTACCCGTCACGACCCGCCGGCCAAGTGCGACGTAGGAGAAGGCCACGGTGGCGAGCAGGGCGCCCCGCAGGCCGAGCAGCGAGAGCATCGCGTAGAACAGCGCCACCGGACCCACCGTGCTCTCGAGCAAGCCCGGCAGTGCGTGGCGGGCGAAAGCCCGGGGGGCCGGGAGGTGAATGGTGTTCGCTGCTAGAGGCAAGGGCTGTTCTTCCGACTGCGGAGAGCCAGGTCGCCAATCTGGCCGGGCGAGGCCGTCGCCCGAAGGCGCCGTCTGATTGGCCAACGGTACACCCATATGGTCATGAGGGTTCGACGTTGTCCATACCCATACCTGCGGCTGGGCACTACTCCCAGGTGGCTTAGATTCAGCTGTGTGCGTTTCTCCGTCGAGCAGTCGATCGATGCACCTCGCGACGCAGTAGAGGCGGCGTTCCTCGAGCCGGCCTTCTACGCCGCCCTCGGTGACATGTCCGCCATCCGGCCGCCGGAGGTCGTCGAGCGCCGCGTCGAGGGCCCTGGCGACAACCTCGTTCATCTCCGGGTGCAGTATGCGTTCTCCGGAAACCTCTCCGGTCCGGCGCGAGCCGTGCTCGACCCTGCCCGGCTGACATGGGTCGACCACTCGACCTTCGATCGGGCAGCGCACCGGATGGACTTCGAGATCGTTCCCGATCACTACGCCGACCGGCTGCAATGCCAGGGTTCGTACCGGTTCGAGCCCGCGGGCGACCGGGCCACGCGCCAGCTGATGGGGGGCGACCTACGGGTCAGGTACCCGGTCGTGGGTGGCCTGGTCGAGCGGGCGATCGTCGTGGGGATGCGCCAGCACCTGGGCGAGGAGGCACGGATCCTCGAGCGCTGGTTGCGCGACAGCGGCGCCGTCGAGATCGATACGGGATAGCCGGCAGGACGGCGCCAGGACGGCGCCGTATCGTTGCATCCGCGGAATCGAGGCCGGCCGCCACTACCGTCGTTGGTCGGTGGCCTGGCAGCTCGAATCGTTCTCCCGTTCGCTCACCGGTGCCGCGCCCGGCACGGTCGAGGCCTATGCACGCGACGTGGCCGCGTTCACCGAGTGGGCCGAGCGAGGAGGTCTCCGCGCTCCCGATGCCGTCGATCGCATGCTCCTGCGCAGGTACCTCGCTTACCTGGGCACACGGCGCTATGCGCGGAACACGATCGCCCGCAAGGCTGCGGCGCTGCGCCGCTACTTCGACTGGCTCCGCCGCAGCGGGTCACTGGCGTCGGACCCGGCACGCCGCCTCTCCGCCCCCGCCGGCGAGGACCGCCTCCCGAGGGTGCTGACCCGCACCGAGATCGAGGCCATGCTGGACACGCCTGGTCCGCGCACCGACGACGTTCCCGACGCCGTGCGGCGTCGTGACGACGCCGTGCTCGAGCTGCTCTACGGCAGCGGGCTGCGGGTCTCGGAGCTGACGGGCCTGGACCTCGGAGACCTCGATCTCGCCTCGGGGATCGTCGTGGTCTGGGGGAAGGGGTCGAAGCAGCGCCGGGTTCCGATGCACGCCGCGTGTGTCGATGCCCTCCGAGGGTGGCTGGAGCACGGGCGGGAGGCTCTCGTCCGACCCGGCTCTCCCGCCGACGCCATCTTCCTCAACGCCCGGGGCAACCGGCTGGGCCCGCGGGACGTCCGGCGCATCCTCGACCGACGGTCGGGGGTGCCCACCCACCCCCACGCCCTCCGGCACAGCTTCGCCACCCATCTCCTCGACGGGGGCGCCGATCTCCGGGTGGTCCAGGAGCTGCTGGGCCACGCCAGCCTCGAGACCACCCAGGTGTACACCCACGTGAGCAAGGACCACCTGGTCACGGTCTACGAGAAGACCCACCCGAGAGCGTGAAGGCGGGGATACCGCTCTTCGGTTCGGTAAGCTCGACGGGTCGGGCCGGTCGTCCGCCCGGCGAGACCATCACCCGTGCGTGCCCACGGTCGCCCTTCGGGGCGCTTCGCACGGGGTCGGACAACCGATGGGAAGGAGCCACTCGTGGCCGTCGTGACCATGAAGCAGTTGCTGGAGGCCGGGGTGCACTTCGGTCACCAGACGCGCCGCTGGAACCCGAAGATGCGTCGTTTCATCTTCGGCGAGCGCAACGGCATCTACATCATCGACCTCAACCAGACGCTCAAGCGCATCGAGGTCGCCTACTCGTACGTACGGGACCTCGTGGCTGGCAACGGCACGGTCCTGTTCGTCGGCACCAAGAAGCAGACCCAGGACGCCATCTCGTCGTACGCCGACGAGTGCGGCATGCCCTACGTGAACGAGCGGTGGCTCGGCGGCATGCTCACCAACTTCGCCACCATCAGCGGTCGCGTGAAGAAGATGCAGGAGTACGAGCGCATGAAGGCCGCCGGTGACTTCGACGCCATGCCGAAGAAGGAGGCCCTCATCCTCGGGCGGGAGCTCGACAAGCTCCAGCGCAACCTGGGCGGCATCCGCACCATGACCCGGCTGCCCGACGCCATCTTCGTGATCGACACCAAGAAGGAGCACATCGCGGTCACGGAGGCGAACAAGCTCGGTCTGCCGATCCTCGCGGTCGTCGACACCAACTGCGACCCCGACGTCATCCAGTACGTCATCCCGGGCAACGACGACGCCATCAGGGCGGGCACCCTGATGTGCCGGATCCTGTCCGACGCCGTCAAGGAGGGCAGCTTCATCGCGTCCCGGGGCAGCGGAGCGCCGGCGGGCGGACCTCCTCCGACGCCGGACCCGGCGGCGGAGGAACGGCGAGCCCGGGAGCAGGCGGAGGCCCGCCGACAGGCGGCCCTCCAGGCCCAGGAGCGAGAGCACCGGCTGGCCGAGCTCGCTCGCAGCCGGCCCGGCTCCGCCCAGCCCGGCCCGGCCGCAGCGGAATCAGCTCCGGGTGACGCGGCTCCGGCGACCGGCGCCGACGGGGAGTCGTCGGAGGGCACGACCACGTCGACGGCAGCTCCGTCCGCTGCGGCTCCCGCCGAGGCCCGGGAGCAGTAGCGATGCCCGAGTTCACTGCCAAGGACGTTCAGGCCCTTCGCCGGGCGACCGGCGCCGGGATGCTCGATGCGAAGCGCGCCCTCGAGGAGAGCGAGGGGGACGTCGAACGAGCCCGACGCTGGCTGCGGGAGCACGGGCTGGCCAGCTCCGGTCGCCGCAGCGACCGCCCCAGCTCACAGGGCGCCGTGTCGGTCATGGTCGACGGGCCCGGCGCGATCGTCGAGCTGCGGTGCGAGACGGACTTCGTGGCCAAATCGGCCGAGTTCGTGCGCCTGGTCGAGGAGCTCACCCAGGCCGTCGCGGCGAAGGGCGAGCAGGCCGCGGCCGAGCGTCAGGCCGACGTCGACGAGCTGAAGGTGACGCTCAAGGAGAACATCAGCGTCGGCCGGGTCGTCCACTTCGTACCCGCCGACGGGGCGATCCTGGACAGCTACCTGCACATCCAGAACGGGAGGGGGGTCAACGCCGTCCTGGTGGAGCTCGAGCGCGGCACCAAGGAGCTCGCCCACGAGGTCGCGGTGCACATCGCTTTCGCGCGACCCACGTACCTGGCCCGCGACGACGTGCCTGCGAGCGAGGTCGAGGCGGAGCGGGCGACCATCGAGAGCATCAGCCGCAAGGAGGGAAAGCCCGATGCGGCCCTGCCCAAGATCGTCGAGGGCAGGCTCACCGGTTGGTTCAAGGAGCGGTGCCTGCTGGAGCAGGCCTACGTCCGTGACGAGAAGCGGACGATCGCCCAACTGCTCGGCGAGGCGAAGGTGACCCGCTTCGCCCAGGTGGAGGTCGGGGCCTGAGTGCTCCACGCCCGCCGGCAGCCCGGCTCCCCCCGCTGGCGGCGTGTCGTGCTCAAGATCTCCGGGGAGGCGCTGGCCAGCTCGGCATCTGACGAGACGGTCGACTCGTCCGTCGTCGAGCGTATGGCCGGCGAGATCGCCCATGCCCGATCCGAGCTCCAGGTCGAGCTGGCGGTGGTCATCGGCGGCGGCAACATCTGGCGGGGAACGACCGGTGCCGGTACCGGGATGGACCGCGCCACCTCGGACTACATGGGAATGCTGGCCACGGTGATCAACGCCTTGGCGCTCCAGGACGCCATCGAGCGCCAGGGTCAGCCGACCAGGGTCCTCTCGGCCATCGAGATGGCCGAGGTCGCCGAGCCCTACATCCGCCGGCGAGCCATGCGCCACCTGGAGAAAGGACGGGTCGTCATCTTCGCCGCCGGGATGGGGAACCCGTACTTCACCACCGACACGCCCGCCGCGCTCAGGGCAGCCGAGATCGAGGCCGATGCGATCCTGAAGGGCACCCACTCGGGGGTCGACGGCGTCTACTCGGCCGATCCCAAGGTCGATGCGACCGCGGTCCGGTTCGACCGGATCTCGTTCATGGAGGTCGTCTCCCGCGACCTCAAGATCATGGACCTGACCGCCGTCACCTTCTGCAAGGACAACGGGCTTCCCATCCTGGTCTTCGACCTCATGAGCGAGGGGAACATCGGTCGCGCCCTCGGGGGTGAGCCTATCGGTACGCTTATAACGTGATGGACGACTCACTCATCGGCGCCGCCCTCGACGAGGCCCGGGACAAGATGGGCAAGGCGGTGGGCCACACGCAGACGGAGTTCGGCGGGGTGCGCACGGGGCGGGCGACGCCGTCGCTGGTGGAGAAGCTCAAGGTCGAGTACTACGGCTCGGAGGTTCCCCTCCAGCAGCTGGCCGGGTTCAGCGTCCCCGACGCCCGCCTGCTCGTCATCTCGCCCTACGACAAGGGCTCCCTCAAGGCGATCGAGAGGGCCATCCTCCACTCCGATCTCGGGATCACCCCGTCCAGCGACGGACAGGTGATCCGCCTCGCCTTTCCTCCCCTCACCGAGGAGCGGCGCAAGGAGCTCGTCAAGGTGGTGCGCCACAAGGCCGAGGAGGGGAAGGTGGCCGCCCGCGGCGTGAGACGGGCCGCCCGTCACGAGCTCGAGGCGCTGGAGCACGACGGAGACATCTCGTCCGACGAGCTGGAGCGGGCCGAGAAGGAGCTCGAGAAGATCACCCATCACTACGTGGCCGAGATCGACCGCGTCCTGCACCACAAGGAGCAAGAGCTCCTCGACATCTGATCGTCGCTTCAGGAAGGGCGCCCGAGACAGGCCGGTTCGTGAGGCCGGCGGGACGACAGGAGAGCCTCCATGGACGAGAACGAGACGCAAGGCCGGCCGCAGGCAGGCCCGACTCCCGGCGACGGCATCCGCATCATCGGAACCGAGAAGGTTGCCGCGCCCTTCGACGGCGCGCAGGGGGAGGGTCCCGGCGGCCGCGCCGAGGACGACCCGAGCGACTGGCCGAGCCCCGGCCCCCGGCCGACCGACCGACCGTTCTCGCTGGGCGACCTCGACGACCCCACCGCCGAGACGGGACGGTTCGCGAGCCAGGCGCCCAGCGCGCCTTCCTCGAGGCCGGATCGATCGGAGCCGTCGACGACCACGCCGACGCCGTCCCGGCAGGGTCGGCCGCAGCGAAGCGACCTCACGACGCGGCTCCTCACCGGCATGGGTATCGGGCTCGCCGCCGTCATCCTGTTCAAGCTGGGCTCGCTCACGGCGCTGGTCCTCGTGCTGCTCATCGTGACCCCGGCGGCGGCCGAGCTGTTCGGAGTCCTCCGTCGTGCCGGGTACCGCCCCGCCACCCTGGTGGGACTGGTCGCGACGGTCGGGATACTGATCGGGGCCTACATGAAGGGTGAGTCGGCCATCCCGCTGGTGCTCGGGCTGGTGGTGGTGTTCACCCTCCTGTGGTACCTGGTGGGCGTGGTGAGGGACCGCCCCACGGTCAACGTCGCCGTGACCCTCCTCGGCTTCATGTGGGTCGGGTTCCTCGGGTCGTTCGCCGCCCTCCTGCTCGATCCGCGGATGTTCCCCAACCGGCACGGGGTGGCGCTGCTCCTCGGTGCGGCCGTGGCGACCGTGGGCTACGACGTGGGGAGCTTCCTCGTCGGGGCCCGGTTCGGGCGCCATCATCTCGCCCCCGCCATCAGCCCCAACAAGACGTGGGAAGGGTTGATCGGAGGCACGGTCGCCAGCGTGCTGGTGGGCGCCGTCGTCGTGAGCCAGATCAGCCCGTGGACCACGTCGAGGGGCATCGCCCTGGGTCTGGTCGTGGCCGTTGCCGCGCCGCTGGGCGACCTGTGCGAGTCGTTGCTCAAGCGGGACATCGGCGTCAAGGACATGGGCTGGATCCTGCCCGGTCACGGTGGCGTGCTGGACCGGGTCGACGCGCTGCTCTTCGTCGTCCCGGCCACGTACTATCTGGTGCGGCTCATCAACTTCGGCGGGTGAGCACCGCCTGACCTCCGAATGACCACCGTCAGCCTCGTCGGCTCCACCGGCTCGATCGGCACCCAGGCCATCGACGTCGTCCGTGCTGATCCCGGCGCCCTCGAGGTCGTGGCGCTGGGAGCCAACCGGTCGGTCGACCAGTTGGCGGCCCAGGCGCGCCAGCTGCGGCCCCGGCAGGTCGCCGTGGCCGATCCGGACCTGGCCCCCCGCCTGCGCGAGCAGGTTCCCCCGGGGACGGAGGTGCTGGCCGGGCCAGGATCCCTTGCGGCCATCGCCGCCGCCGCCGACGTGGTGGTGAACGGGGTGGTCGGCTTCGCCGGGTTGCCGGTGACGCTGGCTGCGCTCGACGCCGGCCGGCGCCTGGCCCTGGCGAACAAGGAATCGCTCATCGCCGCCGGCCCCGTCGTGCAGCGGGCGCGGGCGACGCCGGGGGCCGAGATCCTGCCCGTCGACTCGGAGCACTGCGCGCTCCACCAGTGTCTGCGGGCCGGCTCGGGCGCGGTCGACGAGATCGCCCGCATCGTGCTCACCGCCAGTGGGGGACCGTTCCGGGGCCGCAAGCGCGCCGATCTGACCTCCGTCACGCTCGACGAGGCGCTGGCCCATCCGACGTGGAGCATGGGGCCGAAGATCACCATCGACTCGTCGACGCTGATGAACAAGGGGCTCGAGGTGATCGAGGCCCACGCGCTCTTCGGGGTCGAGTACGAGCGCATCGAGGTGATCGTTCATCCGCAGTCGGTGGTGCACTCGATGGTGGAGTTCTGCGACGGTGCGACGGTCGGCCAGCTGTCACAGCCGGACATGCGGCTCCCGATCGGGTACGCCCTGCGCTATCCCGACCGGCTCCGGGAGCCCTTCGGCGTGCTCGATTGGACCCGTCTCGACAGGCTCGATTTCGAGGAGCCCGATCTGGACGCCTTCGCCTGCCTGCGACTCGCCTACGAGGCCGGCCGGATGGAAGGGGCCGCGCCCGCCTGGCTGAACGCCGCCAACGAGGTTGCCGTGGCGGCGTTCCTCGACGGCACCCTGCCCTGGCTCGGCATCGCCGAGGTCGTCGAGGACGCACTGGGCGCCTACCAGCCGACCGAGCTGGTCGACGTGGACGGCGTGCTCGAGGCCGACCGTCAGGCGCGCCAGGCGGCGCGGGTCGCCGTGCAGCACAGGTGTCGCGCGGCATGAGCGACCTCGGCCCCGAGAGCGGCCCGGGAGGCCGCTCCAGCGAGGAGAGCGCCCCGGGAGGCCGCTCCAGCGAAGAGCAGGCACCCCCGACGCCGGGGTCGCCACCCCGCACCCCTCCCGGCGCACCCCCCGGAGCCTCGGCGGGGGCCGGACCCGGACCTCCTCCGGGACCCCCGCCCGGACCTCCGGGCTCGAGGCGCCGGGTTCCCGTGCCGCTGACCGATCCGGCCGAGCAGCGGCGGGCGGTCGCACGTCTCCTGCTCGTCGTCGGCGCCGGCGTGGCGGCTGCGGTGTTCACGGGCACCACCGGCACGCTCGCGGTGGTGCTGGCCATCGTCATCATGATCATGCTCCACGAGCTCGGCCACTTCGCCACGGCCAAGTGGGGCAACATGAAGGTGACCGAGTACTTCCTCGGGTTCGGACCGCGTCTGTGGTCGATCCGTCGCGGCGAGACCGAGTACGGGGTCAAGGCCATCCCGGCCGGCGGCTACGTGAAGATCATCGGGATGAGCAACCTCGAGGAGGTCGACCCCGCTGACGAGCCCCGCACCTATCGCCAGCAGCCCTTCGGGCGTCGGCTCTCGGTTGCGGTGGCGGGCTCGGCGGTCCACTTCATCCTGGCCTTCCTCATCCTGTGGGTCCTCTTCTCCTTCGTGGGGGTCCCCGACGGCAACAAGGTCGCCGTGGGCGGCTACAGCAACATCCAGGGGACGGCCAGCCCGGCCCGCCTGGCCGGGCTCCAGCCTGGCGACGTGTTCGTCTCGATCGACGGGCGGAACCTGGCGTCGTCCGACCAGCTGGTCTCCTACATCCAGGGCCACGCCGGGCAGCAGGTGACCCTCGTGGTCAAGCGACACGGCGACCTGCAGACGATCAGGGTGACGCCGATCGACGAGCGGACGGTCAAGGTGCAGGGCCAGACCGCGGTGCCGCCCTCCGCCACCCCCTACGGCATCATCGGTGTGCAGCTGACCTCACCGGTGCAGACGACCAACCCGATCGTGGCCGTGGGCAAGTCGACGACCGACCTCGGTCGCTTCTCGTGGGTGACGCTCAAGGCGCTGGGCAGCGTGTTCTCCCCGCACGGCATCAGCAACTACACCCACCAGGTGACGAGCCCCACGGGAACCAGCCAGAGCCAGCAGCAGGCGACGTCCAACAACAACAACCCCCGGTTGACGTCACCCATCGGGATCGTCCGGCTGGCGTCCCAGGCGTCGCACGCCGGTCTGCGGGACGTGCTCACGTTGCTGTTCAGCATCAACGTGTTCGTCGGGCTGTTCAACCTGTTCCCCATGCTGCCGCTGGACGGCGGTCACGTCGCCATCGCCGTGTACGAGCGGGCTCGCTCCCGGCGGGGTCGCCGCTATCACGTCGACGTGGCCAAGCTGCTCCCCGCCACCTATCTCGTCTTCCTCGTGCTGGTCGTTCTCGGAGTGACCGCCATCTACATGGACGTGACCCATCCGCTGGCGAACCCCTTCCAGTGAGGACCCGATGAGCCGACCCCCTGTCATCGCCGCCCCCCGCCGCCCCAGCCGCAAGATCATGGTGGGCGACGTCGCCGTCGGCGGCGACGCCCCGGTCAGCGTGCAGTCGATGACGATCACCAAGACCGCCGACGTCGAGGGCACGCTGTCGCAGATCTACGCCCTGGCCGGCGGTGGCGCCGACATCGTGCGCTGCACGTGCAACGAGCCGGAGGCGGCGGAGGGGCTGGCCCGGATCGTCCCCCGCTCGCCGGTGCCGATCGTCGCCGACGTCCATTTCCACTACGAGATGGCCCTGGCCGCCCTCGAGGCGGGCGTCCACTGTCTCCGGCTCAACCCCGGCAACCTGCGCAAGCCCGAGGAGATCAAGCTCGTCGCCAACGAGGCCAAGGACCGCGGCGTGCCGATCCGTGTCGGCGTCAACGCCGGGTCGCTGCATCCCCAGCTGTACAAGAAGCACGGGGGCGCCACGCCCGAGGCGTTGGTCGAGTCGGCCATGATGGAGCTGGCGTACTTCGACGAAGTCGACTTCCACGACGTGAAGATCTCGGTGAAGGCGTCGAACGTCCCGCTCATGATCGAGGCCTACCGCCAGCTGGCCGACACGGTGGATCACCCGCTTCACCTCGGCGTGACCGAGGCCGGGCCGCCACCGGGTGGTCTCCTGAAGGCGACGGCCGGCATCGCCACCCTCCTGGCCGAAGGCATCGGTGACACGATCCGGTACTCGCTCACGGCCGATCCCGTCGAGGAAGCGCGCGCCGGTCGTCAGCTCCTGGAGGCGCTCGGCCTCCGCGAGCGCAAGGGCCTGGACCTCATCGCCTGCCCGTCGTGCGGCAGGGCCGAGATCGACGTGATCGGCGTGGCCAAGACCGCCCAGGAGGCAATGGTGGACCGCGACCTGCCGATCCAGGTCGCGGTCATGGGTTGCGTCGTCAACGGGCCCGGCGAGGCCAGGGAAGCCGACCTCGGCATCGCCGCCGGGCGCCGGCGGGGCCACCTGTTCATCAAGGGCAAGATCGTCCGCGTCGTGCCCGAGGACGAGATGGTCGAGGCGCTCGTCGCCGAGGCCGAGCGCCTGGCGGCCGAGGGGATCGAGGCGCGGCTGGCAGCCGCCGACGCCGGTGCCGAGGCGGCGGCCGAGGCCGACCGCCAGGCTCTCCTCGAGGACCGGGGCGGCGACGTCAACCAGAGCGAGAGCAGGGTGGAGCTGATTCGCAAACAGCTGTCACACCAGGAGGGCGCGCAGTAGACAGGGGCGGTGGACTTCGAGCTACGGCCGGTCACCGAGGAGGAGGTCCCGAGCTTCCTGCGATGCTCCGAAGGCGCCTTCGGCATCCAGCTCGATGACGAGGCGGTCGATGTCGAGGCAGGGGGGGTCGAGGTCGACCGGAGCCTGGCCATCCTCGACGGGGTCAGCATCGTGGCCACCGCCGGCGCCTTCAGCTTCGAGCTGACGCTGCCCGGTCTCAGCGCGGCGCCGGCCGCCGGCGTGTCCTACGTCGGCGTGCAGCCGACGCACCGCCGGCTCGGGCTCCTGCGGGCGATGATGCGCCGCCAGCTCGACGACGTGCGCGACCGGGGAGAGGCCCTGGCCGTGCTCACGGCCAGCGAGGGTGGCATTTACGGACGGTTCGGCTACGGCCCGGCCACCTTCGTCGCCACCTACGAGATCGACCGGCCGACGGGGCTGGCGCGCACACCCGAGGGCACCATCCAGCTCGTGCCCGCCGAGGTGGCAGCGAGCGCGTTCCCGGCGGTGTACGACGAAGCGAGAAGGGGACGACCGGGCGAGGTCGACCGGGCCCAGCCATGGTGGGACAGCTTCTTCAGCGACCGCGAGGGTCGTCAGAGCGGCGCCGGCCCGCTGTTCCACGCCGTTCACACCAGCCCTGGCGGCGAGGTCGACGGCTACGCGTCGTACCGGTTCGACCGGCGCGGGGAAGGCGGCGACGTCGACAGGGCGACGGTGCGGGTGGAAGAGCTGTGCGCCACGACCGACGCGGCCTACGCCGACCTCTGGGCGTTCGTGTGCGACGTCGACCTGACCCGAGGCGCGCACGTCCGCGGCCGCCGGCTCGACGAGCACGTCCGCTGGATGCTGCGGGACCCCCGTCGCCTCCGTCTCACCTGGATGCAGGACCACCTGTGGGTGCGCCTGGTCGACCTGCCCGCCGCCCTCGAGGCCCGGCGCTATCCGGTCGAGGACGCGCTGGTCGTCGACGTCGACGATCCGTTCTGCCCGTGGAACGACGGCACGTGGCGCCTGGAGGCGGGCCCATCGGGCGCCGAGGCCCGATCGGTCAGCGGGTCGGGCGCCGACCTGTCCCTCGGGGCCGCCGACCTGGGCTCGACCTTTCTGGGTGGGGTGAGCTTCTCCGAGCTCGCCCGCGGGGGCCGGGTGGCCGAGCGCGTCGCAGGCGCGGCGGCCCGGGCGGACGCCCTGTTCGCCTGCGAGCCGTTGCCCTTCTGCGCGACCGAGTTCTAGCGCCCTCAGTAGGCCCGGCCGACGACGGCCAGGTCGTGGGCCGAACCCCCGGGTCGGGGGAGGCCTCCGTCGGCCGCCAGCAGGCAACGGACCGATACTCCGGCGGCGGCGAGCTCGGCCTCTCCGTCGGTCCCCAGCCGCCCCCACGAGAGACGAGCAAAGCCGACCTTGGTCGCCTCGATGGCCTCGGCGACCGAGGAGACGTCGGCCGTCCGCTGCTCCCGTTGCGCTTCGGCGTCGGCGAGCATGGCCGCCTGGGCCTCCTCGAGGGCGGCGTTGACCGACACCACCACCCGGTCGAGGGCGATGTCGGCTCGATAGCCGTTGTCACGCCGGATGAGCGACACGGTGCCCGCCGCCAGGTCGCGAGGACCGATCTCGATGCGTACGGGCACGCCCTTCAGCTCCCAGTCGGTCACCCGGCGGCCGTAGGAGGTGTCGGTCGCGGCGTCCAGCTCCACCCGGTGACCGGCCGAGGCCAGCTCGCTCGTCAGCCGCTCGGCCGCCGGTCCGGTGCCGTTCTCGTCCCGGACCAGCACGACGACCACCTGGATGGGAGCCAGGCGGGGCGGCAGGCGCAGGCCGTCGTCGTCGCCGTGGGCCATGACGAGCCCACCCACGAGCCGGGTCGAGGCGCCCCACGACGTCTGCCACCCGTGCACCGACTCGCCGGTCTCCGACTGGAACTCGATCCCGAACGCCCGCGAGAAGTTCTGCCCCAGCTCGTGGCTGGTGCCCATCTGGAGCGCCTTGCCGTCGGACATCATGGCTTCGCAGGTCCACGTCGTGGTGGCACCGGCGAAGCGCTCGCGCTCGGTCTTGCGCCCCATCAGCACGGGCACGGCGAGGACCTCGACCATGAAGTCCCGGTAGACCTCGTCGAGGATGCGCAACGCGTACCGGCGGGCGTCCTGCTCGCTCTCGTGGACGGTGTGGCCCTCCTGCCACAGGAACTCCGTGGTGCGCAGGAAGAGGCGGGGCCGCAGCTCCCAGCGCACCACGTTGGCCCACTGGTTCACCAGCAGCGGGAGGTCCCGGTAGCTCTGGACCCACTTGGCGAAGTAGCCGGCGATCACCGTCTCGCT
>Ga0066670_10000332_pt1 | contig 13190 bp, 12 predicted proteins | sample GraSoiAngelo_119_FD_66459 | JGI IMG/M metagenome (GOLD analysis project Ga0066670, IMG submission 66459) | Grasslands soil microbial communities from the Angelo Coastal Reserve, California, USA - 14_0919_05_20cm | ecosystem: Environmental > Terrestrial > Soil > Grasslands | place: USA...
CGTGGAACAGTACGCCTCGACCCTCACCGCTTTGTCAGGGATCAACGGTCGAATTTCTCAACTGAGACTCCGCCTTTCGTTCGATAATAACTGGCCTCGTACCAATGTCTCAATTTCGGCCGACAGGGAAAGCTTTCAGAATCGCCCATTATCAGCCCTGAACTCGATTCTGGAAACCCCCTATGAACTCTCCCGAGATTCGTTCGGAATTGTCGTCTTCTTTCCATTCTGATCCCAGCCTAAATCCTGCCCTGAATCGTGTGACTCGCCCAGAATTAGTGCCAGACAGGAAGTCGTTTCCAGAAAATAGGGGGTCTTAGCGACCGACCCTCGCGTCGCAAGAGCGGCGAAACTGATAAGCCCCAGAATTGGTTTAGGTATGTCATTCGTGGTCATGACCAATAGACCATTTTCGTGACACATAACTGTGTACTTCTCCGAATCTCGTTTCGTAGCGAAGGCTTACGTTTCAGCCAAGCTCGCACGGTTCTAAGCACGAAACTACAGTATACCCAACCATTCGTTTTTTCTTGCAGACGCTCAGATCATTTTGAAATCTGTTTGTGGAATGTCTGCTCGAAGAACTGCTCCCGAGCTTCCGTCCAGCAGCGCGTTGTAGCTTCGTCCCTTGTACTCGTAGGTGCTGAACCAGATCGGTGCGTGAATGTACGTCGGGCTGTCAACCTTGAAACTAGTATTGAAGGACGTTATCTGGTCCACTTCCTGTTTCGCCAAGAACCTCTGGTTCGCCTCCACTTCATACTTAGCACGTTGAATCGCCTCCTCGCTAGTCATCTCGCTGTTGAGGAAGTTCGCTCCCGAATCTATTCTCTTGAAATCGAAAGGAATCTTCCCTGTATTCGGGATACTGTACTCCCGTGTCGGAAACTGCGCTCCCTTTCTTCCTAGGACAAGCCAGTCGTAATCCCTGTCTATCACGCCTTTCCTAGGCGAAGGTGGAGAGACTCGCTCTAGTACTCCTTCGTAGTCGCTTGTTGCATCAACCTGGACGAGCCAGAACGGAAGATACCGCAATTCCAACGTCAAAATCTTGCTCTTCTTCGCGAGGTCTCCAGGCTTCATGAATCCCTCCCTCATCCAGTCGCGAAGAGCGTTCTCGATACTCGCAGCGTTGTTATTGTTGATGATGAGACTGTGTTCTAGCTGGAACGGTTGATCCGCCCCGACAACCGCAGTATAGCCACAGTAGCGGCAAGTCGAAACGATCTCTCCAGGGTTAATGCTGAAAGGCGCGCCACAATTCTCGCATTCTATTTCCGAAACAATGTCCACCACTGTCTCTTCCCCGATTGTTCTAGGAATGAATTAATGAAGGCCGAATTAAGCTCTCTAGACCAAGGAAGCTGAATTGGCAGGACTCGGCGCGCTCAAGCGCACAATGGGTTTCACGATAATTCTAGTCTTCGCCATATTCCTCGGCCTCCTCTTCGTCATATCCGCCTTCTTCCTAGACCCTCTCACAGGACTAGTTCTTGGGCTAGTAGGCGCTTTCTTCATAATACTGCTTCAGTACCTGATCGGTCCTGTAATCGTCCGCGCTACCAGTCGTTTGCACTACTTGGCCCCTGGGGAGAATAGTTGGCTTGAAGCAAAAGTAAGCCAGCTCGCCTCGAAGTCAGGTATTCCCATACCCCGACTCGCCGTCTCCCCTGATCCAACTCCCAACGCGTTCGTGTTTGGCCGGACCCGCAACAGCGCGACACTCGCCGTTCACCAGGGTCTACTCCAACGTCTAGACGAGAACGAGATAGAGGGAGTCATTGGACATGAGCTTGGCCATGTAAAGCATCGCGACTTCATCGTGGTGACGATGATTAGCGCGATACCTCTGGTCGCGTATCTCATCGCCCGCTCTGTTCTCTGGGGAGGCATCGCTAGCGGCTACAGCGGCCGCAGCAACAAGAATAACAGCGCCGGACTCTTGATCATCGTCGCGGTCGCCGCCTACGCAGTCTATATTCTTACCACCCTACTAGCACTCCGACTCACTCGTCTTCGGGAGAGCTACGCAGACGCATATTCTGCATTTCTCACCCAGCAGCCGCGAGAGCTAGAAAGCGCCCTAACCAAGATCGCTTACGGACTATCTCTCGCCCCCGGACAGCCTCACGGAGCCCGAGCCTTCTTCATCGAGGACCCTGCTCAGGCAAAACAGGACGTTGCAAGCATAATGGACCAAAAGTCGAAATATGATCTTGACAAGGATGGCGTCCTCGACGAGCGAGAGCTAGAAGCCGCTATGGAGCAGGAAGCCAAGTCAAACTGGCGGAAGGCTGCAGAGCTCTTCATGACGCATCCGCCCACCTACAAGAGGATCCTTATGCTGAGAGAGATCGAGCAGGACATACGCTCAGGAAACTTCGAGCAGAACAACGCGTACGATCACGTCTGACAACTGGCGATCCACCCAGCACTCATCGTGATGATTACAATAGAACTATAAACCGGAACGCCTGCCAGTTCGACAAGATCAAAATGACGCGGGTTCCATGGGCTCCACTGAACGGAGGAGCATTCCTGATAATATTCGGAACCGTAATGCTCCTCTCCGTTGTCGGGGTCGCTGGGCTAAACCCGTTCTCTGGCATTCCGCTTGTCTTTTTGGCATTCGGGGTCTGGCTTGTCATAGCAGCATTCACATTCTCCGGTCCTGATGATCGTTACGCCCCGCCTCGATCAATGATCCTCGCCTGGGGCGCATTCGTCACTATCCTCGGAGCCGTATGGTTTGTAGGCACAATCGCGCTTTCTCTCGTACCTATTGTCCTCTTTGTTGTACTCGTTGTGGCAGGCATAGGCGCGGTCGGTTATGCTCTTACTCGAGCCGAAGCTAAGAAGGCGCAACCTACAGTCGCGTAGACCGTGTACGATTCCAAGGCCCGCTACGTCCGCAACCTCTTCTCCAAGGTTCCGTTAGAATACGACCTGCTCTTAGGGCTCCTCAGTTTCGGCCAAGATAGAAAATGGCGAGCCTTCGTGGTCGAACAAGCCCGGCCTCAACCTGACAGCGTAATACTCGACGTGGCCACCGGTACAGGACTCTTGGCGGCGGATTTTGCAAACGCGATCGCCAACAACGGGTTGGTAGTTGGTGTCGATCTGACTCTCTCAATGCTGCAAACCGCAAAGGAAAGGCTGGAACAGAAAGGGCTCATCGGAAGAACAGACTGGGTTTTGGCCCGCGCTGAGAACTTACCATTCAGAGACGATTGTTTCAGGTCTGCATCGATCAGCCTTGCGCTCAGAAACGTATCCGACGCGCGACTAACATTCAGGGAGATGGCTCGAGCAACAACATCAGGCGGTGTCGTGATCTCGCTCGACTTCGCCCGGCCCCCGAACAGGATATTCCGACTATTTTACTACGACTACCTCCTCGGACTTTTTCCTATTTTCGGAAGAATTGTCTCGAAGGCTTGGGGTAGAACGCTTTCATACCTTGGCCGTTCGATTCTAAAGTCTAGAACAGGACCTCAGATTGCCACCCTAATGGTAGAGGAGGGACTGCCCGACACAAGGCCTATTCCACTAACGCAGGGAATCGTCTATGCGGTCTATGGGAAGAAACGATAGGAGGCAAAAGCCAAAGTGAACCTTGAATCTTGCTACATCACGGCAGCCACTGATTTCACAGTTGGTTTTGACGGCGAGGATTCGGCATTCTTCCGAAAGCTTAGCCAGGCTAGGATTGCAAGCGCCACGAACGATGTCGAGGTTGTGTAGAAGATGCTTATTGGGGTTAGAGTGTAGAGTAAACCACCGAGGTAGGATCCAAATACAAACCCTAGGCTCTCTAGCGTCAGATAGAACCCGAACTGTCCTGCTCTCGATGCTCCTTTCCGTACATTCGAAAGGATGGAGTAGGCAACGAGGCTTGGTGCCCTAGCGCTTCCGATGAGGAAGACCATTGGAAACGCGAACAAGAGGTTTCTGGTCAGAAGAATTCCTACAAGACCTGTTGAAGATAGGAGAAGACCCAGAGCCATGGTCCCGCCCTGACTTTTCGCGTCCGCTCTTCTCCCGAGGAGAATGGCGAAGACGGCGGCACCAAGAGACTGCAGAGCACCGAGAAGTAGGATGATCGAAGGGCCTAGGTTGAGAGCGTCTTGGAAGTAGAGCGGTATGAATGGCGAGGCTACGCTCCAGGCAAGCGCCGCGCCGGCTAGATAGAGAAGGAGGGATCCTTCTCGACGCGACCTAGGAAATTCAAATCGAGGAGACCGAGCATCGCTTTCCAGTGGAGGCTGGGGCTTCATGAAGAAGAGAACTATCGTTGAGATGGAAAAGAACACGAATGTAAGTATGAAGATGTTTCTTACAGTGATCCAGTTGAGTAGAACGCTTCCAACGAGAGGTGAAAAGACTATTCCAAGCGGTGCGGATGCCCAAGTTACACCGAAGTTGGACGCAGATTTTGCGTTGTCGGCAGCTCCTACGATGTAGGCGTTGAATGCTGGTACATTGAACGCTGATACTTGAAACAGGACTATTCCAGGAATCACGTCAGTCCAGGTTCTCGCGAAATAGTACATGAGCGGTGGTGGTATGCTCATTACCCAGCCTATGATCAACAACGCTTTCAACTCGTATTTGTTCGCGAGTACACCTCCCGGAATCATGCTTAGGGCCGCGGCGAGGAACCCGATTGAGAATACGAGACCTACGTCGCTAGGGGAAGCTTGGAGGTCTCTTAGGTAGAGTGGCCAGATGTAGTTGTAGAGTCCTAACCCGAAGGTCCAGAGAAACAATGAGAGAAAGAGCAGCCGAAGGTCTCTGGGAAGTGCTTGGACCGAGGCTAGCAGATTCAGCCGGCTAACTGGAAACACGACTCATCTGCCCCTCCTGCTAAGGGGCTCACGGAAAAGTCGCAAAGGTCTCCTGTCACGAGATTACCCTTGTTGCGATCAGAATTCCTGATATGAAGAAGTAAGAACCGAACGAGAGGAGGACCATGCCTGCGATGAGATCTAGCAGCCACCTTGGAACCTGCATCAGGTAATCATAGGAGAACGCGCACACGACAATTAGGAGGATTAGGCTAGCTAGCGCGCCTACGAGTGTCCATTTTATGTCGAAGGCTCCGGCGGCCGCGAGGATAAGGCTTGCTTCAAATCCTTCCGTCATTGTGATGCTGAAAACCGGTAGCGAGTTTCGGATCGAGAAAGGTATTTGGCCTTCTGTTGTCGTGAGGCCTTCATTGTGCTTCCGGTCTTCTTCAACGACTTCGTCCCTCCATTTTTCCATCTTTGCTCTGAACGATTTGCCTCGGAAATAGTACTTGACGAAGCCTCGTAGAAACCGATAGGAAAAGTAGAGTATGACTACACCCGGTATCAGGTTAATCAGAGCATCGGAGACAATCTTTAGTGCAAGGAAGGCTTGTTCGACGATTACAAACGTGACGACAGACCCTAGGCTGCCGAGGGCGACGCCGAGGAAGACATTCCTTCGGCCGATCTGCTTGATTGTGGCAAGAGAGAGGATTGCGACCTCGCTTCCCTCTATTAGAATGGCTTTGAAAGCCAGGAGGAATGATGCGACGATTACAACATCTAGTCCAGCCATCTATTCTCCCATCCCGTTATCGTGAGGAACTGTCTAAGCGTTCACGGACTAACGCGTTCATATCTCTAACGGTAGCATGCGCTAGAATCAATTTTCCCACACGCCGCTTGCCGGTCCAAAAAACGGGGGTCGATTATACTTTAGGCTAGGTTGATCCGCCCTTCTCATCAGTTTTCTTGAAGTCTAAAGCGAGTGAGTTAACGCAGTACCGTAGTCCAGTAGGCTGGGGACCATCCTCGAACACGTGGCCTAGATGACCGCCACACTTCTTGCATAAAATCTCGACCCTTTTCATGAAGAGGCTGCGGTCGGACTTTTCCTCAACATTCTCCTTTTCTGCTGGGGTCCAGAAGCTGGGCCAGCCTGTTCCTGAGTCAAACTTTGTATCAGAAGAGAATAGTGGTGCTCCACATCCAGCGCAGAGATACATCCCCTCCTCTTTGTTGTGGAGGTATTTTCCTGTAAAGGGACGTTCGGTGGCCTTCTTTCTCAAAACTTGATAGGTTTCCGTGTCCAGCTGTTTCTTCCATTCTTCTTCGGATTTCTTCATACTATCTAGAGGGCTATAGCGGTAGATATCCTAATCGCTCTTTGGGAGCGATCTCTGACCCATCTAGAACCTTGTTCAACGGACAAGACCAGACTTTCTTCAGTTTGCGGTGCCTTTGAGATGTTGCTATGGGACCTAGGGAATGCGTTTCGCAACTTGCCCCACAAAGGGGTTGGCTAGTTTTTCGTCACCTATGCTTGTCTCTGGTCCATGACCGGGATACACGATGGTATCGTTATCTAGGGTGAACAAGCGCTTGGTTATAGAACGTATTAGCGTGTCGAGGTCGCCTCCTGGAAGGTCGGTTCGTCCGATCGACTGGTTGAACAGTGCGTCCCCGGTTAGGACAAAGCCTTGACCGGCTAGGCTGATGCTCCCCGGAGAATGTCCTGGGGTGTGAATCACCTTCACCTGGTCCTCTCCAAAGGCTATCGATTCTTCGTCCTTGAGAAACCGATCCACCTTAGGTGGCGGCGGGACGCTGAAACCCATAATCTGGCGGACACGCTTCTGCATAGACTCGAGCGTCGAGAGATCGTCATGGTGGATTAGAAATGGAATCGTGAGCTTGGCGCGAATAGAGTCAACACCAAGTACATGATCAAAGTGAGTATGAGTCGCAATGATTCCGTTGGGCTCGACAGAGACGTCGGTGAGGAAGCGAAGAATTCTTTCCGGTTCGTCGCCCGGATCGACGACCAACGCAGCCGAGTCTGATTGAAGAATATAGCAGTTTGTCTGTAAGCGCCCCACCACAAGTGTGTGTACCTTAGCCATTTTCGAATGTCAGTCGTGACCCCTGCTCAGGGGGAAGAATATGAACTTGGAGCGACCTGATTACGAGATGCCTTCCTCGGGTATATCCATCGATCAACCGGCGGAACTTTGCCTGTTTTCTACTTTCATGCGGATGATGGGAAAGCAGGAGAATTTGGCCGGGTGCGGGAAACGAAGTTTTGAGAGTAGCTTGGGCTAGAGATTTCATCTCATGTGTATCTGGGTCTATCTTCGAGAAGCCATGAACTTAAATGGGTAGTAGGTTTTGATCCATAACTATGAAGAAAATACTGACCATTACAGCTCTAGTTGTTACTGCTCTAATGCTTGCAACCCCTCTCGGAGTCGGGACAATCGTCAGCGACTTCTACTACAAACCGAGCCTGAGCTATGTTCAGCTCGGTCCCCTAACGACACTTCCACAAGGCATACCTCTCTGCAAGAGCGCGTCTCTCGGCAACATCGTGTGCTACTCGCCGAGTTTCATCAAGAAGGCGTACGAGTTCCCATCGACCTCTACCCTTGATGGTTCGGGCCAGACAATCGTGATCGTTGACGCTTTCGGGAGCCCAACGATTGCCAACGACCTAGCATTGTTTGACGCACGCTTTGGAATTTCAGCACCGCCGTCTTTCACAATATTCTGCGGCAATTCTCCGACCCCACTCGACCCCAGCACGTGCCCAGTGGTCAACATCAATGCGAATCCGAAACATGACGAATTCGGCTGGACTATAGAGACAAGCCTCGATGTAGAATACGCCCACGCCATGGCTCCAGGAGCCAACATTGTCCTTGACGTTGCATCAACCTCGTCCGGGAACGCAATCAATGACGCTGAGACCGCGGCCATAGCAGCCTACCCAGGCGCTATATTCTCGCAAAGCTTCGGCATTCCAGAAATCTTCCTCACCGGAAACGGAAACCCAGGCCAAGTCAGTCAAGCCCAAGCGAACTATGCGAACGGCGTCGCCAAAGGTGACACATTCTTCGCCTCAGCAGGAGACACAGGTGCAACTTTCGGCACCAACACCGCAATGGCGAACTTCCCCGGCTCTGACCTGCACAACACCGGTGTCACTGGAACTCAGGGACTACCCTACAATGCAACTGGAACCCTCACGCCATGCACTACTGCCACACCTTTCTCGTGCACCTCGGGACTATCCTCCTACCACGGTCCATGTGTCCTTGGCCGAACGATCCCACCCAATTGTGTACCCGATGGGTACGGTGGGGAACAGGTCTGGAACGAACCTAGCTTCGGAGCCGCGACCGGTGGAGCGCAGAGCTTACTTTTCGGCGTACCATCCTACCAGGCCGGCCTTGGTCTATCAGCAAGGGGTCCGGATGTGGACTACAACGCAGCCATCGACGGTGGAGTTTTGGTCGTCTACGGAGGCTTCGGATTCCCAGTCCTATTCATAGTTGGAGGAACCAGCGCTGGTTCTCCACAATGGGCGGGAATCACTGCCTTGGTGAACCAGGCTCGGGCCAATGCGGGTAAAGGTCCGATCGGCGACTTGAACCCAGCTCTCTATGCGATCTATCACAGCACACGCTACTCGACTGACTTCCACGACATTACCGTAGGTAGCGATCAACTGGTCGGCACACCGGTTGGTTTCTCAGCGGGCACAGGGTACGATGTCGCATCAGGCATCGGCTCCCCCGTCGTGGACCAACTGATCGTCGACCTAACAGCAGCATAGACTAGACTGAAAGTGGGAGGCATGTCCTCCCCAACCCCCTCTTTTCTTGACCTTCTCTTGAACGTCCGACAGTAAGATCCATAGTAACGTGGGCTGTTCTCTCAGAGAGATAAGCCTGATTTCTCCCTGACTCAGCCCGGTCCCCAATCTCGGGGCTTTGTAGAAGAAAAGAGGGACCTTTTCGCTGTAGGTCCATAGTATCGGAGCTATTGTTTCGGGTCAACTCTCACATTGGATGTATGTGGGACTCAGCACATGAGGCTGGGAAGGAACCGGTGGCAACGGGGGAGAAAACTTCAATCCGGTTGTTGCTCGTTCCACTGGAGGTTCCTGTATCGACCACGTAGACATTCCCTGAACTGTCCACGGCCAGCCCGTTCGGATTCACGAGCTGGCCATTTGCAGACCCCATCATCCCGAAGGATGTGAGAAACGTGCCGTTGCTGGCGAACTCTTGGACTCGGTTATTGAAAGTGTCGGCCACGTAGACATTCCCAGCTGAGTCTAGGGCTAAGTGTCCAGGGACATTGAACTGCCCATTTCCGGGACCGGAAGATCCCCAGGAGATGAGGAATCCTCCCGAGCTGTTGAATTTCTCGATACGATTGTTCGATGAGTCGCTTACATACACGTTGCCTGAGGCGTCTACAACGATGCCAGTTGGATTGCTGAACTGGCCGTTAGCGGTCCCCAACGACCCCCAAGTCATGATGAAGTTTCCTAAACTGTCAAACTTTTGCACTCGATTGCCCGAGTAATCTGTAACGTAGACGTTGTTTGAACTGTCTGTTGCGACACCGTATGGACCGTTGAACTGCCCGTTGCCCAATCCAAAGGATCCCCATGCTCTAGTGAAAGTACCGTTCGGAAGGAATTTTTCAATTCGGTTATTGGAATAATCTGAAACATAGACGCTACCACTGTGGTCGACGGCAACTCCAAAAGGACCGTCGAGCTGGCCGGCTGCATTCCCAGTCGCTCCCCACGCCAATAGGAAAGTTCCAGATGTGGAGAACACTTGTATTCGATTATTTAGTTCGTCAACAACATAGACGCGGCCCGAACTGTCCACGGCTCCATCATAAGGACTAGAGAACAGTCCGAATCTTGGATATGTGAGACTTGAAATGTACGATCCTGTGCTAGCTGAGAATTTCTGAACTCTAAAGTTGTTTGAATCACCAACATACAGGTTCTGCAGAGAATCAACGGCTACCCCAACCGGGTTGTTGAACTGTCCAGGCAATCCGCCCGGAGAGCCCCACATCAAGATGAGGTTGCCGGTCGTAGTGTCGAACCTTTCCACATCATTCCGCAGGTTGTCGGTGACATAGATGTTGGATGCGTTGTCGACTGCCATCATCGCCGGTGCCGCAAGGCTGCCCCCGAAATTCAGCCCTCCCCACGTTAGGACAAGACTGCCCGTCTTGGTAAATTTAGTAATATTGTTCGACTTGGTGGCGCTGTCGCTCACGTATACGAATCCTGACGAATCCACCGCTATTCCATACGGACTCAGGAATTTGCCTTGACTCGTACCAAGCCCGCCGAAAGATCCAACGTATGTTCCATTATTCCTGAATATCTGAACACGTTGGTTTCCTTGATCTACCACGTATACGAAGCCGGTAGCGTTAACGCTAACCCCGAGCGGGGTCTTGAATTGGCCATTTCCGGACCCAGTCGAGCCCCATGAGGTGATGAAGTTCCCGGAAGAATCGAACTTCTGAATGTTGTTATTCACTGAATCAGAAACGTACACGTTTCCTTGGGGGTCCCGAGCGATTCCTTGTGGGGTGTTGAACCGTCCTGGCCCGGTCCCTTGGGATCCCCATGTGGTTACGAGCGATCCATCCCTTGCTAGTTTGTAAACCGCGTAGTTCTTTGCATCGGCGATGAAGATGTTGCCTGCAGAATCTACTGCAACCCCGTTGGGGGCTAAGGGTCCCCCATACCCGCCCCATTGCCGAGAGTAGACAAAGGAGTTGGTTCCAGCAACCGTAGCCTGGGTTCGGCCTCCCGCTACCCCGGCCAGCACCATGGTCCCCTGAGTGATTATCAGAATCGTCACGGAAAGGGACAACACAAAAAGAATCATAGACCGGAGGAAAATCGGCCTTTTTTCCGTATTAACTGCGCTAGAACGAGACGCGTAGTTCACTCGCGAATTGGGACGACGTTGTGAAGAGGAGTCCTTTCTGCCAGGCCAGAGCTCTGGGTTGGTCGGGGTTCCCCTCTGTGCAAAGGTCATGAGGAGAAGAAGCATTCTCTCTTTTTCCGTCCCAGGTCTCTTGTCTTAAAAAACACTTTCTCGAGTTTTCATAGCCCCACTATTGACACGGAAATATCCAGGGATAGCTTACGCCGGCTTGATATTTCTCCGGGGGGCCTCTCACAATGTGTGAGTGGAGAGAATGTGAAGGGAGCCGACTCGCCCGAAATTCGCAGAGAATCCCTGTTCTGGAATGGTGGCAAGAAAAGACATAAGAAAATCTTTGTTAGTTATTCCAGAAAGGCCTTGTTGCTATGAACTGTAGCTTAGCCTCCAGAAGGTCTCTATAGAATTCGTCATCGCTTTCATGCATCTTCGACAGAACTCTCGCAGCGGTTTGCGGTCCGATACCGTATACTGACTGGGCTATTATCGCTCTCCTCCCATAGGCGATTACGAGATCCGCTGAACGTCGTGCTCTGGTCAAAGCCTTCTGCTCGTTCTCGTCCAGTGATTGTTTGTCTTGCTTTTTGTGGAGAATGTTCGTTGCATAGGCACTGGACCAGAAAAGTGGAGCCAGAAGCTTGGAGCTGCAATCTTGGCAGAACGGATGGTCTGGAAGACTTGCTATACTAGCATCTCTGGTGAGCTTGCCGCAGTCGAAGCACAGCATGTCGATGGATCGTCCTTCGATCGAAATGCGGAGTCTAGTCATATTGTCCGTGGCAACGTTCTCCGGTGCGATTAGCTCAGGGATGTCAACGTGTCGATAGAGGATGTGGTAGGCTAGTGGTGTGGGCTTGTCTTTGGATCTGAAGAATCTCAGGTCAATTTTTCCTTCACTGATCTCTTTGAAGATTCCTTTCACGCCGTCGAAGTCAGAATGTTCCATCAGTGCTTCCCTGATTGTCTCGTCGTAGATGGGAGTGAGTCGAAATCTCAGCATCAGTTCCTTCATAGCATCTCCATACATGAGCCGCCCACGGGCAAGTGCTCCGAACCTCTCGGCGGCATGTTTCATATGGAGCTGCCACGGGAAGTGACGATGAAGCACTCCGTGACATGCTCCTCCTAGCACGGGCTCTTCGACCCCGAACACTTTCTTCAGGAACAGATCCTCTAGATCCAAGTCAGACGTGTCAGCGGTCATCTCAAACAGAATTCGGTAGGGGTCCGACCACCACATTCGGACGAGGCCTTGGCGGCGGAACAGTTCTTCGATAACTTCTCCAAGTGTAAAGTTGAGTATGTCTCCGAGATGGGTGTGAAGGATGATGTATCGGTCAAATCCTTCGATGAGGACTCGTTGATCGGTTGGAACAGGCGCTCCAGTAGCCTTGTGGGTTTCTATCTCTTCAATAAGTCGTCTCAATCCATAGATGTCGCAAGGCCAACGCTGAGAAAGGGTCTCAACCGCCGTCGATTTCGTGGTGTTTTCATCAATTAGCTTGTCCATGATGGATCGGTAGACTCCGACCTTGGTTGCAAGTGCGCGGGGCACGGGGAGTATCTGCCCATCCCATCCGGGGATGGCCGCTGTGGGGTCAATGATGGGGAGAACGTAGACTTTTCCATCGTCTGTGATCTGCTTGATCTGCCAGACCCGCCCTTTAACGATGAAGTTGAGTCCAATGCGAGCCTTGGTGATCATGAACTCTTCACCGAGTATACCGACGTTTTGCTGGCTGGTGAGATCTACAACCAGGTAACGGCGTTCGTCTGGGATCATGCTCAGGTTTTCGAAATAGTAGAACCGGGTCCTGGAAGTGCGGTAGAGTGCGAAATCATCTTTCTTGAGGTATCCCATCTTGCGCATGAATTCGATGACCTTGTCAAACGCTCCATCTTCTAACTCATGGTATGGGTAGGCTCTCTTGATGATGTTCTTGGCTTGAAAGATCTCAAGGCTTCCGTCCGAGTCCATCAGCACTCCAGCAATCTGATGGGCGAGCACGTCTAAGGCTCCAAGATGGATAATAGTGTGCTCTAGTCTTCCCTCCCTTGCGAGCTCGATTACTCCGACAGATTCTAGGATATCCTCGGTCGAGACTGAAACTAGAACGCCTTGGGAAGTTCTGGTGAGAGTATGACCTGACCGCCCTACGCGTTGAACGAGGCTGTTTACTTGTCTCGGGGACATGTATTGTACGACAAGGTCAACGGATCCAATGTCTATTCCCAGTTCAAGGGTGGATGTGCACACGAGACCTTTGATTTCTCCGCCCTTGAATGCTTCCTCGGCTCGAACTCTTTCCTCTCTTGGGAGCGACCCGTGGTGGACCATTATCTTTCGGTCCATCATGTTGAACTTGGATCCGAGCAGTTCTGCGTTGACCCGGCTGTTAACGAAGAT
>Ga0066670_10000335_pt1 | contig 13161 bp, 12 predicted proteins | sample GraSoiAngelo_119_FD_66459 | JGI IMG/M metagenome (GOLD analysis project Ga0066670, IMG submission 66459) | Grasslands soil microbial communities from the Angelo Coastal Reserve, California, USA - 14_0919_05_20cm | ecosystem: Environmental > Terrestrial > Soil > Grasslands | place: USA...
TGCTCGAGGAACTCGACACCGGTCATCTCCGGCATGCGATGGTCGGCCAGCAGCAGCCCGACCTTCTCGTCGCGGAGCTTGAGCTCCTTGAGGGCGTCCAGGGCAGCCGGCCCCGACTCGGCCCGGCGGATTCGATAGTCCTCGCCGTATTGCTGACGCAGGTCCCGGGCCAGCGACCGCGAGACCTCGGGGTCGTCGTCGACGGTCAGGAGGATCGGCGGGGGCATGCCCACGATTCTCGCCGAGGTGGCGACGCTACTTCTACTGCAATCCATGGGATGGGGGATTGTGCGGTGGCGGAGCAGAATGGTCCGGTCCGGGACCCTCCTGTTACGGCGCCGGCGAGACCGTGACGTCCACCCGCGCCGCGCCCGGATCGGCGGCCAGCTCGAGGCGGGAGGCACCGGGTGCCGACACCTGGTGAGCGCCCTGGAGGCTCACGCGGTACCCGGTGGGGTAGTGCCGGGCGGGAACGAAGACCTCGGTCGGGCCGCCAGCGGGCCGGGGCGCGTAGGAGAACCGCAGCACGTTGCCGATCGGGTCGAAGCTCAGCGAGAGCGGTGTTCCTGCCACCGCCTGCGGGTAGGGCCGGATCAGCACGTCGGCCTTGGCTTGCTTCAGACTCGACAGATCGGCGTCGTTGGCGAACAGGCTCTCGTGGCCCGGGGAGCCCGTCGGGTCGTTCCAGGACTTGTACGCCCAGTAGGCCCATCCGACGAGGTGCTTGTCGGCCAGTGACGTCATGCGGGCGATGTCGTTGGCGTCGTCGCTGGCCCCGAACTCGCTCATCACGAAGGCGGCGCCGAGGTGCCGGTCTGTCGCCTCGGCGTTGTCGAAGGCGAACTGCTCCTCGGTCGCGCAGTCGGGCCCGTCGCTGGTCCCCAGCACGGCCCCCGAACCGCAGTAGTCGTGCCATGAGAAGCCCAGCTCGGGATCGTCGATCGGTGTGTCACCGAGGTGGCTCGGCGGCCCCGAGTTCGAGATGACGTTGCCCTCCAGGAACACAGGCCGGGCGGGGTCAGCCTCGCGGATGCCGGCCCGAGCCTCGTCCTCGAACCGTTGGAGGGTGTGATCGAAGTCCGGGCATCCCGACACGAGCGAGAAGCACGCCTGCCACCCGGTACCGGGCCAGGGCTCGTTGAACAGGTCGTAGCCCATCACGTAGGGCTGGGCCGCCCAGCGGGAGGCGACCGACTTCCATGCCGCCCGGTACCGCGCCCACGTGCCATCGGTGTCGGCCCACAGGTTGTCGTAGGTGCGGTCGAGCGCCTGGCTGAGGAAGTAGTTGCCCGGAAAGCCGTAGTGGGCGTCGTCCGGCACGCCGTTGTCGTCGACCGACCAGGCGGGGAACCCCTCGCCCTGGAACTGCTCGTTGTACAGGTCCTGGTGGAAGTCGATCAGTACCCAGATGTGGCGGGCGGACAGCAGCTGCACGATGCGGTCGACGGCGTCGAGGTAGGACCGGTCGATCGCGTCCCGCTGTGGCATCACCCCGCTGAAGAGCACGCCGAGACGGACGGCGTTGAAGCCGCTGGCGGCCAGGAAGTCGGCGTCGGCGGCCGTGAACCCACCGGGATCGTCCGGTGCCACGTAGGGCGGTCGCTTCCACACCGCGTTGACGCCGTGCACAAGCACGACCCGTCCCTCGGCGTCCAGCAACCAGCGCCCGTCGTGGTGGAGGCGTTGGATCGACGACGCGGCACGCGCCGGCACCGCCATTGCCAGCAACGCGAGCAGCAGTGCTCCGGCCCCCAGCAGCCGTTTCACAGCGGCCAGGCTACCCGATTGCCTCCACCTCGACGCGAGGGCGCTCCTCGGCCTCGACCGGCACCGGGTCGGGCTCTTCCATGCCGATGTGGGTGTGCCGCCGCAGGGGGACCTCCGGCAGCAGGGTCGCCAGCAGGAAGGCCGCCACCGCGACCGGGACCCCCACCACGAAGACGGTATGCAGGGAGTGCACGAAGCTCTGAATGACGCCCGAGCGGATCGGCGCGGCGAGGGCCCGCACCGACTGGGGCGAGGACACGAAGCTGGCCGTCACGTGCGTGTGCACGCCGCCCGGCAGCAGGCGCGGAAGCCAGGTGTTCAGGCTGGCGGTGAGCACGGCGCCGAAGATCGCGGTGCCGAAGGAGCCACCCATGGAGCGAAAGAAGTTGATGGTCGACGTGCCGGTGCCGAGGTCCTTCATCGGGACGGCGTTCTGCACGGCGAGCACCAGGTTCTGCATCATCATGCCCATGCCCACGCCGAGGGGGATCATGTAGAGACCGGCTGTGACGCGCGAGGTGTGCAACCCGAGGTGCGACAGCAGCCACATGCCGAGGACCAACAGGGCACCGCCGATGACGGGGAAGATCTTGTAGCGGCCGAGGCGCGTGACGAGGCGGCCGCTGACGATCGAGGCCACCAGCATGCCGCCCATCAGAGGCAGCAGGAGCAGCCCCGAGACGGTGGCCGAGGCACCGGTCACCAGCTGCATGTACTCGGGCAGGAAGATGATGGCGCCGAAGATCGTCATCGCCAGGAAGAACGTCGTGGCGTTGGCGACGCTGAAGACGCGGTTGCGGAACAGGCCGAGCGGCAGGATCGGCTCGCCCGCCCGGTGCTGTTCCCACCAGCCGAAGGCGACGAGCAGGGCCACGCCGGCGAGGGCCGTGCCGATGATCGGCAGTGAGCCCCACGGGTACGTGTTGCCGCCCCACACGGTGACGAGGAGCAGGGCGACCACCGCTCCGACCAGGAGCGCGGCGCCCGTGTAGTCCACGATCGCCTTTCGCCGGGCGAAGGGCAGACGCAGCACCACCGAGGTCACGACGAGGGCGAGGATGCCGATGGGCAGGTTGATGTAGAAGATCCAGCGCCACGAGAGGTGGTCGGTGAAGAAGCCGCCGAGCAGCGGCCCCCCCACGCTGGCCAGCGCGAACACGGCGCCGAAGTAGCCCTGGTAGCGACCGCGCTCCCGGGGGCTCACGATGTCGCCGACGATGGCCATCGCCAGCGCCAGCAGCCCCCCGGCGCCAACTCCCTGGACGGCGCGGAAGGCCACCAGCTCGAGCATGTTCTGACTGATCCCAGACAGCACCGAGCCGGCCAGGAAGATGAGGATGGCCGCCTGGAACAGCCGCTTGCGGCCGTAGAGGTCCGAGAGCTTGCCGTAGAGCGGCGTGGCCGCGGTGGAGGTCACCAGGTACGCCGTGACGACCCAGGAGAGGTGGCCGATGCCGCCCAGGTCGCCGGCGATCGTCGGCAGGGCCGTGGCGACGATCGTCTGGTCCAGGGCGGCGAGCAGCATGCCGAGCATGAGGCCGCTGAGCACCACCATGATCTGGCGGTGGGTCAGCGAAATGGCGCGGCCGTTGGCCTGGGTCACGTCGGCTGCGCCACGCGGTCGGGCGCGCTCGGCTGCTGGAGATCGTCGGCCAGGCGGTCGAGGAGGGTGGTGAGGTGGCCACGGTCCCGAGCCGACCAATCCCTCAGCAGCGCCGCCAACTGGGCTCGACGGAATGCGACCGCCTCGGCCAGAGCCTCGCGACCTCGCTCGCTCACCGACAGCAGGCAGGCCCGACCGTCGACCGGATCGATCGTGCGCTCGATGAGGCCGGCAGCGACGAGCTTGTGGGTCTGGCGGCTGACCGTGGACGTGTCCAGCTTGAGGGTGGCGGCCAGGTCCGATGCCCGAATTGGCCCCATCTCATCGACCCGGGCCAGCATCACGTAGGCCTCTTTGCCGAGGGGCGCTCCCGCGGCCAGGGCGGGCAGGTCGAGCCGCCCGACGGCGCGAGCGGCGCGGACGAGCGCCCGCTCGAGGGCCGTGATGTCGTCACGTTCGGTCACAGGCCCGAAGTGTACCCGATTTAGTTGCGTGCTGCAACCAACTGCTGGCCGCTAGCAACTACTGGCTGCCGTCCAGCTCCCGCTTGAGGACCTTCCCGGTCGGGCTCCTGGGGAGCTCGTCGACCAGCTCCACGTCCCGCGGGACCTTGAAGCGGGAGAGGTTGGAGCGTACGTACGCCTTGACCTCGTCCGGAGACACGGCGCGACCGCGGTCGGTGACGATCAGGGCCTTGAGGCGCTGGCCGAACTGCTCGTCCGGGACGCCGACGACTGCCGCGTCGGCCACGCCCTCGTGGGCCCGCAGCAGCTCCTCGACCTCCTGGGGGAAGACGTTCTCGCCCCCCGACACGATCATGTCGTCCTCGCGCCCCTCCACGAAGAGGCGCCCGACCTCGTCCAGGTGACCGAGATCCCCGGTCGACATGAGCTTGTCCAGCATCTCTTTGCCCTCGCCGGCCGTGTACCCCTCGAAGAGGAGCTCGCTGCCCACGAAGATCCGCCCCGTCGTCCCGCCCGGCACCTCCTGACCCTCGTCGTCCACGATCCGCACCACGGTGCCCCGAGGGGGGAACCCCGCGGTTCCCGGCGCCTCCCGGAGGTCCTGGGGCGTGGCGATGGCCGCCCAGCCGACCTCGGTCGACCCGTAGAGGCTATAGACGATGTCGCCGAAGGAGTCCATGAACGCGTGGGCGAGGCGGTCGGAGAGCGGCGAGCCGCTGAGGCCGACGACGCGCAGGGAGCTCGTGTCGTAGCGCCGCCGGGTCGCCTCCGGAAGCGCCATGATCCGCTGGATCATGACCGGCACGGCGGCCAGCACGGTGACCTGGTGCTCCTCGATGGCCGCCAGCACCGCCTCGGGGTCGAAGCGGCGCTGCAGCACGACGGTCGCTCCCGCGACCAGTGAGAGCGCGTAGTTGCCGAGCCCCCAGGCATGGAAGAGCGGTGCCGCCACGAGGGTCGTGTCCCGGTGTCTCAGCGGGATGCGGTCGAGAAACGCCACCAGCGGGTTGAGCGTGCCGGGCACGCCGCGGTTTGCACCTCTCGGTCGTCCGGTGGTTCCCGAGGTGAGGATGATCTGCCGGCCGGGCGTCGCCGGCGGAGCCGGAGGGCGATCGCCGTGGCCTGCGATCAGGCTCTCGACCGTCGGATCGCGAGGGCGCTCGCGTCCGCTGGGTATGTCGACCCATGCGACGAAGCGACGACACCTCCGACCACCGCTCCTCGCCGCCTCGACGAACTCCTGGTCGTAGACGAGAGCAGTCACCTTCTCGGTCCTGATGACCTCGGAGAGCTGGGGCCCGGCGAAGGAGGTGTTGAGGAAGTAGGCGTTGGCGCCCAGCTTCGACAAGGCGATGGTCGCCTCGACGAAGCCCCGGTGGTTGCGACAGAGGACACCGACGTTGTCGCCTTGTCCGACACCCGCCTCCGCCAGCCCGTTGGCCAGCGCGCTCGTACGCCGGTGCACGTCGGCGAAGGTCAGGCTGCCGGCGTCGTCGATCACCGCGGCGGCGTCGGGGTAGCGGACCGCGGCCGCTGCGTAGCCGGCCGCCGGTGTCATCCCCCAGCGGCGCAGGGCCGTGAGGATGCCGACCACCTGGTCGGGTCGGTAGGGCCCGAGCAGCCCCATCTGGTTGAGCGCCGGTACGGCGCCGATGACGTCGGTCACCGGGCGGGTCACGCAGGTGAGCGAGCTCGCGATGGCGCGCGAGGGACCCCGTATCAGGCTCAGCGGGTCGGCCATTACAGATGGTCTACCCGAACATCCGCCTTGTCGACCCACGACGGGCTCGCAGGTAGGCGCCACTGAAGGGGGCATAGGGTTGCCGCGTGGTATCGCCCAACGGTCCGCAGGCGCCGGGGAGACGCCAGAGACGACGGCGTTGGCAGCGGTGGCTCTTCGGACTGCTCGGAGTGGCGTGGCTCGTCATCGGCCTGGTGGTCGGTTTCGCCCTCGACCGATGGACCGTGGCCGCGCTCTGGTTCGGTCTCGCCGCCATGGAGCTGGCGCTGTGGATCATGGCCGGCCGCAGGTAGGAGCGCAGGGGGTGCTCGCGCCATGAACGACCCTGCACGGGTCCCCGTGATCGCGGCCGTGGGCCAGGCGATCGAGCGGGACGAGCCGGTTGGCCCGATCGACCTGGCCGAGCGGGCCGCCCGCGCCGCCCTCGAGGCGGCTCGTGGGCTGGCCCCCCGCATCGGTCTGGTCTCCGTGGTCGGGATCCTGTCACCAGTGGGTCCATCGCCGGCCGGCGATCTGTCCGCCCGCTTGGGCGTCGAGCCGGCCCGGGTGGAGACGACCACCATCGGCGGGAACACACCGCAATGGCTGGTCAACCGGGCGGCGAGCGAGATCGCCGCCGGCCGCCTCGACGTCGCGCTCGTGGCTGGCGCCGAGGCCATGCGGTCGTCCTGGGCCCGCGGCGCAACGGGGCAGCCGCCGGTCGCGGCGGCGTCGTCGAGCGCGGCGGACTCGGTGGTCGGCGACGCCCGCCCCGGAGTCGGAGCGGCGGAGATGGGTGCCGGTCTCGTGCTCCCGGCGCACCTGTATGCCATGTTCGAGTCGGCGCTGGCCGCACGCCAGGGGCGCAGTTTCGCCACCCACCGCAGCGAGCTGGGACGGCTGATGGCGCCGTTCACCCGGGTCGCCTCGGGGCATCCGACAGCGTGGTTCCGCCAGGAGCGCAGCCCCGAGGAGATCGCCACGCCTTCTCCCGACAACCGGCTGGTCGCCGAGCCCTACACCAAGCTGATGACCGCCTTCCTCGGTGTCGACCAGGGGGCCGCCCTGATCGTGTGCTCCCTGGAGGCGGCCCGTGCATCCGGGATGGACGACGGGGCGGTCTTCGTGTGGTCGGGCGCGGATGTCAACGACGTCTGGTTCCCGACGGCCCGTCCGGACCTGGGGTCGTCGCCGGCGATCGCCGAGGCGGTCGGCGCCGCCCTCGGGGCCAACGGCCTCGGCGTCGACGACCTGTGCGCCCTGGACCTCTACTCGTGCTTCCCAGTGGCCGTCGAGATGGCGGCCGAGGCCCTCGGCGTCCGACTCGACGACCATCGGGGACTCACGGTGACCGGAGGTCTGCCGTACTTCGGGGGCCCCGGCAACGACTACACCACGCACGCAGTCGCCACCACGGTCGAGCGCATCCGGACAGAGGGAGGCGTCGGTCTGGTCACGGGGATGGGGTGGTATGTCACCAAGCACTCGGTCGGCGTGTACGGATCGACGCCGCCGCCACAGGGGTGGCGGTTGGCGGACACCGGCGGGGCCCAGGAGCGGATCGACGCCTCGGCCCTCCCGTTGGCCACCCGGGGCGGGGAGGATGCCGTGGTCGAGGCGTCGACGGTCGTCTACGACGGGGGTGGCGCCGTCTCGGGGGTGCCGGTGATCGCACGCCTGGCGGACGGCTCGCGGGTGGCAGCGAGCTGCGCCCACGATGGCGACCAGCGCGAGGCTCTGGCCGGGTCGAGCCTGGTGGGGACGAAGGTCCGCATCCTCGACGACCCGGCGCGCTATCGGCTCACGGGGTGAGCACGGGAGCCTCGCCGCTCCTCGGGCTAAGGTGACGCCCGAGTCAGGACGAGGTTGGGGGTGTCTGGGTGTCTGGGGACGGTCAGGTGGCGTCGCTCGTAGCCGTCGGTATCGGGCCGCTGGCGCCGTGACGCCGGCTCCGCGCTCCTCGCCGCCGGGGCTCGACAGCAGCCAGGTCGAGGCCATGGTGCGGCGCTACCTGGCCCGATTGGCGAGGCGTTACGCGCCCATGGCCGTCGCCCTCGCCGCCCTCGTCCTCGTCCTCACCCTCGTCCCGTCCATCAACCAGTCGGGCCAGCACGTGCAGGCCACGGGCTCCGGAGGATCGGGCTCGATGTCGGGCGGCACCGGCGCTGGTGGGGCCGGCAACGTCGCCGTCGGCGCCGGAGCCACCGGTCCCGGGTCGACTGTCGCGGGGGCGGGCTCCGGCTCGGCGGCTGGCGTCACGCCTGCGGCGGCATCCGGCTCCGGGGGCACGACGCGCAGCGGCGTGGCGTGTGCCAGCGGGGCCAAGCAGGTGACCTGGACGGTCTACTCGCCGCCGTGTGTCCCCGCCTACCACGGCAGCAACGGGGGAGCGACGGCGGCCGGCGTGAGCGGGGACACGATCACCGCGGTGTTCCGGAGGACGAACTCGGCCGAGGAGAAGGCCGCCTTCGCCGCCGCCGGCAGCGCGGCACCCGGCACCGACGATCAGTACCTGTCCGACCTGCGCGCCTACATCGACCTGTTCAACAGGAGCTACGAGCTCTACGGCCGCCATCTGGTCGTGAAGGACTACAACGGCCAAGGCGACAACATCGCCGAAGACCAGGGGCAGGACCTGCAGGGGGCCCAGGCCGACGCGGCAACGGCCAGGAGCATGGGCGGGTTCATGGACCTGTCGTCGAGCCCCACGCTCGCCTCGACCCAACCCTACGAGGAGGACCTGGCCCAGCAGCACGTGATCGCCATCGGGGCGGTGGGTCTGCCCCAGTCCTGGTTCCGCCAGTACGCCCCCTACGAGTACTCGATCGCTCCCGACGGCACGAAGGTCGTGAACGCCGGCATCCAGGGCATCTGCCGACGAGCCGCCGGCATGCCCGCCATCTTCGCCGGTGATCCGAGCTACCAGCGCCGGACTCGGACCTTCGGCCTCATCACCCCGGAGAACCCCCAGTACATGCAGGAGGGCGACCAGTTCCAGAGCGGGCTCGCCTCGTGCGGCACGACCATCGCCAAGCGGGTCAGCTACTCCATCAACATCAGCACCGAGGAGCAGCAGTCGACGAGCATCATGGCCCAGATGCGCAGTGCCGGGGTGACGACCGTGATCTGCGGGTGCGATCCCATCATGGAGATCTTCCTCAGTCGCTCCGCCGACCAGCAGCAGTACTCGCCGGAGTGGACCGTCACGCCGTGGCTCGACCCCCAGGGACGCGAGACGTCCCAGAACCAGTGGTCGCATGCAGGCGCGGCGCAGGCCTTCACATTCCCGCCCAAGGCCCAGTCCGAGGCCTACCAGGTCTTCAAGCTGGCCCGCCCCGGGCAGGAGCCGGCGGAGAAGTACTACGTGGAGGCGTACTGGACGTCGCTCTACATCTTCAGCGCACTCCAGCTGGCCGGCCCCAACCTCAACGCCCAGACCTTCCAGCGGGGCGTGTTCACCGAGCCCACGACGCCACGCGGCATGTTCGGGACGTGGGCGGGTGGCCCCGAGGCGTACAGCCCCACGGTCGAGGGCTACCTGAGCCACTGGAACCCCAACGCCGTGAGCGGCCTCGACGGGATGAAGGGGGCCTGGGTGGCGTGCGAGGGCGGGCAGTGGTTCCGGATCGACGATCCCAACAGCTGGGGCCCGCCCCATACCCAGCTGCGCTGCTGAGCGCCTGACGCGGGACCTGCAACCGATCACCGGTTGCGGTGTTCTTGTTGGACATGACGACCGCGACGGAAGACGTGCGGACCGAGCTCACGGTCCGGCTCAGCCGGGACGTCGATGCCGCCTTTCCCGAGCTCGTGAGCAGCTACCAGCAGGCCGTCTACACGACCGTCCTGCGCCTGTCGGGACGCCAGGTCGACGCGGCCGACCTGGCGGCCGAGGCGTTCCTCCGGGCCTATCAGGCGCTGCGGAGGTATCCACCCGAGCGTGTCCGCCAGCTGAAGCTCCGGCCGTGGCTCATCACGATCGCGCTGAACCTGTGGCGCAACCAGGTCCGGACCGCCACCCGCCGTCCCGCCCACGTGTCGCTGGACTCGTCTCCCGAGCCGCCAGCCGGGTCGGGCGGACCCGAGGAGCACCTGCGCCGGCGCGAGCTGCGGACCACCGTCGCCGGGCTGCTCGCCCAGCTGCCCGAGACCCAGCGCCTCGCCGTCGTCCTCCGCCACGTCGTCGGCCTGGCCTATTCCGAGATCGCCACCATCCTCCACTGCCCGGAGGGTACGGCGAAGTCCCATGTCTCTCGCGGCCTGCAACACCTGCGGGCGCTGACGACCGACACCGATCTCCAGGAGGAGCTCTCATGAACAGCATCAACACCGACGAGGATCCCGTGATCCGCTCGCTCGGCGAGCTCGTCGCCCAGCCGCCGGTCGGCTTCGATCACCTCGTCATCGCCCGCTACGCGCTCGTGCCCGGTCCGCTGGGGGAGGTCTTCGTCGCCTTCACCGACCGGGGCATCAGCTACGTGCGCCCTGCCGATCAGGTGGAGCAGGACGCGGACCGCTTCGCCGAGGACTTTCGTGACCGGTTCGGCCGGCCGATCGAGCGGGCCGGGCGCCCTCCCGCCGGCCTCGTGCCGGCGCTGCGGACGGGACGGGCTCGCGAGCTCGCCTTCGACCTGCGAGGGCTGAGCGAGTTCGAGCAGGCCGTGCTGCGCAAGGCGCTCGAGATCCCGAGGGGCGAGGTCCGCCCCTACGCCTGGATCGCCCGGGAGATCGGCCGGCCCAAGGCGGTGCGGGCCACTGGATCGGCCCTCGGTCACAACCCCGTTCCGATCCTCATCCCCTGCCACCGCGTCGTGCGCAGCGACGGCCAGATCGGCAACTACGCGCTCGGTCCGGCGATGAAGCACGAGCTGCTCCATGCCGAGGAGGTCGACCTCGAGGAGGTCGGCCGGTTGGCTGCCGCCGGCGTTCACTACCTGGCCAGCGACACCACCGGGGTCGTCTGCTACCCCAGCTGTCGCCACGCTCGGCGCATCACGCCCCCGCACAGGGTCCCGTTCGGCACCCTGGGGCGGGCCGTGGAAGCCGGCTACCGGCCCTGTCGGGACTGCCGGCCGGCCCTCGCCGACACGGCATGAGCGGGCCCACAGACGAGGCGGCGGTCCGCCGGCGGGTCGAGGCCTGCGACTGGGATGCCATCACCGCCGCCGTCGATCGCGACGGCTACGCGGTGACGCCGACCCCCTTCTTGACCCGCGCCCAGTGCAAGCGGGAACGGGACCGGTTCCCGGACGACGGCGTATTTCGCTCGACCATCGACATGGCGCGCTATCGCTTCGGAGAAGGCAGTTACCGGTACTACGCCTATCCATTGCCACCGACCGTGGCCGCGCTGCGCGAGGCCACGTATCCGCCTCTCGCCGAGCTGGCCAACACCTGGGCGCCGCGCCTGGGCGAGCCGCACCGCTACCCGCCCGACCTCGCACAGCTCGTCGAGGTCTGCCGGGGCGCCGGACAGACAAAACCGACACCGTTGCTCCTTCGCTACGAGCGCGGCGGGTACAACAACCTGCACCAGGACCTGTACGGCGACGTTGCCTTCCCACTTCAGCTCACGGTGGGCCTGACCGAGCCCGGAGAGGACTTCACGGGCGGCGAGAACGTCTTCGTCGAACAGCGCCCGCGCTCGCAGTCGCGCGGCACGTCGGTCACCATCCCGCTGGGCCACGCGGTGATCTTCCCCACCCGGTACCGGCCCGTCTCCGGAAGCCGCGGCCACTACCGGGCGGCCATGCGCCACGGGATCAGCACGGTGACGTCCGGCGTCCGCCTCACCCTCGGCGTCATCTTCCACGAGGCCCGCTAAAAAGTTGGAAGCGCCCCCGCAGGTCGGCGAAGGCGAGTGCGATGCCGATGAACACAAGGACGACGGCCAGCCACGAGTACTCCACGGCGGTCCTGGTGGCGAAGAAGCCGAGGATCGCCGACCCGACGAAGACTGGGGGCACCAGCGCCGCCCGCCAGCTCAACATGCGGATCAGGCGCGGATCGGCGGAGGGATCCACGAACCCTCGCAGAACGGCGGTGAACCATACGAGACCGAACGCGAGGCTCACCGCCGCCAGGCTGGCGGCGTAATTCTCGCCGGCTCCCCGCCCCCGCCTGCCAGAGTGTGAGGCGTGGACACGGTGCTGGATGCCCATCAGCTTGTCAAGCATTTCAAGGGCGTCCGCGCCGTCGACGGGGTGGATCTGGTCGTGCGCCCGGGCGAGCGGGTGAGCCTGCTCGGGCCGAACGGCGCCGGCAAGACCACGACGCTGTTGATGATGCTGGGCGCCATCCTCCCCGACTCGGGCTGGGTGCGGGTGGCTGGGCACCCCCTGCCCAAGGAACGGAGCCAGGCCATGGGCGAGGTGGGGTTCGCCGCCGGGTACCTGCCCCTGCCCGAACGCCTCCGGGTGCGGGAGTTCCTCCACATGTTCGGCCAGCTCTACGGGGTGGAGTCGCTACGCGACCGGATCGGCACCGCTCTGGAGCGCTTCGGGATCGCTCACCTGGCTGGCCGGCTGGGCACGGAGCTGTCCTCGGGCCAGCGCACCCTGGTCGGCGTGGTGAAGGCCACCCTGCACCGTCCTCGTCTCCTGGTGCTGGACGAGCCGACCGCCTCGCTCGACCCCGATGTAGCCCGCCGGGTCCGGGCCGGGCTGAGCGAGCTCTGCGACTCCGAGGGAACGGCATTGCTGCTCACCAGCCACAACATGGCCGAGGTCGAACGGCTCTGCGAGCGGGTGGTGTTCCTGTCCGCCGGCCGGGTGGTGGCCGACGGTCGCCCCGCGTCCGTGGCGAGCCGCTTCGGCCGGAGCGACCTCGAGGGGGTGTTCCTTCACCTGGCCGAGGAACGCCCTGCCGGCGCGCAGCAGACGGACCGGACGGCATGAGCGGCTCGAGCTGGACGCGGGTGCGGGCGGTGGCCCGGCGGCACGCCTTCGTCCTGCTGCGTAGCCCGCACCGGCTGTTCGACGTGGTCCTGTGGCCCCTGGTCGACGTCCTGCTGTTCGGCTCGCTCGGCGTCTTCGTCGCCCGCCAGGGCAGCGGTGGGTCGATCGCGTTCGGCTACCTCCTGTCGGGGATCGTTCTGTGGCACGTGGTGTACCAGGCCCAGATCGCGCTCTCGACGGGCTTCCTCGAGGAGACGTGGTCCCGCAACCTCCTGAACCTGATGGTGACGCCACTGCGGGAGGTCGAGTACGCCTGCGGGGTGGCGCTGTTCGGCATGGTCAAGCTGGTCATGGGAGTTGGCGTCGTCGCCCTCACCGCTCTCGGCTTCTACGCCTTCAACGTGGGCCGCCTCGGTGTGGGCCTCATCCCGATCATCGCCGTCCTGCTCGTCGTGGGCTGGGTGATCGCGCTGTTCGTCATCGCCCTGGTCCTCCGCTTCGGCACCGGGGCGGAGGCGCTGGCCTGGGGCATCCTGTTCGTGGTCATGCCGCTCTCGGGCGTGTTCTATCCAGTGGCGGCGTTGCCAGGCTTCCTCCGGCCCCTGGCCACGGCGTTGCCCACCACCCACGCCTTCGCCGCCGGTCGCTCGCTCATCGACGGGCACGGGATGCAGTGGGGCCAGCTGGGGCTGGCGACGGGCTCGACGGTGG
>Ga0066670_10000337_pt1 | contig 13130 bp, 11 predicted proteins | sample GraSoiAngelo_119_FD_66459 | JGI IMG/M metagenome (GOLD analysis project Ga0066670, IMG submission 66459) | Grasslands soil microbial communities from the Angelo Coastal Reserve, California, USA - 14_0919_05_20cm | ecosystem: Environmental > Terrestrial > Soil > Grasslands | place: USA...
AATAATTTTGGAACCTTATTAACTCTTGTTCAGGGCTGTTTCCCTTTAGACATACAACCTTATCGTACTATGTCCGATTATTCAATATTCATCATAGCCCTTCCGAGTGCAAATACTCACCGATAAAATATTCAAATCCCCCGATATATACAAAGCGAATTATTATTTTTTTTTCTAAGAAAAAATGAATAATAATTACAAGTTGTCTGAGATCACAGTTCTGTACCTGCTATGATGTTATTTGAATTACCTACTTATATAGGTTTCGCGGAAAACCAGCTATCCTAGTCAGTATTGTCTTTCACTACTTACCACAATTCTTCGGATATCTTTACAACGATAACCCGTTCGGGCTTTTATTACCCTGATCATGGTAAGATCACCAGGCTTCGGGTCTAATTTTAGATACTAATTCATTATTTCATAATTGGTTTATCTAGGCATTATTGCTCGCATCTAATATTAACTTGCTGACCCATTATGCAAAAGGTACGCTCTTATTATTTTTTTAATTTTTATTCGAGCTGCTTATAAAACTACTATTTCAAACTTTCCCTCTCGGTACTATTCACTATTGCTTATATATCATATTTAGCCTTAGAGGAAGGTTCCCCTTATATTCAAACAGGATTAAACCCATTTTACTTTTATAATATATCAATTATTTATATTAATATAATATATTTTGATATATATAGGCTATTTTATTTTCATTCACACTAATAATAAAATCTCGTTTGATTTATTTTCCTAAAGTTAATAAGATATTTCAATTCACTTTGTTTATTATTTAATTTATCTAAGAATTCATGTGTTATTTATATTTTAAGCCACAAATTAAATAATCTTTCTTTGATATATAGCTAGTTATCCTTAATAGTTTCTTTATATACTTGCTTACATTTTTTAATGTAGAAATAATACATTCCATATCTATTACAATATGTTATTAATACGTTTTATGATTATATATATCATATCATCGGGTTATTATGAATCGAACATAACTAAATCTCAGCCCAAGTAAGACGCCTAACCAACTGGCTCTAACCCGTTATTTTTTAATATATATATATATATATATATATACATATTTACAGAGAATATCCGATTTGAACGGATGTGATCTTTTTAGATCAAATAAGTCTCAAGCTTACCACTTTAAACCACTCAGTCAATTCTCTTTTTTTATAATATTTAATTACTAATATAATTTTTTTATATGAAAATTACAATATTAAATAAAAAACCTTTATAACAAACTTATATATTAATACTAATTCCTCCTATATTTTAGTATTAATATATATACATAATAATTCAGAATACTTTGTCTCTAAACAGGGTGAAGCAAAATAAGAAGAATAATAGTAATATTTACTTAGTTCTCAATTATAGCCTTTTATTTTTTTTTATATATTTCATCATATAAATCTATAGTCAATTTATCTTTATAATTAAGATTTACTAATAGAAAAGGAAATTGAGTTGGAACACCTAATATCTTACCATTAATATCAGTTAAAGACATATAATATGTAACACCAATTTGAAAATCATCCGAAAGGAAAATATCTTGAATATCTTTTGTAAAGGTATCTTTATTAAACTCACTTAAATTATAACATAATAATCCTAAATTTTTATTATACATCATGTTTTTTTATTTATTAATATTTAATAAAAAGAAGCAAAACCCTCTATATAAAAAGAGACAAAAATTCTCTAAGATACTAAATTGAGTATTTTTTAGAAATAATAAAATCTTTAATATAAGAATATAAGTATACTTTAAACCAATTATCTATATATTTCATGGGACTATTCAACTTAATGAGGATACCATCCCCAACTAACTTTAATTTTATATCTCTAAACTAGTGGGATGCGTCAATCATCCAAGTCCTCCTACCCTAAATTTGGTACTACATACAAATAAATAAATTATCTTTTTTTATAATATTTAATTATTAATTATGATTTATATATTTACTGTTATAATATTTTTTTCTTCTATATTTACTAATCTAAATTTTTATAACAATATCATCTTACATTACCTATATTCATATGAAAATTTAGATTTTCTTAATTCAAAGTTTCTTTTTGAACTTTCATTTTTCATAAAAATTCTTTTAAATCACCCTTAATTTCATTATATTAATTAATTTATATGTAAGACAATACTAGATTTTATTAGGCTCTAGATAAACCCTATTTAATATTGTATAAAATATAATATTTTATCGATTGAAAGAATGGAGAATAACTAAATATAAATAAATATTTAATTTTAATTCCTCAGCGAATCGAACGCTGAACATACCTTTATCAAAGGTATACTTTACCTATTAAGTTAAGGAATTTTTCTTTTTTACAAGAGTACTCAGATTTGAACTGAGAAGATGAAGTTTGAAGCTTCATATTTTACCATTTAAACTATACTCTTTAAAATTAATATTAAAAAAAATACATATTTATACTAAATGATATACGGAAGAGAGATGATTCGAACATCTATGTGTAATAAACACAATATTTAGCAAATACCTTACCATACCAATAGTGACTCTTCCTTTATATACAAAAAAGAATATATTACGAATTAGGCCGGCCACGATCCGGCATCTACTTCCTCGACAAGGAAGTCCTTTGCCTATTAAGTTACTAACTCTTTACCTTTTAAATAACTAAAATTACAACTATTCTAACTCAAATAGACATATATTACTTAATAAACAATTGGCCTATCAATTAATTATAGCCCTTTTTTTATTAAAAAAAAAATAAGACTTAAGGGACTTGAACCCTTATACTGATGATTAAAAGTCACAGGTTTTACCTATTAAACTAAAGTCTCTTTTTAAGTGATTATTATGAAAACTACTTATTTATTAAAAAAAAAATAACATTTCATTTATGTTATTATGATTAGATGAAAATATTTTTTTATTTTAATAAAATTATATCTTTTTTAGTTTAAATGTTTAAGATCCTCAATAGTAAATAGATATAAAAAGAAACAATCAAACTACATCAACAAAATGTCAGTATAGTATAGCTGATTCTAGACCTAAATGATGATTATCCGTTAAATGGTATGCTAGGGCACGTCATAGTCCTACACTAAGAAATGCTGTACCTATAATAACATGTAGTCCATGAAAACCAGTACCAAAATAAAAACAAGATCCAAATGCTCCATCTGATATAGTGAAAGAAGAAACTGAATATTCAATACCTTGTAATAGAGTAAATATAATAGCTAAAAGAATTGTAAATACTAAACCATATAAGGCTCCTTTTCTATTACCTTGTATCAAGGAATGATGAGCATAAGTTACTGTAACTCCTGATGATAATAAAATTACTGTATTTAATAAAGGTAACTCAAAAGGATTAATAGCTTCAATACCCATCGGTGGTCATTGAGCTCCTAATTCTACAGTAGGAGATAATGCACTGTGAAAAAAAGCTCAAAATATAGCTAAAAAGAAAAGACCTTCAGATACTATAAATAAAGCAACTCCTATATTTAAACCTCTTTGTACTGCTAATGTGTGATTACCTAAATAAGTACCCTCTGATATTACATCTCTAAATCAAAATGACATAGAAGAAATTAAAGATATAAAAGCTAAAATTAAAAAATATTTTGCATTATTAAATCCATGCATTGTTAAAACACCTGATGTAGTTAAGGTTAATAAAGAAACACAAGTAAAAATAGGTCAAGGCGATGGGGACACTAAATGAAAGGGATGAGCTTGAAACTTACTTCTAATTAAATTTATCATTTTATTTTTTATTTATTCTTATTGTTTATATAACTTTTTTATTTGCTTTTCATAATATAAATATAAATATATTATAGGTAACAAGACTCGAACTTGTAAGGGTCATAACCCATTCCATCCTAAGTGAAATCTGTCTACCGATTCCAGCACACCTATTTATAAAAATATATTTTTATAAGGAATTAATATTATTATAACATTTATTTTTAATCCATTAAATAAACATTTATATTATTTTAGTTTTTTAAATGGAATAAATTAACTTAGGAGATAAGAGACTTGAACTCTTAACCTGCCGTGTGTAAAACGATTGTTCCACCTATTGAACTAATCTCCTTTCTTTAGTTTTTTTTGTTTTATTCTTATAACAAAAATTATATAATTAAAATAATGATTGTATTTAGTAAATATAAAAATGATAATAAAGTTATATTTATTTTTTTAAATTTTGATATACTTCACTTATTAAATCTATATGTGTAATTAAAAAATATGCTATATAAGTAGTACCTAAAAATGCTATAACTAATAAAATTTAAATTATAAACATTCATAATTGATTAGATTTGCTTGTATAACTTAATCCTTTAATTAAAAAATAATGAATACGTTCACCAAAATCAAAAATATCTTTAATAAATGTTAAATTCCATTTTTTTATTTGCAACATTAGTACTAATAAATAAAATAAATAAAGCTAAAAGTAAATACAATATACACATATTTAAAACTAAATTAAAATTTAGTAAATCTAATATATTTTCTAATGCAGTAAAATTATTTTCATTGTTTTCTATTATAGAACTAGCAGTATAAGGACCATCACCTTTACTATTTTTACCTGTAGAAAAGGATTTACCCTCTATATTTTTTTGAACTATTGTATTCATAGTATTAGTTGCTATAAAAGGCCTCCAGCTATTGTAGCACCCATAGCAATTGCACTATTTTAAATTCAAGTGGCATACTACCTACTTTACTTATGTTACCTATAGAATGCATACCAGCTCCTATTACACTACTATACCTAAACCACCTATAACTTTAGCCATTTAACTGGGAACATGTACAGTAGGATTATTAACACTTATATTATTATCTTTAACTTCCATTAATTTTCTAGCTGTATCTTCATCAAGACAATATACTATATTAGCATCTATATATCATATAAATAAAAATAATAATAACATGCTTAGTAAAAAACATTTCTTTCCAAATAGATAGTTAAATAATTTGCTTATATATCTTTTTAAAAAACTACCTAAATAATCTTGAAGAATAGAAAAAAATAATAAAGCTGTAATAACCATACTTATTAAAAAGATAGGATCTAATATGCTATTTAATAAAAAATCATATAAATTTTTCATTTTTATATTATTATTATTCAGTTATATACAACTATACTTAATCATTAATAGTATTTAAATATTATAGTTACTGCTGCTATCCCAACGAGGTATTTTAACCTTATGGTATTATCGCCTTGGGCATACATGCTTAGTATTAAGCGGACTCCTTAGTATTTTATCTTCACCCCTGGACATTTTGCCTTACTCTTATGTTTTTCCATAACATTAGTTATTTAAATTATATAAATATAATACATTGAATATATAAATTGAAAGGATACCCTTATTATATAAGTGGTTTATCAAGATTCGCAAGTAGTACTATTCGTCAGATGGCTTGGCTATTTTCATTAATTTAATTTTACGTTTTTAATTCTTTAATTATAATATAATTAAAAGGTAGAAACTTTTTAATAAAGTTTAAATATAATAGTTAGTTTAAGCTTTTTTATACTTATCTTTCCTAAGTTTGGGTTTTATAATATAAATACTTATTAATTTTTTTGTTTTATTGTTATAACAATAGCACCTACCATGGCTAGCAATAATATTACAGAAGTTATAATAAGTCAAATAAAATAACTAGTATACATAATATTACCTAAACTAGATATATGTGTAGTTTCTGCCAAATTACCATCTCATAACTTAGATGTTACAAATGCTATTTCATCATTATCATTAGAAAAATTTTTAAATTTATTTAAATAATCTGTATAATTATATCAAATATTATTTTTATTTAAATTTTTTAAATTAACAGTATAATTATTAAATGTTGCTATACTATAAGGTAACATTTGATAAACAGGGTAATTAAATGATATACTTATTATTATACCTAATGGTATACTATTATTAGTATCACTCAATAATTCAGATATTCTGACATTAATTAACATTAATATAAAAAGAAATAAAATAGATACAGCTCCTATATAAACTAATAAATAAGATAAACCTATAAAATTTAGACCTAATATAATTAAATAACATGATATACTTAAAAATAAACCTATTAAATATAAAACAGATATTATTGGATTTTTACTAACAATAACAAATATACCACATAATATAGAAACTAAAGAAATAAAATCTAAAACTTCCATTCTATAACCATTAGTGTAAGTTTCATTTAAAATAAATAAACTGTTCATTACTTATACCAATTATTAATATCTCATAATTAAATAATAAAACATAAAAATTAACTAATAGTAAAAAAGAGATGATAAAATATTACTTTTTTTTATGTGTAAAAGTAATATCTTAAAACACGTACAAGATTCGAACTTATAACCTTTGTGTCCGTAGCACAACACTATAACCATTTAGCTAACGTGTTTGTGTATTTTTACATTTATATTTCATAACTATATATTAATTATAATTAATAGCCCCAAAGATGAATTGAACATCTATAGTAATATTAACAGTATTATGCTTTACCATTAAGCTATAAGGGCATATATATATATTTTTAATAAAAAACGATATATAAATAATATTAATATATAAAAAAAAAATAGGAAGAAAAGGACTTGAACCTTCGACAGCTTATAGCTATTGAGTTTACAGCTCAACCCGTTAACCTACACACGGAACCTTCCTTATATTTATATAAATAGGGGTATTGTTAATTTTAATTAATCCCGTGCAACTTCCACTACACGAACCGTATTTCGACTTAACACTAATTAGAGCAACACATACGAAGATTACTTATTAATATTTATAGACCTAAATATCTATATTATGTTATAAAATAATAACCAAACTTATTGCATAAACTCCTTTCAGCGCCTGACGAGTAGTTAGTACCTATCTGAGATTAAATCCACCGTGACATGGTGATTCACGATTACTAGTAATTCCATTTTCATGTAGTCGAATTACAGACTACAATCCATAGTATATCCTACTTTAAGGATTAGCTAAAATTTACACTTTTGCATCCTTTTGTATAGGCATATGTGGCACGTCTATAGCCCACAATATTAAGGCCATGATGACTTGTCTTAGTCCCTCTTATCATTACCAATATAATGGTGAACTACTCTATAGAAAAAAATAAAATAGAGCAAGGGTTTACGTTAATTAAATGGAACTAACCAAAATCTCACAACATTAACTGAAGACAACCGTGCAGCACTTGTAATAAATTAAATTATTCAAATTGTGGTAAGGTTTTTCGTGGATCATCGAATTAAATAACATACTTCACTACTGGTTTCAGAAACGGTCTAATGATTTCAGTTCCTGCGTTGCCACATTACTCTTGAGGTGGAATGCTTACACTTTTATTTATAGACTAAAACTAAATCTAATCTATGACATTCATAATTCTCTGCTTGGACTACTGGGGTACCTAATCCTGTTTGTTACCCAAGCCTTCGTCCCTCAACGTCAGTTTTTACATAGAAGATTGCTTTCGCCTTTACCAGTCCTTAAGGTATCAAAAAATTTCATCTTTACACCAAAAATACTCCCCTTCTTACATAAAACTCTAGTAAATCTGTACCCTTTTTGGGCAAGAAATACCGTCTAGGTACCCTTTAAACCTATTAAAGATGAATAACACTAGTCTTCCACGTCTTACCGCGACTGCTGGCACGTGATTTAGTCAAGACTTATAGATAAAATATGTCATCATCAATATTTTATCTAGAATTTTATTCGACATAGTCGATATTATAAAGCTACCCGTATCTTTATAACTAGTATTAACTATACATTCTTCCAAATTGATGGTTCAGCCGTTGGGCTATTGACCAATATTCCTCACTGCTGTACTTAATTGTATTGGGCTTTTTCAGACCCAATGTGATCGATCAACCTTTCGGTTTCGATTACGAGATTTAAAGCTGGTTAAGCCATTACCTTAACTACTACCTTACTCGAAATATTTATTAACATCTTAAAGCGAAATTTCGCAAAAACGAAATTTAATTTTCTTTTTATAAGGGATTTTACCTTACTTTAAGGTAGCCAAAATATCATTTACTCACCTGTACACCACTTCTAACTATATATAATTATAGTTAGACGTTCGATTAGCATGTGTCAAGCATTTGGACAGCGTTCATTCAGAGCCATCATCAAACTCAACTTTTTTATATTTTTTTTATGATATTTACATACCATTACTAATATGTTTTTTGATTATATAAATATATATATATATATATTTATGTTTATTTATATAGTACACATAAGCCAATGTCTGTTTTTGCACAAATAATAATATAACAATTTAACAATAGGATTGTTAGTTCGCTATCATATTATATTATTTATAACTATATATTAATTATAAATATTTATATTTAATATGATTTATATTTTCTTTTAAAAACCAAGATCTTAATCTTTGTATATATACACTTGTATAAAAAATATTGGACTTTCCTTTAGTATTTTATTAATAATCTAATTAAAATTAATACTAGTGCATTATGTATTTTATATATTTTTATAAGAAAATATTATTAAACTAAATATTGATATTACACCTAATATATTTTTACCCAAGATTCGAACTTGGACCCAGACATTAGAAGTATCTTGCTCTACCATTAAGCTATTAAAATTAATTAAATTATAAGATAAGATAAGATAACATAAGATAAATTTTATAATTTTTATTATGTTTTTATTCACTATATATTTTTTTTTAGTGTAAATCTAAAGCATCTTTAATATAAGAAGAAGTTAAAACCACAAATACTTGTGCTTGGATAAGAGCTATACCTAGCTCTAAACCAGAAAAAGCTATAATAAAAGCTAAAGGAATTAAACCTAAAAAAAAGAATATGAATCCAGATGTCATAATATTATAAGTGAAACCGCTTAATATATTAAGTAACATATGTCCGCTCAAGATATTAGCAGCTAAACGTAAACCTAAACTAACATTTCTAGCTAAATAAGATATAAATTCAATTAAAACTAATAAAGGTAATAAAGCTAAAGGACAACCAGCTGGTACAAATAGAGAAAAAAACTCTAATCCATGCTTTTGAAAACCTAAAATTGTTGCACCTAAAACTACTGTAAAGCTAATAGAAAATGTTAATATAAAATGTGATGTTGAAGCAAAGCTATAAGGTATCATACCTATTAGATTATTTACTAAAATAAAAATAAATAATGCATATATAAAAGGGAAATATATTTGTCCTTTATTAGCATTTATTTGGTTTACTACAATACTATGAATAGTAGCATATATAGACTCTTGGCTTATAGATCAATTATTTGAAATTAATTTATTATAATTAGTAGCTATAACATGTATTATTAATGTTATTAATACACCTAATATTAAATATAGTCCTATATTAGTTAAAGATATATTTAAATTACTTAGAATAGCTGCATTTAAACTAACTAAATCTCTTATTTCAAATTGGTCTAAGGGACTAGATATTATTGTAAATTGTTTAATGCTCATATTTTTTATTATTATTGTCTTTTTATTAAAAAAATATTAATTAATTATATAATAATATACAAAAGGTTTATTTATCTATAATATATATATATATATATATTTAATGAAGTAAGTAAATTATAAATATATTTATAATTTACTTATAAAAAGACGAGCAATAAATAGTTGTAGTCTATTAGGTAATATATATTTTGAAAAAACATATAACATTAAAACTAATAATATAAAAGCAAATGTTACTTGATTTATAAAAAAAAATGGTACTAATTGAGGCATATATGTACTATTAAATAAATCTAGATACTAATAAATAATATTTATGTATGTATCAATATTTTATTTAAAATAAAGGTTTAAAATGACTTTATATATTTTATATTTTAGATACGTATAAAAAAAATTTTTATTGTATAAAAAATATATATATATATATATATTGCTATAATACGTATATATATATATATATACTATTGTTCATATAATCAAGATATAAACTTTTCTAATGATACTGATTCTATTACAATTGGCATAGAACTATGTAAAATACCACAAATTTCAGAGCATTGACCATAAAATACACCTTCTCTATTAATAAAAACAGAACCTTGATTTAACCGTCCTGGATATGCATCAGATTTAATACCTAAAGCTGGACAAGCAAAACTATGTATTACATCTGCAGCTGTAACGATAAATCTAACATGTGTTAACTCAGGTAAAATAACTCTATTATCTACTTCTAACATTCTTAAAGCTCCATCATCTAAATCAGATTCAGGGACTAAATATGAATCATATTCAATAAATTCATTATCACTATTTAAAAAATCAGGATATTGATAACTTCAATATCATTGATGTCCTTCAGCTAATATTGACATAGCTGGATCACTAACTTCATCCATTAAATATAATAATTTAAACGAAGGAAATGCTATAAGTATTAATATTAAAGCAGGTGTAATAGTTCAAATTAATTCTATCAAAGTACCATGATTTAAATATTTATGTGATATAGGCGATTTTATACTAACAAAATTTCTTATTATTGAAATTAATATTCAACCTACACCAAATAATATTATTACTAAATAGTACATAATATTATCATGTAATTCTACTATACCTTCCATTTGTGGTGAAGCACTATCTTGAAAATATAAACCTCAAGGTCTAGGAGCATCGCAATAGGTAAAAATGGTACTTCTTAATAAATTAATCATTGTATAGACAATATATAAATATATGATAAACTATATTATATAAAAAACTTTTTTTCTATCGGTAAAAAAAACGTAATACATAAAAGGTATCCTACGTTTAATATATGATTTCAATAGAAACTATATAACAATTTATATACAATTAAAACATATTAAAATTATATAACTAAATAAAAATTAAAACTTAATTAGGATCCCAATTCTTTGTTTTTAACATGAAAATCTTATATCTTAATAATTTGATTATTGAACTTTTTAGTATTAAGAAAGTTTACATAATTTTATATTATATATATATATATATATATGATATAATGTTTCTCTATTATGAAAATACAGATAATTAAATAAAAGATTTAGATTTGATTATTTAAAAGTATACTTTATACTACTAACTCTTACAAATAAAAATATTTATTATAAATAATTATACTTACATCCAACTTTATTTACTATTCCTATCTTAGTAAATAAATTTTTTTATTTATTTATTAAGATATTCGAATTTACTCGAAAACTTAGATGTATCAGTACCTAATTCTATTAAACTATTTTCAAATAAGCTTATTAAAGGAACTAAAATTAAAAAATATGCAAAATATATTATCGTTGATATTTGTCCTAATTCTATAAACGGAGATTCAACATGTTTTGCACCTAACGACATTAAAATTAAGAAATTTGCTACAAAGATGAAGAAAGCTATTTTACTTAAAGGTCTAAATTGTATACCTCTTAATTTAGACATATCAGTAAAAGGCATAGCTAATAATATTAAAATAGCAGAAAACATAGCAATAACACCTAATAATTTATTAGGTATAGATCTTAATATAGCATAGAAAGGTAAAAGATCAAAAAATTAACATACAAAATGGTACTACATATTAATACTTAAAATGTAGCCAAAATGTAAGTGACAGCTTTATAAACCTAATTTATATAACATTTCTTTAACAAAATATGGACTAATTAAAGGAATTAATGTATCCATAGATTCTTTAAAAATATAAATCCGAGGTTTTTTATCCCTATTATAATGTATTGAACATCTAAGATTAAATTTATCTTGTAATGTAAACATTAGTTTATCTACATCTTCATTAGAAAAAGCGTAAATACTTATATGTAGTCCGTTTCCATGACGACTACCGTCATCCATTATTCAAAAAGCTAACCCTTTAAGAGTTAATAGCTCATAAATATTATCAGGGACTCTTTTTACATTTGATACATAAAATATTTCTTTAAATACATTAAAACAGGGAAGTTGCATAGTTGTGAAAGATATAGCACTGTATGTTTTATTTGTCCTATTATCTCTAACTATTCTAAGTTGGGGCGTATAATCTTTAGCACAAAAGGGTATGAATAAACTATATACAAAGTCAAAATATTCTTTGTGTGCTACGGCTGTTTGAGCATATACTAACCTCGAATTGCTAGTAGAGGATCTTCTTACTATGTGGGCATCACCAAGTAAAATACCAATTAAAACATCTTTAATATCATCAGGCATTGTTATTAAAGCTCTTTCAACTGAAGATAAACGTATAATACCTTTCGTAGAACGAGCTGTATATAAAATTAAACTGGTAGATATTAAAATAATAATAATAGCATTAAAACCATGTTAATAATAAATAATTTAATATTTATATTCATCGTATCACTACAATGTTTGGACTATATCTTCATATTTAAGATTATATTTAATAATCTTAAAATGTCTCGCGTATAGTCTCTGAAGATCCTACTAAGATAATGGCATAATAGGCATGCCAAGATATCCATTGGTTTCCTGCTGATTGTCCTAAAATGAATTTAGGGTTTTCCAGCAAACAGCGAGATTAAGTGACATCTTTTTTATCACTCAGGAACTATAGCTGGAGGAGTTTGCATAGGATTAGCCATAACATAATTTTCACTATCTCCTAAAATATTAGGCATAAAAAAAACATAAATAGATAAAGCTAAAATAAAAATAAAAATAGTTATTAAATCTTTGAAAATAAAATATGGAGCAAAAGGTAATCTGTCATAATTACCTGATACACCTAATGGATTACCTGATCCTGCACTATCATGTAATGCTATTAAATGCATTAAAGCTAATGCGGCTAATACAAAAGGTAATACAAAATGTAAAGAAAAAAATCTATTTAAAGTTGCATTATTAACACTAAATCCTCCTCATATAAATTCAACTATATCATGTCCAACTCAAGGTATAGCACTCATAAGATTAGTAATAACTGTTGCACCTCATAATGACATTTGTCCATAAGGTAATACATAC
>Ga0066670_10000347_pt1 | contig 13033 bp, 10 predicted proteins | sample GraSoiAngelo_119_FD_66459 | JGI IMG/M metagenome (GOLD analysis project Ga0066670, IMG submission 66459) | Grasslands soil microbial communities from the Angelo Coastal Reserve, California, USA - 14_0919_05_20cm | ecosystem: Environmental > Terrestrial > Soil > Grasslands | place: USA...
CCGGTGCACGGCGACGCCAATTTCGACCAGATGTGGAACGCGCGGACTCTGCCGGGCGGTGCCGGCTGGGCTCACACGGTGGGGAAGAACATGCTCACCTGTAATGTTGTAAGACTCCGAACCGAGGAGTCCACAGGAGTCCACCATGCCGACCACCGAACCCAACACCGTCAGCCTTCCGCTCCTGCCCATCGAGGTGGGTGTCGTGCTGCCCCAGATGGTGGTGACCCTCGCTCCCGACACGGACGAGGCCACGCAGGCGATCCAGGCCGCGTCGTCGGCCGACGGTCTCCTGTTGCTGGTCCCCCGCACCGAGGGGCGCTACGCCAAGGTCGGGACTGTGGCCCGTGTCGACGAGGTCGGCCAGCTCCCCAACGGGCAGCAGGCCGTGCTGCTGCGAGGCCTCTCCCGCGCCGTCGTGGGCACCGGGGTGGCCGGCAGCGGTCCTGGCCTGTGGGTCCAGGCCGAGCGCATCGAGGACCCGACGATCGCCACCGGCCGCCTGGCCGAGCTGACCCGCGAGCTGCGGGGCGTCGTGAGCGCCCTGGCCGAGCGCCGCCGCTCGAGGCGGCTGCCCGAGGCACTCGCCAGCGCCACCGAGCCGGGTGCCCTGGCTGACGCCGTGGCCGGCGGCTGGACCGACCTGCCCGTTGCCCGCGCCGTCGAGGTCCTGGAGACCCTGGACGTCGAGGAGCGGGTGCGCAAGGTCCTGGGCTGGGCCCGTGACGCCCTGGCCGAGCACGAGGTCGCGGACCAGATCCGCACGGACGTGGCCGAGGGGATGGAGCGCACCCAGCGCGAGTTCCTGCTGCGTCAGCAGCTGGCGGCCATCCGCAAGGAGCTGGGCGAGCTCGGCGACGCCGAGGGCCCGGTGGCCGAGTACCGCGCCAAGGTCGAGGCCGCCGATCTGCCCGCCGACGTGCGGACGGCGATCGAGAAGGAGATCGACCGCCTGGAGCGGACCAGCGAGCAGAACCCCGAGGGCGGCTGGATCCGTACGTGGCTGGACACGGTCCTCGACGTTCCCTGGGGGGTCCGTTCCGAGGACCGGCTCGACGTCGAGGAGGCCAGAGAGGTCCTCGACGCCGATCACACCGGCCTGTCCGACGTGAAGGACCGCATCATCGAGTACCTGGCCGTGCGCAAGCTCCGGACCGAGCGCGGCCTGAGCCAGGACGACCGCCGGGGCGCCGGGGCCATCGTGGCGCTGGTCGGGCCACCGGGCGTGGGCAAGACCTCGCTGGGCGAGTCCGTGGCCCGGGCGATGGGACGCAAGTTCGTGCGCGTCGCCCTGGGTGGGGTGCACGACGAGGCCGAGATCCGTGGCCACCGCCGCACCTACGTGGGCGCCGCCGCGGGGCGCATCGTGCGCGCCATCCGGGAGGCCGGGACCATGAACCCGGTGCTGCTGCTGGACGAGGTCGACAAGCTCGGCGCCGACTGGCGCGGCGATCCCTCGTCGGCCCTGCTCGAGGTGCTCGACCCGGCCCAGAACCACACGTTCCGCGACCACTACCTGGAGGTCGACCTGGACCTGTCCGACGTGGTGTTCCTGGCCACGGCCAACGTCTCGGAGACGATCCCGGGCGCCCTCCTCGACCGCATGGAGCTCGTCCGCCTGGACGGCTACACCGAGGACGAGAAGGTCGCCATCGGTCGGGACCATCTGCTGGCCCGCCAGCTGCAGCGAAACGGCCTGGTCGCCGACGACGTCACCGTGACCGAGGACGCCCTGCGCGCCATCGTGTCCGACTACACCCGGGAAGCGGGAGTGCGCGGACTGGAGCGCGAGCTGGGCAAGCTGCTGCGCAAGGTCGCCACGGCCATCGCGTCCGACTCCCCCTCGACGCCGGTCGTCGTCGAGGGTGACGACGTCGCCACCTACCTCGGCCGGCCGCGGTTCTTCGCGGAGGCAGCCGAGCGCACGTCGGTGCCGGGCGTGGCCACGGGACTGGCCGTCACCGGCGCCGGTGGAGACGTGCTCTTCATCGAGGCGTCCTCGATGGACGGCGAGGGGCTGGTGCTGACCGGCCAGCTCGGCGACGTGATGAAGGAGTCGGCCGAGATCGCCCTGTCGTACGTGCGCTCGCACGCCGATGACCTCGAGGTGTCAACCGAGGCGGCCACCAAGCGCCGCTTCCACGTCCACGTGCCGGCGGGCGCCGTTCCCAAGGACGGCCCGTCCGCGGGCGTCACCATGACCACCGCGCTGACCAGCCTGCTGACCGGGCGAGCGGTCCGGTCGACCGTGGGGATGACCGGCGAGGTCACCCTCCAGGGCAAGGTGCTGCCGATCGGCGGCGTCAAGCAGAAGGTGCTGGCCGCCCACCGTGCCGGTCTCACCGAGGTCGTCCTACCCGCCCGCAACGGGGGAGACCTGGACGACGTCCCCGAGGCGGTCAGGCAGCGGCTGTCGTTCCACCTGGTGGACGACGTGGCCGACGTGCTCGCCGTTGCCCTGGAGCCCGCCAGGGCCGGCGAGGCGGCCGAGGTGACGCCGGCGGCCTGAGATACGCGCCGCACGGGAGCGGGAGTGTGACAATACTCCCCGGATATGGTGCTGATCGGCTCCGGGAAGGAGTCTCCCTCCTCCCCGCGGCGGCGGCTGGGGCGCCTCTGGTTCGCTCCGGTGGCGGCCGCGGTCGTCGCCGCGGCCGTGGTCTCGGCGGTGCTGGCCACGTCGGGCTCCTCCGGACCGGAGCGGTCGTCACGAACGGCGGCCGCCCAGCACGGCGGTTCGACGACGACAACGGTTCCTCCGCCCCCTCCGCCTCCGCCGCCTGCAGACGCCCACCCCCTGGCGAGCGCTCCTCTTCCCGGCGAGGGCCACTGGGTCCCGGCCGGTCGCGTCGCCGTGTGGGCTCCGGAGGGCCGACCGAACGGGACCGTCCCGGTCGTGTACACCACCACCCTCCGACCGGGGAACGGGTCGGCGCCGACGGGCCTGGCGTGGATCAACACCAAGCTGACGAAGACGGTCCTCTACGCGGGTACGGGTGAGCCCGCCGGCAGCTGGCCCGCACAGGGCGCGGTCGACCCGAGCGTGCGACCGCAGCTGGTGGCCGCCTTCAACTCCGGGTTCCGGCTCGGCACCGGATCGGGCGGGTGGTACACGGCGGGGAGAGCGGCCCTGCCGCTCCAGGATGGCTACGCGTCACTGGTGATGCACGCCGACGGCTCGGCGACGGTTGGCGTCTGGGGGCGGGACGTCACCCTCACGCCCGACGTGGTCTCGGTCCGGCAGAACCTGCATCCCCTCGTGGACGGCGGCGCGCCCGCCAACCTGGGCTCGAGCTGGGGGGCGACCCTCGGCGGCGGCAGCAACGTGTGGCGGTCAGCCGTCGGTGTCGATGCCGGCGGGAACCTGATCTACGCCGCCGGACCGGCGCTCGACCCGGCCGGGCTGGCCAACGTCCTGGTGGCCGCCGGCTGCGTCCGGGCCATGGAGCTCGACATCAACCCTCAGTGGGTGAGCTTCTCGACCTACGCTCCGGTTCCCCTCGCAGCGCCAGACCAGGTACAGGGCACGCCGCTGCTGACGGGCATGAACTACGGCCCGACGCACTGGCTCGAGCCGAGCTCCAGGGACTTCCTCGCCGTGTTCACCCGCTGAGAGACAGGCGTCGTCGCAGCTCGGTGTCGTAGTCGCTGAAGTACCGAGGGATGACCTCGAGAGAGAACTCGGACAGGATCGACGTCGGCGGCTCTCGCTCGAGCAGGAACTCCATCGACTCGTGCACGATCACCTGCGGATCGACAGCACCGAGCTCCGGATCGTCGAGGACGGACTGCGGGACCGTCACCCGGTGGCTGGTCGAGGTCCGGCCCTGGCGGAGCTGCACCGAGAAGCGCCCCGGCCCGATCGGGGTGATCGAAATGTCGGTCATGGACCGAGCATGGCACGCTAGCTGGCGTCATGAACTTCTCCGCAGAGCACCAGCTGTTCCGCAAGACTGTGCGGGATTTCGTGGAGCACGAGATCGAGCCCCACGTCGACCAGTGGGAGCGGGAGGGCGCCTTCCCCGCCCACGAGCTGTTCCCCAAGCTGGGAGCGCTCGGTCTGCTCGGGCTGGAGTACGACCCGAGCTACGGCGGGCAGGGGGCCGACCACTCCTACACGGTCGTCGCCGGCGAGGAGCTGGGGCGCATCGGCTGCGGCGGAGTGCCGATGGCGATCAGCGTGCAGACCAACATGGCCACGCCGTCGCTCCATCGGTTCGGGACCGACGAGCTGAAGCGGCGCTACCTCGCCCCCGCCATCAGCGGTCACATGGTGACGTCGATCGCGGTCACCGAGGCCGACGCCGGCTCCGACGTCGCCGCGCTCCGCACCCGGGCCGTGCGCGACGGCGACGAGTGGGTGATCAACGGGACGAAGTTGTACATCACCAACGGCGCCCAGGCCGACTGGCTGTGCCTGCTGGCGCGAACATCGGGCGACGGCGGCTACCAGGGGATGTCGCAGATCGTCGTCCCGACCGACGTCGAGGGCTTTGCGGTCAGTCGCAAGCTCGAGAAGCTCGGCAACTGGTCGTCGGACACCGCCGAGCTCTCGTTCGAGGACGTGCGGGTACCGGTCGCCAACACGATCGGAGAGATCGGGCAGGGCTTCCAACAGCAGATGGCCCAGTTCCAGAACGAGCGGATGATCGCCGCCTACCAGGCCGTCGGGGGTGCCGAGCGGGCACTCGAGCGGACCGCCGACTACCTGAAGCACCGGGAGGTCTTCGACCGTCCGCTGCTCGCCAACCAGCACATCCAGTTCACCCTGGCCGAGCTGGCCGCCGAGCTGGACATGGCCCGGCACTACAACTACGCCTGCGCCGAGGCGTACATGCGGGGCGAGGACACGACCCGCTACGCGACCATCGCCAAGCTGGCCACGGGCCGACTGATCCGAAGGGTCGCCGACACGTGCATCCAGTACCACGGCGGCATCGGGTACATGGAGGAGACCTGGACGTCGCGCTACTTCAGGGACTCCCGGCTGCTGTCCATCGGCGGGGGAGCGGACGAGGTCATGCTCCGCATCCTGGCCCGCCTGGACGGGCTGGAGACGTGAGGTCACCCGGGGAGCTGGCGCCGACCGATGGCTGAGCCGGCCGTCCTGGCCGAGAAGATCGAGCGCCGCTTCGACTCGGTCCTGGCCGTCGCCGGGGTCGACCTCTCGGTGCCCGAGGGACAGATCTACGGCTTCCTGGGACCCAACGGGGCCGGGAAGTCGACATTGGTGCGGATGCTGTGCACCCTGTTGCTGCCGACGGCCGGCTCGGCGCGCGTGGCGGGCTACGACGTCGCCTCCGAACCGCAGGCGGTGCGCCTTCGGATCGGCGTCGCCCTCCAGGAGGCGGCCCTCGACGACCGCCAGACAGGTCGGGAGCTCCTCCGGCTCCAGGGTCGGCTCTACGGCCTGCACACCTCGGAGATCGATCGTCGTCTCGACGACGTGCTGCAAATGGTCGACATCGGCGACGCGATCGACCGGCGGGTCGCGACCTACTCGGGCGGCATGAAGCGCCGGCTCGACGTGGCTGCCGCCCTGGTGCACAACCCCGAGGTCATCTTTCTGGACGAGCCGACCACCGGTCTCGACCCGGCCAGTCGCGTCGCCGTGTGGCGGGAGGTCCGCAAGCTGAACGTCGAGCGGGGCACGACGATCTTCCTGACGACCCAGTACCTCGAGGAGGCCGACGAGCTGGCCGACCGGGTGGGCATCATCGCCGACGGGCGCATCGTGGCCGAGGGCACGCCGGACGAGCTGAAGCGTTCCATTGGGGACGACCTCATCGTCGCCCGGGTCGAGGGCGCCGACCGGCAGGTCGCCGAGGCGCTGCGGGAGGTGCCCGGCGTCCATCACGTGTCCGTCCGCGAGGGGGAGGTCACGCTGCGGGCGCCAGACGGCGCGGCGACGATGACGCCCGTCGCCGTGGCGCTCAACCACCACCAGCTCACGGTGCACAGCCTCACCTTGCGCACGCCCACGCTCGACGACGTGTTCCTGGAGCTGACCGGCGGCCACATCGAGCACCTCGAGCACGTCGAGGCGGAGGAGGGCCAGTGACGACGGCCAGGACGGCGACCCGTTCCGCCACCGAGGCCGGAGACGACATCCATGGGCGCGAGACGGGCTTCTTGTGGGATCTGATCGTGGTGGCGGGCCGGGCCCTGCGCCAGATACCCAGGGACCCCGAGTCGATGATCCCCGCCCTGATCGTCCCGGTGTTCTTCTTCACCGTGAACCTGGGTTCGCTGCAGAAGGTGACCCGCCAGGCCGCGGGCATCGACCTCAAGGCGTTCCTGTTGCCGGTCGCCATCGTCTTCGCCGTCACCGGCATCTCACGGGCCTCGTCGCTGGTGACCGACATCCAGGGCGGCTACTTCGACCGGCTGTGCGTGACACCGGTCCGTCGCCTGGCCCTGCTGCTCGGCCTGATGGTCGCGGACTTCACCCTCGTGGTGGCGCTGACAATCCCCGTGCTGATCGTGGGCTTCGCCGTCGGGGTGAACTTCGTGACCGGGGTGGCGGGGCTCATCGTCTTCGTGCTCGTCGCCGCCCTGTGGGGGCTGGTCTTCACCGGCTTTCCGTATGCAATCGCCCTCAAGACGGGCAATCCCGCCGCGGTGAACTCCAGCTTCGTGCTGTTCTTCCCACTCGCCTTCCTGACGACGACCTTCGTCCCCAAGCAGGCGCTGTCCGGTTGGCTGTCCACCATCGCCACCTACAACCCCGTCACCTACCTGCTGGCCGGGCTGCGCTCGCTGACCTCGAGCGGTTGGGACGGCACCGCCCTGTTCCAGGCACTCGTGGCGGTGGCTGCAGTGGGTGTGCTCAGCATCGGCCTCGCCCTCGCTGCCCTTCGGGGCAGGGTGCGCCGCGGCTGAGCCCGACTAGCCTGGCGGTGGAGCGCCTGGAACGGGCCGGGCGCCGACCCCCGGGGAGACTCGACATGGCTCGAACGACGACCGGCGGCAAGCTCGACACCGACCAGCTCGCCTTTCTGGCCGAGCTCGGTCAGCAGCTGCGGGTGGACTCCATCCGCTGCAGCACCCACGCCGGGTCGGGCCACCCCACCTCGAGCATGTCCGCCGCTGATCTCATGGCCGTGCTGCTGTCCCGCCACTTCCGCTACGACTGGAACGACCCCGAGGCTGACAACAACGACCACCTCATCTTCTCCAAGGGCCACGCGTCGCCGCTGCTCTACTCGATGTTCAAGGCGGCGGGTGTCGTCAGCGACAAGGAGCTGGTCGAGACCTACCGTCAGTTCGGGTCCAAGCTGGAAGGACACCCGACGCCCGAGCTGCCGTGGGTCGACGTGGCGACGGGATCGCTCGGGCAGGGGCTGCCCGATGGAGTCGGTGTCGCCCTGGCGGGGCGCTACCTCGACGAGCTGCCGTTCCACGTCTGGGTCCTCTGCGGCGACAGCGAGCTGGCCGAGGGCTCCATCTGGGAGGCGCTCGACAAGGCGGCCCACTACGGCCTCTCGAACCTGACGGCGCTGTTCGATGTCAACCGGCTGGGGCAGCGAGGCCCGACGGAGTTCGGATGGGAGCTGGACGCCTACCGCCGCCGGGTGGAGGCCTTCGGCTGTGCCGCGCTGGAGATCGACGGGCACGACGACGCCGAGATCGACGAGGCCCTCACCGCCGTCCGCGACGCGGACCGCCCGACGGTCATCATCGCTCGCACGGTCAAGGGCAAGGGCTTCTCCGAGCTCGAGGACAAGGAGGGGTGGCACGGCAAGCCCCTCCCCGAGGACATGGCCCAGCGGGCCATCGCCGAGCTCGGAGGCGAGCGTGACCTGCGGTCCGACGGACCCCTCCCGGAGCGGCTCCGGAGCGCGATCGCCCGTCCGGGGAAGGCGACGGTCGAGCTGCCCCGCTACGACAAGGCGGACAAGGTGGCGACTCGCAAGGCCTACGGCGACGCCCTGGTCGCCCTGGGCGCCCGCCCCGAGGTCGTGGCGCTCGACGGCGAGGTCAGCAACTCGACCCACGCCGACGAGTTCAAGAAGGCCTACCCCGATCGTTTCTTCGAGATGTTCATCGCCGAGCAGCAGATGGTGGCGGCCGCGGTCGGCATGAGCGTCCGGGGGTACGTGCCCTTCGCGTCCACCTTCGCTGCGTTCCTGTCGCGGGCCTACGACTTCATCAGGATGGCGGCGATCTCACGAGCCAACATCCGCCTGTCCGGTTCCCACGCCGGCTCGGAGATCGGCGCCGACGGACCGTCGCAGATGGCGCTCGAGGACCTGGCCGCCATGCGGGCGGTGAGCGGGTCGACGGTGCTCTACCCGAGCGACCCCGTCTCGGCGGTGAACCTCGTGAGCCTCATGGCCGACACCGAGGGCATCGTGTACATCCGCACGACCAGAGGCGGCTATCCCGTCCTCTACGGTCCCGACGACCGCTTCGCGATCGGCGGGTCAAAGGTGGTTCGCAGCCACGACGACGACTCGGTCGCCCTCATCGGAGCCGGCGTGACGTTGCACGCCTGCATCGAGGCCGCCGCGACGCTGGAGAAGTCGGGGATCAGGGCGCGGGTGATCGACCTCTACTCGGTGAAGCCCGTCGACGTGGACACACTGCGCGAGGCGGCGCGGGTCACTTCGGGTCGTCTGCTCGTCGTCGAGGACCACTATCCGCAAGGCGGTATCGGAGCCGCGGTCATGGAGGTGCTGTCGAACGAGCCTCACCCCCCACGCATCGCCCATCTGGCCGTCCGGGGCACCCCCGGCTCGGGCACGTCGGCCGAGCTGATGGACTGGGCCGGCATCTCCGCCCGTCACATCGTCGAGGGCGCTCGGGGCCTGGTCACGGCGGGCTGAGCCGGTGGTGTCGGTCAGCGCCCGCACGGTCGGGCCGCTCCCGCCCGTCGAGCGGGTCAGGCCGGGCATCTGGAGCGTCCCCGTCCCCATCCCGAACAACCCGCTGCGCTACGTGCTCGTGTACGTGTTCGAGACCGATGCCGGGCCCTACATCGTGGACGCCGGCTGGAACACCGACGACGCCTTCGAGACCCTGGCCGCCGGACTGTCGCATGCCGGGACCGAGGTGGCCGAGGTGCGGGGGGTGCTCGTCACCCACATCCATCCCGACCACTACGGGTTGGCCGGCCGGGTGAGGGACGCGTCGGGGGCCTGGGTCGCACTGCACCCCGCCGACGCCAAGCTGATCCACGACCGCTACCAGGAGCCCGAGGATCTGCTGGTGCGGGTCGGGGCCATGCTGCGTCGGGTGGGCGCGCCGGCCGAGGAGCTGTCGTCGTTGCAGCGGGCGTCCATGCCCGTCCTGCCCTTTGTCACCGCCGTCGAGCCCGACGTCTTGATCGAGGACGACACCAGGCCCGAGGTGCCGGGGTGGGACCTCCTCGCCATCTGGACCCCCGGCCACTCACCCGGGCACCTGTGCTTCCACGAGCCGCGCTATCAGCTGATGCTCTCCGGCGACCACGTGCTGCCCCGCATCACTCCCAACATCCCGTTCCACCCGCAGGCGGGGGCCGATCCGCTCGGTGACTACCTCGGCTCGCTGGACCGGGTGGCCGCCTTTCCGACCGACGAGGTGCTGCCCGCTCACGAGCACCGTTTCGTCGGGCTCCCGGAGAGGGTGGCCGAGCTGCGGGCCCATCACGAGCAGCGGTTCGCCGAGGTCATCGCCGCCGTCACGCGGGGCGTGACCTCGGCGTGGGACATCGCGTCCCAGATGACGTGGTCGCGGCCGTGGGACCGGATCGGGGGCTTCATGCGCCGGGCGGCGGTGGGGGAGGCCATGGCTCACCTCCGGGCACTCGAGTCACGGGGCGTCCTGCGAGAGGTGAACGGCGAGCCGGCGAGATGGGAGCTCGTCCGGGGTTGACAGGCCTCAGTCCCGGGTCCCGAGGGCCCGGTCCAGGTTGAAGGCGGCGCTGATCAGGGCGAGGTGGGTGAAGGCCTGCGGAAAGTTGCCCAGCGCCTCTCCCGACATCGAGGTCTGCTCGGCGAACAGGCCGACGTGGTTGGCGTACCCGAGCATGCGCTCGAACATGAGCCTGGCCTCCTCCAGGCGGGAACGATCGGCCCGGCCGGCACGGGTGAGGGCCTCCACGAGCCAGAAGGTGCAGATGTTGAACGTGCCCTCCTCTCCGGGAAGGCCGTCCGGACTGGCCAGCAGGTTGTAGCGGTAGACGAGGTTGTTGGCGACGAGCCCGCCGTCCTCCGGCGCCCGGTTGATGGCGTCGAGGGTCTTGAGCATCCTGGGGTCGCTGGGGGAGAGGAAGAACACCAGGGGCATCACCAGGTTGGCGGCGTCGAGGGTCTCACTGTCGTACGACTGCATGAAGGCCTGGTGCTTGTCGCTCCAACCGCGCTCCATGATCTGCTCGTAGATCTCGTCGCGTATCCGGAGCCACCGGTCGCGGTCGGCGGGGAAGGAGCGCTTGTCGGCCAGGCGCAGGCCCCGGTCGACGGCGACCCAGCACATGAGCTTCGAGTAGACGCAGTGCCGGCGGCCGCCGCGCATCTCCCAGATTCCCTCGTCCTCGCGCTGCCAGTTGTCGCACACCCAGTTGACCAGGCGCCGGAGCGACACCCAGAGGTCGTAGGAGATCGCCGATCCGTACTTGTTGTACAGGTAGACCGAGTCCATGAGCTCGCCGTAGATGTCGAGCTGGAGCTGGTCGTAGGCATCGTTGCCCACCCGTACGGGGCGGGATCCGCGGTAGCCGTCGAGGTGGTCGAGCTCCTCCTCGACGAGGCGGTGGCGGCCGTCGAGCCCGTACATGATCTGCAGCGACCCGTCCGGATCGAGCTCCCGGCACCGGGCCTCGAGGAAGGTCATGAACTGCGCCGCCTCCTCGGTGAAGCCGATTCGCAGCAACCCGTAGAGGGTGAAGGCGGCGTCTCGGATCCAGGTGTAGCGATAGTCCCAGTTGCGCGTGCCGCCGAGCTGCTCGGGCAGCGCGCAGGTGGGGGCGGCGACGATCGCGCCGGTCGGGTCGAACGTCAGGAGCTTGAGGGCCAGGGCGGAACGATGGACCATCTCGCGCCACCGGCCCCGGTAGGTGCACTGCGACAGCCAGTGGTGCCAGTAGTCGACCGTGCCCTGCAGAAGCTCGTTCTGCAGGGTGGGTGGGAGGCGGAGGTCGCCCGTTGCCTCCCCGTCGGCCTCGCCCAGGACGAAGGAGGCCTCGTCGCCCTCGTCGAGGCTGAAGTCGGCGACGACCCCTCGCCCGTGGCTCTTGACCGGCACGTCGCTGCCCAGTCCCAGGGTGAGCCCGTCGGAGCGGAAGCGCGCTCCTCCGTCGCCCACCTCGGTCTCATGGCTGGCGCGCGCGAAGTCGAACGCTGGGGTGCACTCCATGTGGAAGGTCATGGTGCCCCGGATGCTCGTCACCCGCCTGACCACGCAACGGCGGTTGCAGCGGGTCGCCGCCGATCCGACGGGCATGTAGTCGGTGACCTCGGCGACCCCGGTCTCGGACAGGAACCGGGTGACGAGCACGTTGGAGTCGGGCCAGTAGAGCTGCTTGGTCCGGAAGCCCTCGATCGTGGGCGAGATGGCGAAGCGTCCGCCCTTGTCGTCGTCGAGGATGGCGGCGAACACGCTGGGCGAGTCGAAGTGGGGGAAGCAGAGCCAGTCGATGGACCCGTTGGTCCCCACCAGGGCGGCGGTGCGCATGTCACCGATGACGCCGTAGCTCTCGATCGGTTGATATGCCACAGACGCATCCCCTCGCTCCGTTTGGGGAACGGTACCCTCGCCCCGGTGCAAACTGGCCCCACTACGGGTACGGTGCCCGATCCGGCGGTCGCCGCTGCCCGATTCGCCCTGGATGGGCCGGTCGAGAGCATCGTGCCCCACGGCGAGGGGAACATCAACGCCACGCACCTGGTCACTGTGGTCGGACCGGTGCGCTATCTGCTCCAGCGGCTGAACCCCGAGGTCTTCCCGGATCCGGAGTCGGTGATGGCCAACGTCGCCCTCGTGACGTCGCACCTGCGGAGCCGGCTGGAAGCGGCAGGTCAGGAGGACCTCGACCGCAGGGTCGTGAGACTGGTCCCGACGCGTGACGGGCGGCTCTCGTGGCGGGCGGCCGATGGTGCCGTCTGGCGCTGCCTGTGGTTCGTGGAGCGGACCCGCAGCGAGGCCACCCTCGGCTCGGACGCGCAGGCGTTCGAGGCCGGCCGGGCCTTCGGAGAGCTCCACCGTCTGCTGGTCGACCTCGACCCGGCGCTGCTGGGCGAGACGATCCCGGGGTTTCACCACCCCGAGCAGCGGCTGTCGAGCTTCGAACGCGTGCTGCGCGTCGACCCCGCTGGACGGGCGGCGGTCGTGGCCGACGAGGTCGCCTTTGTGCTCGAGAACCGTCATCTCACAGAGGCTGGGCGGAGCCTGGCCGGGCCCGACGTCCCGACCCGCGTGGCCCACAACGACGCCAAGGTCGACAACCTCCTCTTCGACGACGACTCCGGCCGAGCCATCTGCGTCACCGACCTCGACACGATCATGCCGGGCCCGATCCTCTGGGACGTCGGTGACCTGCTCCGCACCGCCGCCTGCCCCGTTCGGGAGGACGAGCCCGACATCGACCGCGTGAGGATGGACCTGGGCCGGGCCCGGGCGATGCTGACGGGCTACCACCAGGAGGCCGCCGGGTGGATCAGCCAGCCCGAGGTGGCGCTGCTCTCGCTGGCCGGCGGCGTGCTGGTGTACGAACAGGCGATGCGATTTCTCACCGACTATCTGGCCGGCGACGTCTACTTCCGGACGTTCCGGCCCGGCCAGAACCTCGACCGGAGCCGGGTGCAGGTGCGGCTCCTGGCATCGATGCTCGAGCAGATGCCGCGCCTCGACGACATCGTGGCCGGCCTCTGGAGGAACGCGTGACCTCGCTGCCGCTCGACCGGCTCGGCGCCGGGGAGCTGGCTGCCATCGCCGAGCTGTGCCGGCGGGGCGTGTCGGACCCTCCCGCGGCGGACGAGCTGGAGGGTGCGCTGTTCGCGCCGGACCAGCCGGCGACGGTGCGCGGCGACCCCGACGTCGGAGTCGTGGC
>Ga0066670_10000354_pt1 | contig 12979 bp, 19 predicted proteins | sample GraSoiAngelo_119_FD_66459 | JGI IMG/M metagenome (GOLD analysis project Ga0066670, IMG submission 66459) | Grasslands soil microbial communities from the Angelo Coastal Reserve, California, USA - 14_0919_05_20cm | ecosystem: Environmental > Terrestrial > Soil > Grasslands | place: USA...
GGCCATGGAAAGCGGCCGGATGCAGCAGCGGCCGTGACAGGATGAATCGAGCGCTTCGGAAGTTATCGTGGAGCATCTATGCGCGCGTCCGAAAATCGATGCTGCGCAGTATAATGCCGGGAGGAGAGCCTTCGAACTCCCTGGCGATAAACTTTCGCGCGGCGCACTCCTCAATCCGAGCGCGCAGCCTCATGAACTGCGCTTCGCGCTCGTCGGCTTTTACCCGCGCCGGCTTCTCCAAATCGTCCATGGCGGAGGTACTGATGGCGCAGGATATCTCGTTTTGACCGTCAAGCATGGAAAACAGAACCACCATGCGGTCAAATTCATAACCGCGAAAGCTGCCGCTCGTTAATGCCATTAGCTGGCCTCCTTGAGCACGCTCGTTGCTCTTCGAATAACCTGACGTTCAACCCTCTCCGGAGAGCCGGGCGAGGTCGGCAAGAACGGTGGCAACCAGGTCGCGGTGGTGGGTGTCGCCCGCCGCCAACCCTGCGGCGTACAGGTTCAGCACGTAGCGCGCCTTGGCTGCGGCTTCCGGCCACGAGGCCGCTGGAACGGAAAGAAGCTGGCTCTCGAGGATCGCTTCGCGGTCACGCTGGTCCTTTGCGTTGTTCTCCACGTCCAGCAGAATCCGCCGGATGTCCGTTGCTTTTTGGGCAGCCATGCCGCGGTGTTTGTCGAGATCAAGCGGCTTGTCAGTCATGAGGCCCGCTAGATGCCGAACCTTGGTTCGCGAACAGATTTGCGCTGGGGCCATGCTCGAGCATTCGTTCACCGTGCGCTTGTTCGGCCCAATTAGCCATGGGTTTGTCGCCGAGATGGTTACTGTGGCCAAATAAAATAGATGTCATTTGGATTGCCATCGGTCGCCGGGCGACGTTCAGGCTGCGGTTTTGTGCCGCGCGAGTTCGGCCTGGTACAGCTTGAACTCCTCGGACAGCGCCTTGGCGATGCTGGGACGCGCGCGCAACCGCACGTAATAGGCTTTCACGCTGGGCCATTTCGCCAGTTCGATGGGCGGCGTCGCCATCGTCCAGTTGATGACCGTCACCAGATAGGCATCGGCGACGCTGAAATGGTCGAGCAGGAATTCGCGGCCCTTGAGATAGTTCTCAAGATAGTCCAATCGCGACAGACCTTTGCCGAGGACGTAAGACTTCACCTCCGGCGGCGCCTTCTTGTCGAGCACCGGCACGAACAGCCCCTTGTGCAGTTCGGTGCCGATGAAGCAGAGCCATTGATGCAACCGACTGCGCTCCATGCCTGATCCGGCAGAGATGCCCGCCTGCGGAAATCGATCGGCGACATATTGCAAGATTGCCGCATTCTCGGTGAGCACCAGCCCGTCGTCAGTGCGCAGCGTCGGCACCAGCCCGAGCGGATTGATGGCACGAAAATCCGAGCCGTCGTTCTGCACCACCTTGGTCCTGGGGTCGACCTCGAGATAAGCGGCTTCCGCGCCTGCCTCGTAGAGTGCGATCCGGGTGGCGAGCGAGCAGGCGAGCGGAGAGAAATACAGGTCCATTGGTGCCTCCTTGGTTGATTTTTATACTGTTCCGCATAATATAAATCGCGTCAAGGAATTTATTGCGAGATGGTACAGAAAGACAAAAGGCCGGAAGCGAAGCCCGGTTCGGTCTCGCCAAAACGCCGCGGCCGGCCGCGTGCCTACCAGCCCGAGATCGCACTCGGCAGGGCGCTCGATCTGTTTCGCAAAGACGGTTTTGCGGCAACCTCGCTCGACTCTCTCAGCGCCGCCACCGGCATGAACCGGCCAAGCCTTTATGGCGCGTTCGGGGACAAGCGCGAGCTCTACATCAAGAGCTATGCGCGCTACCGCGCCGATGCGCGCGCGGCCATGCAAGAGATCTTCCGGAAGGAACTGCCGATTCGCGAACGGCTGGAGCGCATCTTTGAAGTAGCGCTCGATATTTATCTTTCCGGCGACGCGGGCCCCCGCGGCTGCTTCACCGTGATGACCGCGGCCTCCGAGGCGGTGGCCGATCCCGAAATCCGCGCCCTTGTGCTGGAAGGGTTTTCAGAATTGGACAAGGCGTTCGCCGTCTGCTTCCGGCTGGCCAAGGAAAAAGGAGAGCTGACAAATTCGGCCGATCCGGTGGTGCTGGCGCAATTGGCATCGGCGACTATCCATACCATCGCGATCCGGGCTCGGGCGCGCGTCCCGCGCAAAGAATTGGAAGCGATAGTCAAGGGCTCGATTAACGTGATGGTCGGCGTCTAACGCTCTGCATCGTCCCGGTAGGAGCAGCAAACGGACGTGAGGGCATTACACTCTAGTACCCGCGCCCGGGGTCGACGACGTTTTCCAACGCGCCACCGGCTTCAAAGCGTTCAATCTGGCGCGCCACGTATTTCGATATTTCGTCGGGATCGGTATCGGCCGCATTGTGCGGCGTCAGCACGACTTTGGGATTGGTCCAGAACGGGCTGTCAGGCGGGAGCGGCTCCTGTGCGAACACATCCAGCGAAGCGGCCCCGAGTGTACCGTCGTCGAGACACTCAAGAATGTCCGCTTCGTTTTGCAGCCCGCCACGTCCGGCATTGATCAGCGCCGGCGCGCCCATCGGGCTGTTGCGGTTGAGTTTGGCCAACAGTCCGCGATTGAGAATCTGCTGGGTCTCCGGCGTGAGCGGCAGCAGACAAACCAGAATATCGGTGCGTTGCAGGAACAGATCGAGCTGCGCGTTGCCGTGAAAGCAACTGATGCCGTCAAGCTGTTTCGGGCTCCGGCTCCAACCCGAGACACGAAATCCCAGTCGCCTCAGCACGTCGGCCGCATCCGATCCCAGTGTCCCCATGCCCATGATGCCGACCGAAATCGCGCTCGCCGGCCATTGAAATCTCGGCGCCCAGCGCTTCTCGCGCTGGCTCGCCCGCAAATACGGCTCCTGCCGGTGATGCATCAAGACGTGCAGCACGACGTATTCGGTCATGCGAGCCGTTAGATCGCCAACGGCCACGCGAACCAGCGGCACTTTAGGTAGCGTCGAATCCGCCATCAGCGCGTCGACGCCGGCGCCCAGATTGAACATCACGCGCAGGTTCGGAAATGCCGCAAGCTCGCCGCTGCGAGGCTTCCACACGGCCGCGTAGCAAACTTCAGCGGCATCGCAGGTCGGATCTGGCAACAGCCAAACGCGCCTGTCCTTGCACACGTCGTCGAACCGGCTCTTCCATCGTTCTGGGGACCAGTTCTGTGTGCCGCCGTGAATGAGCAGCGCGAGCGCGCCTTTATTCATTGATCTTGCCAATCGTTGATCTTGCCTCGAACATTCGCAACCCTGGGAACATACCGGCTTACATTTTCGCCGCAAAATTCTTCCGCTATCCTGTCGGAAAGTCCCACGCCCATTCGTCCTCGAATCGATCAGGAACCCGCGCCTATGCTCTACGCCATTCTTTGCTACCATGATGAGGATTTGGTTGGTTCCTGGTCCAAGGAGCAGGACACGGCCGTGATGAAAAAGCTGGCTGTCGTCCAGGACCGGCTGAGAACACAAGGGCAGCTCGGGCCGGTGGCGCGGCTGCTGCCGACTACTTCGGCGACAACGTTGCGCAAGGACGATCCGCCGGTCGTGCTCGATGGTCCCTATGCCGAGACCAAGGAACAGCTGCTCGGTTTTTATATTGTCGACTGCGGCAATCTTGACGAGGCGGTCGATGTGGCGCGCGATCTCGGCGCCGCTAATCCCGGCGGCGCCTACGAGATTCGACCCGTCGGTCTGTTTCAGCCCGGGGATAGATTGAAATGACGGACACGGCCTGGATCGATGCCGCATTTACCTCGGCGCGCCCCCAGGCTGTTGGCGCGCTGCTGCGGTATTTCCGCAATCTCGACACCGCGGAGGAAGCGTTCCAAAACGCCTGCCTGCGCGCGCTGAACAGCTGGCCGCAAAACGGTCCGCCGCGCGACCCGGCGGCGTGGCTGATCATGGTCGGGAGGAACGTCGCGATCGATGAAGTCCGCCGCAATCGCAAACAGGAGCCGTTGCCCGAGGACGAGGCAATCTCCGATCTCGAAGACGCTGAGGAGGCCATGGCCGAGCGGCTCGACGGCTCGCATTATCGCGACGACATCTTGCGGCTGTTGTTCATCTGCTGTCATCCCGATCTGCCAGCGACCCAGCAGATCGCACTCGCCTTACGAATTGTTTCGGGGCTGAGCGTAAAGCAGACAGCGCGTGCGTTCCTGGTTTCGGAAGCGGCGATAGAGCAGCGGATCACGCGGGCGAAAGCCAGGGTGGCGGATGCCGACGTGCCGTTCGAGACGCCGGGCGCGGCGGAGCGCGCGGAACGGCTCTCCGCGGTGGCCGCGATGGTCTATTTGATTTTCAATGAGGGCTATTCCGCAGCGGGCGATACAGCCGAAATCCGCAGTCCTTTTTGCGAGGAGGCTATACGCCTGGCGCGGCTGCTGCTGCGGCTGTTCCAAAGCGAGCCCGAGATCATGGGGCTGACTGCGCTGTTGTTGCTGCAGCACGCGCGAGCCGCGGCGCGCTTCGATGCCGACGGCACGCTGGTGCTGCTCGATGATCAGGATCGCTCGCTGTGGAACCAACAGATGATCGCTGAGGGTTTGGCGCTGATCGACAAAGCCATGCGCCACCGCCGCAGCGGGCCGTATCAGATCCAGGCGGCAATCGCCGCGTTGCATGCCCGCGCCGCCAGGCCCGAAGACACCGATTGGGCGCAGATTGATCTGCTCTATGGAGCCCTCGAGATCGTGCAGCCATCGCCGGTCGTGACGCTCAACCGAGCGGTCGCGGTGTCCAAGGTTCGCGGCCCGCAGGCAGCACTCGAAATGATCGAACCTTTGGCCATGCGGCTTTCGAACTATTTCCATTACTTCGGCGTACGCGGCGCCTTCCTTATGCAGCTCGGCCGTAACCAGGAAGCCCGCGTGGCGTTCGACCGCGCCATCGCGCTCGCCAATACGTCCGCCGAAGCCGCCCACATCCGGATGCATCTCGATCGCTTGATGCGTGACAGCGCGCCGCGCGCTGCGAAGGTTTCACAATAAACATTCCGGCTTGCGTCGGATCACGGTTTGTGGTTCGCCCTGCGGGCAAATTTTTGAAATGCAACCACGGAGCCCGCCATGTTTGAAGTCGTTATGATTATCGCGATCACAGTTGCAATCGCGATTGCGATCGTCCTCATCCTCGCCGCAACAAAGCCTGATACGTTCAGCGTGCGGCGCGTCACCACGGTGAGGGCGCCGCCCGAGAAAATCTTTCCGTTAATCAACGACTTCCAGCAATGGGGAACCTGGTCACCATGGGAAGACAAGGATCCCGCCATGAAGCGGACTTACAGCGGGGCTGGCAGCGGCAAGGGTGCGGTTTACGCCTGGGACGGCAACAAGAATGTCGGCACTGGCCGCATGGAAATTCTCGAAGTATCAGCGCCGTCGAAAATCGTCATCAAGCTGGATTTCTTCAAACCTTTCGAAGCCCATAACACCGCCGAGTTCACAATGCTGCCGCAGGGCGATGCCACCAGTCTGACATGGCTGATGCATGGACCGGCACCGTTTATGTCCAAGGTCATGCAAGTGTTCATGAACATGGACAAAATGATCGGTAAGGATTTCGAAGCCGGTCTGGCCAAGCTGAAAAAACTCACCGAGAGATAAGCGAATCTTCGAAGGCGTGATCACCAGGAGCAAACGATGCAGGTCAACCCCTATTTGTTCTACGACGGCAGTTGCGAAGCGGCATTCAAGTTCTATGAAAAAGTGCTCGGCGCAAAGATCGAGATGATGATGACTCATGAGAGTGCCCCGGAATCGATGCCGACCCCGCCGGGATGGAAGAAGAAAATCATGCACGCCAGTATATCGATCGACGGCGAAGTGTTGATGGGCTCCGACGCGCCTCCGGGTCATTTCAATAAGCCGCAGGGCTTTTCGGTTTCCCTCATGGTCGAGGATCCCGCGGACGCGGAGCGAAAGTTCAAGGCGCTTTCAGAAGGCGGGAGCGTCAACATGCCGTTCGGGAAGACTTTCTTCTCCAAGGGGTTCGGCATGTGCGTCGATCGGTTTGGAATTCCCTGGATGGTCAATTGCCGGATGGAACAGTGATCGATGTTGCGGGCGCGATCGGCCTCTATCCGCAGTGGCGACGTCGCTTCAGCGGCACGAGGGATAAATCGCGGCCAGTTCGCGTCCGCGCAGCAATAGCATGCGCGAAGTCAACCCACCGCGACGGCGGATCCAGTCCCGTACAGCGGTGGGATAGGCCTGGAGCACCAGTTCGGATGCCTCGGGCTCTGCATACATCCGGCCTTGCTGGTCGACCGAGCGCGCGGCGTGAAATCCCAGGATCGCGCGGCGCGTCACGCAGATGCGGTTGCTCGGCACCATGTCCAGCACCAGCGTGCAAGCCGACAGGCACGGTCCATCGATAACGACGCGCTCACCGGAGGCGCGCACACGTTCGAACAATTGAAGGAATGGACCGACCGGCCCGCCCGGACTGGCGAGGATCCGGATTTCCGCGCGCGCAGACGGCAACGCCACAGCGCAGATCGCCGCTGCGATCAAAATTGATTTCAGGACTGCCTTGGCCACGACCTGTCCCAGTCTTCGATGACCGAACGAGTTACTTAACGGCACTCGGTGCGGCAGGTTCCGTCACTTATCCGCGCCGGAAACGCCGGCTTCGGCAAAAGTCGCCATCCCGGCATGACATGCTACGGCTGCCCGCAGCAGCAGGGTGGCGACGGCGGCACCCGAGGCCTCACCCAGTCGCATGTTCAGATCGAGTAGCGGCTTTAGGCCAAGCTGGCGCAGCAACGCGCGGTGACCGGACTCGGCGGAAACGTGGCCGGCACGGCAATGATCCAGGATTGCTGCGCTTAGACGCGTGAGCGGCACAATAGCCGCCGTCGCGACGAAGCCGTCGAGCAGCACGGGAATCCGATAAGCACGCGCCGCAAGGACCGCACCGGCGATCGCTGCGAGTTCGCGGCCGCCCAGCGCGGCGGCCATCTCAAGCGCATCGCCCGACATCGCGCGGTGCAAATCAAGCCCTGCCTCGATAGCCGCTCGCTTGCGCGCGAGTCCCGCATCGTCCACGCCGGTGCCGCGGCCCGCCCAGTGCCTTGCGCCGCCACCAAGGAGTGCCGCGCACAACATGGCAGCCGTCGTTGTGTTGGCGATACCCATCTCGCCGACGGCAAGCAAATCACATTGGGCGGGCACCGTTCGATACCCAATATCGATGGCGGCGAGAAACTCGTCGGCGTCCATGGCAGGGCCGATGGTGAAGTCTCGGGTCGGCCGGACAAGTTCGATCGGGACCACGCGCAGATCGGCGCCCGCCAAGCGGGCGATCTGATTGATAGCGGCACCGCCAGCCGAGAAATTCGCAACCATCTGCTGTGTGACAGCCTGCGGATAGGCCGAGACCCCGCGCGCCGCCACTCCATGGTTTCCGGCAAACACCGCGATAGTGACGCGTTCGAGTTGTGGAATTTCGCGGCATTGCCAGCACGCCAGCCATATCGTCAGTTCTTCGAGCAACCCAAGACTGCCCGGCGGCTTCGTCAGGACCTGCTGACGCAAGGCGGCGTTCTCGGCGGCGCGGACGTCGCCCCCAGGCAAGTCGCGACAGAAGGCGCGGATGTCGTCTAGACTGTCGAACTGCATGCGATTCCTCTGTCGGGTTGTGATTCCCGGGTGTCTCTACCATGAACGAGTGGCTAAACGACCTGCGAACCGCGGTGGCCTTTCTGACCAGGCTGCCGATGCCGCATCCAGATGGCGCGAAGCCCGCGAATTTCGTCCGCGCGCATCGGATGTTTCCGGTGGTAGGCGCAGCAATCGGCGGCGCCGTTGGACTGCTGTATCTCGCGATGCGGGCAATGGGGTTGCCCGACCTCGGGGCGGCGGCGCTGGCCTTGGGCGCGAGCGCGATCCTGACCGGCGCGCTGCACGAGGATGGACTGGCCGATGTCGCCGACGGGTTCGGTGGTGGCCGTGATCCTGCGGCGAAGCTCGAGATCATGCTCGACAGCCGGCTCGGCACCTATGGTGCGCTCATCCTGATGGTTAGTTTTGTCACCAAGCTTTCCGCCTTGAAGACGCTTGGGGATGCCATGGTGGTGCAAAGCCTGATCGCTGCACATGCGTTGGCGCGTGGCGTGTTGCCTGTCATGGCAATGAGCCTGGATTACGCGCGCAAGGACGGTCTTGCCGTCAATGCCGGCCGGCCCGATTTCGCCACCGCGGCCATTGCCGCCGGATTGGCGCTGGTGATTGCGTTGCTGGCGCTGCCATTGGTTGAGGCGCTGTACGCTGCAGCGGTCGCGACTGTGTGCACAACCAGCATGGCGTGGCTGGCGCAGCGGCAAATCGGCGGCCAGACCGGCGACGTATTGGGTAGTGCAGAACAGTTGGCTGAGACCGCGATACTTGTACTGCTCGCCACACGGCTGGCTTAGCTTCGAATGGTCACCGAAACATCTCTGTGGCTGATCCGACATGCGCCTGTCGATGGGCCGCGCGGCGTGATTCATGGAGCGGATGCACCGGCCGACATCAGCGACGCAGCGGCGCTTTCCGCGCTCAAGGCGAGATTGCCGCCGAATTCGTTTGCGGTCTGTAGTCCGGCACGGCGAACATGGGAAACCGCTGCTGGTCTTGGCCTGGTTCCGGTCGAGGAGATATTGTTTCGTGAACAGGATTTCGGCGCATGGACCGGATGGCGTCACATTGATCTCGCCACCGAGTTGGGTGACGCCTACCGCCACTTCTGGCGATCGCCGGCAAGTAACCGGCCGCCCGGCGGCGAAAGCTTCGTTGATCAGATTGGCCGCACCGTCGAAGGCCTCGCCTCAGTGCCGTCGGGCGATGCCGTCCTGGTGGTGCATTCCGGCACGATCCGCGCTGCGCTTGCGATCGCGCTCGAGCTTTCGCCTGACGCCGCTTTGCGGTTCGTGATCGATCCGCTGTCGCTGACGCGCATTGACCGTCTCGAGGCGGGCTGGCGCGTCGTAACGGTCAACCGATCAGGTTAGCTTCGACAAAAATGCCACCCTGCGTAATTCCGTCCAAATAATCTCGCTCGCCCTGTCGGTTCCGCAAAAATCGGTTCGTCTTGACTATGAGTGCTGGAATCCAATCGATACGGAGGACGAGAATGCGATTCATGATGCTGATGATACCGAAAGGCTACGAGACCGCGGCGCCCGGGACTATGCCTGCTGCGGATGCGGTCGCCGCGATGATGAAATACAACGAGGCGCTGAAAGAGGCAGGCGTGCTGATCACGTTGGAGGGGCTGCATCCTCCCTCGATGGGCGCGCGGGTTTCGTTTTCAGCCGGCAAGCCCGTTGTGACCGACGGTCCGTTCGCGGAATCCAAGGAGGTGCTCGGCGGCTTTTGGATGATCGACGTCAAATCGCGCGAGGAGGCGATCGCCTGGGCCAAGCGTTGCCCGGCCTCCAGCAACGAGATTATCGAAATTCGGCAGGTACAGGAGATGTCGGATTTTCCCGCTGATGTTCAGGAAGCGGCGGCCGGATTCACTGAACTGCAAGGAAAATTCGGGCGTTAACCCAGCGCTAGTGACCTTTGGGCGCGGCTCATGTAAAAGCTTTTCACATGAGCTGGCGCAAGGAACGTAGCCGCGCCGAGCGCGGCTACCATCACGGAAACCTGAAAGAGGCGCTGCTGCAGGCGGCGCTCGGCCTCATCGCGGAAAAGGGTGCGGCTGGCTTCACCTTTGCCGATGCCGCGCGCATGGCCGGCGTCAGCCCGGCGGCCCCCTATCGGCATTTTCGCGATCGGGACGAGCTGCTTTCCAGCATCGCGCAACGCGGCTTCGACCAGTTCGAAGCAGTGCTGACAAGCGCCTGGGACGATGGCCGTCCGGACACTATCACCGCATTCGAGCGGGTCGGGAAAGCCTATCTTGCGTTTGCCCGTGAGGAGCCGGCGTTCTATTCGGCGATGTTCGAGTCGGGGCTTCCCGTCGACCTCAACCCCACATTAATGGCGGCCAGCGAGCGGGCCTTCTCTGTGATCAGGGCAGCGGCCGAGCGGCTTGCCGCGCTTGCGCCGCCCGGCACGCCACGCCCGCCGGCATTGATGATGGCGCTGCACATCTGGTCGATGTCGCATGGTGTTGCCTCGCTGTTTGGGCGCGGCGATGCCGCGCGGCGCAAGTTGCCGATGTCGGCGGAGGATCTGCTGGAAGCGGAAGTGCTGATTTATCTGCGCGGCCTTGGCTTCCCCACTGACCGTCGATCGCCTTCCGCAACAGAGCAGGCCGATCAAAGGCCGGCCGGGCAGCCTTCAGGACCTTGGGGCACCCCAAAATAAATCCTGGCTGGCCGCGGGCATCCGTCTTGACAAAAATTCGCGATGGTTTAGGTATGTAAATGTTATTTACATTCACAGCGGCTTGATGCCGTCATGGAGAGGGAAATGGCCTACACCGCAGATGTCAATCGTTGGCGCGGTCCCGATAGTGAGCCGTACCGTCCGCATATGCTCGACACTCCCTGGCACCCCGGCTGGATCGCCGTGACCGTGCTTGGCTTCCTCCTCTGGTGGCCGATCGGCCTCGCCCTTCTCTTTTTCACACTCGGGAGCAGAAAAATGGCTTGCTGGAGTCATCAAGACCGCTGGTCCAACAAAGTGGAGCGGATGCAGTACAAGATGGAACGGATGCGCAACCGAATGGAGCGCCGTGGCTTCCCGTTCGGTCCGCCCTCCAGCGGCAATCGCGCTTTCGACGAATACCGCATGGAAACGCTGCGGCGTCTGGAGGAAGAACAGACCGAATTCCGGGATTTCCTCGATCGTCTGCGCCACGCCAAGGACAAGGAAGAGTTCGACCAGTTCATGGCGCAGCATCGGCAACGCCCGACGCCGCCCCAAGACGGTCAGCCTCAGGGCTGAAGCTCAAGAGTAGAGCAGCCCCCCAAGGCCAAAGTGCCCTGATTAATTGAGCCCATAACCCGCCCGTTTGCCAACGCAGACGGGCGGTTTGTTTTTTATTATCTGATTGAGCTGGCGCCGCGGCCGGAGCCCTATATCCTGCAGGCGCTGACGAAACGCAAACTTGGCAGGCGAGTGTCCGTGATCGCAGACAATATTACATCGGCGGAGAGCCTGTGGCGCTCGATCCGGCGTGAGGCGGATGCGGTTGCGGCGGGCGATGCTGCGTTGGGCAGGTCAATATCGCTATCCATTCTCGATCATCCCGGCCTCGGCACTGCGGTTGCCTTCCAGATCGGCCAGCGGCTCGGCACCGATAGCGAAACCCGTGCGCTATTTACCCGCATCGCCCACGAAGCCTTTAGCGCCTCGCCCGATCTGGTCGAAGCCGCGAGCTGCGATCTACAGGCGATTGTCTTGCATGATCCAGCATCCAAGGCACTGCTGCCCGCCCTTCTGAACAAGGGCTACGTGGCGCTTCAGGCATGGCGAGTAGCAAACTGGCTTTGGCGTCGGGATCGCACCGATCTTGCGCTGCTGCTGCAAAGCGCTTCCTCCGAACAGCTCCAGGTCAGCATTCATCCGTCCGCGTCGATTGGGACCTCGGTGTTTTTGGATCACGCGACGGGCATCATCGTGGGCGCGTCGGTCTCGATCGGCGATGCGGTGACGATCATGCAAAATGTTACCCTCGGACGAAAGCAAGCGGATGGCGGCCGTGCCCCAACCATCGGCCGCGGTGTCCTGCTCAGCACTGGAGCGACCATCGTGGGCGACCTGAAGATCGGCGATTACGCCAAGGTGGGGGCGGGGTCGGTGGTCACCCAGGATGTGCCAGCCGGGTGCACCGCTATCGGGGTGCCGGCACGGCTGACAAACTGCCCCGCAGAGAGTGCTCCGACCTGAGCCCGGCGGCGGCCGCAAGCTGCGGCTCCGCCATGATTTTCCGGGCCCGAAAACCCGCTTGGTAACGCGGTATTAACCATGATTGGCGTCTGGTTAGTGGCGAAAAGACGCGCCGATAGCCCTCGTTTTGACATGTTGGCAGGGGAAGCAAGCCTCGGCTTTGGACGGGCCTCCCACGCGACACAGAACAAGGCTCTCGCGCTGGCGCTTACCGCCGCGCCGGGCGCGCGGTCGTGGACCGGCAGCCTCTTGCTCCGGGAGGACTTTGGGAAAATTGCGTTGAGGGGATACCGCTTATGAATCCGGCCGAGGTGGCTCAGTCAGCGTTGCCGATTGCATCCGCCGACGTCTCGCTGATTGCATTGTTCCTGCAGGCGCACTGGATTGTAAAAGCCGTCATGCTGGGGCTGCTCGCCTGTTCAGTTTGGGTTTGGGCCATCGCCATCGACAAGATGTTTTTGTACGCGCGCACCAAGCGCGCCATGGACCGCTTCGAACAGGCATTCTGGTCCGGAGAGTCGATCGAGGAGCTTTATCGCGCGCTCTCGGCCAAGCCGACGCAATCGATGGCGGCCTGTTTCGTCGCCGCGATGCGCGAATGGAAACGGTCGTTCGAGAGCCACGCGCGATCGTTCGCCGGGCTGCAGATGCGCATCGAAAAGGTCATGAACGTCTCGATCGCCCGCGAAGTCGAGCGGCTGGAGCGGCGCTTGCTGGTGCTGGCCACGGTTGGATCGGCCGGGCCCTTCGTCGGCCTGTTCGGCACGGTCTGGGGCATCATGTCGAGCTTTCAATCGATCGCCGCATCGAAAAACACCTCTCTTGCCGTGGTGGCTCCGGGCATCGCCGAGGCGCTGTTTGCCACTGCTATCGGCCTGATCGCCGCAATTCCGGCGACTATTTTCTACAATAAGTTCACCTCCGAGGTGAATCGTCAGGCCCAGCGGCTGGAAGGCTTCGCCGACGAATTTTCAGCGATCCTATCGCGCCAGATCGACGAGCGGGCCTGAGCGGCAGTATATTGTGAGCGCATCATGAGCACCCCATCATGGCGATGAACATGGCAGGCCCGTCCGGCGGCGGACGCCGCGGCCGGCGTCG
>Ga0066670_10000366_pt1 | contig 12839 bp, 12 predicted proteins | sample GraSoiAngelo_119_FD_66459 | JGI IMG/M metagenome (GOLD analysis project Ga0066670, IMG submission 66459) | Grasslands soil microbial communities from the Angelo Coastal Reserve, California, USA - 14_0919_05_20cm | ecosystem: Environmental > Terrestrial > Soil > Grasslands | place: USA...
CTACGCCGACCTGGTCGTCCTCGACCGCGACCCGCTGGGCGTCGAGCCCGAGGAGCTCGCCGAGGTCAGCGTGGTCGCCACGATGCTCGGCGGCGCCTGGACGCACAACCCGCCGCCCTGGGCCTAGCGGATCCTGGAGATGGTCGCGCGGTCGGCCGCAAGCACCCTGGCCGGCAGCGGCGCGAATTGCAGCGCCGGGCCGAACTTCTGTCCGGTCGTCACCGCGTAAGTCAGGAAGGCGCGCAGCGCGTCGGCGTTCGACGAGCTCTTGGGGACGATCGCGTAACTGAAGGTAGAGATCGGGTAGGCGCCCGGCGCCGAGGCCGGCGGGCTCGTGATCGAAACCCCATTGCCAGCTTTCGCCGCCGCCTCGATGCTTTCGACTCCCGGTGCCGGGAACTTTCCCGCCCGGTTCTCGATGAGGGCGTAGTCGAGGTGGTTCCCCAGGACGTAGGAGATCCCGAGGTAGCCGATCGCGCCATCGTTCCGTCCCAGGTACGCCGAGACGCCGGCGTTCCCGCGGCCGCCGGCGCCCGTCGGGAAGCTGATCGCAGTCGACACCCCTCTCGTCCGCTTCCACACCGTGCTGACCTTCGACAGGTAGTCGCTGAGGGCGTAGGTGTCGCCGCTCCCGTCGCTGCGGAAGACCGGCGTGATCGCGGTCGGCGGCAGCCGGACGCCCGGGTTGAGGCGCCTGATCGCCGGATCGTTCCAGTGCGTGACCTTGCCGAGGTAGATGCCGGCGAGCAGAGGCCCCGAGAGCTTGAGTCGGTTTGGCACGCCTTTGACGTGGTAGGCGACGAGCGTCGCGGCCAGGGCCCACGGAATCTGCACGCAGCCCTTGCAAGCGGCAACCTGGTCGCTCGTGAGCGGCGCTTCGCTCGCGGCGTAGTCGACCGAGCGGATCTGCGCGATGCCCGTGCCGGAACCGACTGCCGCGTAGCTGACCGTCACGCCGGCGCGCCGCTGGTAGTCGAAGGACCACTTGGCGACGAGCGGCGCCACGAGCGTGCTGCCAGCTCCCACCAGCGTCTTGCCACCCCCGCTGGAGCCCCCGCCGCAGCCCGCGGCCAGTAGGGCCACGGCGAGGATGAGGGATCGGGCCTTCACGGGCCCGGAAAGGTAACGCCCCGGGAACGCGGAGTACGATCAGCGCATGGGCGAGAACGGATCGGTCTTCCGCGTGGCCTACTACGAGGCGGGCGATCGCCGCCTGGCCCGGGCGGGCGCAACCCTCTCCCGGCGGATGGAGAACGGCGGCGGCATCTGGCGCCTGGAGCTGCCCCGGCCCGGCGGCGAGCGGCTCGAGCTCGAGCAGGCCGGCGACCCCGCTGCGCCGCCCGAGCGCATGGCCGGCGTCCTCTCCGCCTTCCTCCGCGGGACCGAGCCGGAGCCGGTCGTCCGGTTACAGGTTGCACGCGACGACGGGGAGCTGCGGGCCAAGCTGCTCGAAGGGTTGCAGGCCGGCGAGCTCGGCACGAAGGACGGCGCGCCGGAGGACAGCGTGGTCGCGGTTCGCGGCGGCAAGGCGACGTCGCGCGACCCGATCTGGCGCCTGCGGATCGTCCTCGAGCGGCAATACGCGCAGATGCTGCGCCACGATCCGGGCGTGCGGCTGGACCTCGACCCGGAGGACGTCCATCGCATGCGGGTGGCCGTGCGGCGCGCCCGCGCGGTCCTGCGCGCGGCCCGCCCGCTGCTCGACACCGAATGGTCGGAGCCCCTGCGCGCGGAGCTGAAGTGGCTCGGCGGGGCCCTGGGGCCGCGGCGCGATCTCGACGTCCTGATCGAGCGGCTGCGGGCAGAGATCCGCAACCTCGAGGCGCCCGAGAGCGAGGCCGCGAAGCAGCTGGTCGAGCTCCTCCGAGAGGAGCGCGACGAGGCGCAGACGGTCGCGGTCGAGGCACTCTCGAGCGACCGCTACTACCGGCTGCTGGACGAGCTGGAGTCGGCCACGCGCGGCCCGCGGGTCCGGCGAAGCGACATCTCGCTCGGGAAGCTGGCCCGGCGGGAGTTCAAGCGGCTACGCAAGCAGGCCCGGCGGCTCAACTGGACCTCGACGGATGCCGAGCTTCACCGCACGCGGATCTTCTGCAAGCGAGCACGCTACGCGGCCGAGCTCGCCGAGCCGGACCTCGGGAAGCGGGCGAAGCGCGTGGAGAAGCGGTACGCCGCGCTGCAGGACGTGCTCGGCGAGCACCAGGACGCGATCGTCGCAGAGGGGCGTCTGCGCGAGCTCCTCGCGACGTCGCCCGGCTCGGGTGCGGCGTTCGCCGCGGGCCGGCTCGTCGAGCGCGAGCGAACTCGGCGGACGGCGGCGCGGGCCGCGCTACCGAAGGCCTGGCGCAAGCTCGAGCGCGCCTGGGGCTAGCCGTACACAGTGACGCTCTCGCGGAAGAGCGCGAGCGCGCAACCTTCGCGGACGCCGCCGGACGCAACCTGGAGCGGCAGGCCGACCCGCCGCTGCGCCTCGGCGAACAGGATCGAGCCCGCGAGAAGCGTGGCCGCTCGCTGCGGCGCCACGCCGAACCGCTTGGCGATCTTCGCGTGCGGCTGAGACGCCAGGCGCTCGACCGCCTCCTCGAGGCGCTCGCTGTCGAGCACGCCGCGCGTCACCTTCCGCAGCGCCCTGGCGGTGCCGCCGGTCCCGAGGCCGAGCAGCGCCAGCGGCGGGACGATTCCGGAAAATGCCTCGGCAGCCTCGGCGCGCGCCGCCTTCACCGCCTTCGTGCTCGGCGTGTGGCCACTCAGGAACCGCTCGGTAAGCCGCAGCGAGCCGAGATCCACCGATCGCACCCAGGCAGGGCCGGACTCGAGAGTGCCGACCGCGATCTGGGTCGAGCCGCCGCCGATGTCGCAGACGGCGATGCTCTCCGGCGGGTCGTCGAGCGCCGCGACTGCGCCCTCCCAGGCGAGCGCCCCCTCCTCCTCGGCGGAGAGCACGCGAGCGCGCACTCCGGTCGCCTCCGAGAGCAGCTCGGCGAACTCGTCGCCATTGGCGCTCTGCCGGCCGGGCGAGGTGACGATGATCTCGACCCGCTCGCACCCGAGCCGGCGCGCGCGCCTCGTCTGCGCCCGCGCGACCTCGGCCGCCTCGGCGCTTTTCGGCGCGGTGATGTAGCCGTAGCGCTCGATCTCCTCGCCCAGGCCAAGTGCTTCCCGCTCTAGGTGCAACGGCTCGACCCGCTGCCCCGACGGTCCCGCTACCAGCAGGCGAAGGGTGTTGGCGCCCACGTCGATGATCGCCACGCGCACGCGCCCATTCTGTCCCGCGGGTCGGTCAGATAATCATCGACCCCGCGGCATTGCAGCGGCCCGTGCCCGTGCACGAGCACGGCGCATCAGCGCCCCGTGGAGGCTCTGGCCGCGGCCGCCCTTCTTCGAGCGCACGCGCTCCCAGGAGCCGTCAGCGCGCAGTGCCCACGAGAAGCGTGTGTCGTCCATGATCGACTCGAAGGTACGGGCGAGCTCGCGCTGGGCGCGCGCGTCCTCGAGCGGGACGAGAATCTCGATCCGGTGGTCGAGGTTGCGCGCCATCAGGTCGGCACTGCCTAGGAGGTACGTGCTCTCGCCGTCGGCCTCGAAGATGTAGAAGCGGCTGTGCTCAAAGAAGCGGCCGAGGAGCGTCCGCACGCGGATGTCCTCCTTGCCGCCCTGCTTCCGCGGTCGGAGCGTGCAAGTCGTCCGCGCGAAGATGTCGATCTTCACCCCGGCGTCCGCCGCCGCGTAGAGCTCGGAGACGATCTCCTGGTCGGCCAGGTGGTTGACCTTGAGGCGGATCCGCGCGTCCTTGCCTGCCGCCGCGGCCTCCGCGCAGCCGCGGATGTGGCCGACAAGCGTCTCGCGCATGTTGAACGGCGCGACGACCAGCTTGCGAAAGGCCCTGGGCCGGCCGAAGCCGGTCAAGTGGTTGAAGAGGTCGGCCAGGTCGGCCGTGATCGCCGCGTCGTCGGTGAAGAGGCTGAAGTCCTCGTAGAGCCGGGCGGTGACCGCGTTGTAGTTGCCGGTGCCGATGTGGGCGTAGCGGCGCAGGCCGTCCTCCTCGCGCCTGACGACGAGCGTGCCCTTGGCGTGGATCTTGAGGCTCGGGTAGCCGTAGACCACATGGACGCCGGCCGACTCGAGCGAGCGCGCCCACTCGATGTTGCGGCGCTCGTCGAAGCGGGCCTTCAGCTCGACGAGGCAGACGGTCTGCTTCCCTTCCTCTGCGGCCTCCATCACCGCCGGAACGTGCGGCGAGTCGGCGCTCGTCCGGTAGACGCTCGTCTTCATCGCCACCGTCGCATCGTCGCGGGCGGCGGTCGCCATGAAGGCCTCGAAGGTGCCCGCGAACGAGTCGTACGGGTGGTGGACGAGCACCGGCCCGCGCCGGATCTCGTCGAAGAGCTCGCTCTCGTCCTCGGAGACGAAGCGGCGCGGGACGACCGGCACCCAGGCGTCCTCCTTCAGATCAGGCCGGTCGAGCCCGACGAGCTCGAGCAGGTCGGCCAGGTCGAGCAGCCCGGGCACGAGGTAGACCTGGGGGTCCTCGACCGCGAGCCCGTGCTTGAGCTGGGCGAGCATCCGCGAGGAGCAGGAGCCGGAGATCTCAACGCGTACGGCCTCCCCGAAGCGGCGGCGCCTGAGCTCCAGCTCGACCGCCTCGAGCAGGTCGTCCGCCTCGTCCGAGACCGCGAAGTCGGCGTCGCGGGTGACGCGGAAGACTGTGCACTCGACAATCTCCATCATTGGGAAGAGCCACGAGAGGAAGTGGCGGATGACGCGCTCGAGCGGCAGGTAGTGCCCGCGCTGGCCTACCGGCAGGAAGCGCGGCAGCACCTCCGGGACCTTCACCCGCGCGAACCGCTCCTCGCCCGTCTCAGGATCGCGGACGAACAGGCCAAGGCTGAGCGACAGGCCCGAGATGTACGGGAAGGGCTGGCCCGGGCCGACCGCCAGCGGGGTCAGCACGGGAAAGATCTGCCGCTTGAACACGGTCTCGAGCTCCTCGAGCTCGGCGGCGTTCAGGTCCTCGATCTCGGCGATGGTGATCCCCTGCTCCTCGAGAGCCGGCTTGAGCTGGCGTTTCCAGAGCTTCGCCTGCTCGCCCGTCAGCCGCAGTGCGCGGTCGCGGATCTCGCGCAGCGCCTCCTGCGGCGTCATCCCGTCCGGCGAGCGCACGGCGATCCCGGCCGCCGCCTGGTCGGTGAGCCCGGCCACCCGCACCATGAAGAACTCGTCGAGGTTCGAGGAGAAGATCGAGCAGAAGTTCACCCGCGTCAGGAGCGGCAGGGCGGCCTCGGAGGCGACCTCGAGGACCCGCGCGTTGAAGTCGAGCCACGAAAGCTCGCGGTTGAGGAAGCGTGCCTGCCCCTCGACTGTTTCAGCAGCCACCAAGTGGCCTATCCTCTCGCCCGCGGCCCCCCGCGTGGGTTACAAACCTGGGTCGATCTGGTTAAGCGTACAGGTCGTCAGACGTGCTCTTCGGGATGCGAGGCGTCCGTGAACTCGCGGAACTCGGCGGTCAGCAGGTACGCGACCTGCTCGCCGATGTCGACCGCGTGGTCACCGATCCGCTCCAGCGTTCGCGAGACGAGCACCATCCGCAGCACCCACTCGCGCAGCTCGGGCTCGGCGACGAGCTCGACGACCCGTTCCACGAAGCGGCGGTTCGTACGGTCGATCAGCTCGTCCAGCTCGACCAGGGTCTCCGCGCGGTCGAGGTCGCGGTCGGCAAAGGAATCGAGCGCCACGCGGATCATCTCCTCGGCCCGCTCGCCCATCTCCTGCAGGCTCTGCTGGAGCGGCGGGTCCGGCTCGACGTCGGCGACGAGCTTGGTGAGCTTGGCGATCGTGACCGCGTAGTCGGCCATCCGCTCCAAGTGGAGGTTGATGTGCAGCATCGCCAGCACGAGCCGCAGGTCGGTCGCTACCGGCGTCTGCCGCGCGAGCAGCGTCTGGATCCCCAGCTCGATCTGGAGGTAGAGCCGGTCGACGTCGTCGTCGAAGGCGATCACCTCGTCGGCGAGCTCGACGTCCCGCTGCTCGAGCGCGTTCAGGGCGCCGCGAAGGACTCGGAGCACCAGGGCCCCTTCTTCCTGAAGGCTGGCCTCGAGCTGGTCGAGCTCCTCCTGGAAGCTGACCCTCATGTTCGCAGTGTTACCCAAAGCGTCCCGTGACGTAGTCCTCCGTGCGCTTGTCGGAGGGAGCGGTGAAGAGCTTGCCCGTCTCGTCGTACTCGACCAGGACGCCGGCGCCCTGGCCCGACTCGTCGACGTCGAGGCTGAAGAAGGCGGTGCGGTCGGCCACGCGGGCCGCCTGCTGCATGTTGTGCGTGACGATCACGAGCGTGTAGTCGGTCTTCAGGTCGTGCATCAGCTCCTCGATCGACGCGGTCGCGATCGGGTCGAGCGCGGAGGCCGGCTCGTCGAGCAGCAGCACCTCGGGCTCGATCGCGATCGCGCGCGCGATGCAGAGCCGCTGCTGCTGGCCGCCGGAGAGCGCGAGCGCGCTTTTCTTCAGCCGGTCCTTGACCTCGTCCCAGAGCGCGGCGCCTTTGAGCGCCTTCTCGACGCGCTCGTCCAGGTCCTTCTTCAGCCCGAGGATCCGCGGCGCCCAGGCGACGTTGTCGTAGATCGTCTTCGGGAACGGGTTCGGCCGCTGGAAGACCATCCCGATCCGGCGCCGCACCTCGATCTGGTCGACGCCGTCACCGTAGAGATCGATGCCGTGGTAGAGGATCTTGCCCTCCTGCCGGAAGCCCGGCACCTCGTCGTTCATCCGGTTCAGGCAGCGGATGAACGTGCTCTTGCCGCACCCGGAAGGTCCGATCACGGCAGTGACAAGGTTGCGGTAGATCTCGAGGTCCACGCCCTTGACCGCGACGTTCGAGCCGTAGCTCGCCTTCAGGCCCTGAATGTCGAAGACGGTCTCCCGAGACTGCGGAGTGCTGGGCTCCGTCTGCGCGGCGACGTCGACCGGCCTCATCGGCGCCATCGTATCCTGGCTCACTTCGTCTCCCCTCAGCGTGTCGTGTTCCTGCGACTCCAGTTGAGCGCGATCCTGGCGACGAGGCTCATCACGAGGACGAGGGTCATAAGGACGAGCGCCGTCGCCCAGGCGCGCCTGTGGTCGAGCGGGTCGGGCGACTCCGACCAGATGAAGATCTGCACGGGCATGTTCGGCATTGCCTTCGTCGGGTTCAGCTGCAAAGTCCGGCCGAAGATCCCGGTTGCAAACAGGAGCGGTGCCGTCTCCCCGACCGCACGGGCGACCGCGAGCACTGTGCCCGTGAGGATTCCGCCCAGGGACGCCGGCAGGATCACGCCGACCACCGTGCGCCAGCGGCTGGCGCCGAGCGCGAGCGCTCCCTCGCGCTGGTCGCTGGGAACGAGGCGCAGGACCTCCTGGGTCGCGCGGGTGATCAGCGGGATCATCACGATCGCGAGACCGAGCGAGCCGGCCACCCCGTTCTCGGCGTGCCCATAGACGAGGGCGCTGAAGACGAAGATGGCGATGATGATCGAGGGCAGCCCCGTCATCAGGTCGATCGCGAGCTGGATCGGCACGCGCAGCCAATTGCTTGCGAACTCCTCGAGGAAGAGCGCGATCAGGACGCCGACCGGCAGCGCGATCGCCGTCGCGATTCCCACCACGATCGCCGAGCCGACGATCAACGGGCCGATGCCCCCGACCTCGGGACTGAACGGGATCGGCAGGTCGCCGGTGAGGAAGCTCCAGGAGATCAGGCTCGCGCCGCGCTCGGCGACCGACCAGACCACCCAGACGAGCATGGCGACGGCGACGGCGGCGGCGAGGATCGCGATCGCCTCCGCAATGCGGTTGACGAGCCTGCGGCGGCGGGCCCGAGCACCTGCGCGCAGGTCGATCGTCAGCGCCTGCTCGACCGCAGCCATCAGCGCGCCCCCGTGCGGTAGACGTCGAAGCGGCGCACGATCAGCTGGGCGAACAGGTTGGTCACGAGGCCGATCACGAGCAGGATCGCCCCGAGGTAGAAGAGCGAAGAGAGCTGCAGCTTGGTCGAATAGCCCTGGAACTCCTCGACGATCTTGCTGGCGAGCGTGTCGCCGGGCTTGAAGAGCGAGGTCGGGATCGACCAGCTCGCCCCGATCACCTGGGCGACGGCGATCGCCTCTCCGAGCGCGCGGCCGAGGCCGAGGATCATCGCCGCCACGATCCCGGGCCGCGACGAGGAGAGGACCACGCCGCGCACCATCTCCCAGCGGGTCGCGCCCAGGGCAAGAGCCCCCTCCTCGAGCTCGCTCGGCACCTGCAGGAAGAGCTCGCGGCAGATGCTGGCGATGATGGGGACGACCATGATCGCCAGGATCAACCCGGCGATCAGGATCCCGCTCGAGGACGGTTGGCCGCTGAAGATCTGCAGCCAGCCGAACCAGCGGTTCAGCCACGGCTCGAGGTGGTTCGCGGCGATCGGTCCGAGGACGAGAATCCCCCAGAGCCCGAGCACGACGCTCGGGATCGCGGCCAGCGTCTCGACCAGCGAGCCGACGAGCACGCGGGCCCATGTCGGGGCGAGCTCGCTCAGGAAGAGCGCGATCGCAAGGGCGAGCGGCGTGGCGATCAGCAAGGCGATCAGCGAGCTGACCGCCGTTCCGTAGAGCCCCGGCAGCGCGCCGAAGACCTTGTGGTTCACGTCCCAGGCCGAGCTCTTGACGAACGAGAGGCCGAAGGCGCTGAAGGCCAGATGCGCGCTGCGAAGGACCTTGAGCGCGATCAGCACGATCAGCGCCACGGCGGCGATCGAGGCGCCGGCGGTCAGCAGCAGGAGCAGCCGGTCGCCGATCCAATCGCGCAGGCGCCGGTGGCCCGTCAGCTCTGAGGCAGCGGGAAGGGTGCTCATGCGCGGCCACGCTATCGCGCCAACCCGCTGTTCATGCGTCCCGTTACCGGACCGTTACCAGACGCCTACCGCCTTTCAGCCCACGGCGCGCGCGGGCCAGGTGAACCTGACGTAGACCCTTGAGGAGAGGAGAGACAACGTGAAACGCATGAGGAGCCTCGCGGCCGTGCTCGCCGTGCTCGGAGTGGCGGCGATCGCGCTCACCGCGTGGACAGGACTCGCGGGAGCTTCGTCCAAGAAGACATCCCTGACCGGCGCGGGCAGCACGTTCGTCGCCCCACTTGTTGCCCAGTGGACGGCCAACTACCACACCGCGGACATCAACTACAGCGCCGTCGGCAGCGGCGCGGGCATCCAGCAGATCACCGCCCGCACCGTCGACTTCGGCGCGAGCGACGCCCCGCTGACGCCCGACCAGGCCTCGGCCTGCAAAGGCTGCGTCCAGATCCCCTGGGCCTTCGCAGCGACCTCGATCCCCTACAACGTCTCGGGAGTCGGCTACGGCCTCAAGCTCACCGGGCCGATCCTCGCCCAGATCTTCACGGGCAAGATCACGAAGTGGAACGACAGCCGGATCAAGGCGATCAACAAGGGTGTCAACCTGCCCAGTGAGGACATCGTCCCGATCCACCGCAGCGACGGCAGCGGCACGAGCTTCAACTTCACCGACTACCTCTCGCGTGTCAGCAAGACGTGGAAGAGCCAGATCGGCAAGGGCACGTCTCCGGCCTGGCCGTCCGGCGTCGGCGTCGGCGCGAAGGGCAGCTCCGGCGTCGCCGCGAAGCTGGGGTCGACGCCCGGCGGGATCACCTACGTCGATGTCGCGTACGCGTACAGGTTCCACTACAAGATCGCGAAGCTGAAGAACCGCGCCGGCAAGTTCATCCTGCCGAGCGTCAGGTCGCTGACTGCGGTCTCCGCCCAGGTCAAGTCGGTGCCGAAGAACAACGCGATTTCGGTCGTCGACCCGGCGAAGAAGGTGACGAAGGGATACCCGATCTGCACCTTCACCTGGGTGATCGTGCCGCTGAAGACCTCCAAGGCCCACGACCTGAAGTTGTTCATCGACTGGGCCGTCACCAAGGGACAGACGTACGGGCACCCGCTGCTCTTCCTCCCGATTCCGAAGGTCGTGAAGACGGCTGCCCGGAAGACCACGGCGCGTCTGCACACCTAGCCATCTGCAGGAAACGCACACCTCACGTCGAGCCCGTGGCCGGAGGAGCCGCGGGCTTCGACGTTACCGCCCGCGGTCTCGACCACGTGCTTGACGATCGCGAGCCCGAGGCCGCTGCCGCGCGTGGTACGGGCGCGGTCGGAGCGGAAGAAGCGCTCGAACAGCCGCGGCGCGTCCTCCTCGGGGACGCCGGCCCCATCGTCGCTCACCTCGAGCACGACCTCGCCGTCCTCGCGCCGCAGCGCGACCACGCAGGTCGCGCCCTCGCCGGCGTAGCGAATGGCGTTCTCGAGGAGGTTGTCGGCGACAGTGCGGAGCATGCGCCGGCGGAGCGGGACGAGCAGCTCCTCGTCCGCGATCTGGATCTCCAGGCGGATTCCGGCCAGCTCGGCACGCTCGAGCTTCTCGTCGACGAGGGCTCGAAGAAGCGGCGCGGCCTCCGTCTCGCCGAGCGATACGACCTCGCGCCCCTGCTCGAGCTCGCTCAGGAAGAGGATGTCGTCGACCAGCTCGGTCATCTCCTCGACCTCATCGCGCGCCTGCGCGAGGAGCGCGGGCTGGTCGGCGCCGGGCAGCTCGGCCGACTCGAGCAGCGCCAGCAGCCGGGCGAGCGGCGTCCGCAGCTCGTGCGAGACGGCCGCCGTAAAGGCCGCGCGGAGCTCCTCGTACTCGGACCGGGACACTAGGCTGAGTATGCAGTGACCAAGGTCCTGATCGTCGAAGACGACGAGCTGATCGCCGACGGCATGGCCCAGCACCTGACGGCGTCCGGCCTCGAGCCCGTCCGAGTAGGCGCCGGCGAGCTCGGGCTGGCGCGGTTGCGCTACGAGCGGCCCGACGTGCTCGTGCTCGACCTGATGCTGCCCGGCCTCGACGGCTGGAGCCTGATCGAGCAGGCGCGGGCCGAGGGCATCGGCACGCCGATCGTGGTCGTCAGCGCGCGCGGCACCGAGCACGACCGGGTGCACGCGCTTCAGATCGGCGCCGACGACTACCTGGTCAAGCCGTTCTCGATGAAGGAGCTCGTCGCCCGCGTCCAGGCCGCGGCCCGCCGCGGCGTGCGCGGCGTCCAGGAGGAGCGGGGCGAGGAGCTGGTGATCGACGAGCTCCGGATCGACCCGCGCTCGGTGCAGGCGTTCGTCGACGGCGAGAACGCGCAGCTGACGCCGACCGAGTTCCGGCTGCTTTACGCGCTCGCCCTCGACCGCGGCCGGGTCGCGAGCCGCGACGAGCTGCTGCAGCGGATCTGGGGCCGGCGCGCGACGCATCGCGACCGCACGGTCGACGTCTGTGTGAGGCGGCTGCGCGAGAAGATCGACCAGCGCGCCTCGGAGCACACGTTCATCCAGACTCGCTACGGGGTCGGCTACTCGCTCGAGCCGCTGCCGAAGGAGCGCGGCTCCGCGTAGCTGAGCGCGTCGAGCGACGCGCCGGGACCGGCGCGACGAGGCGGCACCGTCAGGTGGCGAGCAGCTCGTCGATCAGCCGCCGAACGCGCTCGTCGAGCTCGTCGCGAATGCGGCGAACGGTTTCGAGGTCCTTGCCGGCCGGGTCTTCGAGCTCCCAGTCCTCGTAGCGCCTTCCCGGGTAGATCGGGCAGGCGTCGCCGCAGCCCATCGTGATCACGACGTCGGCGGCCTCGACAACCTCGTCGGTGAGCGGCTTCGGGAACTCCTCGCTCATGTCGACGCCGATCTCCTGCATCGCCTCGAGCGCCGCCGGGTTGATCTCGTCCGCGGGGGTCGAGCCGGCCGAGCGGACGTGGATGCGGCCCTTCGAACGAAGCTTGACCAGGCCAGCGGCCATCTGGCTGCGGCCGGCATTGTGCGTGCAGACGAACAACACCTCGGGCTGCTCTTTGGCGATCTTCCCCTCCACCCTTGGCCTCCCTGCGCGAGCTGCTGGCGTAACTACTCGAGTCGGTACATCGGCACGAGGCTCTTCTCGCCCTCCGTCTCGATCCGGGCGACAACCTCGACATACGGCTCCAGGCCGGAACCGTGCAGCTTTGACTTCAACAGTTCGTCGACCTGGTAGATCCCGGCCGAGTTGTTCATCTTGATCTCGACCGAGACCGGGTGGTCCGTGCCCTCGGAGATGACCACCTCGTCGATCGCCGCGGCCGAGATCGAGTGGATCGATACGCGGCCGCGCTCGAAGGGGATCCGGGAGCGGCCCTCCTCGATGTCGAGCGCGTCGGCGACGCGGACGATCCCCGCCTCGAGGGTCAGCGGGTGCCCCGACTCGCGGTGCGAGGTGATCGTCTCCAACACCTCGGAGACGACGACGGTCAGCTCGGGCTCCTCGTAGATCCCGGCGAGCAGCTCGCGCGCCTTCGGCTCGGCGAGGAACAGGCTCCAGTCCTCGTGCCGGTCGCGGTGCACGGCCATGCCGACGCAGTGGAGCAACGAGCCGAGCAGGACGACGACCTCCGCGTCCTCCTGCTTCATGTCGTAGTCGGCGACCATCGCCGGCTCGACGCCGCGCTTGGCGAGGATCCGCAAGAGCCGCAGCGCGATGTTGGCCACGATCTGGATGTGCACCCAGGAGTGGTCGTTGATCCCGAGCCGCTTGACGGCGTTCACGTTGGCGACGTGCCACCAGGCCTTGAGGCCGTCGTCCGCGTTCACGCGCTCGAGGATCGCGCGCAGCTTGCGGCTGCGCTGCGCCGGCACCTTGATCCGCATCTGCGCAGTCGCCTCGGCCGGCGTCAGGCGAGCTTCGCGTTCCGCCTCCTCGGAGACCGGCTCGTCGATTCGCTCGCGGAGCTCCTTGTCGAGCTGCGACTTGTCGAGCTGCGAC
>Ga0066670_10000368_pt1 | contig 12834 bp, 10 predicted proteins | sample GraSoiAngelo_119_FD_66459 | JGI IMG/M metagenome (GOLD analysis project Ga0066670, IMG submission 66459) | Grasslands soil microbial communities from the Angelo Coastal Reserve, California, USA - 14_0919_05_20cm | ecosystem: Environmental > Terrestrial > Soil > Grasslands | place: USA...
GTCAGCGCGCAAGTCATACTGCAACGCGCCCGGATCGGGCGTTCGCGGCATAACGTAGAGGATGTCGCCTCATGCGTGCCGCGAGAAGCCGTCGCCTTTCAGGCGACGGAGTGATCACTGAAGTCTTTGGAAGAACTGGTTGTACAATCTTTGAACGTGAGAAGCATACCCGGCCTCCCTCATCCGTTGTTCAAATTCGCCGCAAACGGCACGGTCAACGAATGCCCGTGTGCGGATGCTGTCCTTGAATTCATACAAGACCTGACCATGAGTGAGCCAGAATCCGCACGGCATAAAGCTGCGATGTGGTTTCTTTTGGAAAATGAAAGAGCGTTTTTCCTTGCGTGCGCTGAAGCGGGAATCGATGCGGAGAAGCTGAGGAACCACCTCCTGAAATGTCAATCTCTGAAAACCACAGCAACCAAAGAATGAGGATACTGGTTTGCACGGATTTGCGTCTTGACAATTTACTTTGCGCTCGGCGATATGGAAATTGTTGAACGGCTGGGGCGGCGTAATACCGGCCCTCTGTGATATGCTTGCGGATTGTGCCGGAGTGGCGGAACTGGCAGACGCGCCGGACTCAAAATCCGGTGGCCGCAAGGCCGTGAAGGTTCAATTCCTTTCTCCGGCACCACTTTCCTATTGTTGCCAGTTGTTGCCAAAAACCTGCTACACGATGACACACGTTGACACATCCACGAAAACGAAAATGCGCAAAATCCCTTGAAAAACGCAAAAATCTCAGGAATTGGCGGGTATCTGAATCTGAGGGATGTGCAATTAGGAGGAGGGGGTCCGTCGAACCCACACGGTACTAAGTACCACTGGATTTTGAGTCCAGCGCGTCTGCCAGTTCCGCCACTCCGGGCTTTTCTAACTCACTGAATTGTAACATTTTCCGCCTGCTTTTCTTGCGCCTCTTGCTGCGACTCGGCAGATATTGGCCAAGGCACTGAAGCTGGACGAGCTGCCGATTACCCACCGTGGGTAATACCAACCGGACGCCTTAAACTGCACAAAAAAGAGCTCTTAGGAATCTGCTCACCGAACCCGCGGTAAACTCCCGCTAGAAGAGTTGACCACTGGCACCGGCGCATTGCTCAAAATGGCCGGTGCATAGCCCTGGGTTTCCACAACCCTTACGTTCCTCGACGGAGGCGCACGCGCCCAGCCGATCCTTCCCTTCTGGACTCGGGCATTGATCTACACCAGCGTTCGATTTGGCTCCGAATTTCCTAGAGATTCCCACAGGTGCGACTGGACGTTCACGGCCCGTAGAGCTAGTCTACACTTCCCGGGCGGCAGGTTTCCTGCTGGCCGGAAACAACCGCGCGGACACCCCGAGGATGTTTGTGTCTACCGTAACTCCCCTTTCGACGGGAGCACACGTCGAGCACCGCGATCTGTCTTTTCGGATGGACCAGGTCCTGAAAGAGCTGGACTCTGTCCGCTCGTCGCCCGACATGGATGCGGTCCATGATCTGCGGGTGGCGATTCGTCGTTGCCGCTCGCTAGCCGCCGCGATGGAAGAGATTGATCCTCATCCCGCCTGGCCGGCGATGCGCAAGGCCGCGCGCAAACTTTTCCGCGCGCTGGGCGCTTTGCGCGATGCGCAGGTGATGAACGAGTGGGTCAAGAAGCTCGGGCCGGAAACGGATCCCCTTCGCGCGCATTTGCTGGCTTCCTTTGAATCCACGGAGCCCCAGCTGCGCGATGCGGCATTGCACGCGGTTGCGAAGTTTGACGCAAAAGCTTGGAAGCGGCTTGCTCGCACGCTACGGCAACGTAGCCGCCTGGTACCGGCCGGCAGCCTGGCAGCGGAATGCCTGGCGCTCGAACGATTCGAAGACGCCAAGGAACTTCACGCAAGAGCTTTGCGCACGGAAAAGCCCAAGCCTTGGCATGCGTTGCGCATTGGATTGAAACGCTTCCGCTACACAGTCGAGAGTTTGCTTCCCGAGCATTATGCGTTTTGGAGTGAAAACCTCAAACGCGTTCAGGATTTGCTCGGAGAAATTCACGACTTGGACGTGCTTTCGGACGTCGTCAAGAAATCGGACTTCGTCGAGACTGAAGATTGCTTGAATCTTTGGCTGGAAATCGTTGGGCGCGAGCGCCACCGGCGCGCCCGCACCTATCGCCAACTTACGCTAGGGATGACAAGTCTCTGGAATCTGTGGCGAGCCGGCTTGCCGACGAACGGGCGCGTCGAGGCGGCTGCCGAAGCACGCTTGCGAGCTACGGCGCGAGCCGTGGATCCGCACGCCAGCCGCACTTCGCAGATTTCACGCATTGCGGTGGCGATTTATGAGGCGCTGAAACGCGCCGATGCGGCCCCTGTGTTTCGCGAGGCTGCGCTGCGCCGCATCCTGCTGGCGGCTGCTCGCCTGCATGACACGGGGAACGACCACGCGGGCAAGTCTCCGCAAAAGATGGCACGCAAGTTCATTCTTGACCTTGCGATTCCTCCCGGATGGAGCAACGAACAATGGGAGCTGCTCGCGATGGTGGTCCGTTATCACCGCGGTGCCGAGCCCTCAAAAAAGAGCGGCCCCTTTCGCAAATTGTCTGCGGAGCGGCAGAATTGCGTTCGGGCGTTGACCGGGGTTTTGCGATTGGCTTTGGCCCTTCGCAAATGCGGCGTAGAGAGCGGCGCGGGACTTCGCGCGGAAAAGTCTGCGGAGACCGTTGTGCTTCGCGTTCGCGGGCTCGCCGATGACGTGGAAAGCGCCGCGCGACTGGCCGCCGGAAAACATTTGCTGGAAGAGTATCTTGGAATCCCGCTGATTCTGAAACCTGTGGTCAAGCCGGGAAAAGTGGTCGAACTGGCGCCACGCCAGGACGCCCACGTTGCGCCGTTTGTTTCCTCCAGCTAGTTGCTAGTTGAACGGGCAGAACGTCCTCGCCGGCATGTTCAGGAAAGAGTCGCGGACGATCCGCAGCAGAGTTGTTTCACCGGCTTGCTGTAGTTGTAAAGCAGAGGAAAAAACAGCGTTGTCCAGGGTTCGATATCATATGATATCAGCCAGTGGATGACCAAACCGCTTTGTTGATCCGTGGGGCGAAAGGAAGGTTCAAGAAGTCAGCAGCTTACTTCCCGGCCTTGCGCAAGAGCTTTGGGATTGCCAACCAAACCAGGACACCGATGGGCGGAGAAATTCGTTTTAGTTCAACGAGAGCAACGCCAGCTTTTTTCAGAGCCGTTACGTGCTTCTTGGAACCGAGGGCGGTGGCGATGACGTCGTCGAGATGCGGCGCGTGGCCAAACAAAAAAATGGAAGAGGCTTGTTTTTCCCGCGCAAGTTCGCGAAAGAGCAGCGTGGGCTCAGCGCCAGGGAGAAGCAATTCGCTTCGCCGGATTTTCTGCCTGGAATAATCGAGAGCATCCGCAAAAATCTCCGCCGTTTGCACGGCTCGCGTGTAAGGACTGCTCACCAACAAACCCGGGGTCGCGCCAAGAGCGGCCAAGCCTTTGGCGACTCCTTTCGTTTTCTCCATCCCTTCTTCGGTTAGATATCTCTCAGGATCAGGAGGACATTTCGGTTCTTCGCGATCAATGGCCATGCCGTGCCGCACGATATAGAGCTGCATTCTTCTCTCCTAATCTCAGGAACTCGACGATTCTTTCAGCGTTCACGAAGAACGAAACATGCGCCGGATTCGATTCATGATGCCGGGCGCTTGCCGAAAAAAGACCTTCACATGAAGCTCTTTCTCAAACCATTCGGCGCTTCGGGCGGCGTCGCGCAGTTCCTCCGGAGCGTCGCCGCGCGCCTGCACTTCCAAGGCAAGCGCGCCGCGCTCGAACGAAGCATGAACCTTCACGATACGTTGCCGGTGCGAATGATCAAGGCTCTCGGCAATCCGCAAAATCGACGCCAGCCTTCGCAGCAGTGGCTTGCCGACATCGTCCAAAGAAGAATACGAGGGGTGATGCCCGGCGGGTTCCGACTTGCGATTGTGATAGCGCACCAAGCCCGCGACGATGGCCCGTTCGCGCCTCCCCAACCCGGGAATGTCGCCATGCAACACCAGATATTCTCCGTGTTTGTGATGTCCGCGGTGGCTGATCATGTGCCCTGAGTCATGCAACAAGGCGCCCGCTTCCAGGAGCACGCGCGTTTGGGGCGGCAAGCGGTGCACCGGCTGCAATTCGTCGAAGAGTTGACAGCTCAATTCGCGCACGTGCTCGGAGTGCTGCTGATCGAATTCCAGGCGTCGCGCAAAACTGCGAGTGCCCACGAGCAGCTCCCGGGCCGCCGCGTTGTAGCGGTGGGGTTCTTTGCGGGAAAAGGTATCGCGAGCGATTTCGTGCAAGAGGCCTTCGCGCAGGCCGACGCCCGGAATCGCAAATGAGCGCAAGCTCATGTACCGGCCCAGCGTGAGGAAAATGACGGCGGCGATCCCCATCACGTCGGCGCGATCCCGGCGCACGCCGTAAGTTTTCATGCGGTCGCGCACGTCGCGCCCGAGAATATCCGGTAAGCGCTCGCGCACAAGGGAGAGATCCATCGTCTGCAAACCGTGGACTCGTTCGCCTGGTGCGATCTCGGCCAGCGTTTCGGCATTCCCGCCCAGTGCCACTGCAATGCCGTCGTTCAGGTTCGGCCGCGGCACGAGTTTTGACTCCAGCAATGCGCGCAAGTAGCGGCGCACCTGTTCGGCTTGCGCGGGACGAATCACTCCCGGCAAATCCAAAGTCGTCATGAGGCGGACCGTGCCCACGGGCAACTGGGCGCCTTGTTCCACCGAATGATTTCGGAGAATGCTAATCTCCAGACTTCCGCCTCCTAAGTCCACGATGCAGTGCGGTGCCGCCTCCGGTCCGAGAGCGGCAAACACCGCTTCCCTTCCCAGGCGCGATTCTTCGGCGGGACTGATAACCTCGAGGGCGATTCCGGATTTTCTTTTGATGGCACGAACAAACGCATCGCGGTTCCGCGCTTCGCGAGTGGCGCTCGTGGCTACGGCGCGATAGCGAGTGACTCCAAAATCGTCCATGACCTCACGCAAATGCCGGAACGCTTTTGCGGCTTTCTTAAAAACGTCCTCGCTAAAGCGCGGCCGGAGAAAGACGCTCTCCCCCAGCCGCAGGGGACAACGCTCCGTCTGCAACGGCTCAATATCGAGCGCCGAATAAGCGCGGGCTACCGAAAGGCGCACGGCATTGGAGCCGGCATCGATGGCCGCGATGTGGACCGGCTCGGGCATCAGCGAGCCTACCGCCAGAGGTGAGATAAGGCGGAGGAAGGAGTGTACTTCGTGGAGCGGATTCCGAGTTGTTCCGCAATGCGCTGGCGGAGGAGTTTGTTAACGGCGGGCACGCTGGCTTCGCCGTCCAGCTCAATGAAGTTGTGCTTTTTCGCCATGACTTCGAATTCGCGCTTAATCATAGTCTGGTAACGGATAAAGGACCAGTAGAGATCGTGCGAAAGAGACATATCGCGTCCCGCTTCCCAGTAGCTGATGGCCTGCGCTTTGCGGAATTCGCGGCCGAACGCCGTTTCCGGGCGGACGTTCAGCCAAGACGTGAGATGCGGCCGCAGGGCCATGGCGTAAAGCCCGCTTATATAGTCGCGATTGATGCCGCGCACTACGCCCCGGGCAATCAAAGTGAAAATGTAGCGGTCCGCGAGCACGATGGTGCCGGAGCGCAACGCGGGAAGGACACGATGTTCCACTTGGTCGAAGAAGTCGGTCGCGTACATCAAGGCCAGGGTCAGGCGCGTCACCGCGTTTTTGGCCAGCAACTCATCGATGTCACGCCCCACCAAGGCGGAGCGGCGCAAGCCGCTGGTTTGCACTGCAAAACCCTCCGATTCGAGCCATTCTTGCAACAAAGTGATCTGCGTGGAGCGCCCCGAGCCATCCATGCCTTCGATCACAATCAGACTGCCCGTAATTTCGCTGGGATCAAACCCAACTAGAGGTTCGCCAAAAAAATATTGCGAGCCGGTGTCTTCGGATGTGGGCGCCGCTTTTGGCTGCGCCGGGGCTGGAGTCGCAGGTACCTCTGTCGCGGCGACGGGCGCCGCCGGTTTCTCTTTTTCCTGTTCGGACATGCTTACTCTGCTTCCTCAGCGCGGGGAGCAAAGCGCTTGAGATCAATTTTCGAAGCGACGATATCGCGCATCTGTTTCTGCAATTTGTTCACGGGAAGCGTTCCGTCCAACACGACGAAATCGTCGGAGTCAACCATTTTGTCGTACTCCTCGAGGATGCGCGCCTGGAACAAGCGAAAGCTCTCTGCGCGGTCGTACGACATTCCCAGGTCCATGCCCGCCTCGTAGTATTTCAGTTTGGGGCGACCGCTCAAGATGCGATTCACCGCGACGTCCAGCGGCGCGCGGAAGTAAAAGGTGATGTCCGGAACGGGTGCGAAGCGGTAGAGATTTCGCAGCCAGCGGGGCGGGCAACCTCTGGCCGTGTCGCGCGCGAATGCGGTGTAAATGTAGCGGTCGGCCAAAACCAGATAGTCGCCCTGAAGCAAAGGCATGATTTGCCTTTCACAGCGGTCCGCAAAATCCGCAGCGTGCAGGAGTGAAAACGTAGTTGGCGTGAGTAATCGCCGCTGTTTGCCCCGCCGCGTCGCAAATTTTACGAGCGGAGACGAATTCCATTCGGTGAAATGTAGCCGGTAGCCCCCGATCTCCAGCCAGCGCTTCAGCAAATACAATTGCGTGCTTTTTCCGGAGCCGTCCGTACCTTCCACGACGATCAGCGCGCCGGGATAGGCGCGGCTGGGAACCGGCCGTCCCGGTTGCGGAAGGGTGGATTTCGCCGGCTCGGTCCGCGCCGGTTTTTGCACAACATCCTGAGTTTCCATGGGCCTCTAACGAGAAGCTACTCGAACGGCAAGAGTATTCACGGATTGTTACAGCCGCATTACAACACATCGCGCGCGTTCCTGCAAAGCACGCAGGGCTTTAGAAGAGAGTGATTTTGATATGCAGGAATTTCTTAGGGTTTTGCCGGAAATCTCCGATCAGCAGGCGCATGTCGCCGCTCAATCCCGCAAGGTTGTCGTAAAGTTTCGGGTCCGTGAACAGTTTTCCCGCGGTCGTGGTGTTGTCATTCAACTTCGCGGAGGCAGAGGCAAAGTTCGCACTCGTTTCGCGTAATTTTTCATAAAGCGTGTCGTCTGTGATGAACTTGCCCAAAGAGCCCTTGCCCGCGCGAGCGTCCTTGAGCATCGTGTTGCCATTCGTCATCGCCTCTTTGGTCTGGTCGTAGAGCGTCGGGTCGTAGATCAATTTACCCAGCGAGCCTTTGCCGGCCCGAACATCCGCCAACATCACGTTTACGTTGTCCAAACCTTTGTCGAACTTGTTGTACATCTCGTCGGTGGCAACCAGTTTCCCCAGTGTGCCTTGCCCATCGCGAATGCTGGTCATCATTGCGTCGCCCTTCGCGAGCATGTCCCTCATGTGATTATAGGCCTGGTCGTCGTTCAGCATTTTTCCCAGCGAGCCTCGGCCTTCCTGTACACCGGCGATCAGGTCACGCACGTCGGTAGACAAAGCCGAAAGATTCCCGAGCACTTCCGCGCTCCGCTCCACCACTTCCGCCATGGCCTTCTCTTCCGCACCGGGAATCACTCCAGCGTCAGGAATTGGCGCCCCCGTGAGTCCACGCGAAATAGTTATATAGCGGTTCCCCAACAGTCCTTCCGTCCTCAGGCTCGCCACGGAGTCGGTCAAAATATCGCTTTGAAACCGCCGGTCCACGCGCATCACCACCTCGATATTCTTGTTCCGGTCCGTCGCCTTTCCTGAAGTCCGCGGTAAAAACCTGATAGACTCCACATTGCCCACTTCCACGCCGTCCACCCGCACGGCCGCCCCGCTCACCAGCCCGGAAACTTCCGGCAGATAGGTCGTCAAGCGGTATTTGGGTCCGAGAAACCCCTGACCGCTCACATAGAAGATTCCAGCCGCCAGCACCGACAATCCCACCAACACGAACAGCCCCACCCGCAATTCCGTCCAGGTAAGTTGTTTTCGTTGTGGCATTTCTTCTCTCCTCCAAAACCATGAAAAAAAGCTACGGCAAATTCAAACGAGAAAACGCTTCAGATAAGGATCCTTCGAGCTCAAAATTTCCTCAGGCTCCCCTTCGAAATAAATCTCTCCGTCGCGATAGACCAGAAACCGCGTGCGCGCTGCATTTGCTGCCGGCCCATTCCCGTTCTGCGAATTGGCCACCACGCGCTCCGCGTGAGGGTCAAAATGAAAGTTTGCCAGGGCAAATCCGTCCTGCAGCCGGTGCGTGGCCAGCAGCGCAGTCACTCCAAACACATCTCGCAACCGCAAGATCAGCGTGATAATCGTTTGCGAAGTGACCGGGTCCAGCCCTGCCGTAGGCGAATCATAGAGGACGATGGGCGGGCGGGTGACCAGCGCGCGCGCAATGGAAACGCGCCGCCTCATGCCTCCGGATAGCTCGGAAGGAAGCAAGTCCGTGGTGTGTTCCAGTTCCACAAAGCGCAGCGCTTCCTCCACGCGCGGCACGATCTCATCCGCCGCTATGGCATCTTCATGCAATCGGTATGCCACGTTGTCCGCCACGGTCATGGAGTCGAACAACGCTCCTTCCTGAAACATAAATCCAATCTTCCGGCGAAACGCCAGCAACTCCTTTTCCGACATTTCCGAAACTTTTTGACCGAGTACCTCGATGTTGCCGCTGTCCGGCCGCAGCAACCCTGCCGCCATTTTCAATGTGAGTGTCTTTCCCGTGCCCGTTTCCCCAAGCAGGACAACGGTTTCCCGTTCGCGCACGCAAAACGACACCCCGCGGAGAATCTCCCCTTCGTCGAAGCCTATGCGCACATCTTCAAATGCAATCGCAGAGCTCGCTTCCCCGAAGGAAAAGGAAAAAGACCTGTCTCCAGCCATACAGCGATTATAGCGGCATTTCGCTTTTTCTTCCGGGAAGGGCGCCCAAAACGCACTGGGCCTGGGCGGCGCGGAACAGCGAGGTGGGCGTACAATAAGGCCGCTTTGCCGCCAAAGAGGAGACATTGGTGAAAACAATTTCCGCCTCGTTTCAATTGCAACCTATCGCCCACCTTGCCAGGTTCTTTTTTTGTGCCACGTTTGCCTTGTTCGCTTCGCGCATCGCGACGGCGCAAGGTTTCTCGGTCGAGCAGGTTATGAGCTCACCGTTCCCCGACAATTTGACCGCGGCGGCGCGCGCGCCACGCATCGCCTGGGCCTTCGACGCCAAAGGTGTGCGCAACGTCTGGACCGCCGACGCACTTGACTTTGCCGCACGCCAGGTGACGCACTATTCGGAAGACGACGGCATGGCGCTGGCCAGCCTCCGGCTCACTCCCGATGGCCGTACGGTCGTTTATTCCCGCGGCAGCGAACTTAACTCCGCAGGCGAAGTCGCTGATCCGACCAGCAACGTCACGAAACCGAACCAGCAAGTGTGGGCGGTAGACGTGGACAAGGGCGAACCGCGCTATCTCGGCGATTTGGATTGCACGCGCGAAGGGTGCGAGGACATCGAACTTTCTCCCGACGGCACGACGGCCGTGTGGGCGGCGCGCGGGCAACTGTGGGTCGCGCCGGTGTCCGGCGCCGCGCCTGCGCATCCAGTCGCCTTCGTGCGGGGCGAGAACGATTCGCCGCAGTGGTCCCCTGACGGCACGGAAATCGCCTTCGTCTCGCAGCGCGGCGATCACAGCTTCATCGCCATTTACAATTTCGGCCAAGAATCCATCCGCTACCTCGCTCCGTCTGTGGATCGCGATGGGATGCCGCGTTGGTCCGCTGACGGCAAGCAGATTGCCTTCGTCCGCATCCACGGCCTCGAGGAGCGTTTGCCACTTCTGCAGGTCCGCTCGAATCCTTGGGGCATTTACATCGCGGACGCTTCGAGTGGTGAAGCGCGCGCCATCTGGCGCAGTACAGAAGACCTGATCGGCTCACTACCCAATCTCACCGAAAACAAATCTTTCCACTTCGTTGGCAACCGCATCGTCTTCGCTTCGGAGCAAGACGGCTGGAACCATCTCTATTCGATACCAGCGACTGGCGGCGCAGCCACCCTTCTCACTCCCGGCGAATTTGAAGTGGAGGACGTCGCCGTATCGCGCGACGCGCGGTCATTGACTTTTTCCTCAAATCAGGATGATATCGACCGCCGGCATCTGTGGCGCGTCAAGATCGACGGCGGCAAGCCCGAGGCTCTCAGCAAGGGCCAAACGATGGAATGGTCTCCCGTTGAGCTTGCGGACGGCCGAACCATCGTGTGCCTCGGCTCGACCGCTACTTCACCGGCCATGCCCTATCGCCTTACGTCTTCCGGGCGCGAGATGATTGCAGCCTCTCAGCTTCCCGCCGAATTTCCCAGCGCTCAGCTCGTCGTTCCCAAGCAAGTTACGTTCCCCGCCGAAGATGGGCTGATTATTCATGGACAGCTTTTCGTTCCTCGCGGACGCACTTCCGCTGGTCCGGCACTGCTTTTCATGCATGGGGGATCGCGCCGGCAGATGATGCTCGGCTTTCACTACATGCAGTACTATCACAACGCCTACGCTGAAAATCAGTATCTCGCCTCGCGTGGCTTCGTCGTCCTTTCGGTCAATTACCGCACCGGCATCATGTACGGCCGCGCTTTTCGCGAGCGCGAGAAAGGCGGGTCACGCGGCGCCGAGGAGTATCAGGACATCTTCGCCGCTGCGAAATATCTGCAAACCCTTCCGATCGTGGACGCGAAGAAGATCGGCCTCTGGGGCGGTTCCTATGGCGGTTTCCTGACGGCGCTGGGCCTGGCTCGCAATTCGGATATTTTCAAAGCGGGCGTGGACTTCCACGGCGTGCATGATTGGTCCGCGCGCGGCATTTTCCGTGGTGGCCCCGGTGGGCAAGAAGGCGGCGGGCCTCCCGACCGCGTGGAAGCCATGCGCCTGGCGTTTGAGTCATCGCCCAACGCTTCTATCAAGACCTGGAAATCGCCGGTGCTGCTGATTCAAGGCGATGACGACCGCAACGTGGATTTCAGCCAGATGGTGGACCTGGTCCAGCGCCTGCGCGAACAAAAAGTTCCCTTCGGACAGATCGTGTTTCCTGATGAGATTCACGATTTTCTGCTGTGGCGCTCCTGGGTGCGCGGCTACAAGGTGGGCGCGGACTTCTTCGACCGCGTGCTCGTCAAAGGCGAATCGATCGAAACAGGGAATTAGGATTAAAAGATTCTGTTAGCAAGGTAGAGGCAGAGCTTGGTCAAGAAGAGGTCCGCCACAATAATGAACACGGAGGAAAGAACCACCGACTGCGTGGTGGCGCGGCCGACCCCCTGCGTGCCGCCCCGCGCGGTCAACCCTTTGTAGCAGCCCACCGTGGCCAGAATGAATCCAAATACCACGGCTTTCGAAAAGCCCTGCATCAGGTCGGAGAATTCCAATATGTTGATGGCGCGCCGCCAAAACTCTATGGCGCTCAATTGCAGGGAAAAGACCGACGCAACGCACCCCCCCAGCAGACCAACGAAAACCATCAAGGCCGTCAGCAACGGCACCATCGTCAGGGTTGCCAGCACTCGCGGCGTAACCAGCTTCCGGCTGGGATCCGTGCCCATCGCCCGCATCGCGTCCACTTGCTCCGTCACGAGCATGGAACCCAACTCGGAGGCCATTCCCGAGGAACAGCGCCCTGCTGTAAGCAGGCCGGTGATGGCCGGGGCAAGTTCGCGCACCAGCGCCAGAGACACCACGTCTCCGGTCAGCGAGGTTTGCCCAAACCGCACAAACTGCGCCCCGGTCTGCAACACCATGACGCCACCGATGAAAAACCCGGAAAGAAGAATAATCGGAAGCGAGCCGACGCCCACGTCATCCATCTGGTCGAGCGTGTCTTGAAAATAGTGCGGAGAAGTCGCGAGATTGGCCAGAGCCCGGAAGGAAAGCTGCGAATAATCTTGAACGGCGGCCACCGCCCGCTTCGTCGCGCCTTCCAGCACTTGCACGACCGAAGGGGTCTCTCCCTCTCTCGTGTGGTTGCCTGTTACCTGGAGCGGAGTGTCGGCCACAAGTTATTCACACTCGTCTTCTGCGTTGAACTCCTCGCCGAAACAGCAATAAGGGAAGCCTAACTGCCTGCCCACTTTGCGTCAAGTAAGCGATTTTGCGCGTGTTTCGTAACTCTTCCCGGCTCTGTTGACTTCCCGATCTTGAGAAGGGACCTGCCTAAACAGGAACACGTGCTCCGGAATCTCCGCGGTTTTTGCGAGGTGAGGGATCTGCTTTTCGGACCTGTAGATCCACGTCTTCAGGATTTCAACAGAGCCACTGTTTCCTACAGCAGGGCTTCCTTCGCGCCTGCCCCGATTGACTAAGATTTTGTGCCATAGGTGGCTTTCTGGATCGACGCGGCCTGGAACCTTTGTCAACTAAGCAACATGTGCCAAAACGGCCGTTTGCGGCCGCCCCAGGTCCATTACTCTGTTCTCCAAGGACACCATGGGGTATCCACCAGAACGACGGCGCCGAGCTCGGCTGAAGCTTTCGCAAACGGTTCGTGTGCGGCCTTCGGATGCTCATCTCCATTTTGATGACATCCTCCCCACGCTGAACACGACGCGAGATAGCGTGTACTTCGCGACCAAGAACGGTTCGTACCTGGAGGGTATGAGGGTCTTTATTACCTTCCCCTATTCCGACTCTCCGGGATCGCTGAATCGCGAGTCGCTCGGCCAAGTCGTACGCGTGGATGATCTGGGCCAGGGCCGCCACGGCGTGGCTATCGAAATCCTCATGCCGCTCTACGTCGGCGGCAAAGAAACCCAGCGCTGACACTGGCCCAGCCTGCAGATTGGCTTCCG
>Ga0066670_10000374_pt1 | contig 12814 bp, 9 predicted proteins | sample GraSoiAngelo_119_FD_66459 | JGI IMG/M metagenome (GOLD analysis project Ga0066670, IMG submission 66459) | Grasslands soil microbial communities from the Angelo Coastal Reserve, California, USA - 14_0919_05_20cm | ecosystem: Environmental > Terrestrial > Soil > Grasslands | place: USA...
ATCCTGGATCGTGCTTTGAGGTATTCACAATTGCGAATTCTGATTGCAGCTACTCGGGAGAACGGAGTTGCAGTCTGCGTCGCAGAGAGAATTGCATTGGCGGTTCTGGATGCCGAATCGATTCGCGGGCAAGAAGTTTCTGTGGCGACGGCGCTGAAAAATATTCGCCCTACTCTTCCTGTCATCCTGCTGGAAGAACGCCAACGTCATTCCGAGCTTCCTGTCAGTGTTGATGCCATTGTGCCCTCCAGTGATCCGGAAAAGCTTCTGAAAACGATTCAGGAACTCCTGAAAGCTGGGGGAGCAGAGTCGGTTTCTGCAGCGAGTTAATCCTGCCATTATTCCCTGAGTGATTCCCTGAACCAGGAATTGCGGAGATCCATTTCAAGGGCTCGCAATCAGCGAGTCGAAAAGGTGAACACCGTAACGGTGTGGTAGCGCTGCCCGGGTTTGAGTTCGGTCGATGGAAACTTAGGATGATTCGGTGAATCAGGAAAATGTTGGGTCTCCAGGCAGAGTGCGCCGCGACGTATGTATCGGGCACCGCCCTTGCCTTGCAACGTTCCGTCCAGAAAGTTTCCTGTGTAGAACTGGATGCCCGGTTGGGTAGTGGAGACGCGGAGCACGCGCCCGGTCGTTGGTTCATAGACTTCGGCGGCCTCGAAAAGCTTGCTGGCTGGCGAGTCGAGCACCCAGTTATGATCGTAGCCTTTGCCGAAGCGGATCTGCTCGTCGTCGGCGTCGATGTGGTCGCCGACTCGCGTCGACTTGGTGAAATCGAACGGAGTATTCGCTACTGGGCGAAGCTCACCGGTGGGGATCAGAGTTGAGTCGACTGGTGTGAAGCGCGAGCCGTGCAGCGTGAGCATGTGATTCAGGATGTCACCATGTCCCTGTCCGGCTAGGTTGAAGTAAGAATGGTTAGTGAGGTTGACTACCGTGTCTTTATCCGTAGTCGCCGAATAGTCGATTCGCAGGGCTGAGTTTGTAAGCGTGTAGCGCACTGTCGCAGTCAGATTTCCGGGATATCCGGCTTCGCCATCCTTGCTCACGTAGGTAAGCTCGACTCCGTTTGGAATCTCCTTGGCTTTCCACACCGCATTGTTGAATCCGTGCGGGCCGCCATGCAGAGAATTTGGCGGGTTATTGATGGGCACCGAGTACTGCTTGCCGTCGAGAGTGAATTTTCCTTTTGCGATTCGATTTGCGTATCGTCCAATGATCGCGCCGAAAAATGGATTTCCTGCAGGAGCATTGCTGATCTTGACGTAGTCATCGAGCGAGTCGAATCCGAGCACAACGTCGTCGGATTTACCCGACTTGTCTGGCACTTTCAGCGAGACGACGATGCCGCCATAAGTGATGATCTTTGCCTCGACCGGGCCTTCGGTGAGCGTGTAAACGTCGACGGCAGTCCCGTCGGGCATCTTACCGAAAGCCTGCTTGGACACGTTCGTCTTTGCCTCCATGCTCGTCACATACATGATCAGACACAGCAGCAAGAGCGGCATCATTTTCATAAGATCAGCCCAAGTTTCTCTCATTCGTTCGCACGTCCTTTTCTGGTGAGGTTCTCGTCACGGAAGTTTTGGTCTGCGCGGTTGAGACCTCGATCAAAGCGGGTAAGATCGTTCCGAAGCTTCCGGTCCTTTGTCCAAATTCGAAATAGATCTTGCTGTAAAGATCGTAAAGACGATCATAGACGCGCTGCTCGGCGGTGTCTGGTTCAAATTTTTTGTGAGGTGGACATATCTTGTCCTGCGCCTCTTCGACTGTTGCAAATATCCCTGCAGCGAGGAATGCGAAGATCGCCGATCCTAGACTCACGACGCTCTTGCTAGGGACGAGGACCGGCCTGCCTAGCACGTTTGCATAAACACGGTTCAAAATATCGTTCTTTTGCGGGATGCCGCCGGCGTTAATCACGCGCCTGATCGTAACGCCGTGGCTTGTCATGCGATCGAGAATCACCCGGGTATGCAAGGCAGTGCCTTCAATGGCGGCAAAGAGTTCGTCGGCTGCCGTGCTCTGCAGATTCCAGCCCAAAGTGATACCGCGCAGGTTGGGATTGACCAGCACGGTACGGTCTCCGTTGTCCCAGGTGAGACGCAGCAATCCGGTTTGTCCGGCGCGATAATCCTCAAGCTCCCGACCGAGGCTCGCGACATCCGTGCCGGCGCGCGTTGCAATCCCATTGAAGATGTCGCCTACTGCGGAGAGTCCCGCTTCGATGCCGGTGCGCTGCGGATGAACACTTCCCGGCACCACGCCGCAAACGCCAGGCACGAGATTGACGGACGGCGTGATTCCGATGATGCAAGTGGATGTTCCAACGACGTTCACAATGTCGTCGGTGCGGCAGCCGGCACCAATGGCATCCCAGTGGGCATCGAATGCTCCTACCGGAATGGGAATTCCAGGCTGCAGTCCGAGTTTTTGTGCCCAATGAGGAGATAGTTTGCCGGCGATATGCCCCGATGTCGCATACTCTCCCTGCAGCTTTTCGCGAACCCCCTTGAACAGTGGATCGACTTTGACCAGAAACTCCTCGGGCGGCAGTCCTCCCAAACTGGCATTCCAGAGCCATTTGTGTCCCATGGCACAGATGCTGCGTTTTACGTTTTTGGGATCGGTAATACCGCAAAGCGTCGCGGAAATCATGTCGCAGTGCTCGAAGGCTGAAGCAAATTGAGCACGTTTGTCAGGATTGTGACGCAGCCAGTGCAGAAGCTTGGAGAATCCCCACTCAGACGAGTACACGCCGCCGCACCACTCGATCGCCTGCAGGCGTTCGCGGTGCGCTGCCTCGGTGATCTCTTCAGCCTCGCCTTTTGCGCGGTGATCGCACCACAGGTAGTACTCGCCAAGCGGCTTCAGCTCTCGATCCACCGCAATGACCGAGGAACCTGTGGTGTCGAGCGCAATGGCCACAACGCCATTGCCTGGAATTCCCGATTTGGCAAACACCTCCCGCACGGCAGCGGTTAGTGCCTTCAGGTGATCGTCGTGTGACTGAGTGGCGTATTCGGGATCGTCGCGACTGCGATGTAGTGGATACCCCGCCACGGCAGATTCCAGCAGTCCACGTTCGCTGTCGACCAGTGACACGCGTACGCTCAGAGTGCCGAAGTCCACTCCCGCGACGATGGCCATTCAGATCCCTTTGACCGACTATGCGCTCTTTCCGGGCCGGAACATGTAGCAGTACACGGTGCCTAAAACGATCAGCAAACCACCCCACCATACAGATGCGTGCAAGTTGGTCAGCTGGACATCAGCAGGCGGATTCGACCATTGTGCGAGGCCAGTTATGAGAATCAGTACTCCATAAATAAGGAGCAACAAGCCCACAAAGAACCATACCGGAATGATGTGGTGTTTTTCCCTCATCAGCGTCTCACCAGAAAATGATTTGCAGGATTACTAGAAGAATCAGAGCCAGGACTCCCCATACGAGCGGTCGATGTACCCAACGTACGTGCTCTTCATGAGCTTTTTCCGTCAAGCTGTAGACGAGGCCGACCAGCTCCTCATCAGGTCGTGATTTGGTCACGAGAGTTACGAGAACTGTGACAACCACACATGTGATGCACGCCCACATGGCTTGCCACATAGCCTGTGCTAACGGTTGCGCCACCGGAGACAGAGCGAAAACGCGTACCCAGCGTTCATCAAATTTCATCAGGAGGAATATGGTTACGGAAGAGCCTACTCCCGCCAGCAATCCCCAAAATCCCGCCATGCGGGTAACGCGTTTCCAAAGCATGCCGAGCAAAACCGTGCCGAACAGAGGCGCGATAAAGAATCCGAAGAGCGCCTGCACGTAGTCCATCATGCTCTTGTTGTACTGAACCAGATAGGCGGTACCAATACTCACGAATAAACCGATCATCGTGCACCATCGGCCCATGGAAACATAGTGCGAGTCCGGCGCATCCTTGCGTAGATACGGTCGGTAGATGTCATACGTCCATACCGTGGCGAAGGCGCTCACATTGCCGGCCATTCCGGCCATGAATCCTGCGACCAGTGCCGTGATTCCTAAGCCCATCAAGCCGGGACCACAATAGCGCGCGAGCATCAGAGGTAGCACGTCGTCGTATTTGAATTGTCCTGGCTGTGCCTGGTTTCCCGGAACGAGATGCCAGGGCAGGACCGCGCGACCCAAGAGTCCGGGAAGAATCACGATCAGAGGCACAGCCATCTTGAAGAAAGAGCCAATGATCGGCGCCAGCTTTGCTGACCGGACATCCTTTGCCGAGAGCACGCGTTGTACGACCAGGAAATCCGTAGTCCAGTACCCCATAGACTGCACGGCGCCTAAACCAAAGACGATTGCAACCCAGTAAACGCCCATAGGGTTCTTGTCGGCGGAGCTCATAGGAGCCCACATGTGCGTGAACTCCTGACCTGGGAAATTCTGGTGAATGCGCGCCACCATCCCGCTCCATCCGCCAGTTTCAATCAATCCCAGAATTGGAATCAGCAGAGCCCCAAACCAGATTAGGAAGAATTGCAGCACCTCGTTAAAAATCGCAGAGAAGAGGCCGCCTGCGGCGACGTACACACCGACCGTTAGTGAAGAAACAATGATGCTGAAATGCAAGTTCCAGCCAAGCACTACCTCCATGACAACTGCCATGGCATACATATTGACGCCCGACATAAGAATGGTCATGAAGGCAAATGTGATTGCGCTTAGGGTGCTTGCTTCCGAGCCGTAGCGCAATTTCAGGTATCCGGGCACCGAGTGAGTCTTGGAGATGTAGTAAAACGGCATCATCACCAGGCCAAGGAAGACCATTGCGGGAATGGCTCCTATCCAATACCAGTGAGCGGCCATAATCCCATATTGGTAAGCGTTCCCGGCCCATCCGAGGAGCTCCAGCGAGCCCAGGTTCGCTGAGACGAAGGCAAGCCCGGCGACCCAGGCCGTCATCTCGCGGCCGGCGAGGAAGAAGTCCTCGCCGGTAGTGGCGAAGCGTTTGAGGTAAAAACCGATCGCCAGAACTAACACGAAATAAATCACAATAATGGCTAAATCCACTGCTGAGAGACGCACCAGTCGCGTTGCGACGAACATCGCTGGTAGTGGAGTCATTTATCGTCCTTTTCTCGAATTGAGTTCTCGTTCCTGGCCGTAGTAAGCGTTGCGCCCATGCTTCCTGAGGTAATGTCTGTCGTGCAGCGCGCGATCCACGGCTTGCGCCTCATGGTTGATCGTCATCGTGAAGTACGCCATACGCGCGACGGTTTCGACAATGACGGCGTTGTGCGCCGCGGTTTTCGCGTCTGGTCCCCATGCAAACGGGCCATGATTCGCCACCAGAACCGCCGGCACGGCCTCATAATTCATATCCTGGAAAGTCTTGACGATCACGTGTCCAGTATTTTCTTCGTAAGCGTCAGTGATTTCAGTGTCGCGCATCGAGTCAGTTACGGGCACAGGCCCATGAAAATAGTCGGCGTGAGTAGTGCCGAGACACGGGATCGGCTTGCGCGCCTGCGCCCATGAAGTTGCATACTCCGAGTGCGAATGCGCCACGCCGCCGATGTTAGGGAATGCCTTGTAGAGGACGAGATGGGTCGGCAGATCCGACGAGGGCCTCAAATCGCCCTCAACCATGTGCCCATCGAGATCTGTTGCGACCAGGTCTTCGGGCCGTAGATCGTCGTAGGGAACACCGCTGGGCTTGATGATGACTATCTTGTCGCGCCGCGAGATTCCGCTCACGTTGCCGAACGTGTATAGAACCAAACCTTTGCGTACGAGGTCAAGATTCGCCTCCAGCACCTGTTCGCGAAGTTTTGCCAGCGTCATTTCTATGCGTTGCCAGCCGATCGTGTCGTTGCCAATTCCGATATTCCCCTGATCTAAAATGTTTTAGTAAGGGATATCGTGCTTGTTGCGCTAAGGCCAGCCAAAAGTAGAACAGCGAAATTGTTTTGTCAAACCAGCGCGATCTCAGTTGCCGCGCATGGCACAGTATCGGATTACAGATCGCTGGAACTCTGCACGTGAACCGGTATATGCATGCTACGATTCGGCAAGGAATGCCTCAGACAGTACCGATACAAGCAGATGCACTGCTCTTCGATATGGACGGTGTTCTTATCGATTCCACGCCGGCCGTCGCGCGAGTTTGGACAAAATGGGCGCTTGATCACGGCTTCGATCCCGAGGAAGTGGTACGGCGAGCACAGGGTCGTCCAAGCATCGCGACCATTCGCGAGCTTCTTCCCGATTCGGACCATCGCGCCGAAAACGGCAAAATCGAGCGCAGCGAGATAGAGGATCTGGAAGGTGTGGTTCCACTTCCTGGAACACTCGAGCTGCTAAATGGACTTCCGTCCAAACGTTGGGCGATCGTTACCTCCTCCACGCGGTCGCTCGCCGAGGTTCGCATCCGCGTCGCCGGTTTACCGCGACCGAGACTCTTTATAACTTCCAGCGACGTTACCCGTGGCAAGCCCGATCCGGAGCCTTACAGGAAAGCGGCCGAGTGCCTGGGGTTCTCAAGCGCGAATTGCATTGTTATCGAAGATGCTCCGGCGGGTATCAAAGCGGGAAAAGGCGCCGGATCCCGCGTGATCGCGTTTCCCACCACCGTGACCATGCCCGAGCTGCAGAAAGCAGGACCAGATTGGATCATCGAAAACTGTGGCGCATTGACGTTGCAGCCGGTAAACGGTCAGCTGAGATTTTATCTGCGAGAGCTTCCTTCTAAATGAAAGCGATTTGGAGCTACAGGGGAAATTGGTTTCCGAGCGCTTTCAACCCGTAGTACACGTCATTCCACCGCAGCTCTTTATTGAATTCCGAAATGGTAGTGTTGGCGTCGATTAAGAGACATTCCAGATTGGCGATCAAAGCGAAATCTTCCAAATGCTGCGCGGTCAAGGCCTGACTGAACCCGGTGTGGTGTGCTCCGCCGGCTAGAATCCATGCAGCTGCAGCCACCTTTAGATTCGGCTTGGGAATCCAGACGGCTCTGGCCACCGGCAACTTGGGCAGAGGATGCTCCGGCGCAACAGTGTCGACTTGATTGACGATCATGCGGAAGCGATCCCCCAGATCGACGATCGACGCATTGATTGCGGGACCGGTTCTACCGCTGAAGACCAGGCGCACTGGATCTGACTTTCCGCCGATGCTCAGAGGATGAATTTCCAGCGACGGTCGTGCATCCGCAATAGAAGGACAGATCTCCAGCATGTGAGCGCCCAAGACCATGCCGCCGTTCCTCAGATCGTAGGTGTAGTCCTCCATGAATGACGTTCCACCTTTGAGTCCGGAGCTCATCACCTTCATCGCGCGCACGAGCGCCGCCGTCTTCCAGTCGCCCTCGGCTCCGAAGCCGTACCCATCCGACATGAGGCGTTGCACTGCAACTCCCGGCAACTGCGGCAAGCCATGCAAGTCTTCAAACGTATCCGTGAAGGCTTCAAAGTTGCCATCTTGAAGGAAACTTCGCAGTCCCAATTCGATTCGCGCTGCATCTCGCAAAGATGACCGCTTCTCCCCGTCCGCCTGTAGCGGTTCGGCAACCGCATACGATTCCTGATATTGGAAAATCAGTTTGTCTACGTCGGAGTCGCTGACTTGTTTAAAGTGGTCGGCGAGTTCACCAACGCCGTATCCGTTTACCGAGTATCCAAGCCGCATCTCGGCTTCAACTTTGTCACCTTCGGTGACCGCGACCTTGCGCATGTTGTCACCGAATCGTGCGATCTTCAGGTGCTGCGCATCTTGCCAGGCACACGCCGCACGCAACCAGCTAGCCAGCTCGCCCGTGACATCTTCGTCCTGCCAGAATCCTACAATTACTTTTCGCCGCATGCGTCCGCGGCTTGTGAGAAAGCCAAATTCGCGATCCCCGTGCGCCGACTGGTTCAGATTCATGAACTCCATGTCGATCGTTGCCCATGGCAGCTCGCGGTTGAATTGCGTGTGGAGATGCACAAACGGCTTGCGCAGCGCTCTCAATCCGGGAATCCACATTCGTGCCGGAGAGAATGTGTGCATCCACATGATGAGGCCGACGCAGTTTGCTGAGCTGTTTGCTTCGAGGCAAAGCTGGTATATCGACTCCGGCGTAGTGAGCACCGGTTTGAAAACGATTTGCACCGGCACGTTAGGCGAGTCATTCAGAGCGCTCGCGATTTCTCGCGAATGCGTTGCGACCTGATCCAGCGTTTGCTGTCCATAAAGGTGCTGGCTTCCCGTCACCAACCAGGCTTCAAACTGTTTGAGGTCAATCATCAACTGGATTTCCTCTCGGCAATTTAAGTGAACGAGGAAATAGTGCAGCTCAGAATTCTTAGCTGCCTGAACCACTGTTGCAGAAAACTTGTTGGCGAATGCTATCATGCGCGCGCAGGACAGATGACAAGCGGCATTGAACCGCTTCAGCGGAGGGAGACAAGCAGAGTCGCCCACGCTTTTCTGGATCAATTGATGCCCTTCTTCAGCAAGAATTCTCTGTTTTTTGAAGGTTGCCGTTAACAGTTCACTGCATTGAGGTACAAACTAGTGAGTTTTCGTTTTGGAAGAGCAACAATGCGGCGACTTCTTGTTTTCCTCGCCCTGCTCGTGGTGCCTCTGAGCGTGCCCGCGACGGCGACAAAGAAAGTAGCGTTGTCGGTTGATGCGTCGAAGCCTGGCGCAAAAATCGACCGCAATATCTTCGGCCAGTTCGCCGAGCATCTGGGCCATGGCATTTACGACGGCATCTGGGTCGGTCCAGATTCTCCGATTCCGAATACGCGCGGCATTCGCAACGATGTCGTCGCTGCACTAAAAGCAATAAGGGTACCGAACATTCGCTGGCCAGGGGGATGCTTCGCCGACGAATACCATTGGCGCAATGGTATCGGACCGCAACGAGCAGTGACGCTCAATCCCAATTGGGGAGGTGTTATCGAGCCGAACACTTTCGGTACTCATGAATTCATGGACTTCGTTGACCAGATTGGCGCCGAGGCATACATCTCGGTCAACGTCGGGTCAGGGACTCCTCGCGAAGCTGCCGAGTGGCTGGAGTATCTGACCACAGCGCAGACGACTACATTGGCAAAAGAGCGCGCCGCGAACGGTCATCTTGCTCCCTACAAGATCGGCTATCTCGGTATCGGGAACGAGAGTTGGGATTGCGGCGGCAATATGACGCCGGATTACTACCTCAGCCAGCTTAAGATCTACAGCCGGTTCGTGAGAAATTTCAATCCCGCGCAGCAGGACAAAGAGAAAATGTTGAAAATCGCCGTCGGCCCTGGCGGTGGCGAACTGCGGTGGACCGACTGGACTGAGGCGATCATGAAGGCCTACCAGCACCACCAGTGGAGTTGGGATATCAATGGCCTTTCCATGCACTCATACACAGTAGTGAGGTGGCCACCTTCGTTTAAGTCCGTGGGATTCGGCGAGGCTGAGTACGCTCAGGTCCTCAAGTCTACTTTCGACATGGAGGATTTAATAAATAAGCATGCGGCCATCATGGATAAGTACGATCCGCAGAAGAAGGTCGCGCTGGTCGTGGACGAATGGGGTGCATGGTATGCGCCATTACCTGGCAGCAATCCTGGCTTTCTCGTCCAGCAAGGCAGTCTGCGTGATGCCATTCTGGCTGCGCTGAACCTGAACATCTTTGCTCGACATGCAGATCGTGTGCGCATGGCCAACATCGCGCAGATGATCAATGTTCTGCAGGCGATGATCATGACAGACAAAGAGAAGATGGTCCTGACTCCTACCTATCACGTCTACAAAATGTATCTTCCATTTCAGGACGCTAGCTTTGTGCCGGTCACATTCGATGCCGGTAAATACACGTATGGCAATATCAGTTTGCCGCGCGTAGATGCCATTGCCGCTAAAAACAGCGAAGGCAAGCTGTGGCTGGAAATCACCAATCTGGATCCCAATGAGCCGATAGAAGTGGAAGCGAGCTTCTCAGGCATTAACGCTAAATCAGCGGCTGGAGAATCGCTGACTGCGGTCAAAGTTGATAGCGTCAATACCTTCGAGTCCCCCAACGGTGTTGTAGCAAAGCCCATTTCTGCACACGTTCAAGCCGGCAAAGTGACGCTGAAGCTGGAGCCCAAGTCGGTGACCGTAATCTCAGTTCAGGAATGACGCAAGCCGGCGCCGTGAGCACAGATTCCTGAATGCCATCGCATAAAGAGCAAAGTACAAGCGCCTTTGCCAATGCTTCGATGCTTTTGTGACACTTTGCGGAGTGCCACACTGCAACCGCAAAGAGCCCATGTGCATTGCATGATATCAATCGGTGATATCGTGGTTCACTCTCGAAGCATCGTCGTGAGTCCACACTAGGCAACCGCATGCGCTTTTGGATTTCGCACGCCAGCGATGTGCCGATCCGCGAGCAACTGGTGACGCAGATTGTCCTCGCGATACTCAGCGAAGATCTCCAGACCGGAGTCCGCCTGCCGAGTACCCGGGAATTGGCGCGACGATTCCGCATTCATGCCAATACGGTCAGCGCTGCTTACAAAGACCTGGAGAGAGCCGGATGGCTGGAGTTACGTCACGGTAGCGGCGTTTACATTCGCCGGCAGTATCAGCAGGAATCGCTGTCGCCCGAACTGGTACTCGACCGCCAGATTGCCGGCTTGTTCAGCTTCGCACGGCAATCAGGTATCGCCTTTACCGTGGTTCGCAGGCGGCTGCGGCACTGGCTCGATCTCCAGCCGCCCGATCATTTTCTGCTGATTGAGCCCGATGCAGAGTTGGCAACCATTGTGACAGCCGAGATCCGGCAAGCTGTCGCTTTTCCCGTAGTGGCATCGGATTTCAAGGCATGCACTTCGCCTGAGCTGCTCGAGAGTGCAATTCCCCTGGCCATGCCCAGCAAAGTGGAGCGCGTTCGCGCCAGGCTTCCGCAGGGAATGGAGTGCATTGGCTTGCGGGTGCGGTCCGTGACCGAATCGCTTGCGTCCTGGATGCCGGCGCAAAGACAGGCCCCGGTTGCAATCGTGTCTGGCTGGCCTGACTTCCTGAAACGGGCGCGCACCATGCTGGTCGCAGCGGGATTCGACTCCGACGGCCTCCTGATTCGCGATGCTCGGGACAAAGGCTGGGAGAAAGGACTCGCTCAATCAGCAGCCGTGATCTGCGACTCGCTGACTGCCACCCGGCTGCCAAAACAATTTCGCGCGATTCCCTTCCCTCTGCTCGCGCAAGCATCACTCGCCGAATTGCGTCGTTACGAAGATTTCATTCAACAACCACTCAGCTGATCAATGCAAAACGCGGTGCAGAGAAGAATCAGGACAGGCTGAATAGTCGTTTAACACTCCCGTTGTCGTGATACAGTCGCGGCTCGGGTGAAGCAATTTCCCTAACCAGGCGGATGGGGAGCCGTCTAAGCTTCTGGGCAGCAACCCGAAAGTTTTTGTCTGCGTAGAGGGGCATCGCTTGCTGATCAAGAATCTTCGCTATGGTTTCCGGATGATGCGCAGCACTCCGGTGTTCACGGCTGCGGTCATTCTGACCATGGCGCTGGCGATTGCTGCGAACACCACGATATTCAGCGTCCTGAACGCCGTGCTGCTGCGGCCGCTGCCTTTTCATGAGCCAGAGAGATTGGTACAGGTCGCAGAAAAAAATGACAAACTGAAGCTCCCGAACTTCGGAGCGTCGGTACTGAATTTCCTCTCCTGGCGTGAGGAGACCCGAACCTTCGAGGAGCTCGCCGCAATCGGTTTCAGTACCTTCACTCTTACAGGTGCCGGCGAGCCTGAGCAATTCACGGGAAATCGAATCAGTCCAGCGCTGACGCACGTCGTTGGCATTACTCCCATTCTGGGACGAGCCTTCACAGCCGAAGAGGAGAAGCCCACCGGAGCGCCTGTAGCAATGATTGGCGAAGGAGCCTGGAGGCGACGGTTCGGGGCTGATCCTGCGATCGTCGGGCGGACAATCACTCTGAACGGAGTGCCGACCACCGTCGTTGGCATCGCTCCGGCATCGCTGAATCTGTTCTCTGGAAGCGACATCTACACGCCGTTGACGATCAATCCCGGTACCGAAGTCCGTCTGAACCACGTCATTATTGTTGTCGGGCGTCTCAAACCGGGAATTTCCCTCGATCAGGCACAAGCCGAGATGGACACCATTGCAGCGCACGTCGGCCAGCAGTATCCGGAGGTGCGCGACTGGGGAATTCATCTCATCACGCTTTTCGACACGTTCGTAAGTCCGCAACTCAAGACCGGACTCATCGTGCTGATGTGCTCAGTTCTCTTCGTACTGCTGATCGCTTGCGCTAACATTGCCAACCTGTTGCTGGCGCGAGCTGTGGCTCGGCAGAAGGAGATTGCCGTTCGTACTGCCATGGGCGCGGCTCGCGCGCAGGTATTTCGACAACTGCTTACCGAGAGCCTGGCGCTCTCGATCATGGGCGGCGCAATCGGCATTTTCGTGTCACTTCTCGCGATGGCGGCGATCAATCGCCTGCTTCCACCAAACCTGCTCCCCGTGCCGCGCGTGCCTGTGGACCAATCAGTCCTTTTGTTTGCCATGGGACTGACGGTTGCTGCAGGTGTGTTCTTTGGGATAGCACCCGCGTTACACGCGTCCAAGGTAAACCTGAATGACGCGCTCAAGGAAACTGCTCGTGGCACGGAGAGCGGCGGGCGCGCACGCCTGCGCAACGGCCTCGCAGCGAGTGAGCTCGCGCTGGCGACGATGCTGCTGATTGGCGCTGGACTGCTGATCCAGACTCTCCTCAACCTGCAGCGGGTGCAGCTGGGCTTCGAATCGCGCGGGATCATCACCTTTCAGCTTGCT